>Ga0207828_100128_pt1 | contig 85991 bp, 73 predicted proteins | sample TtaePargueraPR_11_FD_187276 | JGI IMG/M metagenome (GOLD analysis project Ga0207828, IMG submission 187276) | Aerobic enrichment media microbial communities from Bioluminiscent Bay, La Parguera, Puerto Rico - Tt and P2 (3) (SPAdes) | ecosystem: Environmental > Aquatic > Marine > Unclassified ... | reverse complement strand
TGAGTGATGGCACCTTCGGCCGTTTCATCCAGGGCAATGACGCAATACGCGAGAAGCTGGACGCGGCGGGATCGGACATTGCCTCATGGGCCCTGAGCGCGCTGGGTGAAATCTGGCGCCAGAGCATGGCGGTGGTGGGGCTCATTTCGCTCGTGGTCGTCACGCCCATCGTCGCCTTCTACATGCTGCTCGACTGGGACCGCATGGTGGCGCGCATCGACGACCTGCTGCCCCGCGATCATGCCGAAACGATCCGCGGCCTTTTCCGCGAAATGGATGTTGTGCTGGCCGGTTTCGTGCGCGGGCAGGGCACGGTCTGCCTCCTGCTCGGCACCTTCTATGCGGTGGGGCTTTCACTCGCGGGGCTCAATTTTGGGCTCGTGGTGGGGCTGGGCGCAGGGCTCATCAGCTTCATCCCTTATGTTGGTACGATCACGGGCTTTGTCGTCTCCATCCTGCTGGCCATTCTGCAATATGGGCCGCAGGATTACGTCTCGATCGGCATTGTGGCCGGGATATTTGTGGCGGGGCAGTTCATCGAAGGCAATTTCCTGACGCCCAAACTCGTCGGCAGCCGCGTCGGGCTTCATCCCGTCTGGGTGATGTTCGCTCTCTTCGCCTTCGGTGTGCTTTTCGGGTTTGTCGGCCTGCTTCTGGCCGTGCCCATTGCCGCGGCGATCGGCGTGCTTGCAAGATTCGGCGTGCGCAGCTATGTCGCAAGCCCGCTCTACCGGGGCAGCGGTCCGCCGCAAGAACGCCAGTAAACAGGAGTACCGGGTGAAAGCGCAGCAGCTTCCCCTTGCATTGCAGCACCGGCCCGCGCGGGGCCGGGCGGACTTTCTCGTCGCCCCCGCGAATGAGCATGCCGTAGCACTGATCGACCGCTGGCCGGACTGGCCGGACCAGATCCTGGCGCTGGCAGGCGCGGCGGGCACGGGCAAGACGCATCTGGCCGAAGTCTGGCGGACAAGGAGCGGGGCTGCGCTTGTGGAAGCGGCGGAGCTGCATGAAGAAGCGCTGCCCGCCCTCCTGGAAACGGGCGCGGTGATCGTCGAAAACGGGGAGAGCCTCACCCCCGACGGCGAGCGCGCGCTCTTTCACCTCATCAACATGGTCAGGGAAACGAAAAGCTTTCTGCTCCTGACCGGGGCAGAGGCGCCCGCCCGCTGGCCGGCCGGTCTGCCCGACCTTGCCTCGCGCCTCAAGGCTGTGCCCCGTGTGGAAATCGGCCCGCCCGACGAGGCGCTGCTCGCCGCGCTGCTGGTGAAACTGTTCGATGACCGGGGCATGAGCGTGCCCGCCGCCGTCATCTCCTATGTTGTGCCCCGCATGGAACGCTCCTTCGCCGCCATGCGCGACTTCGCGGAAGCCCTCGACCGGGCCTCCCTAGCCGGCAAACGCCCCGTCACCGTGCCCCTGGCCGCCGAGGTGTTGAAGGGGTAGCGCCAACCGGTTCCGGCACCGCTAAAACACGGAAAATCCGCGGAAAATGGTGCGCCAAGGTGCCGCTTTGTCATGACTTGGTTACATTTTTGACGTAATTTCAATGTCATAGGACATTTTCATTCCAAAAGGCATGAACAGCGGGGCGGCGCGCCCCGCATAGAACGAAGCACAGGAAAAGCGATGACAGCCTCATCTGGCGGTATTGGCGGTGCAGGACAGGCGGTTCCGGCGATTGTGTCGCCGGACATCGTGCCGCTCGAAGAGCCGATGGAAATGAAGAACGCGGCGGTGGATAGCGGCCTCTTTGAGGCGATCGATCCGGCCTCGCCGGCGCGCTTCGTCAACCGTGAGCTTTCCTGGCTGGAATTCAACAAACGTGTGCTGGAAGAGTCCGGCAATGAGAACCATCCGCTGCTGGAGCGGCTGCGTTTTCTCTCCATCTCCGCGAACAATCTCGACGAGTTCTACATGGTGCGCGTCGCCGGTCTGCGCGGCCAGGTGACGGCGGGCGTTGAAACGCTGAGCCAGGACGGACTGACCGCCGCCCAGCAGCTTGAGCGCGTCAATGCCGCTGCCAATGAGCTGATGGCAGAACAGCAGCGCCAATGGGACATTCTGCGCCAGGAAATGCGGGAAAACGGCATTGCCGTGCTCGATCCCGAAGAAGTGACGGCCGAAGAATATGAATGGCTGGAGAACCGGTTCCTCGAACAGGTGTTTCCGGTGCTCACGCCGCTTGCCATCGACCCGGCGCACCCCTTTCCCTTCATTCCCAATCTTGGCTTCTCGCTGGCGCTGCAGCTGCGCAGCCGCCGCCACGGCAATTCAATGGAAGCGCTTTTGCCGATTCCAACCCAGGTGGAACGCTTTGTGCGCTTGCCGGACAGGCTGGGCGCAGGGGTCCGCTTCCTCAGTCTTGAAAACTGGATCGGGCTTTTTCTGGGCCGTCTCTTCCCCGGTTATGAAGTGCTGGGGCAGGGGGCTTTCCGGGTCATCCGCGACAGCGATATCGAGATCGAGGAAGAGGCGGAAGATCTGGTGCGCTACTATGAAAGCGCACTGAAGCGCCGCCGCCGCGGCACGGTGATCCGGCTCAAGATGGAAGCCTCCATGCCGCCTTCCTTGCGCGAATTCGTGGCCTCCGAGCTGCATGTGAACGTGCAGGACGCGGTGCTGGTGGACGGGCTGCTGGGTCTTGCGCAGACAAACGCCCTCATCGTGGATGACCGGCCGGACCTGAAATTCACGCCCTACAATGCCCGCTTCCCTGAACGCATCCGCGATTATGGCGGGGACTGCTTCGCCGCAATCCGCGCCAAGGACATTGTGGTGCATCACCCTTATGAGTCCTTCGACGTGGTGGTGCAGTTCATCCGCCAGGCCGCGAACGACCCGGACGTCGTGGCGATCAAGCAAACGCTTTACCGCACCTCGAAGGACTCGCCCATCGTGGAAGCGCTGATCGAGGCGGCGGAAATGGGCAAATCCGTTACCGCGCTGATCGAGCTAAAAGCCCGTTTCGATGAGGCGGCCAACATCGCCTGGGCCCGCAACCTGGAGCGGGCGGGCGTGCAGGTGGTCTATGGCTTCATCGAGTTGAAGACCCACGCCAAGCTTTCCATGGTTGTGCGCCGCGAGGGCGGGGCGCTGCGCTCTTATGTGCACCTCGGCACCGGCAATTATCACCCCATCACGGCGAAGATCTATACCGACCTGTCGATGTTCACGACGGACCCGGCCATTGCCCGGGACGTGGCGCGCACCTTCAACTTCCTCACCGGCTATGCCGAGCCCGAAAAGCTGGAACAGCTTTCCATGTCGCCGACGGGGCTGCGCGCCAAGCTGCTCGAAAATATCCGCGAGGAAATCGCCCATGCCCGCGCGGGGCGCAAGGCGCAGGTCTGGGCCAAGATGAACGCGCTGGTCGATCCCATCGTCATCGATGCGCTTTATGAGGCAAGCCAGGCCGGTGTGCAGATCGACCTCATCATGCGCGGGATTTGTTGCCTGCGCCCGGGGGTTCCAGGTCTTTCGGAAAACATCCGGGTAAAGAGCATCGTCGGGCGCTTTCTCGAACATTCACGCATTGTCTGCTTCGGCGCAGGCCACGGCCTGCCGTCACCTCAGGCGAAGGTCTATTTCTCCTCCGCTGACTGGATGCCGCGCAACCTCGACCGCCGCGTCGAGGTTCTGGCCCCGGTCAACAACCCGACCGTGCATGCGCAGATTGTCGATCAGATTATGGTGTCAAATTTGAAAGACAATCAGCAAAGCTGGCGCATGCTCCCCGATGGCCGGTATGAGCGCATTTCCCCTGCGGCGGGTGAAGAACCTTTCAATGCCCATCACTATTTTATGGACAATCCGTCGCTCTCCGGGCGCGGCAGTTCACTTGAACGGAACGAGCCTCCGGCTGTAGAACTAAAGCCCCGGAAATAAAGCCCAGGTTCTGAACGTCCCGTGACCCCATTTTCAAAACGCCATACCCCCGGGCCCGAAAGCCGGGCGGGGGCATACGGGATTGTCGATATCGGGTCGAATTCCGTGCGCCTTGTGGTCTATGCCGCCGCCGCGCGCAGCCCCGTGCCGATTTTCAACGAAAAGGTGATGGCTGGTCTCGGCCGCACGATTGTCCAGACGGGCCGGCTGGACCCGCAGGGCATCGAGCGGGCCTTTGCCGCCCTCCGGCGGTTTGCCGCTTTGAAGCGCGAAATCGGCATCAAGCGCCTCGATGTGGTCGCGACGGCTGCGGTGCGCGAGGCGGCAGACGGGCCGGATTTCCTGAAGGAAGCAGAAAAGCTGATCCGCCAGGCGCCGCGCCTTCTCTCGGGCGAGGAAGAAGCGCATTTCGCCGCGCAAGGCGTGCTGTCCGGCATACCGGACGCAGACGGGCTGGTGGGCGATCTGGGCGGGGGCAGTCTCGAACTCATTTCCGTTGCCGACGGGCAGATGCGCCCCGGCATCACGCTGCCGCTCGGCCCCTTGCGGCTGGAGGCTGCAAGCGAGGGCAATTTCTCCAAAGCGTCAGATATAGTGGATGACTGCCTGAAGCAGGTGGAGTGGCTGCCCTCGATGAAGGGGCGGCCCTTTTATGCGGTGGGCGGTGTCTGGCGCAACCTTGCGCGGATCCACATGGCCCAGCACAGCTATCCGGTGCGTGTGCTGCATCACTATGCCGTGCCGCTGCGTGAGGCGATGCAGCTCACAGGCCTGATCGAAAAAATGGGGCCGAAAAGCCTATCCAAGATTCCCGACATTTCCTCCCGCCGTGTGCCCGCGCTCCCCTTCGGCGCACTGGTGATGGAGCGGCTTCTGGTGCGCACCGGCGCGAGCGAAGTGATCGTTTCCTCTTTCGGCCTGCGCGAAGGGGTGCTTTTCGACGGGCTTGATGGAAAGGAGCAGCGCAAAGACCCGCTGATCGAAGGCTGCCTCGATCTTTCAGGCCGCCTTGCGCGCTTTCCTGAACATGGCGATGAACTCGCCGCCTGGACGGCGGAACTCTTCGGTGCGGATGGTTTCGGCGAAGTGCCCGCCCAAAAGCGCCTGCGCCTTGCTGCCTGCATTCTGGCCGATATTGGCTGGTATGTGCATCCCGATTACCGCGCGCACCACGCCATGGAGCAGATCCTGCTCGCACCCGTCGTCGGCATCAACCATCCAGGACGGATGTTCCTGGCCCGTGTCGGGTATCACCGGCATGAGGGCAGTGCGGAATCGGAAGTGTTGGGCGATCTCACAAGCCGGCTCGATCCGCAGGAGGCCTACCGCGCCCGGGTGCTGGGTCTGACGCTGCGGCTTGCCTTCTCGCTCTGTGCCGCCCGGCTCGGCGTTATTCCGCACACAAGGCTGCGCATGACGGAGAAAACAGTGCGGCTTGAAATCCCGAAGAAGCTGGAAAACTTCATGGGCGAGACGGTGCAAAAACGCCTGTCCGCGCTTGCCAAGGCGGCAGGGCGCGAAGCGGAAGTGGTGATCGGCTAGGCTTAGTCCGCGGCTGTTGCCGTCTTCTCCGTCTGAAGCGGCGCGGCGACCAGCTTCTTGCCTTTCACCGAAAGGCCGAGCTTTCCATGTTTCAAGGCAAGCGCATCATTGCCGAAAATCTCCCGCCGCCAGCCGGTGAGCGCCAGCACATCCGCCGTGTCGCTCGCGGCGATGTCCTCAAGGTCTGACACCGTGGCGATGAGTTTCGGCGCGACGTCATTTTCTTCAGAGCGCAGTTTCAGCAGCACTTTCAGAAGCTCGATGATGGGCCCGATGCCGGGCGGCATGACCTTGCCATTATCCGGCTCGGGAAGTTCGTCCTCCGGGCGGTCCTGCCCGGCCTTGATGGCCGCGATGAGGCTTTGCGCGCTTTTCGAGCCGCTGAAGCCCTTGGGCACGGCCCGCAGCCGGTCGAGGTCGCCCGGCGCTTTGGGCTGCTGGGTGGCCAGCTCATAAAGCGCATCGTCCTTCATGACGCGGTTGCGGGGCAGATCGCGCGATTGCGCCTCCCGCTCGCGCCAGGCGGCGAGTTCCGTCAGCACGGCAAGCTGGCGCTTGTTGCGCACGCGCATTTTAAGCCGCTTCCAGGCGTCTTCCGGTTTGAGGTCATAGGTCGCCGGGCTTTGCAGAATGGCCATTTCTTCGGCCACCCAGCGCACACGGCCGGTTTCGGAAAGCTGCTTGGCAAAAGCCTCATAAACGGGCCGCAGATGGGTTACATCGGCCAGCGCATAGGCAAGCTGCTTTTCCGACAGCGGGCGGTGGCTCCAGTCGGTGAAACGGGAGGTCTTGTCCACCTTTTCCTTGGCGATCTTGCGCACCAGCGTTTCATAACCGACGGACTCGCCAAAGCCGCAGACCATGGCTGCGACCTGCGTGTCGAAGAGCGGATCGGGAATGACGCCGCCCTGATGATAGAAAATTTCAATGTCCTGCCGCGCGGCATGGAACACCTTGATGACCTTGGGATGGGCCATCAGGTCGAAAAAGGGCTGGAGATCAATGCCCTTGGCCAGCGGGTCCACCAGAAAACCTTCCGTCCGGCTGGCCATCTGAATGAGGCAGAGCTTGGGCCAATAGGTCTTGTCCCGCATGAACTCGGTATCGACCGTGATATAGGGGGCGGTTTCCAGGGCCTTGCAGGCCTTTTTCAGCGCGTCTGTCGTCGTAATCATGTCCATGAGGCCGATCCTATAACGTAATCGCCGGGGCTTGTCGCCTCCCTGCGCTGCAAGAGCCGGAAATCCGCGAAAAAGCCCCGGAAAGTGCCCGGAAACCGTGGGGAGAGCTTGACAAATCGCCCTGTTCCGTGCGCTTTTCGGCCCCCGAAGGACCGGTGCCGAGAGGGACCGGTCCATAGAGAGATTCGCGCCTTCCGCCCGGAAGCGCAGACCATTTCAGGATCGAGACGAGATATGCACGGATACCGCAGCCACACGTGTGGAGAGCTGACCAAGGCCCAAGTGGGCGAAACCGTCCGCCTTTCCGGCTGGGTGCACCGCAAGCGCGACCATGGCGGGCTGCTCTTCATTGACCTGCGCGACCATTATGGTGTGACCCAGATCGTCTTCGACCCGGATTTCAAAGGCCCCTTCGAGCAGGCCGAGCGCGTGCGCGCCGAGTCCGTCATCACGGTGGAAGGCCCCGTCATCGCCCGCAGCGATGAGACGGTGAACGAAAACCTCGTGACCGGCGCCATCGAGGTGCAGGCCCACGAGATGACCGTCATCTCCGCGGCCGAAGAACTGCCGCTGCCTGTCTTTGGCGAGCCCGACTACCCGGAAGACACGCGCCTGCGCTACCGCTTCCTCGACCTGCGCCGCGAGACGCTGCACAACAACATCGTGCTGCGCTCCAAGGTGATTTCTTCCATCCGCCGCCGCATGACGGATGAAGGCTTCATGGAATTCCAGACGCCGATCCTGACCGCCTCTTCACCGGAAGGCGCGCGCGATTTCCTGGTGCCCTCGCGGATGCATCCGGGCCAGTTCTACGCGCTGCCCCAGGCGCCGCAGCAGTTCAAACAGCTCATCATGGTGGCGGGCTTCGACCGCTATTTCCAGATCGCGCCGTGCTTCCGCGATGAAGATGCGCGCGCTGACCGCTCGCCCGGCGAGTTCTATCAGCTCGATATGGAAATGAGCTTCGTCGAGCAGGACGACGTGTTCGCCGCTATCGAGCCGGTGCTGCACGGCCTGTTTGAAGAGTTCGGTAATGGCCAGTCCGTAACGCCTTACCCGTTCCCGCGCATCCCTTACGCTGAGGCCATGCGCAAATATGGCTCCGACAAGCCGGACCTGCGCATCCCCATCGAAATGCAGGAAGTGACGCCGCATTTCGCAGGCAGCGGCTTCAAGGTCTTTGCCGGGATGATCGAAAAGGATCCGAAGGTTGAGGTCTGGGCCATTCCCGCGCCCGGCGGCGGCAGCCGCGCTTTCTGCGACCGCATGAATAGCTGGGCGCAGGGCGAAGGCCAGCCGGGCCTTGGTTACATCTTCTTCCGCGAAGCGGACGGCAAGCTGGAAGGGGCAGGGCCCGTTGCCAAGAACATTGGCGAGGAACGCACCGAAGCGATCCGCACACAGCTTGGCCTCGGCGACGGCGATGCGGTCTTCTTCGTTTGCGGCCAGCCCAAGACCTTCGTTTCTTTCGCGGGCAGCGCGCGTGTGAAGATCGGCACCGACCTTGAAAACCTGCCGAAGAAGGAAGGCTTCAACTTCTGCTGGATCGTCGATTTTCCGATGTATGAGTGGGACGAGGAAGCCAAGAAGATCGAGTTCTCGCACAACCCGTTTTCCATGCCGAATTTCGACCGGGACGAGTTTCTCAAACTCGACGGTGAGAAGGACGAGGATGCCATTCTCGGCATGACGGCTTTCCAGTACGACATCGTCTGCAATGGCGTGGAGCTTTCTTCCGGCGCTGTGCGGAACCACAACCCGGATGTCATGTACAAGGCGTTCGAGCTGGCGGGCTATGACAAGGGCGTGGTGGAAAGCAAATTTGGCGGTATGCTCAATGCCTTCAAATACGGCGCGCCGCCCCATGGCGGTCTCGCCCCCGGCATCGACCGCATGGTGATGCTGCTGGCGGGTGTGGACAATTTGCGCGAAGTCACGCTCTTCCCGATGAACCAGCAGGCACAGGACCTGATGATGCAGGCCCCGTCCGATGTGACGAATGCCCAGCTGCGCGAGCTGAACATCCGCGTCGTTCAGCCGGAGAAGAAGTAAGACTCGAATCGTCATCCTCGGGCTTGACCCGAGGATCCATCGCGCATTGCAGCTTGTATCAGAGGCAGTATGGACCCCGGCATAAAGCCGGGGTGACGGTCCTAGTAAGCTGTTAGGTAATGCATCTCATAACATTCCGAGTGTCACCCCGGGCTTGTCCCGGGGTCCAAGCAGCCTGACCGCTTGCCGCAACCTCTGCATGGACCCTCGGGTCAAGCCCGAGGGTGACGAAGGGGCGGGCAAACCCCGCAAAACCCCGCTGTTTGACACCCCTTCCGCCGCTCTCTACTAAAGCTGCAATAAGAATTTGCATGTCTTTTGGGAGGGAGGCCCGTTTCATGAAAAGCCTGCTGATTGCCAATCGCGGCGAAATCGCCGTGCGTATCGCCCGTGCCGCTGCGGAAATGGGCATCCATTCGGTGGCGGTTTATGCGGAGGACGACGCCGAAGCGCTGCATGTGCGTGTGGCGGATGAGGCCGTTCCGCTCTCCGGTCAGGGCGCGGCCGCCTATCTCGACATCAAACAGATCGTGGCGGAAGCAAAGCAAACCGGCTGCGACGCCATTCATCCCGGCTATGGGTTTCTGAGTGAAAACGCCGCCTTTGCCGACGCCTGCGCCAACGAAGGCATCATCTTTGTCGGCCCCTCACCCGAAGCACTGCGCCTCTTTGGCGACAAGGCTGCCGCCCGCAAGCTCGCCGAAAAGGAAGGTGTCGCGCTTTTCCCCGGCACAAACGGCGAAACGAGCCTTGCCGAGGCGACGACATTCATGGAGTCCTTGAAGGGCGCGCCGGTGATGCTGAAGGCATTGGCTGGCGGCGGCGGGCGCGGCATGCGCGCGGTGAGCGACCTCAAGGATCTGCCTGCCGCTTATGAACGCTGCCAGTCCGAAGCAAAGGCCGCCTTCGGCAGCGATGCGCTTTATGTGGAAAAACTGGTGACGCGTGCCCGGCACATCGAAATTCAGATTGTGGGTGATGGCAAGAACGTGGTCGACCTTGGCGAGCGGGATTGCACCTTGCAGCGCCGCAACCAGAAGATTGTCGAAATCGCCCCCAGCCCCAATCTCGATGATGGCTTGCGCGAAAAACTCTGCGAAGCCGCCCGGAAACTCGCCTCTGCCGCTCACTATAAGGGCCTTGGCACATTCGAGTTTCTGGTGGACGAGGAGACCGGGGACTTCGCCTTCATGGAAGCCAACCCGCGCCTCCAGGTCGAACACACGGTGACGGAAGAAGTGACGGGCATCGACCTCGTCAAGACGCAGCTGCGCATTTTGGACGGTGCATCTTTGAAAGATGTAGGCCTTGATAAGCCCGCCCCCCCGCGCGGCTTTGCGGTGCAGCTCCGCATCAATATGGAGCGCATGAACGAGAAGGGCGAGGCGATGCCGACCGGCGGCATTCTGAAGGCCTTCACGCCGCCCTCCGGCCCCGGCATCCGCGTCGATACGTTCGGCTATGCGGGTTACAAGACAAGCCCGAATTACGACTCGCTGCTCGCTAAGCTGATCGCCTATTCTCCATCTCCGGAGTATGGCGAAGCCGTTGCCCGCGTACGCCGGGCGCTCGCCGAGTTTCAGATTGAAGGCGTGGACACCAATATCCCCTTCCTGCAGGCGCTGACGGCGCGGGACGAGGTGAAGGAAAACCGCGTCTACACCACCTTCATTGCCGATCATGCAAGCGATCTCGTGAAAGTTGAAGCCGAGCGTCCCCGCTACTTTACCGGAGGCAAGGCGGCAGCCGCCGCGCATCATGTCTCGCATGTCGAGGCGCCGGAAGGCACTGAGCCTGTTCCCTCCACCATGCAGGGAAAGGTCATCTCCGTCGACGTGAAGGAAGGTGAAAGCATCGCCAAGGGCCAGCAGATTGCCGTGCTTGAAGCGATGAAGATGGAACACACCATCAATGCGCCTTTCGCTGGCGTGGTGCGCAAGATTGCCGCCATCAGCAACGCAACGCTGATGGAAGGCGAACCTATTCTCTTTATCGAGGAAGGGGCAGGGGAGGCGGCTGCCGAGATCGTGGAAGAGGACGTCGATCTCGATTACATCCGCCCGGATCTTGCCCATGTGATTGAACGTCACGCTATCGGTCTCGATGAAAACCGCCCCGATGCCGTGGCGCGGCGCCGCAAGCGCAACCAGCGCACCGTGCGCGAGAATATCGATCACCTGTGCGACGAAGGCAGCTTCATCGAATATGGCGCGCTGGCACTTGCCGCCCAGCGCCGCCGCCGCACCATGGAAGAGCTTTTGAAGATGAGCCCGGCGGACGGTCTCGTCTCCGGCATCGGCACGGTGAACGGCGATCTCTTCGGTGAGGAAAAAGCCCGCGCCATGGTGATGGGCTATGACTTCACGGTCTTTGCGGGCACACAAGGTTCGATGAACCACAAGAAGATGGACCGCATGCTTTTCCTCGCCCGCGAGCAGAAGCTGCCCATCGTCATGCTGGCCGAAGGCGGGGGCGGGCGCCCGGGCGACACGGACACAGCAGGTGTTGCCGGGCTTGACGTGCCGACCTTCCACACCTTCGCCACCTTGAGCGGCAAGGTGCCGCTTGTGGGCATGACGGCGGGGCGGTGCTTTGCGGGCAATGCCGCGCTGCTGGGCTGCTGCGACGTCATCATCGCAACGGAAGATTCCAACATCGGCATGGGCGGCCCCGCGATGATCGAGGGCGGCGGGCTTGGCGTTTATACGCCCGAAGACATCGGTCCCTATGACGTGCAGCGCGCCAATGGTGTGATCGACGTGGCCGTGAAGGACGAGGAAGAAGCGATCGACGCCTGTAAGAAATATCTTTCCTATTTCCAGGGCCCGGTTGCGGAGTGGGAGGCGGATGATCAGCGCAAACTCCGCCACATGATCCCGGAAAACCGGCTGCGCGCCTACGACATCTACAAGGTCATCGAGGGCATTGTGGACAAGGGCTCCATGCTGGAGCTGCGCAAGGATTTTGGCATCGGCATCAAGACGGCGCTGGTCCGCATCGAAGGGCGGCCCATGGGGTTGATGGCGAACAACCCCTTCCATCTGGGCGGCGCCATCGATGCGCCGGCAGCAGACAAGGCGGCCCGCTTCATGCAGCTTTGCGATGCGTTCGGCCTGCCCATTCTCTCGCTCTGCGACACGCCGGGCTTCATGGTGGGGCCGGATGTGGAAAAGGATGCGCAGGTGCGCCATGTCAGCCGCATGTTCGTGACGGCGGCCAACATGAAAGTGCCGCTCTTTGCCGTGGTGCTGCGCAAGGGCTATGGCCTTGGCGCGCAGTCCATGACCGGCGGCAGCTTCCATTCGCCGTTCTTCAATATCTCCTGGCCGACCGGCGAGTTTGGCGGCATGGGGCTGGAAGGCGCGGTGCGTCTCGGTTACCGGCGCGAGATGGAAGCCATCGAAGACCCGGACGAGCGCGAAGCTTTTTTCCAGGAGCGCGTCGCGCGGTCTTACGAGAATGGAAAGGCCACCAACATGGCAGCCTTCCTTGAAATCGACGGGGTAATCGACCCGGCCGAAACGCGCCACTGGGTGATGCGCGGCATGAAGTCCCTGCCTCCGCAGGAACCGGGGCTCAAGGGGCGGTCGTTTATCGATACATGGTGACGTTCAGCGTTTGGCCTTGCCACGCCTCGGCGGCGGCAAGGCCTGCGGGTTTGCCGCATAGGCGCGGGCCAGCGGCACGGCGGAAAGACCGTGCGCGAAAATGCTCAATAGAACGGTAAGGGAAACGAGCCCCGCAAGCTGGCTGAGATTGCCGTTGGGCTGCAGCGCTTCGAAGGCGAGCAGCAGATAAAGCACCGAAGCGATGCCCCGCGGCCCGAACCAGGCCAGCAGCGCGCCCGAGCGCAGATTGAGGCCGGACCCCCAGAGTGAGAGCAGAATGGGCGTCATGCGGATCACCGTCAGGCTGAGAAGCGCATAGGCAAGCATGCGCCAGTCCCAGGCCGCCGCGCCATAAGGCACGACCATGAGGCCGAACAGGAAGAAGACGGCAAGGGTGAGAAGCTCTGCTTCCGTCTCCGAAAACTCTTTCAGGTAATCCTGCGCCGGGCGGCCCACAGTGAGCGGGATCATCAGCCCGGCCACATAAGCGGCGATGAAGCCGTTGGTATTGAGCAGTTCTGCCCCCGCATAAGCGAGAATGGCCAGCGCAGGCGCGGAAAGCCGCTCGAACAGCGGGCGCATCCATTTGCGCTGCGCCGCCATGCCGATAAGCCAGCCCCCTCCAAAGCCGATGGCCGCGCCCGTGATGGGGCCGAGCAGCAGGTGCCGCAGCAGCGTAAGAGCGCCTTCCTGAAGGTCTGCCGCCGCCTCGCCGCTCATGATGGCAAGCAGAATAAGAATGGGTGGCAGGGCAAAGCCATCATTCAGGCCGCTCTCCGCGTTCAGCGTTTCGCGCAAAGGGCGGGGCACGTCATGCGCTTCCAGGATGGGCCGCCCGAGCGCCGCATCCGTTGGGGCGAGAATGAGCGCGGCGAGCAGGACCAGGAGAACGGGCCACCCGGGAAAGAGATAATAGCCCGCCGCGGCGCCCGCGAGCACGACAAGCGGCAGCCCGATGAAAAGCATACGCGCGGGCCAGTTTTCTTCCTGCAACAGGCGGCGCGGCTTCAAACGCGCGGAGTCGGTGAAGAGAACGATGGCAAGCGTAAGCTCGCCCAGCAGGCGGATATGGGTGAGGTTTTCGGCGTCAGGCGTGCCGCCCGCGTGCCAGAAGAAGCCCGCTCCCGCGCCCGCCGCCACAAAGAGCATGGGCCCCGTCAGATAGCCCGCGACCCGCCGCCGGGAAATGAGCCCGTAAAGCAGCAGCAAGCCTGCGCCAAGAAAAAGAACCGCCATTCCGGGCATGCATGATCTCCCTCATTGCATGCCCGCAAGTGTAGCCGATATGGCCGTTATCGCGATGTGTCCTCGGCAGGGGCGGGGTTCACCTCTTCGAAAGAGGGCATGGGGACGCCGTTAATAGGCACGACAAGGCCGTTATCGGCGGTGATTGCCGCGCCCGTGACCTTGCCGCCAAACTGCCCGCCATAATGGATGGGGTCTTGCGTGCCATCGATGCTCACCTTACCGCGCTGATAGGTGGTGAGCGTGGTGGTTTTGCCCGCAAGGTTTTCCGGCGTCTGGCGGCCTGGCACGATCTGATAGAGCAGCAGGGCCGAGACGTTTTCCTTGGTGGACGAGTTGAGCGGCGGCAGCATGTCTTCATACCCGCCCATGATGCTTTGAAAGGCGGTGTTGGTCGGCGCGAAGACGGTGCGTGTTTCCTCGCCTTCATAGCGCCATTTCAGACCCGCCCCGTCGATGATCTGAACCAGGATGGAGAACTGCGGATCGCCTTTCAGCGTCTCATAGATGCTGGCCGCCTGCGCGGGCAGGGCGGTAAAGGCGAAAAACCCGGCGGTGGCAGCCGCCGCTATCCATTTTGCAAACCCGGTCATGTTTCTTCCCTTCTCCGAGATCGAAGGCCGACACCCTCGCGCGCCATTTTGACGGAATTGCGACGGGGAAGGGGGAAATTTCGCGTTCTGCTCGTCACCCCCGGTTTTAATCCGAGGGTGACGATTGGCAGTAAACGGCTGCCGCTGCTTTAGCTGCACCCGCTCGTTGAGCCGCAGGTGTCGCACTTCATGCAGGTGCCGTTGCGCACCATGGTGAAGTTGCCGCATTCGCCGCAGGGCTCGCCCTCATAGCCTTTGAGGCGGGCCTGGGCGACGGCGCTCATACCGGTGGAGACGCTGCCGCGTCCGCCGCCGCCGGAGGCCGCCATGCCGGTTTCCATCGTGGCACCCATGACCTCTGCGGACATGGCCTCCGCCGTTGCCTGCGCGTCATTCATGGCGGTGGATGCTGTTACCTCGGCCGCCATGGCGCCACCGCGCACCACATAGAAGTTCTGAAGCTGCGTGTTGCGCGTGAAGCCGGGGCTGGCAATGGCGGAGACGGGCAGCTTGCCTTCATCCGCGCCGCCGCCCAGTGCGTCGGGCTGCAGCGTTGCCGGGTCCACATGGGCAAGGTCGTTGCGCCCGAGATAGGAGATGGCCAGCTCGCGGAACACATAATCGAGGATCGAGGTGGCGTTCTTGATCGAGTCATTGCCCTGCACGAGGCCCGCCGGCTCGAACCGCGTGAAGGTGAACGCCTCCACATATTCCTCAAGCGGCACGCCATATTGCAGGCCGAGCGAAATCGCGATGGCGAAATTGTTCATCAGGCTGCGGAAGGCGGCGCCTTCTTTATGCATGTCGATGAAGATCTCGCCAATATGCCCGTCATCATATTCGCCGGTGCGCAGGTAAACCTTGTGGCCACCCACAACGGCTTTCTGCGTGTAGCCCTTGCGCCGGTCGGGGAGCTTGCGCCGCTCGCCCTTGGCATATTCCACCACCCGCTCGACAAACTTCTCCGTCACGCGTTCGGCAACGGCGGCCACGCGCTCCGTTTGCGGCTGCTGGAACAATGCCTCGGCGGGGGACGCCGCAAGTTCCTCGTCATCTTCCAGGTCTTCATCATCCACGAGCTGCGCATTGAGCGGCTGCGAGAGCTTGGAGCCGTCCCGGTAAAGAGCATTGGCCTTGAGGCCAAGCTTCCAGGACAGCATGTAAGCGTCCTTACAATCTTCCACGCTTGCATCATTCGGCATGTTGATGGTCTTGGAGATGGCGCCCGAGATGAAAGGCTGCGCCGCCGCCATCATGCGGATATGGGCATCCGTCGAAAGATAGCGCTTGCCGATGCGCCCGCACGGGTTCGCGCAGTCGAAGACCGGCAGATGCCCGTCCTTGAGGAAGGGCGCGCCTTCCACGGTCATCGCGCCGCAGACATAAAGGTTCGCCGCCTCGATCTCGCCGCGCGAGAAACCGAGCGCGCGCAGCATGTCGAAATCGAGATCGTCGAGCTCGTCTTCCGGCAGGCCCAGCGTATCAACGCAGAACTCGCGGCCCAGTGACCACTGGTTGAAGACGAAGCGGATGTCGAACGCCGTGGCGAGGTTTTCCTCGAGCGCGGCAATCTTCTCATCCGTAAAGCCCTTGGCCTTGAGCGCCTTGTGGCCGATATGGGGCGAGCCTTCAAGCGTGCCGTGGCCGACCGCATAATCGCCGATCGCCTTGATCTCTTCAGGCTTGTAGCCGAGCGTTTTCAGCGCGGGCGGCACCATGCGGTTGATGATCTTGAAGTGCCCGCCACCGGCGAGCTTCTTATATTTCACCAGCGCGAAATCGGGCTCGATGCCGGTCGTGTCGCAATCCATGATGAGGCCGATCGTGCCCGTTGGCGCGATGACGGTGGCCTGCGCATTGCGGTAGCCATAAGCCTCGCCCATGGTGACCGCCAGATCCCAGGCCGCTTTCGCATGATCCACAATGTCCGCCTGCGGGCAGTTCTTATGATCAAGCGCGACCGGCGCGGTGTTGATGTCCTCATAGCCCGAGGCTTCGCCATAAGCCGCGCGGCGGTGATTGCGCATCACACGCAGCATGTGCGGCTCATTGTCCTTGAAGCCGGGGAAGGCGCCAAGCTCCCGCGCCATTTGCGCGGAGGTGGCATAGGAAATCCCCGTCATGACGGCGGTGATCGCCCCGCAAAGCGCGCGCCCTTTATCGCTGTCATAAGACATGCCGCCCGCCATCAGAAGACCGCCAATATTGGCATAGCCGAGGCCGAGCGTGCGGTAGCGGTAGGAGCGTTCTGCAATTTCCTTCGAGGGAAACTGGGCCATCAGCACGGAAACTTCCAGCGTCACGGTCCAGAGTTTCACGGCATGGGCAAAAGCTTCCACATCGAAGCGGCCATTTGCCATGCGGAACTGCATGAGGTTCAGCGACGCAAGATTGCAGGCCGTATTGTCCAGGAACATGTATTCCGAGCACGGATTGGATGCGCGGATCTCGCCGCTGGCCGGGCAGGTGTGCCAGTCATTGATGGTGGAGTGATACTGGAGACCAGGGTCCGCCGAGGCCCAGGCCGCTTCCCCGATCTGGTCCCACAGCTCACGGGCCGCCAGGCTTTTATGCGAGGCGCCGTTGCCGAGACGGTCCTTGAGCTGCCATTCGCCGTCTTCTTCCACGGCGCGCAGAAAGTCGTCCGTCACCCGCACGGAGTTGTTCGAGTTCTGGCCCGAAACGGTGAGATAGGCTTCCGAGTCCCAATCCGTGTCATAGGTGCGGAATTCGATCTCCGTGAAGCCCTGCTTGGCGAACTGGATGACGCGCTGGATATAGTTCTCCGGCACCTGCGCCTTGCGCGCGGAAATCACCTCGCGCTTCAGGGCGGGGTTCTTCTTCACATCGAAGCAGTCATCGCCGTCGCCTTCGCAGTTCTGTGCCGCCTTCATGATGGCGGTCAGATGCTTGGCATTGACCTTGGAGCCGGTAACGAGAGCGGCCACTTTCTGCTCTTCGATCACCTTCCAGTTGATGAATTCCTCGATATCCGGATGGTCGATATCGACAATCACCATCTTTGCCGCGCGCCGCGTCGTGCCGCCGGACTTGATGGCGCCCGCCGCCCGGTCGCCGATCTTGAGGAAGCTCATCAGGCCAGAGGATTTGCCCCCGCCCGACAGCGCTTCGTTTTCCCCGCGCAGGGAAGAGAAATTGGTGCCCGTGCCCGAGCCATATTTGAAGAGCCGCGCCTCGCGTACCCAAAGGTCCATGATGCCGTTCTCATTGACGAGATCGTCATTCACGCTCTGGATGAAGCAGGCATGGGGCTGCGGGTGCTCATAGGCGCTCTTGGAGGCCAGCAGCTCGCCCGTGCGGAAATCCACGTAATGGTGGCCCTGGGCCGGGCCGTCGATGCCATAGGCCCAGTGCAGGCCCGTATTGAACCATTGCGGGGAGTTGGGCGCCGCCATTTGCGTCGCCAGCATGTAGCGCATTTCGTCGAAATAGGCCCGGGCGTCCTCTTCGGTGTCGAAATAGCCGCCCTGCCAGCCCCAATAGGTCCAGGTGCCGGCCAGACGGTCGAAGACCTGCCGCGCATCCGTCTCGGCACTATAGCGCTGATCCTCGGGCAGCTCTTCCAGCTTCGCCGTGTCCGCCTGGTGCCGCCAGAGCCAGGAGGGGACGGCGCTGTCCTTCACCGGGCGCAGCGCCGCGGGCACACCCGCCTTGCGGAAATATTTCTGGGCCAGAATGTCGGACGCGACCTGGCTCCAGGCCGCCGGGACCGTGATCTCTTCCTGTGCAAAGACAACGGAGCCATCCGGATTGCGGATTTCGCTCGCCGTCGTGCGGAACTCGATGCCGTCATAAGGCGACTTCGTCTCGTCGGTGAAGCAACGCTGGATACGCATATTTGGCCCCGTTTCTTGTCCGTTTCGCTGCGGGCCGCCGCGCCCGCCAGGCAGAAGGGTCTCCGGATCACTGGCGCAAAGGCTCCCGTCTCCGAAACGCCCTCAAAGCGCTCCTACGGGGAGCGGCATACGCGAGAACTTGATTCGGAGCCTGAAAGGCACCTTATTCGTGAGCACCAGATGGTGTGGATCACCCCCTGACCGACACAAACTGTCGTGCTCATTCGGAGGCGCGTCAAGAGATCAAACAACAGCCCAGCAGTGACGCGGATTCCGGGCGGGGGGTGCGGGAAGGGAGCGGCCCGAATCGCGCTGGAAAGGGTGATTAAAGTTCGGCTAAAAATGCCCCAAAATTTGCGGGGAATTTTTAACGTGCGAAATGCAAACTGACAGTTGTGTCGGGGATGGAGCGCAGGACGGGTTCTTTGGGGTGTGAAAAATGCAAACGAGCAGTGCTTTCGGGCGGGACTTGAATGACCTCTCGGTGCTTGTGGTCGATGACAACAAGCAGGCAAGGCTGACCGCGTCCACCTTGCTGCGCTCCTTCGGCTGCCGCGAGATTCGCGAAGCCGAGGATGGCTCCCACGCACTCACCACCTTTTATCAAGGCGTGCCGGACCTCATCATTCTGGACTGGGAAATGCACCCCATGAACGGGGAGTTCTTCCTGCTTCAGCTGCGCAGAATCGGCAACGAGCCCTTCTGTTTTGTCCCCGTCATCGTGTTGACAGCTCATGCGCGCCCGGCGCTCATCGCAAGAGCCTTTGAATGCGGCGCCAGCCAGTTCCTGGTGAAGCCGGTCACGCCCCAGTCGCTTCTCGACCGCATTCAGTGGGTTTTGCAGGACAACCGCCGTTTTGAGCCGGCAGGCGAGATTTACCGCCAGCCGACGCCCAACCCGTCGGCAAAGCCCGAGCCGAAGCGGAATATCACTTTCCTGGGCTAACCCCGCTCCCGGGCCCTTCGGGGACTGGACGCTTGCCCGCCCGAATGCCATATTCCCGGCAAATCCTGATACGCAGCCAGCAAGCGGAAGATGCGGCACATGAGCCTTTTGACTGAGATTTTCACCTGGTGGAACGGCCAGACCATCGGCACCCGCCTTTTCACCTGGCGCAAGGGCCGCCTTGTGGGCGAGGACGCCCAGGGCAACCGCTATTACACCTCCAATGACGGCGCAGGCCGGCGCTGGGTCATCTATAATGGCGAGGCCGAAGCCTCCCGTGTGCCGCCGGACTGGCATGGCTGGCTGCACAAGACCGTCGATACCCCCCCGACGGAAGAAAACTACACGCCTTTTACGTGGCAAAAGCCGCACAAGCCGAACCTCACAGGCACACCGGGCGCCTACAAGCCCGATGGCAGCCTGGCGAACCGGCGCGAGCGGCCGCGGGTGACGGGCGATTATGACGCCTGGCAGCCTGAATAAGGCAGCCGGATAGGCGGCCGGACGGACCGGCCTCAATCGACAGCCTCAAAAGAGGCGGAGGGGATATGCAGAGCAATATCGTCGAAACACTGGTCGGTGCCGTGGTGATTGCCATTGCGGCGGGGTTTCTCGTTTACGGGTTTTCCCTGACCGATGTGCGGGGGGGCAACGGCTACCACGTCTCCGCCGCGTTCGACCGGGTGGACGGCTTGTCCACGGGGTCGGATGTGCGCATGTCCGGTATCAAGGTGGGCACGGTGACAAGCCAGCGCCTCGACCCGGAGACCTATCAGGCGGTGGTGACGCTCTCCCTGCGTCCGGAAATCAAACTTCCGACAGATTCGAACGCCAAAATCACGACCGAGGGCCTGCTCGGCGGGAACTACGTCTCGATTACCCCCGGCGGCAGCCAGGACATGCTGGCCGAAGGGGACGAGATCATGTTCACGCAAGGGTCGGTCGATCTTATCGGTCTGGTGGGTCAGGCTATTTTCAGCGCGCAGGAATAAGCCCCGCGCGCAGCCGGCCCGCTAAGAAGGAGGCGGTTCGAACATGAAGAGAAGTGCTCTTCTCAGCTCTTTGGCAGCACTTGCAGGCCTAGGCACCGTTTTCGCTGCGGTTCCGAGCGCGGCGCATGCCGAGCCTTATGAGGTGGCTGTCTTCTCCGCACTCGACAAGATCACGGCGGAAATCTCTACCGTCGAAGCGCCGCTTGAAACGCCGGTGAAATTCGGCACGCTCGAAGTGCTGGTTCATAGCTGCAACAAGCGTCCGCCCGAAGAACCGCCGGAAACTACGGCCTTTGTCGAAGTCTTCGAAAAGGGCATCGAGAACGGCGAAGGGCAGGAAGCGGTGCATGGGCGCTCTGCGCTGACAGACATGGTCTCGCGCATTTCCGAATATTCCGAAAGCAGCCAAGTGGCGCCGGTGGAAATCGGCAAGCCCGAGGCTGGCAAAGAGGACGCCGAAGGCATGCTGGCCGGCAAGCCGGAGGATGCAGAAGCCCTTTCCGGGCCCGGCCGTATTTTCTCTGGCTGGATGTTCGCTTCGAGCCCCGGCCTCAATGCCGTCGAACACCCGGTTTATGACGTCTGGCTGATCGACTGCAAAACGTCCTCGGGCGAAGCATCGAGCGGCAGCGAATAAAAGTCGGCTTGCCGGGCAACCGCCGTGTTCAGCAATATCTTGTAATCCGAGCGCGGGATCTCGATCACGCCGAACTGGGCGAGATGCGAGGTGACGAATTGCGTGTCGAGCAGGCGGAAGCCTCCATGCTTTAGCCGCGCAACAAGATAGACAAGCGCCACCTTGCTCGCATCGCGCCTCAGAGAGAACATGCTCTCCCCGAAAAAGGCCGCCCCGAGACTTACCCCGTAAAGCCCGCCCACGAGCTCCTTGCCCTGCCAGCATTCCACGGAATGGGCGAACCCCTTTTCATGCAGCTCTGTATAGAGCGACAGAATCTGATCATTGATCCAGGTGCCGTCACGGCCATCGCGTGTGGCCGCGCAGGCCTCCATCACCTGCGTGAAAGCGGTATCGACGCGCACATCGAAAGGCTGTTGGCGGACGGTTTTCTTGAGGCGGCGGGGCAGGTGAAATTCATCGAGCGGCAGCACGCCCCGCAATTCCGGGTCGATCCAGAACAGTTCTTCCGAAGCCCTGCCTTCGGCCATGGGGAAGACCCCGTAGGCATAGGCGCGCAGCAGCACTTCGGAAGTGATCTCGGACATGTTATTTGCGGCCGCCCCAGTCTATGCCGTCCGCTTTACAATGTGGCAAGAAAGTCCTCAAGCCAATGAATGTGATAGTCGCCATTCATGAAATCCGGCTCGTTGATGAGCTGCTTGAAGAGTGGAATGGTGGTGTCCACCCCGTCCACAACAAACTCGTTCAGTGAGCGGCGCAGGCGCATCAGGCATTCATTACGGTTACGCCCATGCACGATCAGCTTGCCGATCAAGCTGTCATAGTAAGGCGGAATCCGGTAGCCCGCATAAGCGCCAGAGTCGACGCGCACCCCAAGCCCGCCCGGCGTGTGGAAGTCGCGGATCGTGCCGGGAGACGGCGTAAAGGTGCGCGCATTCTCCGCATTGATGCGGCATTCGATGGCATGGCCGCTGAATTCGATCTCGTCCTGCGTGAAGCTGAGTTCCATACCTGCTGCAATGCGGATCTGCTCGCGCACCAGATCGATACCGGTGATCATCTCCGTAACCGGATGTTCCACCTGCAGACGGGTGTTCATTTCGATGAAATAGAACTCGCCATTCTCATAGAGAAACTCGACCGTGCCGACGCCGAGATAACCAAGCCCCTTGATCGCCTTGGAAACGATGCCGCCGATCTTCTCCCGCGCTTCCGCGTTGAGGGCGGGCGAGGGGGCTTCTTCCAGCACCTTCTGGTGGCGGCGCTGCAGCGAACAGTCACGCTCGCCCATGTGAGCCACATTGCCATGGGAATCGGCAATCACCTGCACCTCGATATGGCGCGGCTGGCCGAGATATTTTTCCATGTAGAGGGAATCATCGCCGAAGGCGGCTTTGGATTCAGCGCGCGCCGTGGAAACAGCGTGCTGCAAATCCGCCGCCGTCTTGGCGACCTTCATGCCGCGCCCGCCGCCGCCGGCCGCCGCCTTCACGAGAACCGGATAACCGATCTCTTCGGCAATCGCCTTGGCTTCGTCATTGCTTGTGATCGCGCCATCGGAGCCGGGCACAACCGGAATGCCGAGTTTCTTCACCGTCGTCTTCGCCGCGATCTTGTCGCCCATGAGGCGGATATGATTGGCGGACGGGCCGATGAAGGTGATGCCATGCTCGTCCAGAATATCCGCAAAGCGCGCATTTTCGGACAGAAAGCCATAGCCCGGATGCACCGCATCCGCGCCCGTGATTTCGCAGGCGGAGATAAGGGCAGGGATGTTGAGATAGCTTTCCCCGGCCTGAGGCGGGCCGATGCAGACGCTTTCATCCGCAAGGCGCACATGCATGGCATGTTCGTCCGCCGTCGAATGAACCGCGACCGTGGAAATGCCCATCTCCTGACAGGCGCGGTGAACGCGCAGTGCGATTTCCCCGCGATTGGCGATGAGAACCTTTTCAAACATGGGAGCCCCTTACTCGATGACGAGAAGCGGTTCGCCAAACTCGACCGGCATGCCGTCTTCGACCAGGATTTTGGTGACCGTACCGGCTTTCGGCGCAGGAATCTGGTTCATGGTCTTCATCGCCTCGATGATGAGAAGCGACTGACCTGCCGAAACCTTGCTGCCCACTGTTACGAAAGGCGCAGCTCCCGGCTCTGGGGCCAGATAGACCGTGCCCACCATCGGCGAGGTGACGGCGCCGGCGGGCGTGCCGCCTTCGCTCTTGGCGGCAGGGGCTGCCGCTGCCGGCGCCGGGGCTGCCGGCGCAGGCTGCTGCGCGACGGAGACCGACGCGTTGATCTGCCGGGCCACGCGAATCTTCACGTCTTCCGCTTCGACCTCGATTTCCGAGAGGTCGGTTTCCTTAAGAAGATCGGCCAATTCGCGGATCAGTTCCTGATCGATACTCTTTTTGGTCATGGCTAGTCCGAAACCCCGCCCTTTGCTTTGCTTATGATCGTGTTTAGGCCTTTTTCAGCGCCTCTGCCAATGCTTCCAGTGCCAGCTCGTAACCAATCGGCCCGAGCCCGCAAATCACGCCAAGCGCGACCGAGGAAACATAGGAGTGATGCCGGAAAGCCTCCCGTTTGTGAATATTCGAGATATGGACCTCCACCACAGGCACGTCGATGGCTGCAATGGCATCATGCAGGCCGATGGAGGTGTGGCTGTAAGCCGCCGGATTGATGATGAGCCCCGCACCCTTGGTGCCCGCTTCCTGAATCCAGGTAATGAGCTCGCCCTCGGAATTGGTCTGCCGGAACTCCACCTTGTGGCCAAGGGCCTTCGCGCGTTCTTTGACGCGTTTCTCGATTCCAGCGAGCCCCTCAGTCCCATAGATATGCGGTTCCCGCTTGCCGAGCAGGTTGAGATTTGGACCATTCAGCACATAGATCGGCCCTACCTTCGCTGACGCTGTCTTGGCTGACGTGGCCATGGGCGCTCCCGGCTGCACATACGGCGCTTGGAATGACCGGCCGGGTCCATGCCGCCCTCATCGGCAGGTCCGGCCCGTCCGGCAAGCGCCGGTCTATGGGCGGAAAAGGGCCAAAATGTGGCTGACTTTCAGCCGATCCGGCCCCGACTCGAGGGTTGAAAGGTGTTATACGCAAATGGCTGGGTCCCGAAAAGCACTGCTTCATGCCTCGCCTTAAGCCGTTGCCTTGAAGGGGCGTCTCCTTTAACCAATATCGGCAAAAGGAGGCGGTTTTCCGGCAGTATGGCTTGGCGTGCAGGCCTCAGCCGACGCAGCGGAAACCGCCGGAACAGGGACATTCATGCAGATTATCCTCAATGGCGAAGCGCGAGATCTGGGCGGGTCTGTAACGGTCGAAGGGCTTTTGCGCGAGCTGGGTCTGGAAGAGCGCAAAGTGGCGATTGAGCGCAATCTGGAGATTGTGCCGCGCTCGTCTTATGGCGATATCCGGCTTGAGGACGGCGACCGCATCGAAATCGTTCATTTTGTCGGCGGCGGCTGAGGCCGCCCGTTCTAAGGAGTTTGATTATGGCTGAGGCCGCCCGGAAAGAAGAACGCGGAATGCAGGAGGACGGTTTTGTGGTGGCGGGCACGCGCTTCACCTCGCGCCTCATCGTCGGCACCGGCAAGTACAAGGATTTCGAGGAAACCGCCGCGGCCATCGAGGCGTCAGGCGCGGAAATCGTCACCGTCGCCGTGCGCCGCGTCAACGTCTCCGACCCGAACCAGCCCATGCTGATGGATTACGTCGATCCGAAGAAGATCGTCTATCTGCCTAATACCGCGGGCTGCTACACGGGCGCCGATGCCGTGCGCACGCTTCGCCTTGCGCGTGAGGCAGGCGGCTGGAACCTCGTAAAGCTCGAAGTGCTGGGCGACCAGAAAACGCTTTACCCGGACATGACCGAGACGCTGACCGCCGCCGACCTTCTGATCAAGGACGGTTTCGACGTGATGGTCTATTGCTCGGATGACCCCATCATGGCGAAGAAACTCGAAGACATGGGCTGCTGCGCCATCATGCCGCTCGCCGCGCCCATCGGCTCCGGCCTTGGCATTCAGAACCCGGTCAATATCCGCCTCATCATCGAACAGGCAAAAGTGCCCGTGCTCGTGGATGCCGGTGTCGGCACGGCCTCGGATGCCGCCATTGCGATGGAGCTGGGCTGTGACGGCGTGCTCATGAACACCGCCATCGCCGAAGCCAAAAACCCCATCCGCATGGCACGCGCCATGAAGCTGGCGGTTGAGGCAGGCCGCGAGGCTTATCTTGCCGGCCGCATGCCGCGCAAGAAATACGCCGACCCCAGCTCCCCGTTGGCGGGGCTGATCTAACAAAAAGGGGCGCCGTCGAAGCGCCCCTTTTCATTCTGATCTTGGAAGACGGGTTACGACGCTGTCTCGCGGGTGTGCTCGATGATCGTCAGGAGTTCGTCTTTCTCCAGCGCGCCGGGATAGAGCCTGCCGCCGATGATGAAGGCAGGTGTGCCATCCACACCGATGGTACTGGCGAGCGTCTTTGTCCGCTCGATGGCTTCGGAAAGGGACGGGGAGGCCATGTCACGGGCCAGCTGGTCCGTGTTGAGGCCGACGCTTTCCGCCGTCTCCATGACCCGGGCTTCGCTGAGCCGGCCATTCAGCTCCATCAGTGCCAGGTGGAGGTCCAGGTATTTGTCTTGTTTCATGGCGGCAAGGGCGGCCCGCGCAGCAATATCGGACTCAGGGCCCAGTATCGGAAACTCGCGCATGATGAGTTTGGTATTGCCGTCGTCTTCAACCGCCTCGATCAAATCTCCCGCCGTGCGTTTGCAAAAGCCGCACTGATAATCGAAGAACTCGATGATCGTGACATCGCCGTCCGGGTTGCCGCCCACAAAGGAGTCCGGATCTTCATAGATCGCGGCGGTGTTTTCCGCGATAGCCTTTTCCTTGTCCGCAATGTCGCCTGCGCGCTTTTTCTCTTCCAGCGCCTCAAAGGCCTCGATCAGCACTTCGGGTTCGCGCACGAGATAATCGCGCACAATGGCTTCGATTTTCGCGCGCTCCGCGGCGGAGACGGAGGCGCTGCCGGTTTCCTTACTTGCAGCCTGCGCCCGGGAGGCGTGGCCTGTGAAAACGAGCCCGGCGAGGCAGAGCGCGATGATGAAGGCGGCGAAATAAAGCGGCGCGCGGTTGACGGAAAGCGGCGTCTGCGTGGTCACGGGTGTTTTATCCTTTTGCATTCATGATGTCCTGCGCCCGCAGCCAGTTGGGGCTGCCGGAGGACAGATATTCCTGCGCGCGGTAGGCATGTTGCTTCGCTTGCGGCAGATTGCCCGCAATATAGTAGCGCTCTGCCGTGGAAAGTTCGGCCATGCCCCGGTCGCCCAGCCGCGAATAACCTATGGCGAGCTGATGGAAAGCGAAAGAGTTTTCGCGGTCATAGCGCAGCGACTTTTCAAGATGATCGACGGCGGGCTGGGTCAGTTCCGGCCGCTCGGTCGCCAGCATGGCTTGCGCCAGGCCGACCTGAAGCAGAGGCGAGTCGGAGAGAAGGTCTACGGACTTTTCGTAAGGCGCGATCGCCTCCGCCGCCTTGCCGCTTTCAAACAGGATCTGACCCTTCAGTTCCCAGAGGAAGGGGTTATCCGGATATTCCGCAATCAGAGGCTCGAGCTCTTCCATCGCGTTGTCGAGACGGCTCGACTTGTGATAGGCGACGGCTCGCGCATAGCGCGCCGGCGCGCTTGTGTCGCTTTCAGGGTAGCGGCGCATGGTCACGGCGGGCCGGTCCAGAAAGCCGGCAAGCTTGGCACGGATCATGTCGTGCTCGAACTGCCACTCGGGCGGGTCTTTCTTGTCCTTGTAGGGTGACTTTTCGACCCGCTCTTCGAGCGCGTTCATACGGTCGGTGTTGAGCGGGTGGGAGCGCAGATAAGGGTCTTGCTGCCTGTCCGACATCACCTCATAGCCGCGGAACATGCTGAAGGTTTCCACCAGCCCTTCGCCGGACCAGCCAACCTGGTTGAGATAGGTCATGGCCGCCTGGTCGGCGGACGCTTCCTGGGCACGCGTATATTGCAGGAGGTTGCGCTGCGCGATGGAACTGCCCCCCGCCATGATGGCGGTGCCCACATCGCCCGCGCCCGCCGCCACGGCGCCGATGCCCAGCAGGAAGGAGAGAACGGCAGCGGCTGAGTTGCCTTCCATGGCCGCCCGGCGCGTCACCAGATGGCCGCCCGCAATATGGCCGGTTTCGTGAGCGATCACGCCGATCAGCATGTTCGGCGTTTCGGTACGCCGGATCATGCCCGTATTGATGAACATGCGCTGGCCGCCTGCCACGAAGGCGTTCATGCTGTTATCATTGACCAGATGAAGCTGGATCGCCTCTGGGTTGAGCCCGGCCGCGCGGAAAATTGGTTCCGAATACATCCGGATGGTATGTTCTATTTCCGCATCGCGGATCAGGCTTATGGCCTGAGCCGGTGCCGCAAAGCACAAGACCGCTGCCAGAAAAGCGGCCAGAAAAGAGGAAGAACTGCGCAAGCGTCGTCTAATCATGATGGTCTCAAATCCTCCCAGGGGCCGCGTTTCCGTCTCCACATAACTATCCGCAAAACGGCGGCGTCCCAGTATGCTGCCACTTAATCCGGGGATTCTGGCCAAACTATGGTCTTTGAACCGGCCCGCAATGGAGCCGGAAACCCACCTGCCTGCTGGACCCGGTGAACCGTGCCGGTTAAGAAGGGGCGCAGGCCAAGAAACAGCAATCTGGTGTCGATGATAATGCACGAAAATGTGAGCAGGGCCAAAGTGAAGCAGGAAAATGCAAGCCGTACCGGACGCACGATATTGACAGTTATTATGTCATTTGTCATCTCCGGCTGTACAGCGCTGTTCGGTGAAAGCGGGCCGTCGGGTGACGCGCCGGTGGGCACCAGCGCCTCGGCCGTTTCGGCTGGCCGCACGGATAAGGCCTTCTCGGGCCGTGCTTCGGGCGCGGGCGAGGGCTATCTCGGCGGCGTGGTCCTGGCGGACGAGCCGCGCGCAGCCCTGGTGGCACGCGACATTCTCGAACGCGGCGGTAATGCGGTGGATGCGGCAGCCGCGCTTTATTTCACGCTCTCCGTCACCTACCCGGGCGCGGCGGCCCTGGGCGGCGGCGGCATTTGCCTTGCCCACAATGAACTGGCGGGCACGACGGAAAGCTATGACTTCCTGCCGCGCCGGGCGATGGCAGGCGGCAATGCGGCGATTCCGGGCAATGTGCGCGGTTTTTCTGCCATGCACGCAAAGCTTGGCCGCCTGAGCTGGGGCGAAGTCATCTCTCCGGCGGAAACCATGGCCGCGACAGGGTTCAACATCAGCCGCGCAACGGCGCAGCAACTGCAGCGCCATGCTGAAACACTGCGCAGCGACTCGGAGCTGGCCTCTGCCTATCTGGCGCGCAGCGGTGCGCCCTTGCCGGAACACGCAACACTCACCGTGCCGCATCTTGCCGCCTCGCTGGCGCTGGTGCGCGCCCGCGGCGCAACGGCCATTTATACAAGCGATGCAGGCCGGAATTTCGTTGCAGCGGCCCGCGACGCTGGCGCGGCCTTTTCTGAAAACGATCTTCAGAACTACCGTCCGCGCATCACTCAGTCCCAACGTGCGGATTGGGGTGATAATTACATTCACCTGCCGGATGCACAGGTGGGCGCAGGCGTGCTGGCCGGGCAGCTTTGGCAGAAAGTTTCGTCAAGCGGGGCAAGTCAGGCTGCTGCGCTCTCTCGCGAAACCGTGCGCGCGCTTGGCGCTGAAGGCGCCATTCCCGAAGAGATGGGTTCGACGGCCTTCACCGTCGCCACGGGCAATGGCGACGCGGTGGCCTGCGCCGTCACGATGAACGGGCCCTTCGGCACGGGTAAGGTGGCCCGCGGCACGGGCGTGCTGCTGGCAAAGACGCCCGAAGCGTCGGTTGAAGGGTTGGCAGGCGCGTTCCTCTCGCCCGTTCTGGTGACGAACCGCCACACGAACAATCTTTTCTTTGCAGGCGCGGCGGCAGGCGGGCCGGATGGCCCGGCGGCCATCCAGAAAGTGCTGAGCGAAACGCTGGTCTCCGGCCGCGCACCGCTCTCTGATGCGCTGTCCAATGCCCATGCACAGCAGGGCACCACGGTGAATGCGCTGGTCTGCCCGCAAGGCCTGCCGCGCGGCGCCAATGAGTGCGAGTTCGGTGTGGACCCGAAAGGGGCGGGCCTCGGCCTGGAAGCCATCTCAAGCGGAAGCTGACAGGGGGGAGACCGCCTTGCTCCGTCCCTCGAAGCGTAGCGATGTCGCCTCCTTCATCGCCATGGACATCATGCGCGAGGCAAACGCGCTGGCAGCGGAAGGGCGCAGCATCATGCGCCTGGAAGTGGGCCAGCCCGCGCTTGCCGCGCCCGAAGCCGTGCGCCGCGCCGCCGCCGAAGCCCTCGAAAAGGACCGCCTCGGCTACACCGATGCGCTGGGCCAGCCCGCGCTCAAGGAACGCATCGCCGGACATTACAAGGCGGCTTACGGGGTCGCTGCCGATCCCGCGCAGGTGATTGTTACGGCGGGCTCCTCAGGTGGCTTCGTGCTGGCCTTTCTGGCCTGTTTCGAACCTGGCGCAAAGGTGGGCCTTGCCGAGCCCGGTTATCCTGCCTACCGCAACATCCTGAAGGCGCTCGGCATCGAGCCGGTGGGCATTCCCATCGGGCCGGAAACCGGCTGGCAGCTCAATGTGGAGGCGGTGCGCGCGGCTGAGAAAAAACACGGCCGCCTGGCCGGATTGCTGGTTGCAAGCCCGGCCAACCCCACGGGCACAATTCAATCGCCTGCCTCATTGGCTGATCTGATCGCCGATTGCGAGGAAAAGGGCAGGTGGTTCATCTCCGATGAGATTTACCACGGCATCACCTATGAAACGCCTGCGGTGAGCGCTTGCGGGCGCGGCGATCACGTCGTGGTCATCAACAGCTTCTCGAAATATTACTGCATGACAGGGTGGCGGCTCGGCTGGCTGGTATTGCCGCCTGCACTGGTGCGCACGGTGGAGCGGCTGGCACAGAACCTTTTCATCTCACCGCCCAGCCTCTCGCAGTTTGCAGCCCTTGAAGCCTTCGGCGAGTGCGAAGAACTAGACCGCCGCGTCGCGGCTTACCGCAAGAACCGGGACATCTTGCTTGAAGGATTGCCGCAGCTCGGCATCAGCGAAATCGCGCCGGCAGAAGGCGCCTTTTATCTTTATGCGGATGTGTCGGGCCTCACGGACAATTCGATCGATTTCTGCCGTGACATGCTGGAAGAGGCCTCGGTCGCCGCAACGCCGGGTCTCGACTTCGATCCCGTGCGCGGGCGCCGTTTCGTGCGTTTCTCCTATGCAGGGGCTGCCGCCGATATGGAAGAAGCGATCCGCCGCCTGAAGGCATGGGTTTAGAGGCGCTGGCTAAAGAAGAAGCCCGCTCCCTTTGAAAGGAAGCGGGCTTTTTCAATCACGAATTATTGGAAATCTCAGCTTTCACTGGAGGCGCTGCGCTGCCACCAGCCGCGGCGGCGCGGGCGCTTTGGTGCCTCCTCCGCCTGATTTTCATTCGCCGTTTCAGCAGGAGCGTCCTGCGGCGCGTCGGGCTCGCTTTCCGCTGCCGCTTCTTCCGGCTCTTCGGCGGGGGCTTCCTCTTCCTGCACAGGCTCCGCCTGAACGGCAGTTTCTTCTTCAGCTGCTGCCGGTTCCGGCTCCGCGGTAATCGGCGTGGCCGAGGAATAGGCGACAAGCACGGGCTCTTCTTCCGGCTCTGAAGCAGGGGCTGGTGCCTCTTCCGCTTTCACTTCTTCGGTTTCAGCGCTAGGGCTGGACGCAGCTTCCGTATCCTGCGCGCCATCGCTGCCGTCCTCGGAAGAGCGTTCAGACTTTTCGCTGTCTTCGCCATTTTCATTTTCATTATCGGCCTCTGCCGCTTCCCGCTTCTGGCGGTTGCGGCGGCCGCCCCGGCGGCCGCGGCGGCGGCGGCGCTTGGGCTTGCCGTCCTCGTCCAGCTCTTCCTGGTCGTCTTCATCGCTCGATGCCTCGGCATCCTTTTCGGATGTGTCCTTGGATTGAGCGGTGTCCTCGCCGGTTTCCTGCGCGGCGTCATCGCCCTCATCGTCGCGGCGTCCGCCGCGGCGGCGGCGGCGGCGGCGCTTTTTGCGCGGCTGATCGTCGTCGCTCTGCGCTTCCTCGCGGTCCTCGTCCTCTTCCTCGTCAGCATCCGCCTCTGCCGTATCCGGGGTTTCATCCGCATAGGCTGTGTCGAGGCTGATTGCCTTGGACTCGGTGGAGACCGGACGGGTCAGCGCCCGCGGGCTTGCTTGTTCGATGCGGTGCGCATCAGGTCCGAGATCAAGATCCGTTTCGATGTAAACGGAAACGCCATAGCGCATCTCGATTTCAAGCAGATGGCCGCGCTTCTGGTTGAGAATGTAAAGCGCTACCTGGTCCGGCACGCGCGCGGTCAGCGCTTGCGCCCGGCCCTTGATGGCTTCCGCCTCGATCTCGCGCAGTACATGCAGCGCTTTCGACTCGACAGAGCGGATGATGCCCGCGCCGTGACAGGTCGGGCACTGCATGGTGGAGCCTTCGAGCACGCCCGTGCGCATGCGCTGGCGCGACATTTCGAGCAGGCCGAAATGGCTGATGCGGCCCACCTGAATGCGGGCGCGGTCGCTCTTGAGGCATTCTTTCAGTTTGCGCTCAACGGACCGGTTGTTGCGGTTCTCCTCCATATCGATGAAGTCAATCACCACAAGACCGGCAAGGTCGCGCAGACGCAGCTGGCGGGAAATTTCTTCCGCCGCTTCCAGGTTCGTCTTCAGCGCCGTCGCCTCGATATTCCGTTCCTTGGTGGAACGGCCCGAGTTGATGTCGATGGAGACCAGCGCTTCCGTCGGGTTGATGACGAGATAGCCGCCGGACTTCAGCGTTACGACAGGGCTGAACATCGCATCGAGCTGCTGCTCGATCTGAAAGCGCTGGAAGAGCGGCTGCGTGTCCTTGTAAGGCTGCACCTTCTTGGCATGGCTCGGCATGAGCATGCGCATGAAGTCCTTCGCCTCACGGTAGCCTTCCTCACCTTCAACCTGAACTGTGTCGATGTCCTTGTTGTAAAGGTCGCGGATGGTGCGCTTGATCAGGCTGCCTTCCTCATAAACGAGGCAGGGCGCAGTGGACTCCAGCGTGCGCTCGCGCACCGTCTCCCACAGCCGCAGCAGATATTCGAAGTCGCGCTTGATCTCCGCCTTGGTGCGCTGCGCGCCCGCGGTGCGCACGATCAGCCCCATGCCTTCCGGCACTTCCAGCGATCCCGTCACGCCCTTCAGGCGCTTGCGGTCGGCCGCATTGGTGATCTTGCGCGAAATGCCGCCGCCCCGTGCCGTGTTCGGCATCAGCACGCAATAACGGCCCGCAAGCGAAAGATAGGTTGTGAGCGCAGCGCCCTTGTTGCCGCGCTCTTCCTTGACCACCTGCACCAGCAGGATCTGCCGGCGCTTGATGACTTCCTGAATTTTGTAGGACCGCAGAAGACGGCGCTCTTTCTTCTGGGAGATTTCCTCCAGCGCATCGCCCGCACCGACATCCTCTACGGTGTCGTCGGAGGCAACATTTTCGTTTTCTTCGTGTTCGTGCTCTTCGCCGTCATCCGGCGCTGCGGTCTCGGCATCTTCTTCCGCTGCGGCATCGCCGGAAGCAGCGTCAGAAGCGTCCTCGTCATGATCATCATCGTAACGTTCATCCGCTTCCTGCTGTTCTTTCAGCAGTGCTTCGCGGTCGGCGACGGGAATTTGGTAATAGTCCGGGTGGATTTCGTTGAAGGCGAGAAAACCGTGACGGTTCCCCCCATATTCAACGAACGCCGCTTGCAGCGACGGTTCGACCCGCGTTACGCGTGCGAGATAGATGTTCCCGCGAAGTTGTTTTTTTGTCTCGGATTCAAAATCAAATTCGTCGACCCGATTTCCGTTCACGACCACAACCCGGGTTTCCTCGGGGTGGGCCGCGTCGATCAGCATCTTGCTTCCCATTAAATAGTACTCCGGTGCACCTGCCCGGACGCTCTTCGCGCGAGGCATGAAGCCTGCGGCGGGAGGGGGCGGTGCCGATTGTTGTAATCCGGGCCGCGGCATGAGTTGAGTGCCCGTTTGAAGGGCGGCGGCGGTCCGGCAAGGTGAATAGGGGGGAAAACGCGAGGGGGAACGCCAGCGCAAACCTGCGGGACGGGCGGGACGAAACCGTCGCCAAGCACCGTATCTCCGGGGCCGCTGTTGTCGTTCTTATATGCGCCTCGTGCATTCTCTGGCTCCCGCGCCCCTTAATCGCCGGGCGCGTGGCGAATTCTCTCAAGATGGAAACCTGACGCGCGAAAGATGCGGGGTTTCCGTTTCGGGGGAGATGGACTGTTCTGAGGGGTCCGAGATCCCGAGATAAAGGGATTTGGACCGGAACCGGCCGCGGGGGATTCCCGCATTTCTCCTGCCGATGATCGTTTTTACCTTTACCTGCTTGAACTTGGCAAGCTGGTCCTGCCGGAGGGCGGAAAAACATCCCGTTCAGGCAGGGAGCAATTAACCATTTCTACGTTGCCAACCGGTTAAAATCCCGCAAAGTAGTGGAAAATCAGACGTTTGCAGCGAATCACCGGCGGGGGCAGCGGCCAATAGGCGCAGTCGGCGGTAATTGGGATTCTTGGGTCAGTATGATGGGCGGGTTCCGGTCAATAGCACAGAAAGAGGGGAAGAAGACGATTCTTTTCCTCATCTCTCTCTTTGCGCAGGCCATGCTTTGCGCGGTTTTGCTGGCAGCGCCCGCCGCCCAGGCGGCGGAAACCGCCGTCACCAGCGTCCGCCTCGGCAATCACGGGGTGACGACACGCTTCGTCATCGAACTGGCCGCGCCTGTCAAACATTCCAGTTTCACCCTGGACGATCCTTACCGGGTGGTGATCGACCTGCCGGATGTGGATTTCAACGTGCCGCCAACCCTGGGCGAAGAGGGGCGGGGCATTGTGCAGGGCTTCCGCTTTGGTCATTTCCAGGCCAATCAGTCCCGCATCGTGATCGATGCGGCGGTGCCGGTCACCATCGAGCGGGAATTCGTGCTGGAACCGCAAAGCGGCTTCGGCTACCGCATCGTCTTCGATCTGAAGGAAGTGTCCCGTGAGGCCTTTCTGAAGGGAAGGGATTCCACCCCGGCTCAGGCCTCCGTGCCCGTTCCCTCCCAGCCGCCAGTCAAGGAGCCCCGTAAGCTTGACGATTCCAAACGCATCATTGTGGTCGATGCGGGGCATGGCGGGGTGGACCCTGGCACCCACGGGTCCACGGGCATTCAGGAAAAGGCCGTGGTGCTGACCTTCGCCAAGGAACTGCGCCGCCAGCTTGCCGCCTCGGGCCGCTATGAGGTCCATCTGACGCGCGAGACCGACAAATTCATCCCCTTGCGCGAGCGGGTGGCCATCGCCCGTCGGCACCGGGCTGATCTGTTCATCTCCATCCACGCGGACGCGATCGGCAAGACCAGCGTGCGTGGCATGTCGATCTATACTCTGTCCGAAACGGCCTCTGACGCGGAAGCCGCCGCGCTTGCCCGCAAGGAAAACCGCTCGGATGTGATCGCCGGTGTCGATCTTTACGGCGAAGCCGGGGAGGTGACGGATATCCTGATCGACCTCGCGCAGCGGGAAACCAAGAATTTCTCCGTCAATTTCGCCCGCAAGGTGGTGGACCATGCCGGACAGGTGACCATCACGCTCGAGCGGCCGCACCGGTTTGCCGGTTTCCGGGTGCTGAAAGCTCCGGACGTGCCCTCCGTTCTGGTGGAACTGGGCTTCCTGACCAACCGGAGCGATGAGAAGAACCTCACCTCCAGCGCCTGGCGTGAAAAAGTGGCCGGGAGCCTGGTTCGCGCCGTCGACAGCTATTTCGGGGACCGCTATGCGGAAGGCGTCTATGCCTCCCCGGCCCGGTAAACCTGCCCGAAGTGCCATCTACCAGCCACATTTGAGGAATAAACAGCTTCAAACGGGCTTGAATTAACCATGAGGCATAAAATTGTCTCTAAAACTGGGTGAGCGCCTCTCCTCAGCGGGCGAGAGCGTGTTACATCGATATGGACAGTGGCGGGCGCGCCGGGCATCCCGCCGGCAGGAGCGCGCGCGCACGGGGGCAAAAAAGCGGTCGGGCATGGTTCGGGTATTTGCGGTTCTGAGCGCCACATTTCTGGTGCTGGTCGTCGGCGGGCTTCTCGCCGGCGTTTACATGATCTGGCGTCTGTCGCAGGACTTGCCCGATTACGACCATCTGGCGCGCTACGAGCCGCCGGTCATGACCCGTGTGCATGCGGGCGATGGCAGCCTGATTGGTGAATATGCCCGTGAGCGCCGCCTCTATGTGCCCATCGAGGCCATTCCCCAGCCTGTTATCGATGCTTTCCTGTCTGCCGAAGACAAGAATTTTTACGCCCATGACGGCATCGATGCGCGCGGTGTGATGCGTGCCGTGATCGAGAACATCAAGAACGTTATCCAGGGCCGCCGCCTGGAAGGGGCTTCCACCATCACGCAGCAGGTGGCAAAGAACTTCCTCTTGAGCTCCGATGTGACGATGGAACGCAAACTCAAAGAGGCGCTTCTGGCCCTGCGCATCGAGGATGCTTTCTCCAAGCAGCAGATTCTTGAGCTTTATCTGAACGAGATCTATCTGGGCCTGGGCTCTTATGGTGTTGCTGCTGCCGCGCTCAACTATTTCGGCAAGCCGCTCGATGAGCTGACGATTGCTGAAACCGCTTATCTGGCCGCCTTGCCCAAGGCGCCGAACAATTATCATCCCTTCCGCCAGCGCGAACGCGCCATTGCCCGCCGCAACTGGGTGATCGGCCGGATGGAAGAGAACGGCGTCATCACGCCTTATCAGGCTTCCGAGGCGCGGGGCGAGGAACTGACCGTCACGCCGCGCCCCTTCGGCGCGCAGCTTGTGGACGCCAACTTCTTTGTCGAGGAAGTGCGCCGCGAACTTTATGACCGCTATGGCGAGAACCGTCTTTATGAAGGCGGACTATCCGTGCGCACGACGCTCGATCCCGAATTGCAGTCCATCGCGCGGGACAGCCTGCGCAAGGGCCTTGTTGCCTATGACCGCCGCCATGGCTGGCGTGGCCCTGTCGCGTCGATGAATGCCGGTGAGAACTGGCACAAGGCCTTGGCCGAAATGAGCGTGCCCGGCGATATCGCACCTTGGACCCTCGGCGCAGTTCTCTCGCTGAACGAAGAGGGGGCGAAGATCGGTGTGCGCCCCGAACAGCTCAAATCCGGCGCGTTTGAGGAAGAGCCCAAAACCGGCTTCATCCCGCTAGAAGAAATGAAATGGGCGCGCGAGCATAAGGGCGTCAACTCGCTCGGTCCCGAAGTGCGCAAGCCTTCCGACGTGCTTTCCGTCGGCGACGTCGTGTTTGTGGAAAAGAAAGCAGACAGCGAGAGCGATTACATTCTCCGCCAGGTGCCGGAAGTTAATGGCGCCGTTGTCGCGCTTGACCCGCATACGGGCCGCGTACTGGCTCTGGAAGGCGGCTTCAGCTTCGAAATGTCGGAGTTCAACCGCGCCGTGCAGGCCAAGCGCCAGCCCGGTTCATCCTTCAAGCCTTTCGTCTATGCGGCCGCCCTTGATAATGGCTACACGCCCTCCAGCCTTGTCCTCGACGCGCCTTTCGTGATGGATCAGGGGCCGGGCCTTGCGCTCTGGAAGCCTGAAAACTATTCCAACCGTTTCTACGGGCCCTCCACGCTGCGCCTCGGCATTGAAAAGTCGCGCAACGTCATGACCGTGCGTCTGGCGCAGAATATCGGCATGGAGAAGGTGGCCGATTATGCTGAGCGCTTCGGCGTCATGCACAACATGCCGCCGGTTCTTTCCATGGCGCTGGGGGCCGGGGAAACCACGCTGCTCGACATGACGACGGCCTATGCCATGTTCGTGAATGGCGGCAAGCGCATCGAGCCGACCACCATCGACCGCATTCAGGACCGCTGGGGCCGCACCATTTACCGTCACGATGAACGCGTCTGCGAAGACTGTGCAGGCATTGAATGGAACGGCCAGCAGCCGCCGGAGCTGCCGGATCTGCGTGCGCAGGTTATCTCGCCGCAAACCGCTTATCAGGTTGTCTCCATGCTTGAAGGCGTCGTGCAGCGCGGCACGGGCGGCACCGTGGCCCGCGTCGGTGTGCCGCTTGCCGGCAAGACCGGCACCACCAATGACGAGCGGGATGCCTGGTTTGTCGGTTTCTCGCCGAACCTGGCTGTGGGTGTCTTTGTCGGTTTCGATGAGCCCAAGCCCATGGGCCGGGGTGAAACCGGAGGCGGCGTGGCCGCGCCCATCTTCCGTGACTTCATGATGGAAGCCGTCGGCGATGAGCCTGCCATTCCTTTCCGCATTCCGCCGGGCGTCAATCTGGTGCGCGTCAACGCACAGACGGGTGAATTGGCGCAGCCGGGGGACGAACGGGTGATTCTGGAGGCTTTCAAGGAAGGCACCGAGCCGCGCGGCACCAATGACAATGGCGGTGGTCTGCGCGGTCCTGCGGATGGCCTTTACGGCGAGCCCGCGCCCAATGTTTCCCTCGGTTCCGGCACGGGCGGCCTTTACTGACCCGGCCCGCAGCCCCGGCTTTACAGGCAGGGGCCTTCTGCCTATGGTCCGGCCTCGATTTATAAGACAGCTAAGGAGTCGCGCATGCGTGCGGAAATCCAGGCAGTCGTTGACGAGATCAAGAACTCGTTGGCGCTGCTGAGGAGGCATCTTTGACTGGGATCATGCCCAGCGCCGCCTCGACGAACTGAATGCCAAGGCGGAAGACCCCGATCTTTGGAACAATCCATCTGAAGCCCAGGTGCTGATGCGGGAACGCACGCGCCTTGAAGAATCCATGAACGCCTATCTCGCCATCGAGCAGGACCTCAACGACAATGTTGAGCTGATCGAGATGGGCGAGGCGGAAGGCGATACCCAGGTGGTGAAAGACGCTGAAGCCGCGCTCATGATGGCACGCGATCTGGCCGCAAAGCGGGAAGTGGCGACACTTCTCTCAGGCGAGGCCGACGCGAATGACGCCTATCTCGAAGTGCATGCAGGGGCCGGCGGCACGGAAAGCCAGGACTGGGCCAGCATGCTTCTGCGCATGTACACCCGCTGGGCTGAAAGCCGTGGCTACAAGGTTGAGCTGCTCGAACGTCATGATGGCGATGAAGCGGGCATCAAATCCGCGACCCTGCTTCTCAAGGGTGAGGATGCCTATGGCTGGGCGAAGACGGAGTCGGGCGTACACCGCCTGGTGCGCATTTCGCCTTATGACTCCAGCGCCCGCCGCCACACCAGCTTTGCCAGTGTCTGGGTCTTCCCGGTGATCGACGACTCGATCGAGGTTGAAGTCAACGAAAGCGATTGCCGCATCGATACGTACCGCGCATCGGGCGCCGGTGGTCAGCACGTCAACACGACGGATAGCGCCGTGCGTATCACCCACGTGCCGACGGGTATTGTTGTGCAATGTCAGAATGAGCGCTCGCAGCACAAGAACCGGGCCGCCGCCTGGGATATGCTCCGTGCCCGCCTTTACGAGCTGGAATTGCAGAAGCGTGAGGATGCGGCCAATGCGGAGGCGGCGTCCAAGACCGATATCGGATGGGGTCACCAGATCCGCTCTTACGTTTTGCAACCCTATCAGATGGTGAAGGACCTGCGCACAGGCGTCGAAACATCGAACACGCAAGGCATGCTCGACGGCGCCTTGCTTGACGAATTCATGGCCGCCGCGCTTGCTGCCCGTGTGCACGGCACGACGACGGAAGTTGCCGACATCGAATAAGCGCGCTCCCGGAAGCGGTTCAAAAGAAAAGGGGCCTTGCGGGGCCCCTTTGTCGGTTCGGCTTGTTGATTGGCTTACTGCGCGGCAGGACGCTTCACCACAACGCCGCCATCTTTCACCACAACCGGGCTGTCGCCGATGCCGGGCGTCTTGCCCGCGCCATTTGCCGCGCTCTTCTGGCTGGCAGCGGGAGCCGGCTGCGGGGCAGGGGCCGGCTCGGGCCGGGCTGCGCTCTGGCTGCTGGCCGGCGTGTTCTGTGCAAGCGGGTCGTCCGAGTGGCGGCAATTGCCTTCGAAGAAGGCGCCGGTCTCCACCGCAAGCGCTTCATGAAGAATGTCGCCTTCCACATGGCAGGTCGAGCAAAGCTGCACGCGGCGACCGCGGATCGAACCGACGATGCGGCCGCGCACCACGAGATCGTCTGCGACGACTTCGCCGTTGATGGTAGCCTTTTCGCCGACCGTCAAAGAGCCCGACCGCACATCGCCATGCACCGTGCCGTCGATCTGAATGTCGCCGGACGCAACGAGATTGCCTTGAACTTCCAGATCGGCAGAAATGATCGACGGTGCCATGCGAGCCATGCTCCGCTTTGCGGGAACGGGCGCGCTCGCGGACTGCTTCTCGGTCGTCATATCCTTATTGCGTGAAAACATATCGCCCTGCCTCGATAAATTTGGAGGGGTCGCGGACTTTTCCGTCGAACCAGACCTCATAGTGAACATGTGGACCCGTCGAGCGGCCCGTCGAACCGACACGCCCCACCTTCTCACGGAAACCTACTTTGTCGCCGGTCTTCACGAGAATGCTGCTCAGATGAGCGTATCGCGTTTTCAGCCCGTTGCCATGATCGACCTCGACCAGACGGCCATAGGCGCCATGATTGGCAGCATAGCTAACCACGCCGGGGGCGGTGACGTAAACGGGGGTGCCTGCAGGCGCGCCCATATCCGCACCGGAGTGATAGGCAAGCTTGCGCGTAAAGGGATCGACGCGGCGGCCGAAGTCACTCGTAATGCGGTTGTGATAGAGCGGCGAACCGAGCGGCATTTTGCCCAGGGCCTTGTTCAGACTGGAAAGCCGGTCAAGGTTGCGGGAGATGCGGTAAACCTGACGGGTAAAGCTGGCTTCTTCCGTGCCGCCCGCCAGTTCATCGCCTTCGATCAGGCTCAGAAGCGGCCCGCCGGAGGGACGAAGGCCGCGTCCGTCAACACGGGTGAGAAAATCATCCGCCTTGAGAACCTCGGTCATGGCGATCACCGATTCCATCTCGCGGATCTGGCGGTCGGTGGTTTCTTCCATCGAAATGACGAATGCCTGCTGCGCCTTGTCGATCCCGGCCAGACGGTTTTCGATACCCTTATCTTCCGGTTCGGCAGCCGCAGCGCGGGTAAAGAGCGAAGCGAGGCCGAAGGAGCCGCCGTTATCCTGGCTCCGGTAGCGCGCTTCCGTCTGGTCGAGGCCGGCGTGATCGACGCGCGAGACGCGCGGCGAGCCGGAAAGCTCCGTTGCGGCCATCAGCACCTTGTTGCTGCGGCCCTTGTGATCGCCCGTAACATTCGTCTTGGCGAAACGTGAGCGCATGTCGTCGAGCTGCTGCGAGGCGGCGTGCTTCTGCAGCATGATCTCGGAAATCTGCTTGTGCTTGGTTTCCAGGTCTTTCGTGGTCGCAAGGAAGCGTTCCTGCGCCATCACGAGCTGGCCGTTGAGATCGTCATAGGCGGTTTGCATCCGCGCGACCCGCTCCTCATAAGCGGCCTGCATGCGGATATATTTGCGGTCTTTCGCCGCAATAATCTGTTCCTTGAAGACGACGTTGACGGAGGTGAAGGCAACCCAGGAGAAGAAGCAGAGCGCAACAATGCTAAGCCCCACCTGCGTCAGCGGGGACAGGGACACGAACTGAACCTGCCCATGACTGCGCAGGTAAAACTGGCGTTCGGTATAGAGCCTCGACCAAACTGCGCCGAGGCGATCCATCATGTGGCCCGCATTATCGAGCATGCCCCTCAATTACCCCTATATACCCCCCATAGGAGGGTTGATTTCATCTCAATCCTGCGGAGATTTCAACATCAACGAGTTAACATATCGTATTAACCCTAATATTTTTGCGACAGACATCCTGCCGCTCTCTCCGTTAGTCATCCGCCTGTTAGCGGCTCGTAGAAAGCTGCATGCAGCCCTGCCTAGTGTCGCGCATCCGCGTTAAACGGGGGTTTAAGGCTTCCCCGGAAATATTTCCGCACCAAGGCGTGAAAATGCGCATGGGGCGCCAGGCCCGCCTCGGCGGTCAGCGCCATGAACCACCTGGTTCCGGCCAGAACATGGCCTTTTTCTTCCTCATAGATCATTTCGAGGATGGCTGCGCTCTCGTGATCCCCGGCAGAATTCAGCCGTTCCACCGTCTTTGGCGTCACATCGAGCCCGCGCGCCTCCAGCACCATAGGCACAACAGCGAGCCGGGCAAGCAGATCGTGCTGCGTCTTTTCCGCAGCCTCCCAGAGCCCGTCATGGGCAGGCAGGTCGCCATAGGCCCCGCCGAGCGCCTGAAGGCGGTTTTCAAGGGCCAGGAAGTGCTTCGCCTCCTCGCCGCCGACCTTCACCCAATCATCCGTAAAGGCGCGGGGCAGGCCCGCCCCGAAACGCGCCACCATGTCGAAAGCCAGGTCAATGGCGTTGAGTTCGATATGGGCCAGCGCATGGAGCAGCGCAAACCGCCCCTTTTCACCCTTGAAGGTCCGTTTCGGCATGGCCGTGGGGGACAGAAGCTCCGGCCGGGCAGGCCGGGCGGGGCGCGAAGGCAGGTCATCCGGGGCATAGGCTGCCTCGAGCCGGCCCTCATGCCAGGCCCGCGCAACCGCCGCCGCTGTCCGGGCCTTGTCGGCGGCCCCGGCGGTTTGAAGCGCGGCCAGCGCGCCTTCGCCGATGTTCCTCCAGCAAAGAGGCCCGCTTTCCATCAAAGTGCCTTCGCCGCTTCGAGCACGTCCTCGGCATGGCCCTTGACCTTCACCTTCGGCCAGATGCGGGCGATCTTGCCGTTTTCATCGATCAGGAAAGTGCAGCGCACGATCCCCATGAACTCGCGTCCATAGAGCTTCTTGAGCTGCCAGACGCCATATTTTTCCACCACTTCGCCTTTCTCGTCCGACGCGAGAATGATCTTGAGATCGTTCTTGTCGCGGAATTTGCAGTGGCTGGCGATGCTGTCTTTGGAAATGCCGATCACAACGGTGTTGGCACGCTTGAACTTCGGCATCAGCGCCGTGAAGTCCAGCGCTTCCGTCGTGCAGCCCGGTGTCGAATCTTTTGGATAGAAATAGAGGACGACGTTTTGCCCCTTCAATTCGGACAGACGGATCTTGCCCCCGTCATCCGTTGGAAGGGTGAAGGCAGGCGCCTTCGCGCCCTCTTTCAGTTCCTGCGCCATGAGACCTCCTCAAAGCCGCCCCGGATGGCGGGTTTCACTTGCGGCGGCGTGCCTTTTGGGTAAAGAAGATATTTCAGAAATATCAACACCTTGCCGCCATATTCTGATGGCAATTGTTTAACGGGGGAAGCCGCGAGGGGCAACAGGACAGGTGGACGCGGGGCCGCGTCTGTCCGCGCGCCGCAGACGGGCATGAGGGCCGTCCGGCGGCCGGGAATTCGGAAAGGCGAGCCGCAGCGTGATCAGGCGCAGCACGAAATATGCTCTCGAAGCGCTTGGTATTCTTCTGGCAGCGATCATGCTGCTTGTCGGCGTGGCGGTTTGGCAGCTCTCTACCGGACCGATTTCCCTGAACTTTCTCACCCGCACCCTTGAGGCTATGGCCAATTCGGAGCTGGAAACCGGCCAGATCGAAATTGGCGAAACCATTCTGGATTGGTCGGACGATCGCACAGAACTTCTGATCTTCTTCCGCAATGTGACCGTGAAGGACGGATCGGGCGAAAAGGCGCTCACCGTGCCCCGCGCTTTTGTGGACATGCGTTTGCGCTCGCTTCTGCTCGGTGAATTCGCGCCGCAGAAGATCGGCATATTCGGCGTGGCCGCCCGCGCCGTGCGCCGTCCGGATACAGGCGTGGAACTCGCGCTCGTTGCGCGCAGCGATGAGGGAGAAAGTCAAACGGGGCCGGATCTCGGCCGGCTTCTGGCAGGGCTTGCCGATGAGGCGGCGCCTGGCTCGCCCTTCCGTTATCTGGAACGCGTCATCATCAGACGGGCCTCCGTCACCTTTGTCGATCAGGTGAACGGTTTCACCTGGGCCGCGCCTGAAGCGCAGCTTTCCGCTGTGCGGGGAGAGGACGGCATCACCGCGCAGTTCGAATCGGACGTCACGCTCGGCCAGGCGCGCGCGCACGCCAAGCTGAACGGCCATGTGAAGCCTCATGGCGACCGCATAAGCTTTGATCTTGACGTGTCTGGCTTCAACCCGGCGGAGCTTGGCCGCTCCTCCGAACTTTTCAGCGACTTCAAGCCCTACGATCTCGTCTTCGATGTGTCGGGCAGCGCAGATGTGGCACTCAATGACGGGCGGCTTTTGAAGGCGGATCTCGAATTGGCGTCAGCGCCGGGTGAGCTCACCTGGCCGGAACTCTCCGCCGAACCCATTCCGATTGATGAGGCGCGCCTCGATGTCGAACTCGATCCTGTCGAGAAGACCCTCGTCATCAATAATCTGGAATATAGCGCCGGTACCAACCGGGCGATTCTCGAAGGGCAGGCGGCTTATGAACTGGACGGCCCGTTCTCCGTCGAATCCGCGTCCTTCGATCTGACCGCAAGCAAGGTCGAAGCCGAAGTGCCCGATGTGATCGACGGCAAGCTCTCCCTTGCCTCCGTGCACATGAAAGGGGATGTGGATTTCAACCTCCGCCGCGGGAAGTTTGAGGACCTTACCCTGCGCACGGAAGAAGGCTTCGTTTCCTTTGGCGGCGTGGTGGAAGAAGCGCCGCGCTCACCTTCCATCCAGGCGACGGCACAGCTTGAGACAATTGGCGCCGGTGAACTGCGCTCTCTCTGGCCGCTCGGCCTTGCCAAAGGCGCGAGGGAGTGGTTCTTCGAGAATGTGGAGGGCGGCACCGTCACCAAAGGCAGCTTCCGCATGGATGTGGAAGGCGGCGTCATCGCGGAGGCGGATATCAATGATCAGCCCATTCCTGATGAGGCGCTCGACTTCCGCTTCACGCTGGAAAATGCGGATATGTCCTATCTCGGCCCGATGCCGCGCCTCTCCGTGCCGCGCGCCGAGGGGCATGTCACCGGCGACACGTTTGAAGCGATAATTCCGCAAGCCGGCCTTGAAGTGGGCGGTGAAGAAATCGCCATCACGAATGGCCGCTTCTTCGTGCCCGCGCTGCACAAGAAAGGCACGATAGGCGAAATCGAGCTGACGGCAGCAGGGTCATTGCGCGGTTTGCTCATGCTGTTCGATCACGAGCCGCTCGGCTTCATTTCGCAGTTCGGCCTTGATCCGGCATCCGCAGGCGGCACCGGGCAGCTCACCGCCAAACTCAGTCTGCCGCTCGTCAAGGAAGTCTCGTTGGATGACGTGAAATATAACGGCAGCGGCAAGGCGAGCGGCGCAAGCATTCCCGATGTGATGGAGGACATCTCCGCCACCGAGGGCGAGCTGGATATCAAAGTCGCTCAGGAAGCCATCGAAATCAGCGGCCCGGTGAAACTGAACGGCGCTCCCGTCACGCTGAACTGGCGTGAGCGGTTGGATGGAGACGCGCCCGGCCCGCAAACCCGCATCGGCCTCAAGGGCACGATTGGCACGCAAGACAGAGCAGCGCTCGGCCTCGACCTTGGTGAGTTTCTGCTCGGCCCCGTCACCGCCGATGCGACCTTCACCGGCGAAGCGGACGACATTAATGCGGGCGCCATTCGTCTCGGCCTCACAAACAGCATCATCCGCATTCAGCCTGTTGGCTGGTGGAAGGGCAGCGAAAGCCCTGCCAATGCCGAATTTGATGTGGCCTTCAAGAAGGATGGCAGTATCAGCCTCACCAATATCGATGTGGCGGGGGAAGAAATCGATCTCACCGGTTCGCTCACCCTGGACGCGGAAGGCGATGTGTTCAGCGCCGATATACCCGCCTTCCGTCTCGGCACCCGCTCCCGCGGACGGCTGGAGGCGCGGCGGATGGACGGCACGGGCGCGCTTTCCGTGAAGGTGCGCGGTGAAAGTATTGCGGCAGGCGGCGCTCTTGAGGGGCTTTTCTCGGACACGCCCGGCGGCATGCCGGAATCCGGCGCGCAGAAGGAAGAAGATCCGGATGCGCCAAGCCGCCCGCTCGAACTCGATGTGGCGTTCCCCGTTGCTTATGGCAACAACGGCACCGAGATGACGGACCTCTCACTCTATCTCTACCGCGGCGAGAAGTGGCTGGAGCAAGTGAATTTTGCCGCCTCATGGAAGGAGGGGGGACCCATACTTGCCACTGTCTCCAGAGACGCGGATGGCATTCGCCGCCTCAGCGCGCAATCGAGTGACGCGGGCAAGGCATTCAAGGCGTTCGACTTTTACGACAGTTTTGAGGGCGGCATGCTGGACCTCGACGCCCGTTGGGAGAATGAAGAGACGGACCCGGTTCTCATCGGCACGTTGAAAGGCGAGAAGCTGCGTATACGCGATGCGCCAGGCCTTGCCAAACTGCTCACCGTCGGCTCTTTCACCGGCATTCTGGACACGCTGCGCGGCGACGGCATTCTCTTTGAACAGATGAAAGTGCCGTTCCGTGTGACCGAAACCCGTATATATGTCGATGAGGCCTATATGGTCGGCCCGGCCATCGGTCTTACCTTGCGCGGTGAGGTCGATCCGCAGACGGATGAGGCGGAGCTGGCGGGCACGATCGTGCCGGCCTACACGATCAACTCCATTCTCGGGAATGTGCCCATCTTGGGCGATCTCATTGTGGGCCGGAAAGGTGAGGGCATCTTTGCCGCGACCTATGCGGTGAAAGGCCAGATAGATGACCCGCAGGTCGTCGTCAATCCGCTCGCCGCGCTCGCCCCCGGCTTCCTGCGCCGGATTTTCGAGTTCGGTTCCACCCTACCCGAAGAGCCGGAGCAAAAGACGGAGGAACCGGCGGCAGAGGCGCCTCCCGAAGAAGAGGCGCAGGCCCCCGCACCCTAGACACTGCGACGTTCCCCACGAATTTTCGCAAAATGACGCTCGCGTCACCAGCCTTTCCCTGCCACTATACGTAGATCAAGTACGCGAATATTGGCATCGGCAACTTTGGGAGGAGGGCCATGACGATGAAGGCGGCAGATCAGATCACAATCGACCCCGCTTATGATGCGGTGGCGCCGGATGATTTTCCATCCATGATGGAGGTGGACCGCTACGGCCAGCGCTCCACGGCCTTCGACAAGATCATTTCGGCGACCCATGACCATTTCTGGGACCCGCTCGACACCAAATATATCGACTTCACGCAGCCCTGGGACCTTGAGCATGAGATGCTCATTCCCGAGGACATGAATATCGAGCTGCGCACGGCGGTGTCCGACAAGCTGGATGAAAAACAGAAGATCTATCTGGTGAATGAGTCCGTGCGCTGGACCATGTCCTCCATCCTGCATGGAGAACAGGGCGCGCTGAACCTCTCCGCCAGCCTTTGCCACATCATGCGCGATCCGGGCGCGCAGGAATATGCGGCGAACCAGACCCGCGAGGAAGCGCGCCATGTAACGGGCTTCTCCCGCTACATCCAGGCCCGCTGGGGCAAACCCGCCCCCTGCGGTACGGTGCTGGAAGAATTGCTGGTCGAGCTTGTGGCAACACCGGTCGTCTGGAAGAAACTCGTCGGTATGCAGATGGTTCTCGAAGGGCTCGCCATGGGCACCTTCGCCGCCTTCTATCAGAAGACGCACGACCCGCTGCTCCGCCGTCTCATGCAGCTTGTGATGACGGACGAAGCCTTCCACCACAAATTCGGGAAGATCTGGGCCGACCGCACGGTGCCCAACCTGCCGCCGGAAGAACGCGATATGATCGAGGATTGGGCGCTTGAGGTCTTCATGCGCCTGATGACGAATTCCTCCGGTCCCGAGCAGAAGAAACATATGTATGAGAAAGTCGGTCTCGACTGGCGCTGGGTGCAGGGCGCGCTCGTCGAAGCCATGACCGACACGAAGATGCGCAAGGAGATGCGTTCCTCGACCAGCATCTTCCGCACCCTCATCAAAACGCTCCTGAAAGCGGGCATCATCACCGAGCGCACCGCGCCCAAATACGCCGCCTATGTGGACATTCAGGAGCTTTATGCCGAAGGCGACCGCATGGTGGGCGACGCCATTGCCGAAGAAGGCATCAAATATCTCAAGGAGATCAACGGCGACGGCGGCGACGGCGGCATCTTCGCACTGGGCGGATCATCCGCTGCGGAGTGAGATTGTTTTAGACTGATGCAGAAAGCCCGGGGCACGCCCCGGGCTTTTTGTTTCTCCCGCCAATGTGTCATCCCCGGACTTGTTCCGGGGATCCAGAGCAAGGAACGGAGGCCGTGCCATGCGGCCTCTGGATTGCCGGAACAAGTCCGGCAATGACAGTTTGGAGAGAGGCGGCAAGTGGTGAGGCTGCATAGACGGACCCAGGCTCGGAGGCCGGGGTGACAGCAAGAGCAAGCGGTGACGCTCCGTCTTTCATCAAACTCAGTGTGTCACCCCGGGTTTATCCCGGGGTCCATGGGCTGCTGCAACAAGCGGCAACGCCCAATGGACCCTCGGGCTCGACCCGAGGGTGACGAAGCCAGAAAACCCTCAAACCGGCTTCAGCAGCACATGCTTCTTCTTGCCGAGCGACAGCTTCACCACGCCGTCGCCGGTCACGTGGTCGCGCGTCAGTGACAGCTTCTCGTCCTTCACCTGCTCGTCATTGACGCGCAGGCCCCCGCCTTTCACCTGACGGCGCGCTTCGCCGTTGGAGGCGCAAAGCCCGGCGGTGACGAAGGCGGCAAGAACGCCGATCCCGGCATCGAGATCGCCGGCGGGAATTTCCACCGTCGGCAGGTCCGAGCTGATCGCGCCCTGTTCGAAGGCGACACGGGCGGTTTCAGCGGCTTTCTCTGCCGCGTCCCGCCCATGCACCATGGCGGTGGCTTCGGTGGCGAGGATTTTTTTGGCCTCATTCAGCTCCGCCCCGTCCAGCGCTTCAAGCCGCGCCACTTCATCCAGAGGCAGGTCGGTGAAGAGCTTGAGGAAGCGGCCCACATCCGCATCTTCCGTGTTTCGCCAGAACTGCCAGTAATCATAGACGGACAGCATGTTCTCGTTGAGCCAGACCGCGCCCTGCGCCGTCTTGCCCATCTTCTGGCCCGAGGCGGTGGTGAGCAGGTTCGTCGTCAGGCCCACAAGCTCCGCGCTTTCCGTGCGGCGGCCAAGCTCAATGCCATTGACGATATTGCCCCACTGGTCCGAGCCGCCCATCTGCAGATCGCAGCCATAGCGGCGGAACAGCTCCACGAAGTCATAGGCCTGCAGGATCATGTAATTGAATTCGAGGAAGGAGAAGGATTGCTCCCGTTCCAGCCGCATCTTCACGCTGTCGAAACTCAGCATGCGGTTGACTGAGAAGTGACGGCCATAATCGCGCAGGAAGTCGATATATTTGAGGCCGTCCAGCCAGTCCTGGTTGTTGACCATAACCGCATCCGTCGGCCCGTCGCCGAAAGTGAGGAACTTCCTGAAGACATCCTTGATGCCCGCAAGGTTCGCCTCGATCTGCTCATCCGTCAGCAGCGGGCGCTGGCTGTCCTTGAAGGAAGGATCGCCCACCCGCGTCGTGCCGCCGCCCATCAGCACGATGGGCTTATGCCCTGTCCGCTGAAGCTGGCGCAGCATCAGGATCTGGATAAGGTGGCCCACATGAAGGGAAGAGGCCGTCGCATCGAAGCCGATATAGCCCGCCACGACACCCTTGCCCGCGCGCTCGTCTAGCAGCGCATAATCCGAGCACTGGTTCAGGAAACCGCGCTCGTCCATGGTGCGAAGGAAGTCGGATTTAAACTGGCTCATCGGTCTTTCTTACATTTTCAGTTGAAATCGGGGCCCTCGTCTTTCGGGCCGGGCGTGGTATATCAGCTTTTCGCGCCCCGTGCAGGGGGTAAGGCAAGAAAGCGAGGGGAGCAGATATGGGCTTTGTCAGGGCACTCGGATTGATGAGCGGCACCTCGCTGGACGGGATCGACGCCGCGATCCTGGAAACCGATGGCGAGGCTTACCTGAAGCCTGTCAAGACCGCGAGCTTTCTCTACGTGCCCGAGGAACGGGCCTTTCTGCGCCTCGCCCTCGATGTGGCCGCCGAATGGGGCGGCAAGGGGCCGGTTCCGGAGGAAATTGCCGAGGCCGAGCGGCTCATCACCTATTCCCACGCCATGGCCGTGCGCCGGATGTTGGAAGAGGCGGAAACGAAGCCCTCCGAAATCGATGTGATCGGCTTTCACGGGCAGACGGTCCTTCACCGGCCCGAGGAGGGCCTGACGGTCCAGATCGGCCTCGGGGACGTGCTGGCGGACCTGACCGGCATCGACGTGGTGAACGGCTTCCGCAATGCGGATGTGGCCGCAGGCGGGCAGGGTGCCCCCTTCGCGCCGCTCTATCACCGGGCGCTGGCGGCAAGCCTGAAGACAGACGGTCCCGTGGCGGTGGTGAATATCGGCGGCGTCGGCAATGTCACCTTCATCGGCCGGGACAAGAAGCTGCTGGCCTTCGACACCGGCCCTGGCAATGCGCTCATCGATGACTGGGCTTTCACTCACACCGAAACCCCGATCGACCGGGACGGGACGCTTGCCCGCGCCGGAAAGGTGGATGAAGGCGTGCTGGAGCGCCTGCTTACCCACCTCTATTTCGCGCGCAAGCCGCCCAAATCCCTCGACCGGCTGGATTTCTCGGCAGATTACGCTGAGGGCCTTTCCGCCGAAGACGGCGCGGCCACGCTCACCGCCTTCACCGCTGCGGCCATGGCCCGCGCGCTGGATCACATGCCCGAAGCGCCGGAGATATGGGTCATCTGCGGGGGCGGCCGCCACAACCCGGCCCTGATGGATGAACTGAAAGCGCGCCTGCCCGGCAAGGTGATCACGGCAGAAGAAGCCGGCTGGCGCGGCGACGATGTGGAAGCTGAAGCCTTCGCCTACCTCGCCGTCCGCTCCCTGTGCCGCCTGCCGCTCAGCGAGCCGGGCACCACCGGTGTGCCTGAGCCGATGACGGGCGGTGTGCTGAACCGCGCAAAGCGGGGGAAGGGGTGAACCGTTGGGCTTGAAAATATACGGAATTTCCGTATAGTTGTTGCCGATGGACATGCCGGAATTTTTTGAATGGGACGAAGCCAAGGCAGAGAGCAATCTCGCCAAACACAGTGTCCCTTTCGGCTATGCGATCCGGGTCTTTCTTGATGAAGAGCATGTGGTGCTCGATGCCAGCCGCAAATCAGATGGCGAGGAGCGTCAAAAGATCATCGGACGGATTGAAGGAAAAGTCTTCACGGTCGTGTTCACCATGCGCGGCGATACATGCCGGATCATTTCCGCCCGCCGCGCGAATATGAACGAGACACGGGCTTACGGATGACAAAACGCGTGAAATTGAATGCAAGCAAACCGCCTGAGTTGACGGCTGCGCAAAAGCGCCGTCTGGAGGCGATGAGCGATGCTGAAATAAATGCCGCCGCGCTCACCGATGCGGACAATCCGCCGCTCAGCGAGAATGAGCTGATGTCCGTGAAGGTGAAGCGGGTGCGGGAAAAGCTGGGCCTCAGCCAGACCGAATTCGCCGCGCGCTTCCGCATCAATGTTGCGAGACTGAGGGACATAGAACAGGGCCGGACCCGGAAAAGGCCCGACCCTGCATTGATGGCGTATTTGCGCGTAATCGAGCGGGAGCCGGAGGCGGTAAGCCGGGCGCTCGAAAGCGATGTGTGAAGCTTAACCCGCCGCGATCTCCGCAAGGCGTTTGTCGAGATAGCCGCCGGAGGCGTCTTTCATCGCTTCGAGATGGTTCTCGAAGAAATGGTTGGCGCCCGGCACGGACTGGTGCTGGATCACGATGCCCTTTTGCGTCTTCAGCCGTTCCACGAGTTTCTGCGTGTCGCCTTCGGGCGCCACCTGGTCGGCGCTGCCGGTCAGGATCAGGCCCGAGGAGGGGCAGGGCGCAAGGAAGGTGAAGTCATAAAGGTTGGCGGGCGGCGCAACGGAGATGAAGCCTTCGATCTCAGGGCGGCGCATCAGCACCTGCATGGCAATCCAGGCCCCGAAGGAGAAGCCGGCAATCCAGCAGCGGTTCGACTCCGCATTCTGGGCCTGCAGCCAGTCGAGCGCGGTGGCGGCATCGGAAAGCTCGCCCACGCCGCCATCATAAAAGCCCTGGCTCCGGCCCACACCCCGGAAGTTGAAGCGCAGCACCGAAAAGCCCCGTTCCACGAAGACGTGATAGAGCTGGTAGGCCACCGGATTGTTCATCGTGCCGCCGAATTGCGGATGCGGATGCAGCACCAGCGCGATGGGGGCATTCTCGACTTTCGAGTGGTGGTAGCGGCCTTCAATGCGGCCAGCCGGGCCATTGAAAATCACGTCGGGCATGGGGAAATCGTCTCTCCGGCGGATGGCGGGATGCCGTCTCCGCGCTGTTCGTGAAAAAGCCTTACTAAATTAGTTGGTTTTCTGCGCTGGATTTCCGCTCAGAAGTCACTAAATAGTTGACTGCCGGGCTCGGAATTAGTAGCCGAAAGGCCACCCGCGCCGAACCCGGGCGCGTTACTTAGCACAATCTGCCCATGGATTTGCAAGTTTAACGGCGGTCCCGCGCGAAAACGCCGCGGAATCGAGCGCTTCGCAGGCGGGAATGGACCGAGGGCTCAAGGGAGCCCGGAAAGGATCAGGCATGAAACTTTCGACCAAAGGGCGTTACGCGGTCATGGCCATGGCCGATCTCGCCCGCCATAGCGAGGGCAGCCCCGTTTCGCTGGCCGATATCGCCTCGCGCCAGGAAATTTCGCTGTCTTATCTGGAGCAGCTTTTCTCGCGTCTGCGCAAGGCCGGGCTGGTGAAGAGCGTGCGCGGCCCCGGTGGGGGCTATCTGCTCGGCCATGGGCAGGATGAAACGCGTATCTCTGACATCATTCTGGCGGTGGACGAGCCTCTGAAGGCGACGCGTTGCCACACCGGCTCGCCGCAAGGCTGCATGTCCGATGCCTCGCGCTGCCTCACCCATGATCTCTGGGATGCGCTGAGCGATCAGATCCATCATTTTCTTGCCTCCGTGTCGCTGGGCGATGTGGTCTCGGGCCGCTTACGCGACCGGCGCGCCGCCCAAAACCAGTTCATGAGCGACACGCCGGAAGCTGAGCCCGGCCCGGTGGCGGAAGAAGGCCAGCCTTTGAAAATTCACGCGGCTGAGTAAGGCAGCAGGCAAAGGAACGGATGGCAACAGCGCGCACATATCTTGATTTCAATGCGACGGCCCCGCTGCGCGCGGAAGCGGCGGAAGCGATGACGCGCGCTTTCCATTTGACCGGCAATGCCTCGTCCGTTCATGCCGAAGGGCGCAAGGCCCGCGCCGTGGTTGAAGAAGCCCGCCGCGTGATTGCAGGCGCGCTGGGCGTCTCCGCTGAAGGGGTGATCTTCACCGGCTCCGGCACAGAGGCGAACTCTCTCGCCATTGCGCAAGCCGAAGCGTTGGGCGCAAGCGCGATCCTTTACGGCGCAGGCGAACATGCTTGTGTGATGGCTGCCACCGAGACGAGCAGCCTGCCGAAGTTCAAGCTGCCGCTGCAAAGTGATGGCGTGATCGACGGCGCAGCATTTGACCGGGCGCTTGAAGAAGCCGGAGAGAAACCCTTCGTCGCGCTTCAGCACGCCAATAACGAAACCGGCGTGCTGCAGCCGCTGGCGGAGATTGCAGAAAAGACCCGTTCGGCAGGCGGCATTCTGGCAAGCGACCTGGTGCAGAGTTTCGGCAAGGCGCCTTTCGCGGCGAATGAGCTTGGCGCAAAGATGCTGGCCATTTCCGCGCACAAGATCGGCGGGCCGAAAGGCATTGGCGCGCTCATTCTGACCGAAGATATGCCCATCCGCGCGCTCATTCCCGGCGGCGGGCAAGAACGGCGGCGCAGAGGCGGCACGGAAAATGTGGCCGGCATTGCAGGCTTTGCCGCTGCGGTGGAAGCCGCACAGAAGAATTTTGAAAAGCTGGATGCGCAGCGCGCCATCCGCGATGCCTTCGAGGCGAAGCTGAAGACGCTGGTGCCGGACGTGACGGTGTTTGGTGAAGGCGCGCCGCGGCTTGCGAACACCAGCTGCTTTGCAGCCCCCGGCGCAGGTGCCGAGACGCTGCTGATGAAACTCGATCTTGCAGGCTTTGCCGTTTCCTCCGGCGCGGCCTGCTCCTCCGGCAAGGTGGCCCTGTCGCATGTGCTTGAAGCGATGGGCGTGCCGGACGATCTCTCCCGAGCGGCGCTGCGCATGAGCATCGGCGCGGAGACGGAATTAGAGGATGTGTTGGCATTTGCCCAAGCCTGGGTGGATGCCGTGTGTAGCCAGAGCGGTGTGAAGACCGCGCTGGCAGGGTAAGCGACTGAAGGAAGAGACCATGGCAGTCCGCGAAACGGTTGAAGCTGTCGATGAAGTGGGGAAGTATAAATACGGCTTCTTCACCGACATCGAATCCGAAAAGGCCCCCAAAGGCCTGAATGAGGATATCGTTCGCTTCATTTCGGCCAAGAAGGAAGAGCCGGAATGGATGCTTGAATGGCGGCTCGATGCCTACCGGCGCTGGCTGACGATGCAGGAGCCGTCCTGGGCGAAGGTCAATTATCCCAAGATCGACTTCCAGGAAGCCTATTACTACGCCGCGCCGAAGTCGGACGAGGACCGCCCGAAAAGCCTCGATGAAGTGGACCCGAAGCTGCTCGAAACTTACGAGAAGCTCGGCATTCCGCTGAACGAGCAGAAGATGCTGGCCGGTGTCGCTGTGGATGCTGTGTTCGACAGCGTGTCCGTTGCGACGACCTTCAAGGACCGCTTGAAGGAAGCAGGCGTCATTTTCTGCCCCATGTCCGAGGCGATCCGCGATTATCCGGATCTGGTGCGCAAATATCTCGGCTCCGTGGTGCCGGTGAGCGACAATTTCTATGCGACGCTCAACTCGGCAGTCTTTTCGGATGGCTCCTTTGTTTACATCCCCAAGGGCGTGCGCTGCCCGATGGAGCTGTCCACTTACTTCCGAATCAATGAAGCGCAGACGGGCCAGTTCGAGCGCACGCTGATCATTGCCGATGAAGGCTCTTACGTTTCCTATCTGGAAGGCTGCACCGCGCCCATGCGCGATGAAAACCAGCTTCATGCCGCGGTGGTTGAACTCGTGGCGCTGGAAGGCGCGGAGATCAAATACTCCACCGTGCAGAACTGGTATCCGGGCGATGAGGAAGGCAAGGGCGGCATCTTCAACTTCGTGACGAAGCGGGGTGATTGCCGGGGCAAGGATTCCAAGATTTCCTGGACCCAGGTTGAAACCGGCTCCGCCGTCACGTGGAAATATCCGAGCTGCATCCTGCGCGGCGACAATTCGGTGGGCGAGTTCTATTCCATCGCCATCTCGAACAATTTCCAGCAGGTGGACAGCGGCACGAAGATGATCCATCTCGGCAAGAACACCTCGAGCCGGATCATCTCCAAGGGCATTTCCGCGGGCAAAAGCTCGAATACCTATCGCGGTCTTGTGAGCGTTCATAAGAAGGCAGAGGGCGCGCGCAACTTCACCCAGTGCGACAGCCTGCTTGTCGGTGACCGCTGCTCGGCGCACACGGTTCCTTATATCGAGTCGAAGAACCCGAGCGCCATTCTGGAGCATGAGGCGACGACCTCGAAGATCAGCGAAGATCAGCTCTTCTATTGCATGCAGCGCGGCCTCGGCGAGGAAGAGGCAGTGGCGCTGCTGGTGAACGGCTTCTGCCGCGACGTGCTGCAGCAATTGCCGATGGAATTTGCCGTCGAGGCACAAAAACTTGTTGGGATCAGTCTTGAAGGCAGCGTTGGCTGAGTAAGGATAAAGAAAATGCTTGAGATCAAAAACCTTCACGTCGAAGTGGACGGCAAGGAAATCCTGAAAGGCATCGACCTCTCGGTGGGCAAGGGCGAAGTGCATGCCATCATGGGGCCGAACGGCTCCGGCAAGTCCACGCTTTCCTATGTTCTCTCCGGCCGGGCAGGCTATGAGATCACGAAGGGCGAAGTCCTTTACAAGGGTCAGAACCTCTTCGACATGGAAGTGGAAGAGCGCGCCGCAGCCGGCGTCTTTCTTGCCTTCCAGTATCCGATCGAAATTCCGGGCGTCACGACCATGACGTTCCTGAAAACGGCACTGAATGCGCAGCGCAAGGCGCGCGGTGAGGACGAACTGGATGCGGTCAAGTTTCTCCGTCTGGTGCGTGAGAAGGCGGCCCCGCTCAACATCACCGATGAAATGCTGAAGCGTCCGCTCAATGTCGGCTTTTCCGGCGGTGAAAAGAAGCGTGCGGAAATTCTGCAGATGGCACTTCTGGAGCCGGGCCTGGCGGTGCTCGACGAGACGGACTCCGGTCTCGACATTGACGCCCTGAAAGTGGTGTCCGACGGCGTGAACGCGCTGAGGAGCCCGGACCGCTCCATGATCGTCATTACGCACTATCAGCGTCTGCTCAATCACATCGTGCCGGACAAGGTGCATGTGCTCTCCAAAGGCCGCATCCAGCGCACCGGCGGCAAGGAGCTGGCGCTCGAACTCGAAGAAAGCGGTTACGCCGAATTTGCGGAGGCATAAGGAAATATGTCCTCAACTGTTGAACAAGCCTATCTTGACGCGTTTGCGGGCCTCACCCCGGAAGGCGAACCCGCTTGGCTTACCGCCCGGCGCAAAGCCGCGCGCGGGATTTTTGAAAAGACCGGCTTTCCACACCGCCGCGTTGAGGCCTGGAAATATACCGACCTGCGCCGCATGCTGGCGAAGGATGGCTATGTGCCGGCCGTGCCTTATGAAGGGCCGCTTGCTTATGACGTGGAAACCGTGGGCCCGGCCGCCACGGCCTTTGGTGCAATCGAACGGCACCGTCTGATTTGCGTGAACGGTTTTTACCGGCCCGACCTCTCCGGCGCGGCATTGCCGGACGGCGTGAGCGTGAAACCGCTTTCCGAAGCGGTGAAGGAAGAAGGCTTCGAGGCCCTGCTTGGCGCCGATGAACTTCTTTATCCGCTGAACGCGCTCAACACAGCGTTGATGCAGGACGGCCTCGTTATCCGCATCGGAAAGGGCGTGAAGCTGGACCAGCCGCTGCATCTTGTGCATGTCACAACATCTGCAGGGGCCTCCGCCGCGCACATGCGCCATGTGCTGCAACTTGAAGAAGGCGCGAAAGCCGTGTTCTTCGAAACCCACATGGGGCAGGGCGGCGAGGGCTACCTCGCCAATCATGTGATGGAAACCGCGCTGGGCGAAGGCGCGGAGTTGACGCATATCAAGCTGCAGGACGAGGCGAAGGATGCGCTGCATATCGCCGCCCACCGGCTCGCCCTCGGCGCAAACGCGCAGTATTACGGCTTCACGCTGACGCTCGGCGCGCGCCTCTCCCGCCACGAAACGGAAATCCGCTTCGATGGCGAGGGCGCGCATGCGGATGCCCATGCCGCCATTGCGCTTTCCGGCAGCCAGCTTGGCGATGTGACCACCTATGTCGATCATGCTGTACCGGGCTGCACCTCGAACGCGCATATCAAATCTGTGCTCGACGGCGAGGCGACAGGGGTTTTCCAGGGCAAGGTGCTGGTGGCGGAGGACGCGCAGAAAACCGATGGCCGTCAGCTTTCCAATGCGCTCATCCTGTCGCGTGATGCGTCGATGAACGCCAAGCCGGAGCTTGAGATTTACGCAGACGACGTCCAGTGCGCCCATGGCTCCACCATTGGTGAGCTGGATGATGACGCCCTCTTTTATTTGCGCTCGCGCGGCATAGATGAAGAGACGGCCCGCACGCTGCTGATCCGTGCCTTCCTTGAAGAGGTGCTGGAGACCATTCCGCTTGAAGATGCAAAGGCGGATGTGGAGCGGCTCACCATCGGCTGGTTCGCCGGAACGGATGTGATGGAGGTGGAAGGATGACGGACATGCCGCTCGCAAAAGATGTCGCACCCGCCTTCGACGTGGAGAAGGTGCGGGCCGATTTCCCGATCCTTTCCCGGGAAGTCTATGGCAAGCCGTTGACCTATCTCGACAATGCCGCCTCCGCGCAAAAACCGCGCGTGGTGATCGACGCCGTGCGGCAGGCTTATGAAGCGGAATATGCGAATGTCCATCGCGGGCTGCATTTCCTCTCCAACCTCGCCACGGAGAAATTCGAAGCCGCGCGGGAAAGCGTGCGCCGCTATATCAATGCGCCGTCCCAAGAAGAAATCATCTTCACCTCCGGCTCGACGGATGCGATCAATCTTGTCGCGTCTTCCTATCTGGAGCCGCAAATCGAGCCGGGCGATGAAATCGTGCTCTCCGTCATGGAGCACCATTCCAACATCGTGCCCTGGCACTATCTGCGCGAGCGTTATGGCGCGGTGCTCAAATGGGTGCCGGTGACGGATGAAGGCGAGCTTGATCTTGAAGCCTATGCCCAGATGCTGGGGCCGAAGGTGAAGATGGTCGCGCTCACGCACATGTCGAACGCCCTCGGCACTATCACGCCGATGAAAAACATCATCCAGCTCGCGCATGAGAAAAATATTCCGGTGCTGGTGGATGGCTCCCAATCGGCGGTGCATTTGCCCATCGACGTGCAGGATCTCGATTGCGATTTCTTCGCGCTCACCGGCCACAAGATTTACGGGCCCAGCGGCATCGGCGCGCTTTACGCCAAGCGCGAGCACCTGGAAGCCATGCGGCCTTACAGGGGCGGCGGTGAGATGATCCGCGAAGTCTCGATGGACAAGGTGACTTACGCGGACCCGCCGCACCGCTTTGAAGCGGGCACGCCGCCCATCGTTCAGGCCATCGGCCTTGGCGCGGCCATGGATTATGTGCACGGCCTCGGGCGGGAAAATATTCTGGCGCATGAAAACATGCTGCTCGGTTATGCGACGGCCCGGATGCAGGAGATCAATGCGCTGCGCCTCATCGGCACGGCGCCCACGAAAGGCAGCATCCTGTCTTTCGTGATCGAAGGCACGCACCCGCACGATATCTCCATGATCATCGACCGCTCGGGTGTGGCCGTGCGGGCAGGGCACCACTGCGCCCAGCCCTTGATGGACCGCTTCGATGTGCCGGCCACGACACGCGCATCGATTGCGATGTATAATACGAAAGAAGACATAGACCGGCTGGTGGACGCGCTTCACCATGCTGTCGATTTCTTCGGGTAATGGATGAAAGCCATGACGGAAGACGTGAAACTCGAAAGCCAGGAAGCCGGGTCCCCGGCAACGGAAGAGAACACTCCCTCTGCCATTCCGCAGGATGAACTCGACCGGCTGACGGACGATCTCATCGGCGCGCTCAAAACCGTCTATGACCCGGAAATTCCGGTGGACATTTACGAGCTGGGCCTGATTTACAAGATCGATGTCTCCGACGACCGGGACGTACTGATCGACATGACCCTGACGGCGCCCGGCTGCCCCGTGGCCGGTGAAATGCCGGGCTGGGTGGAAGATGCGGTCCGCGCCGTGGAAGGCGTGGGCGATGTGCAGATAAACTTGCTTTTCGACCCGCCCTGGGACCCGACCCGCATGTCGGATGAAGCGCGGGTGGCGCTCAACATGTATTGAGCGTTTTGCGCAAGGGCTTGCAACGGGCTTCGCAAAGGCCCATCTTATTTAGAGAGTTCGCGAGTTAGCGGAGTTTATGTGATGACACGGCGAGAGCGCCCAAAGGCGATTACCCTGACGGATGCGGCGGCAGACCGCGTCAAGGAAATCATCGGGAACTCCGATAAGGAGATTTTCGGTGTGCGCATCGGCGTGGAAAAAGGCGGTTGCGCCGGCATGGCCTATACGATGGAATATGCCGAGGAAGCAGGTCCCCTGGACGAGGTGGTCGAAGACAAGGGCGTGCGCGTCCTGATCGACCCCAAGGCCGTGCTCTTTCTTCTCGGCACGGAAATGGATTACGAGATCGGCAAGATCTCGAGCACCTTCCGCTTCAACAACCCCAATGCGGTCGATGCCTGCGGCTGCGGTGAAAGCGTCACCATTCAGCCGGTGCCGCAAGACGCGCTTCAATAATTTTCCGGCTTTGGCCTGAAACGGAAAAAGCCCTCCCGGTCCGGGAGGGCTTTTCGCATTCGTGATGATGCCAGCGCTTACTTGCCCTGGAACTTCGCGGGGCGCTTCTGCAGGAATGCGGTGACGCCTTCCTTGAAGTCGTCCGTGCGGCCGGCCGTACGCTGAAGCTGGCGCTCCATGTTGAGCTGCTCTTCATACGTATTATCCGTGCTTTCCCAGTAAAGCTGGCGGATGAGGCCGAGCGAGACGGTCGGGCCTTCGGCCAGTTCACCGGCAAGCTTCTTGGCTTCGCTCATCAGGTCCGCTTCCTCATAGACGCGGTTGACGAGGCCCCATTCCAGCGCCTTTTCAGCGGGAAGTTTTTCGGCCAACAGCGAAAGCTCGCGGGCGCGGGCATTGCCCACGAGGCGCGGTAGAAGCCAGGTCGAGCCGCCATCCGGCACCAGGCCGATGCGGCGGAAAGCCTGCAGGAAGTAAGCCGTCTTTGAGCAGAGGATGAGATCGCCCATCAGCGCGAAGCTCATGCCCACGCCTGCCGCCGGGCCGTTCACTGCCGTGATGAAGGGCATTTCCAGATTGCGCAGACGGCGCAGGAAGGGGTGGTAAGCGGTTTCGAGCGGAGCGCCCGCATCCGGTGCGCCGCCCTTATTGTCGCCCTTGGCGGCCAAGTTGGCGCCCGAGCAGAAGCCGCGGCCTTCGCCCGTCATGACGAGGCAGCGGATGCCGTTTTTGGGATCTTCGACGGCGTCCATGGCGTCCATCAGCCCTTCGAGCATTTCAGCCGAAACGGCGTTCATGACCTCGGGGTGGTTGAGCACGAGGATGCCCGTCGTGCCTTCGATGTCGAGCCGGGCCCGGTTGAATTCCATGTCTCTCTCCCTGTTTTGGTGGCGGTTATGTGAAATGGGTTGGCTGGCAGCCTATCACTGAAAGTTCGGTTTGCGCTTTTGCAAAAAGGCGGTGACGCCTTCCGAGAAATTCGGGTGATCGCCCAGCATGCCTTGGGTGTCCCGCTCATAATCGAGCTGGGTGCTGAGATCATTGTGAAGCGCGGCATCGAGCGCGCGCTTGATCTCGCCAAAGGCGTTGGAGGGGCCGCCTGCCAGCTTGGCAGCAATTTTGGTGGCTTCTTCGATCAGCGCGTCATCCTCGACGCATTTCCAGATGAGGCCCCATTCGGCAGCGGTTTCGGCAGGCAGTTTCTCGCCGAGCAGCGCCATGCCCCGCGCGCGGGCCCGGCCCACCAGATTAGGCAGGAACCAGGTGCAGCCCATATCCGGAATGAGAGCGAGCTGCGGGCCGAACACCTGAACGAAGGAGGCGGACTTGCCGGCGATCACGATGTCAGCGGAAAGGGCAAGGCCGCAGCCGCCGCCCGCCGTCACGCCGTTCACGGCGGCGATGACGGGCTTGGTGGAGCCTGCAACTTCACGGACCATCGGGTTGTAGCCGATCTCCATGCCATAGGCGACGTTCTCCCCCGTGCTTGCGCCTTCCTTGCGCGCGCCGGGGCTGGCAAGGTCCGCGCCTGCGCAAAAGCCGCGGCCCGCGCCCGTCATCAAAATGGCGCCGACTTCCTTGTCGTCATTCGCCTGCTTGATGGCTTCGCGGATATCGGCAATGAGCTGGGGGTTGATGCTGTTCAGCACGTCCGGACGGTTGAGCGTGATCTTCGCAATCCCGTCCTTGACCTCATAAAGGATCGTTTCCATGAGCGTTTGGCCTTCCCGTTATGCGTTATTGGGCGCCAGAATATAGGCCGCAGGCCGGGCGTAAAGCCCTGCTTGGGAAGGAATTGAAAAGACTAGGAAAACGCGGCGTCAAGAACTGCGCGAAGGTCAGCCCGCTGCAAGACTCTCACTTTCAAGCGCCGTTTCGGAAATGACGCGGTTGCGGCCCATGCGCTTGGCGGCGTAAAGGCAGGCATCCGCGCGCTCCACGAGATCGGGAAGCGTTTCACCGAAGCGGAACTCCGCCGCGCCGACAGACATGGTGATGCGGCCGAGCTGTTCGCCCGTGGAGCGTTTCACCAATTCGCGGGACTGGACCATCTCGCGGATATTGTCCGCCAGATTCTGCGCATCCTTCAGCGAAGTCTTCGGCAGGATCACCGCAAACTCCTCGCCGCCATAACGCGCGGCGGTGTCGCGGCCCTTCACGCTGGCCATGATGCAGCCGGCCACGAGCTTGAGCACCTGGTCACCGGTCTGGTGGCCATAAGTGTCGTTGAAATTCTTGAAGTGGTCGATGTCGCCAAGCAGCAGGCAAAGCGTGGCGCCGGTTTCCATGGCTTCGCGTGAGGCTTTTTCAAGCTGCTCGTCAAAAGCCTTGCGGTTCGCAATGCCGGTAAGCGGATCGGTGAAAGCTTCGGAGCGCGCGGTCTCGAGGCGCTTGCGCAGTTCGCTGATCTCTTCCTGCGACGCTTGTAGTTCACCTTCCAGTTCGCGCGAGCGGGTTTCCATCTGCCGCGAGGCGGAGACGATGGTCTCGATCACGATGGCGAGATCTTCCGGCTTGGTGTGGGAAGAAAGATTGCGGCTCACGCCCTGCATGCTGTCGCCAAAACGGCTCGTGTCATTCGCGGCCGTTTCGATGAGCTTGGAGACGCGCTCCATTTCCACCTGCAGTTGCGCGCTGGTGTCGTTGGTCGTGTCGGCAAGTGATTGCGGATTGTGCAGGAACTGCTCGGCAATTTCCTCGAGCAGTTCCTCGTCACACTGAACCCCGTCGCGCAGCGCCGCCTCGATCGCATCCGACAGGGCCGGATAAAGCCCTGAGGCATGCGCAAAGGCAATCTCATAATGCCGCGGGCTGGGCACAATGGTGTGCGCGCGAAGGAACGCAAAGGCCCGCGTTCCGCATTCTTCTGTCCGTTCCCGCTCGTTCATGCGCTTCTGCACCCTGACTGGAACCGCCACATCAGCCACCCCCCGCGGCCAACTCTTCTGGAACCAACTTTAGGGTGTGGACCGTTACGGCTACGTTAAGGGGCAGGCAGGCTATTTCCGCCGGAAATAATGGTGAAAATGACGGGAACCGTGCCACTTGCTATAGTGCGCGGAATGGGATTTTCTGATTCCTGAACAAAGTCTTACCGCGCAGGGACGCAAAAAGGCGGAAAACCGCCCGGAAGCGCAATTTCCCCTGCGGCAAGAGAACGGACGCAGCGGAGGAACCACTATGAGCGTTGCCGAACAGAATTTTGAGGGCGCGGACAGCGTGTCCATCGCCGCCTCGATCCGGGAGGTTTTGGACCGGCAGAAGGCGGCCCATCTGGCCGAAGGCCCGCCCTCGGCCCGCCGCCGCAAGGATTGGCTGGACCGCTCCATCGCCCTTCTGGTGGACAACCAGAAAGAGATTGCCGAGGCCATCGCCGCCGATTTCGGCCACCGGAGCCATGAGCAGACCCTGCTGACGGATGTGATGGGTTCCATCGGCCCGCTGAAACACGCCAAGGCGCATCTGGAAACCTGGATGAAGCCGGAAAAGCGCAAAGTCCAGTTCCCGCTTGGCCTCTTCGGCGCCAAGGCGCGGATCGAATATCAGCCGCTTGGCGTAATCGGCATCATCTCGCCCTGGAACTTCCCGGTGAACCTGACCTTCGCCCCGCTGGCTGGCGCCTTCGCCGCCGGCAACCGGGTGATGATCAAGCCGTCGGAATTCACGCCTGCGACGTCCGAGCTGATGACCCGGATGTTCAAGGAAGCCTATGATGAAACCGAAGTGGCGGTCGTCAGCGGCGGCCCGGCTGTGGGTGAGGCCTTCTCGCGCCAGCCCTTCGATCATTTGCTTTTCACCGGCGCGACCTCGATTGCCTATCACGTCATGCGCGCGGCGGCGGAGAACCTCGTTCCGGTGACGCTGGAACTGGGCGGCAAGTCGCCGGTTATCATTTCTGACAAGGCGCAGATGGAAGACGCGGCGGCCAAGGTGATGGCTGGCAAGACGATGAATGCCGGGCAGATCTGTCTTGCGCCGGATTATGTGTTCGTGCCGGAAAACAAGGTGGACGCCTTCATCGGCGAGGCCCAGAAGGCCGTGACGAAGATGTATCCGACCTTGAAGGACAATCCGGATTACACCTCCGTCATCAATCAGCGCCACTTCGACCGGCTTCATTCCTATCTGGATGATGCCAAGGAGAAGGGCGCAAAGATCGTGGAACTTAATCCGGCCAATGAAGATTTCAGCCAGCAGCCGCACCACAAGATCCCGCCCACCATCGTCGTCAATCCGGGCGATGATATGAAGATCATGCAGGACGAAATCTTCGGCCCGCTCTTGCCGGTGAAGAGCTACAAGAAGGTCGAAGAGGCGCTGGACTATATCAACGCCCATCCGCGCCCGCTGGGGCTCTATCACTTCAGCCCGGATGAGAACGAGCAGCGCGACGTGCTGACCCGCACCACCTCGGGCGGGGTGACGCTGAATGACGTCATCATGCATGTGGCGCAGGAAGACCTGCCCTTTGGCGGCGTCGGCCCCTCGGGCATGGGCTCTTATCACGGCGTTGACGGCTTCAAGGCATTTAGCCATGCGAAGTCGGTTTACACCCAGGCAAAGGCGAAGTTCGTGACCGAGCTTTTCCGCCCGCCCTTCGGTGCGAAGACGCGCAAGACGCTGGCAAGCCAGATCAAGAAGTAAGCCATCTGTATAAAGACGAAAGGCCGCTCCGGAAGGGGCGGCCTTTTAATTGGCTGACTTAGAGAAGGGGAGGCGGGCTTTACCCGTTCGCCGCCTTGCGCACCGGGCGGAGCAGGAAAGCGGGCGTGTGATCGCCAAGGCCGACAACATTGTCGCCGCCGCCATCGCTGCGCTTGCCGCCGCGCTTGTTGCGGGGTTTGCTCTCATCCTTGGCGGATTTTGCGGCCGGCTTCTTTTCTTCGGCGGATGCTGCCTCTTGAACAGCGTCGCCCTCAGCTTTGGGCTTGCGGCTGCGGCGGGGCTTGCGTTCCGGCTTGGCTTCGCTGGCCTTCGGCTCCGCGTCCGGCGCGCCGGTTTCTTCTTTTGCTTTAGCGGCGGTTTTTTTGCGGGCTGGCTTCTTGGCTGCGCCGCCGCGTCCGCGTTTCTTGCTGCCTTCTTTCAGCAGCGTTTCGATGTCTTCCGGCTCGAACTCGCCCGAGCGCGGGATTTCCGTCTCGGTCAGTTTTTCGATCGCGGCGACATACTTCTGTTCTTCCGGCGTTGCCAGCGTGAAAGCATGGCCCGACTTGCCCGCGCGGCCCGTCCGTCCGATGCGGTGAACATAATCTTCCGCGTGGATCGGCACGTCGAAATTGAAAACGTGACTCACATCCGGAATGTCGAGGCCGCGGGCGGCAACGTCAGAGGCGATGAGATAGGTGATCTCGCCATTGCGGAACTTGTCCAGCGTCTGCATGCGGATGTGCTGGTCAAGGTCGCCATGCAGTGAGCCTGCCGCGAAGCCGTGCTTCTTCATCGACTTGTCGAGAACGGCGACATCGCGCTTGCGGTTGCAGAAGATGATCGCGTTCTTGAAATTCTCTTGCGAGCGGATGATCTGGCGCAGCGTCTCGCGCTTATCGTCCTTATGCGAATAAACCAGTCCCTGGGTGATGTTCTTGTTTGCGGAGGCTGTGCGCTCAACTTCGATCCGGACCGGGTTGGTGAGGAACGTGTCCGTCAGCCGCTGGATTTCCGGCGGCATGGTGGCGGAGAAAAACAGCGTCTGCCGGGTGAAGGGCAGGAGCTTGCAGATCCGCTCGAGATCCGGAATGAAGCCCATGTCCATCATCCGGTCCGCTTCGTCCACCACGAAAACCTGAACGCCGGTTAGAAGCACCTTGCCGCGCTCGAAATGGTCGAGCAGGCGGCCGGGCGTGGCGATGAGCACATCGACGCCCCGGTCGAGCTTCTTTTCCTGTTCGGAGAAGGAGACCCCGCCAATGAGGAGGGCCATGGAAAGCTTGTGATACTTGCCGTAGGTCTCGAAATTCTCGGCGACCTGGGCTGCCAGCTCGCGCGTCGGCTCCAGGATCAGCGAGCGCGGCATGCGCGCCCGGGCCCGCCCGCGCGAGAGAATATCGATCATGGGCAGCGTGAAGGAGGCCGTCTTGCCGGTGCCGGTCTGTGCAATGCCGAGGATGTCCCGGGCCTGAAGGGCTTTCGGGATGGCTTCGGCCTGGATCGGCGTGGGGGTTTCATACCCGGCCTCTGTGACCGCCTGCAGGACTTTGGGGCCAAGCCCCAGCTCGTCAAACTTCATCTATGCTTGCTTATCGCCCGTTTTCACTGGCCGGAAGATTCCGGAATTCTTGCAGTGAATGCCTAAGGCCCTTGCGTTTAAAAGGGCGAAGGCGCCTGAATTTGCCGCGACCATAGAAGATATGGACAAGTTGTCAACAGAGCCCGGCGGCGCCGGAGGGGCGGAGCATGAAAAAATTATGTGTTTACCCCTTGAAGCGTGACGCTGCTTTCCCATCTCCAAGGTAAGTCGGTAATTCTGCCCAGCGAAAGGCGGACCCTCAGAAAGGGCCCGCCTTCTTGAATTACCGGCCGGGAAGGGGTTTAGAGTGCTCCGTCCGCCGCCATCTGCATGTAAGTATCGTCGAAGCGCAGCTTCACATTGCCGCTGTTGCCAATCACCTTGCCGCCCGGAAGCGCCACGCCCACATGGCCCTTATCCTCGGCCCCATTGCCCAAAAGGCCGTGGCCGAAAGAGAAAGTGGTCACGAGATCGACGATCTCGTCCATCTGAGGCGAGCGGTAGAAGGCCGCTGCCTCGGCAGGGTCGTAATAGAAATAGGTGGTGGCGACCTGACTGTCATAATCGGCAAGGTCCGTGCCTGCGCCGGAGGCCATGATCGTCCGCGCCTCGATGCCCGCTTCATCGTCTTTCTGCATGAGGGCCATGATCTCATACCAGGCGCCCGTGACGGCTTTGGCAAAGGCCGGGTTATCTTTCACGGTCTGGCTATTGGCGATGAGAATGTCCTGGATTTCGCCCGGCAGCTCAGAGGAATCGAAGACCGAAGAGACATCGCTCATCTGGTTGATGCGGCTGGTGGCCGGGTTCCACGCAACCACGGCGTCGACCCCGGAGGTGGAGAAGGCGGCCACGAAATCCGCATCCGCGATGTTGGCCGTGGTGATCTCGTCCTCGCTCATGCCGTTAAGGCCGAGGGCGCGCCAGAGCATGTAATGGGAAACGGAATATTCGACGAGATAGGCCTGCTTGCCCGCCAGGTCCTTCATCGTTTTGTCCGCGCCCTTGATGAAGATGGCATCATTGCCGTTCGTGTAGTCCCCGAGAATGAGCGCCGTGGAATCGACGCCGCCCGCTGCCGGAATGGTCAGCGCATCCATCGTCGTGCCCGTCACGGCGTCGAAAGCGCCGGCAGTATATTGGTTGAGAGACTCGATATAGTCATTGAACTGAACGATCTCGATTTCGATGCCGTATTTGTCCGCCCATTTGTCCATGATTCCGGATGTGTCGGCATAAAGCCACGGCATGTAGCCCGTATAAATGGACCAGGCGAGGCGGAAGCTTTTCTTTTCTTCGGCGGCGGCTGGTTGCACGGCCCCCGCGAGCGCAACGCAAAGAAGGGAGAAGGCAATGGCGGCCTTCCGGAAGGATGCGGATATGGTCATGAAAGCAAGTCTCCTGCTGTCTCGGTTTCTGGCGGCCTTGTTCCTGGCATTTCTCCCGGTCTCATGCCTCTACCCGCGCGCGGCCGAAAGAGGCGGTGTCCGCCGCCGGTTCCGGAAAATCGATGCGGCCGGCGGCGTGAAGTTTTTTGAGGTAGGTGAAGGTTTTCATGGTCTGGGTGACGAGGTGATCGCCCGCGATGTAACGCGCATAGCGCGCCCCTCCATCCCGCTTAACGAAGGCGGGGAGGGGTTCGATGGCGGCGTCGTAATCGAGCGAGCAGAAGAGCGGAAAGGAAAACCGCTCCTCCGGCACATTGCGCACCCGGTGAGAGGTGGCGATGAAACGGCCATTGGAAAGAACTTCCATCATGTCGCCTACATTGACGACGAAAGCGCCTTTGACGGGCGGGGCCTCGATCCATTCTTCCGCCGCATTCATGACCTGAAGGCCGGGGCTCGTGGCATGAAGAATAGTGAAGCACTCATAATCTGTATGCGCACTGATTCCCCAATCGGCGCGGGCGGCGGCATTCGGGTCCTGCTCCGGATAATGGACAAGGCGGAGCTGCGAGGGCGGCTTGGTGAGGAAGGTCTCGAAATAATCCGGCGCCAGGCCGAGCGCGCGGGCAAAGCCGGAAAAGAGCGTGCGGCCGAGCGCCGAGACGGCCTCGTAATAGGCGTAGATATCTTCGCGGAAGGCGGGAAGGTTGTCCGGCCATTGATTGGGGCCGAGCATCCGGTAGCCCCTCAAATGGTCCGGGTCGGTCGCGGGCAGTTCGATGGAAAGGTCGAAGGCTTCCTTCTTGTCGATCTTGGAGGGATCGGAGCCGTCATAAAAACCTTCTTCGGCAACGGGCACGTAGCCGCGGTGCGCGCGGGACTTGCCGATATAGCAGGCGTCTTTCTCAGCCTGGGGCAGGGCGAAGAATTCCGCCGCGCGCGCCTCCAGCCGGGCGAGCAGTTCTGCGGGGATGGTGTGGCCCGTGACATAGAGAAAGCCGACCTCGCTCGCCGCGCGGTCGATCTCTTGCGCCACCTTTTCCTTGGCCGCCTCATCGCTGCCGAAAAGCGGCGCAATGTCGATCAGCGGAATGGAGGTGAAAGCGGTAAGAGAAGGCGCACTCATGAGACAGCTCTTTCGGTTTCGGGGGAAGCAAAGGATGAAACATCGCCGCGCAGATCCTCAATCTCCCAGCGGCGGGTGAAACAGCGCCCTGCAAGATCGATCTCGTCGGTCAGAAGGCTTTGTCCGGAAAGCAGGGTGAGGCGCGGGGCAAGCTCTGTGCCCGGACGGAGCGGCAGGGTGGAGCGCCCGGCAAGCCACCGCCCGGCTGTGATGCGCCCGAAACTGATTTCCATGTCGAGCAGCGCGAGCCGGTCTTGCGGGGTGCGCGCGGCGGAAAGGGCCTCGGCCAGCGTGCCGCCATAAAGCGCGCGGGTGCGGTCCCGGGCGAACATGAAGACATCGCCCGATTGAACGAGAATGGCGCGGGCTGCGCTGGCCGGGTCCGAAAGACGGGCCGCCCAGCACGGGCCGCCTCCCGTTTCTTCCGCATGCCAATGTTCGTAATAGGGAAAGTCGGCGCCGCGCTCGATGAGAAGGCCGTTCTCAAAGGCAAGCGTGCCCCGGTCGCCCGCATCCGTGGCGGGCTGAAAATCGAAGCGCCGCTGCCACTCGAAGATGCCCCCGTCAAAGACAAGCTCGCCCGCAAAGGCTTCCTGCCCGGCAAGCCAGGCCATCTCGGCCTCGCTCAGATCATGCATGGAGGCGAGGGAAGAGAAGTCCGGCATGCCCTCCTGCTGGCGCAGATCCACATAAAGGCCGGGGCCCTGCAGCCAGCTGACCTTGCTCGTCCGGTCGTCAGCCCGCCCCTTCCAGGCGAGAAGAGAGCGACGCCAAAGACCTTGAAGACCTTCAAGGGACGGGACGGAAGGGGCGGAACTGGCAGACGGAAGCAAGGAAGCCTCTCTTCAAGTTGCAGTGCGATGAAGAAAGGATGCAGGGGAGAGACTATCTTGCGTAGGCGCGAATTTTCGATGTTGGGTATAGGTTTTGTCTATGGGGTGATGCGTGTGCGCGGCTCATAGAAGCTGCGGTAAGTGGTGAGGCTGCACGGACCCCGGCACGGGGGCCGGGGTGACAGCTTCTATGTGATGCACCTCGGTGCAACAAACACCGGGTGTCACCCCGGGCTTGTCCCGGGGTCTGTGGAAGGCTGCGGCAAGTTGAGGGGCCCAATGGACCCTCGCGTCGAGCGCGAGGGTGACGAAGAGAAGGGAAAGGCGCCTCACCCCGCCTTCAGCGCGTCCTGCAGCATGGTGAGGAAAATCTCGGCCGGGGTGCGCCGGGCGGCGTCGCGGCGGGTGACGAGATAGACGTGATAGGCGGGCACCATGCCGGGGGGCAGGAGCGGCCATAATTTGCCGTCCGTCTTGCCATCTGCCGTTTCCGCCACACAAGTGGGCAGAAAGCCAATACCAAGGCCGAGTTCGATGAGGCGCTTCACCTCGGGCAGGTTTTCGGCAAAGCCGGAGGGGCGCTCGCCAAGGCCATAGCGGCGGCGGAAGAGCTCCAGCTCCAGCGGTTCGTCAAGGCCGGTCATGATGAAGTCCTGCCCTGAAAGCTCGGAGGGGCGGGTGAAGGTCTGCCCGGCAAGGAGGTGGGAGGCGGCGCAGTAAAGCTGCTGGATCTCCTTCACCAGCGGTTCGTAATGCAGGTCCGCCATGGGCGCGCTGTCGCAGGCAATGCCGATTTCCGCCTCGCCTGTTTCGACCGCGCGCACCACGCTGCGCCAGGGGGCGACATCGAGCCGGACTTCGACGCCCGGCAATTCATGATGGAAGCGGGTAAGCGTGGCATCGAGCGCGGGGGAGACAACGCTCGAGATCATTGAAATATGGATCGTGCCATGCACCGCGCCGGCGGCCTTCGCCACTTCATGCGGCACGGCGCGCACCGCCTGCATCATGGTCTCGCAAAGATCGTAAAGCGCGCGGCCTGCGGGCAGAAGTTCGATGCCCTGGCTGGTGCGGGCAAGAAGCGGCGTGCCGAGCTGCTCTTCAAGCTGCTTCAGGGCGGCGCTTACCGTGGGCTGGCGCCTGTTGAGCCGCCGCGCCGCCTCGCTGATGCCGCCCGCGCGGACGATCTCGCAGAAAAGATAGAAGTGATTCCAGTTGATGCGCCGGGCAAAGAGGCGCTCATCAAGGGAGGGCGGAGAAGGGGGGACATCGTGACTCATGAGACAAGTATAAAGCGGAATGGGGCGGCGCATAAGCGGGGAGTTTCCGCAGGGTTTTCCTTGTGCGTACCCGGCCAGCTTCTCAAGTCTGGCAGGGTCTGCTAGCAAGGAGGCAGACAATAACGACAAAAAGAGCAGGCGGGAGGAACGGATGGCTGAAGAGAAGAAAGGCGCGAAGGACGCGCTTATTCCGGCAGCGACAATCATGCTGGTGCGGGACGGTGAGGCCGGGCTTGAGGTGTTCATGGTGGTGCGCCATCACCAGATCGACTTCGCTTCGGGCGCGCTGGTTTTCCCCGGCGGCAAGATCGACAAGAACGACAGAGCGCCGGACGTGCGCGGCCTTTGCCGCGGCGCGGAGGGGCTGGACGACACCTCGCTCGCGCTGCGCGTCGGCGCGATCCGCGAGGCGTTCGAGGAATCAGGCGTGCTGCTCGCCTATGAGAAGGGCACGGACACGCTGGTGAGCGCGGCGCGGCTTGAGGAGATGGAAAGCTGGCGCGAGCCGCTCAACCGCTCCGAAAAGGGCATTGCGGAATTTTTGACCACCTTCGGCCTGGAACTGGCCTGCGACCGGCTTCTGCCCTTCGCGCATTGGATCACGCCGGACATGATGCCGAAGCGTTTCGACACGCATTTTTATGTCGCCGTGGCGCCGGAAGATCATATCGCCGCGCATGATGGCGGCGAGTCGGTGGACTCGGTCTGGATCAACCCGAATGAGGCGGTAAAGGAAGCCGATGACGGCAAGCGCACCGTGATCTTCCCGACGCGGATGAACCTGCTCAAGCTCGGTGAGACTGGCAGTGTTGCCGAAGCGCTGGAAACGGCGAAGACGGCAAAGATCGTGACCGTGCTGCCCAAAGTGGAAAAGCGCGGCGAGGGCGGCGTGCTCGTCATTCCGGCGGAAGCAGGCTATGCCGTGACCGAAGAGCCGCTCGACAAGATCATGGGGTGAGGGGCTTGCCCCTCACATTGCCGCGCTCAATGAATGAACTGCTCCGCCAGGATGCGTTCATCCAGCGTGTGGCCTTCATCGAACATCATGAGAAGATCCACAGCGCTTTCTTCTGAGACGGTGACGCGCTCCACATTGCGCACTTCCGTATGATCGGCAACGGCGGCGACGGGGCGCTTGGGCGCTTCCAGCACCTCGAATGTCACTTCCGCCTTGTGCGGCAAAAGCGCGCCGCGCCAGCGGCGCGGGCGGAAGGCGGAAATGGGGGTGAGCGCCAGAAGCTCCGCATCGATCGGAATGATGGGGCCTTGCGCGGAGAGGTTATAGGCGGTGGAGCCGGCGGGTGTTGCCACCAGCACGCCGTCGCAAATCAGCTCTTCCATCCGCACGCGCCCGTCGATGGAAATGCGGATCTTGGCGGCCTGGAAGGTCTCGCGCAGTAGCGAGACTTCATTGAGGGCAAGCGCCTCCGTCTCCGTGCCGTCGATGCAGCGCGCCTTCATACGCAGCGGGTGCAGCACCGTGGTTTCCGCCTTGTTCAGCCGCTCCATCAAGTCGTTGTCACCGTATTCGTTCATTAGAAAGCCGACCGAGCCGCGGTTCATCCCATAGATGGGAATACGCCGGTCCATATATTTGTGCATGGTCTGCAGCATCAGCCCGTCACCGCCCAGCGCCACAATGACATCGGCTTCATCCACCGGCGCATTGCCATAACGCTTGCTCAGTTCGGTGAGGGCATCCTGAGCTTCGGAGACATCGGTCGCGACAAAGGCGATTTTTTCAAAAGGCATTTTCTGGCTCTTTCGTCGTGACGCGGGTTGCGCCCCGTGCTGGCCGGGGCACTATACAGGCTCGCACGCATCAGGGAAATTGCAAGGAGGCTACATGAGCGCGGGAGAACTCGTCTTCATTTACACCACCGTGAGCGATATGGCGGCGGCGGAGAAAATTGCAAGCGCCGTGGTGGAGCCGGGCCTTGCCGCCTGCGTAAACATCTATCCCGGCATGCGCTCCGTCTACCGCTGGCAGGGCAAAGTGGAGATGGATGAGGAGACCGGTCTCTTCGTGAAGGTCCGCAAGGAAGATGTGCCGCAAGTGATGGACACGATCCGCGCCGCGCATGAGTATGACGTGCCCGCGCTTTTGGAGCTGCCTATCGGGCGGGTGGGCGATGATTATCTTGCCTGGGCGCGGGAACAGACGGCGCGGGGGCGGTGAGGGGGAGTTAGCGGCGCAACAGTTGCGGCAGAGAAAGCGTCAAAGAGACATGGCGTCCTTTACCGCGCACTCGGCTGTCACCCCGGCCCCCGTGCCGGGGTCCGCTACAGCGTGTCAGAAAGCGGAAAGGCTGCTTGGACCCCGGGACGAGCCCGGGGTGACACGTTTTATATATTGAAAGGCTATGCTCTTCTCAGACTCCCATCTTAGCTGGACATCCGTGGCGCGAAGCGGGCCATGACGGGAATAGATAAAGGTCATTTGAACGTCTTGACCTTCAGAACCTGTACCAGAACCCCAGCTTGAGGCCGTTCTCCTTCACCGTGTTCCGGCCCGCATAGGTCGCATAGCCGCCCAGCTCGACGGAGAGAATGTGGTTGAGCCGCTTCACCACGGAGACATGGCCCTTATAGGCCTCGGCGCTGCTTTGACCGTCCGCGATATAGTTGGAGGATTGGAGAAGCACCATCCACTCGTCATCCGGTTTGAGGCCGGTGGTGAAGATGGCGTTGATTTCGTTCGGGCGTCCGCCCGTGGGGCGGAAGCGGTAGCCCATGCGCTGGTCGGTGAAGAAGTCGATCCCCCAGAAGGAACCGGACTGGCCGAGAAAAAGGGCGGCTTCGAAATCCGCATCTCCCGGTTCGGAGACCGCGGTTTCCCCTCTATCACCTTCAAGGTGAAGCGCGGTGAGAAATTCGAGCGTGACGCGCGTTTCGCGGATCATGCCCAGCGTCATGCGCGCGCCGCCCTCGGCAAAGCGCAGGCCCGACTCGACAATCTTGTCCGCAGGATCGTCATATTCCTCGCGGCGCCAGGCCATCTTGCCGATCAGCGTGACTTCGCGGCTCGCGCCATGTTCCGCGTAAAGCTGCAGTTCCTTCTTGTTGAAATCGACCGTGTCCTGCCGGTCGCTGCCGCCCGTATAGGCCTGGTCCGCTTCGGCCACTGTCATATCGGCGATGAGAAGCGTTTCACCTTTGCCGGGAAGCCACGCGCCCGCCGCCGCAGGGCGGAAAGGCGCCTCGGCCGCGGGCCACATCAAAAGCGCCAGCACTGCCCCCCAAGCTGGCGCGGATCTGGCGCGGAGCCGGTCCATCGGCGATATGGTGAAATTAAAATTTCTATATGTAAAGAGTTGCAGGCCCTGTAAAGCGCCATTTGAAGATCGGGCGCCAATGGCTTATGTGAGGGGCGGCCCTTCTTTTTGATATTTATTCGCAACAAGGAATCCCGCATGAGTGCCTCCGTTCTGCCCCATCTGCCGGACTTCATGGATGTTCTGCTCAAACGCCGCTCCGTCACGGTGAAGGACATGAAGGAACCGGGGCCGGGTAAGGAGGAGCTGGCCCAGATTCTGGAAGCGGGCTGGCGCGTGCCGGATCACGGCAAGCTGGGCCCCTGGCGCTTTGTGGTGTTTGAAGGAGAGGCGCGGGCGGCATTCGGCGCGGTGCTGGCGGATATTTTTGCCAGGCAGGAGCCGAAAGCCGACAAGAAGCGCGTGAGTATCGAAGCGGAACGCTTTACCCGGGCGCCGGTTGTGGTGGCGGTGATTTCCACCGCTGCGGACCATCCGAAGATTCCGAAATGGGAGCAGCGCATGTCGGCGGGCGCTGCCTGCCAGAACATGCTGGTGGCCGCCGCTGCCCTTGGTCTTGCCGCCCAGTGGCTGACGGAATGGTATGCCTTCGACAAGGAGGTGCATAAAGCGCTCGGCATGAAGAAGGGCGAACGCGTGGCGGGCTTCATCTATCTCGGCTCGGCGGATGAAAAGCCGGAAGAGCGCGCCCGCCCGCCGTTAGAAGAGCGCGTGAGCTACTGGAAAGCGTGAGGCGTTAAAGAATATCCGGGTTCTCGTCGCGCTCGCGCTGCTGCATGGAGCGGGCTGCAACCCCGCGCAACGCCGCTTTGCGGCCATCGAGATCGTCGCTGGTCTCGTCCCGGCGGTGGCGCCGGTCCAGAAATGCGCCGAAAGCAATCACCGCCGCCAATACGCCGACACAGACCCCGCCAAGCGGGCTTTGAAGATAGATAAGTCCGGCAATCACGGCCGTGCCAAGGCCGAGAGCCAGATAGACAATGCGCTTCACCGTCATGACGTCCCCCTGCGGGTGTGAATGTCCCGCCGCGGGGCGAGTTTAGCACGGTTTCCCATCGCCGCTGCTATTTCCGCGCCGCTTCGGCCTTGGCGATCAGCCGCCGGGCCTGCTTCAGATGCGGAATGTCGATCATCACGCCGTCCAGATTGACGACGCCCACATCGCCCGCCTCGTCAAAGGCCTGCACGATGGCGCGGGCATGGGAGAGGTCGTCTTCCGTCGGCGTGAACACCTCGTTGATGATGGGCACCTGCGCCGGATGGATCGCCATTTTCGCGGTGAAGCCGTCCCGGAGCGCGGCCCGGGCCTCGGCCCGGAGCGCGGCTTCGTCGCGGAATTCCTTGCAGATGGAATCGAGCGGCATGATTTCCGCCGCCACCGCACCCAGAAGGCAGAGCGTGCGCGCAAGCTGATAGGGGGCGGTATAGACGCCGTTCCCGTCCTTGTTGGACTGTGCGCCAAGATCGGCGGCAAGGTCTTCCGCACCCCATGTCATGGCGAAGTGGCGCGGCGTTGCGCCCTTGTAGCTGCCCATATTGAAGAGGGATAGGGCGGTTTCGGTGGCGACATTGAAAAGCCTGATGGACCCCGCCTCGATGCCGTTTTCCTTTTCGAGCGTGTCGAGCTTCGCCGCAACTTTCTGCAGGCAGGCGCCGGAAATGGTTTTCGGCACCATGATCGCAAAAGGCCGGGCGGGCACGATGGCGGCAAGATCCTCTTCCCAGAAGGGCGTGTCGAGCGCGTTCATGCGCACCGTGAGTTTCGGCCCGCTCCCATGCGAGGAAATATACTCATAGGCCATGCGCCGCGCGGTTTCCTTGGCCGACAGCGCGACCGAGTCCTCAAGATCGAGGATCAGCGCATCCGCACCGCTTTCATGAGCTTTCGCCTGTTTCTTTTCACTGTCACCCGGAACGAAGAGAAAAGACCGCATCTCACCCCTCCGTCTTTGCGTGCATGAAAGCCTGGCGCGTGCATTTCGCCACTTCATCGCCGTGCTGGTTGAAGGCGGTATGCTCGAAAGTGACGATGCCCGCCTTGGGCCGCGATTTGGACCGGCGCTTGGAGATGACTTTCGTTTCCACCCGCAGCGTGTCGCCATGAAAGACGGGCTTGGGGAAAGTGATGTCGGTCATGCCGAGATTGGCGATGGTGGTGCCGAGCGTCGTTTCATGCACTGAAATGCCGATCATGAGGCCGAGGGTGAAAAGCGAGTTCACCAGCGGCTTGCCGAACTCGGTTTCCTTTTCCGCATAATCATGATCGAGATGCAGCGCGGCGGGGTTCATGGTCATGGTGGTGAAGAGCACATTATCCGTCTCCGTCACCGTGCGGCGGATCGCATGGGTGATGACCTGTCCGTCCTCGAATTCTTCGAAATAAAGCCCCAGCATGGCGCGCTCCCTCTCACCTTGTCCGCTCTATCGGCGGGTTTGAAGATTGGGTAGGTTATAACGAAAAAGAGGGGAGAACGCATGGAGTTCGAGTTCACAGAAGAGCAGGAGGCGATCCGCGCCGCCATTCAGCGGATCTGCGCGAAATATGACGACGCCTATTGGCTCGCCCGCGACACGGACGGCGCCTTTCCCGAAGAATTCGTGGCCGATATTGCCAAAGGCGGCTGGCTCGGCATTGCCATGCCCGAAGAGCTGGGCGGCGCGGGGCTGGGCGTGACGGAAGCCGCCATCATCGCGCAGACCATTGCCCAGTCGGGCGCGTGCCTTTCCGGCGCCTCCTCCATTCACATGAACCTCTTTGGCCCCATGCCCGTCGTCGTCTTCGGCACGGAAGAGCAGAAGGCCCGCATGCTGCCGCCGCTCATTGCCGGCAAGGACCGCTGCTGCTTCGGCGTGACGGAGCCGGATGCCGGGCTCAACACCACCGCGATTTCCACCCGCGCCGAGAGGAACGGCGATCATTATGTGGTGCATGGCCGCAAGATGTGGACCTCCACCGCGCAGACGGCGAACAAGATCCTGCTGCTCGCCCGCACCACGCCGAAGGAAGACTGCGCCAAGCCCACCGAAGGCCTCAGCCTCTTCTATACGGACCTCGATCGGGGCGGGGCGACGGAAGTGCGCGAGATCGCCAAGATGGGCCGGAAAGCGGTGGACACCAATGCCGTCTTCTTCGACGGGCTGAAAGTGCCGAAGGAAAACCTGATCGGCGAGGAGGGGAAGGGGTTTCATTATCTTCTCCACGGTCTCAACCCCGAGCGGGTGCTGATCGGCGCGGAGGCGGTGGGCATCGGCCGCATCGCGCTGGAAAAGGCGAGCGCTTATGCCCGCGAGCGTGTCGTCTTCGGAAAGCCCATCGGCCAGAACCAGGCGATCCAGCATCCGCTGGCGAAAAGTTGGGCGGAGCTGGAGGCGGCAAACCTCATGGTCTTCAAGGCCGCCTCCCTCTACGACAAGGGGCAGCCTTGCGGCGCAGAGGCGAACGCGGGCAAATATCTCGCCGCCGAAGCCGCCTTCCATGCCTGCGAAACGGCGGTGATGACCCATGGCGGCATGGGCTATGCCAAGGAGTTTCACGTCGAGCGCTATCTGCGCGAGGTCATGATCGCCCGCATCGCGCCGGTGAGCCGCGAGCTTATTCTCTCCTTCATCGCCGAGAGGGTGCTGGGGCAACCGAAGTCGTATTGAGGGGGTATGCTTCTCGCCGTCCTCGCTTTCGCGGGAATGACAAAAAATTGCCGCTTTTGCGTCTTCGTCATGCCCCGCTTTATGCGGGGCATCCACGGAGACACACTCAGGCGTTCAGGCAAGGTTCCGTGGATGGCCCGGATAAACCGGGCCATGACGGTATAAAGGTGATGGAAAACATCCTGCGCCAAACACATAGAGGACCCATGTTCACCCTTCACCCGCAGTTAGCCGCAGACACAATGCTCATGGATGACTGGACGCTCTGCCGCGTTCTCTTGATGAACGACGCCCGTTTTCCCTGGCTCATCCTGGTGCCCCGGATCGAGGGTCTCCGGGACTTTGACGATGTGCCGGCGCTGGAGCGGCGGCGTTTTCATGACGAGATCGACCTCGCCTCCAAGGCGCTCCGGGCGGCGACGGGGGCGGAGAAGATGAATGTCGCCGCCCTTGGTAATATGGTGCCCCAGCTCCATGTCCATGTGGTCGCCCGCTTCGAGGCAGACGCCGCCTGGCCGAAGCCCGTCTGGGGGCAGGGCGAGGCAGAGCCTTACGCCCCCGGCAAAGCCGAACTCCTGACCGGCAAGATCAGCGCGGCAGTCGCCCGGATTTCGGTGGCATAAAGGAATTTATCCACAGGTGCCCAGCCTCAATCAGTCACAGATTGTCAATCAGGGTTAACTGTTGGTTTAGAAACGGCAGGTAGATTTCCTCCATACCGGAAGGTTGCAGGAGGATTCGGCCCCATGCCCCGTTGTTTGATCGCAGACTCGGAAGATCCGCGCCGCCGCAGGCTCATGACCTTGCTGACAGGGCTTGGCTTCGAGGTGCTGGAGGCCCGCACCGGCGCAGATCTGCGCCAGGTTGCCCGCGGGCAGGACCCGCATCTGCTTATCGTGCAGTCCTGGCTGAAGGACGGGCGGGGCGCTTCCGCTATCGAGGAATACCGCGATGCTTTTCCGGAAGCGGGCGGCTATGTGCTGCTGCTTACGGAAACCGTTAAGGCGGACATGATTTATGCTGCTCTCGAGGCCGGCGCAAACGACTATCTGGCCGATGCCTTCGATCTCGACCAGCTTCTCTTCAAGCTCGACCTGGCCGCCGAGCGCGGCTATCTGCCGGGCTGGCTTTCCGCGGTGGAAGCGGACCGGCGCCTTAAGGCAGCTGGCGAAGAAGGCCGGAAAGCCATTATTGAGGTGGCCTCTTCGAATGAGGCGCTAAGAGCTTGTTAACCATAGCTTTTGTGGATTTGAAAAGGGCGGCACACAAGGTGCCGCCCTTTTTGTTTCCGGCTTGAGAAAGTCAGCCTAAATCACTGATTTGCCAGCTCATATTGCTCCCGGTGGTCGAGGCTGCGCAGATACGCCTTCATCCCGGCGAAGCCGAAGGCGGATGACAGGAGCAGCAGGATGGCGGGCACCACGGCGATGGAATAGCGCAGCTGGCTTTCATCCTGCAGGATGAAGTCGGTCATAAAGGCAATGGCGCTGGGGCCAAGCCCGAGACCGATAATGCTGACGACGAAAATCATTACCGCCGAAGCGATACCCCGCATCTTGTTGGGCATCAACTCCTGCATGGCCGACGGGCCGGCGCCCGTGGTGAAGGTGGCGAAGAAGGTGGACGGGATCAGCAGATAGACAGCCAGATTGGCATTCTCCACCAGCGGTGCGGCCACCGCAAAGGGCAGCGTCAGAATGCCCGTCAGCGCCAGCAGCAGCATCCGCCCGTTGCGCCAGCGCCGGGACAGTCTGTCACTCAGAAAGCCGCCGCAAACAACGCCGAGCGTGCCGAAAATGGCGATGATCCAGCCATAAGAAGTGCCGATCTGGCCGGCCGTCCAGCCATGGGTGCGGATCATGAATTCCGGCACCCAGGCCGCCACGCCATAAGCCATCATGGCGGACATGGCGTAACACATATTATGGCAGACCAGCGTGACCTTGTTGGCTTTCATATAGGCGAAAACATCCGCCAGAGGCGGTGTTTGCGTCACGCCGTGGCGTTTCGGCTCGCGCAAGGTGAGCACCCAGAGCGCGACGAGCAGGCCCGGCAGACCCACAATGAAGAACACCATCTGCCAGGGAAAGACGCTGCCAACGACTGGAAGTGTGTAGACCGTGGCCGAAGAGGTCAGGTCGACGACTTGCGCGCCGATCACAAGGGCAAGGCCCGCGCCGATATAAACGCCGGTGCCGTAAACCCCGATGGCAAACCCCATCTTCTCCGGCCGGAACGAGTCCGACAGGATGGAATAGGCCGCTGGTGTGAGCGCCGCTTCCCCCACACCCACACCCATGCGGTAGAGGAACAACTCGATGTAGGATTTTGAGATGCCGCACAGCGCCGTCATCAGGCTCCAGAAGGCCACCCCGATGGTGATGATGCGCACCCGGTGCTTGCTGTCCACCATGCGCCCGATGGGCAGGCCCATCACCGTGTAGAAAATGGCAAAGGCAAAGCCCTGGAGGAGGCTCATCTCGAAATCGGAAATCTGCAGATCCCGCTTCATCGGCCCGACCAGCAGGCTCAATATCTGCCGGTCGATGAAGGAAAACGTGTAGGCGAGAACAAGAACCGCCACCACATACCAGGCATAGATCTGGCTGGGATATTCGAACTTTGCCGGGGCGTGAGACTCACGCGCCTCGGCCTCCGCCTCCGTAACTTCGGCGGATACATCCACTTCTGCCATCGGGCCTCCCCTCCCTTTATGACTCGTTGAAAAAGAGCATACGCGCAATGCGGGCATAAGTCCCCGGCCGCGTCCATCCATTCCGCAGAATGGAATCCGGGGCATCCATCCGGGCTGGCATGGGGATTGCTCCTTTCCCGGCAGATAGCCGGAGAACAGACCCCATGAGCCTTATCAGCGCCATCTCAGCCCAGCCCAATGTGACGCATGCCATCAAGCAGGCGAGCGTGCGCACGGGCACGGATTTCGACTATCTGATGAAGACCGCGATGCGGGAGTCGAACCTCGAAACCCAAGCAAAAGCAAAGACTTCGAGCGCGGCGGGCCTATTCCAGTTCATCGAGCAGACCTGGCTCGGCACCATGAAACAGCATGGGGCGGAATTGGGCTACGGGCAGTTCGCGCAGGCCATCCAGACCACCTCGAACGGGCGGCATATTGTGCCCGACCGGCAGATGAAGCAGGAAATTCTTGCCCTGCGGCATGACGCGGCGGCCTCCTCGCTCATGGCGGGCGCGCTGACCAGTGACATGTCTGAGGCCATGGAACGGGCAACCGGCCGGGAGCCTTCCCAGGGCGAGCTGTACATGGGCCACTTCCTGGGGACGGGCGGCGCCATCGAAATGATGAAGACGCTGCAAAGCGACCCGAATGGCAAGGCGCCGGACTATTTCCCGCAGGCGGCGGAAGCCAACCGGGCGATCTTCTATGACCCCAATGGCGCCCCGCGCTCGGTGAAGGAGGTTTATGCGAACCTCATCTCCAAACATGGCGGCACCAAAACCCCGGCACCCGCCATGCCGGAAAACGCGGTGCCGGGCCGTGTCTACATGGCCTCCCGCGAGTTCACGCCGAGCACCCAGCGTTATGGCGCGCCCGGCGATATGGGCGGCGCAGGCTTTACCGGCATGAGCCTGCCAGGTGCAGGCGGCGGCATGAAACTCACCCCCGCCGTCATCGACATCCTCGCCTCGCTCGACATCCCCTTCGGCGAGGAGCCCAGCTCCATGCGCAAAGCCGCCAATGACGCCTACCAGCTCCCCGGCGCGCTGAGGGGCGCGGTGGCGTGACGCAGCGCTGGCGCTTGAGCTTTAGAGATTGCAGCCAAGTCAGTATGGACCCCGGGACAGGCCCGGGGTGACACTTGGTGTTTGGTGAGGTGCAGTGCTTTGCACCCCGCTCTGCTGTCACCCCGGCTTTATGCCGGGGTCCATGACGCGGGCGAAGAGACTTACGAAATCGTGCCCGACTTCTTCAGCACTTCCAGTTCGTCGTCCGAATAGCCGATGCCCTTGAGCACGTCGAGCGTGTGCTGGCCGAGATCGGGAGAAGGACCGCGGGGATGGGCGTCGTCGCCCTCGCCGCCGAAGCGGATGGGCGTGGCGGGCGCGCGGAAGCTGCCTGAGCCGTCATTTTCCGGCACGTCGAAGAAGGCGCCGGCAGCTTCGGCCTGCGGGTCCTTGGCCACATCGGAGGGCGGCATGAGTGGGGCCCAGACGATGTCCTGCTCGTCCAGCTTTTCGGACCAGAATTCCAGCGGCTGGGTGGAGAACATGTCATCGAGAATGTTGACGACTTCGGCGGCATTGGCGCGCCGGTCGCGCGAACTCTTGAAGCGCGGGTCTTCGATCAACTCTGGCTGGCCGATGGCGCGGGAGACCGCGCCCCAATCCACATCGCCCTGGCGGGGGATGATGGTGAACCAGATGCCGTCCGAGGTCTGGAAGAAATTGGCGATGGGGTTCACCGATTCATGGCGCGACTTGGTGGAGCCGAGCTTGCCGAATTTAAGCTGGATCGCCATGTCCGAGCCGAGCGCGTAAATGCCCGTGCGCAGAAGCGAGGCTTCTACAAGGCGGCCCTTATTGGTGCGCTGGCGCTCGACAAGCGCGCCCAGAATGCCCGCCGCCGTTGCCATGGAGGTGGTGTGATCGCCAACCGCGGTGCGCAGCGGCGCCGGTTCCTGGCCCTTGGGCGTGGTGATGGCGCCAAGGCCGGAGCGGGCATAGAAGGCGGCCATGTCAAAGCCCGGCCGGTCCCGGTCCGGCCCCGTGAGGCCATAGCCGCTGACTGTTGCATAGACGAGGCGCGGATTGACCTTTTTGAGGCTCTCATAATCGAGGCCCGCGCGCTCCAGCCCGCCGGGGCGCACATTGGTGAGAAAGACGTCTGCGTCCTTCACCAGCTTCTTCACCGCTTCCACGCCTTCCGGGGTGGCGGTGTTGAGGGCGACGGAGCGCTTGCCCCGGTTGTCGAGATCGAAAACCGGGTTGCCCTTGAGGTGATCGGCGGCCACGGAGCGGAAGAAGTTCCGCATCGGGCAGCCTGAAAGCGGCTCCACCTTGATGACCTCCGCGCCCCAGTCGGCCAGAATGCCGCCAGCGCCGGGCGCAGCGATATAGGTTGCCATTTCAATGACGCGGATGCCTTCGAGCATGGACGCGGTCTCCCCATCTGGTGTGATTTTTATGCGGGCGATCATCCATGAAATGCGCGGCCTGTCAAAGCGGGGAGTGCTTTCCCTCGCGGCAGCCGGGGCAAGAGTGTGATAGAGTGAAACGGCAAATCAGGGCGGAGGGCACATTGTGAGCGAAGGCGGGACGGTAGAGCGGGGAAGAGCCGGGCAGAGACTGCGCTATGCCGTCTCGGTTCTGGTTTGGCCCGGCCTGATCGGTGCGGCACTCTTTCTGACCTGGCTCGGCATGCAGACTGAGCACGCTGTCATGGTCTTCAATGCGGTCTATCTCGGTTTCGCGCTTTCCATCGGTGTGCTGGAACGGCTGATGCCCCATGAGCGCAGCTGGCTGGCGGATGACAGGCAGACCTTCGCCGATCTTGCCCATACGCTGCTCAACAAGGGGCTGGTGCAGGTGGCGGTTGTCGTGACTGCCACGGTGGGCGTGGCCGCCGCCGTGGAGCCGAGCAAAACGGTAAGCGGGCTCTGGCCCGAAGCCTGGCCGCTCTGGGCACAGGCGCTGCTCGGCCTCGCCGCTGCCGAATTCGGCATGTACTGGGCGCACCGGCTCGCACATGAAGTGCCTCTGCTCTGGCGGTTTCATGCTGTGCATCATTCGGTGACGCGGCTCTGGTTCGTCAATACGGGCCGGTTTCACTTCGTGGATACGTTCTGGAGCATCCTGCTCAGTCAGCCGCTGCTCTATCTTCTGGGCGCGCCGCTCGACATCTTTCTCTGGGTCAGCGCGGTCACGGCTTTTGTCGGCGTGATGACCCACTGCAATATCGAAACCCGCACCGGGTTTCTTGGCTATCTCTTCAACACGCCGCGGCTGCATCGCTGGCATCATTCGATGAATCTGGAGGAGGGCAACCGGAACTACGGTGAAAACCTCATGATCTGGGATTTGGTGTTCGGCACGCATTTCGATACCGCCGACCGGGAGCCGCCCGCCCGTATCGGCATCCGCGAAGAGATGCCGGAGCGTTTCACCGCCCAGCTCGTTTACCCTTTCCGCCGCCATCCGCCGTCCGGCGAGCGCGGAAAGCCGGACGCAAGAACGCTCTAATACCTTGATTGAAAAGGTATTTCCCAGGGCAGGCCGCGCGACCTTTCATAAAAACCGATATTCAGCGGGAACGGCTTATTAACGTCTTGGAGGTAGGTTTTCCGGTAGTGCCCGCAAAAGGCACATCTTCAGAATTACCGCGCAAAAGCGGGACCGAGAAGGAAGACACCATGCCGGACGCCCGGGAGTTCGAAAATCTGGCCCTGAGTGAACGCGACATCGAACGGCTTTTGACCGAGCCGTCTGACGAGGTGCGCACGGAAGTGGCCGTGAAGGTGGCCGGGCAGTTCGAGAATGTGAGCATCACGCCGCGCCAGCGCGAACTCGCGCAGGACATTCTGGGCTTCATGGTGCATGACGCCGCCGTCGCGGTGCGCGAAAGCCTGTCGAAAAGTCTGAGCACGCTGCAGGACGCGCCGCGTGACATCGTGCTGGCGCTCGCCCGCGACATCGATCAGGTGGCGCTGCCGGTGCTCGAAGAGTCTCCCGTGCTCACCGACATGGATCTGCTTGAAATCGTGGTCAAAGGCTCCGCTGAAAAGCAGGTGGCGATTGCCGGCCGCGCGCATGTCTCGTCCATCGTCTCCGACGCGCTGGTGCAGTCCGACAACCGCCGCGCGGTGGTGCGCCTTGTCGGCAATGCGGGCGCGGACATTACCGAAGAAACCATGCAGAAAGTCGCCGAGCTATACGGCGATGACGACAGCGTGGCCGCGCCGCTGGTGCGCCGCGGGGATCTGCCCGTGCATGTGGCCGAACATCTCGTCACGCTCGTTTCCGAACGGCTGCGCGATTATCTGATCGAGCAGCACGGCATGGGTGAAGAGGTGACGCGCCGCCTGATCGACGAAAGCCGCGAGCGCGCGACCATCAATCTGGTGGACAGCAATGCGCAGGCGGATGAAATGCCGCATCTGGTGCGCCAGCTTGCCAGCAACAACCGCCTGACGCCCTCCATCATTCTGCGCGCCGCCTGCTTCGGCGAGATGCGTTTTGTGGAAGCGTCGGTTGCCTTCCTCACCGGCCTGCCGGACGAGAAAGTCTGGCGCCTCGTGCATGATGAAGGGCCGCTCGGGTTCCGCGCCGCCTATTCCCGCGCCGGGCTGCCGGAAGCGCTTTATCCGGCCTTCCGCGTGGCGCTCGACGTCTATCATGATCTCACGAGCGTTCAGATCGACTATGATCGCGCCTCTTTCCGCGCGCGCATGGTGGAGCGGGTGCTGACCCAGTATGAGGGCATGGAAGCCAAGGACCTCGATTTCCTGCTGGCCGGTCTTGCCAAACTCATGCGGGCCGAGGCCGCGCAGGCCAAGAAAGCCGAACAGGCCGCCTGAGCAAGCTGACGCTGCGGAAAAAAGCTGATATAGGTCCGCCATCCCTATTTCTGGATGTGTGAGGCCTGATCATGACCCGTTCTTCCCACGAAGCCTTTATCTGTGACGCGGTGCGCACGCCTATCGGGCGCTATGGCGGCTCGCTTGCTGGCATGCGCGCGGACGATCTGGGCGCCGTGCCCATCATGGCGCTGATGGAACGCCAGAAGGGTGCCGACTGGGAACGGGTGGATGACGTGATCTTCGGCTGCGCCAATCAGGCGGGCGAAGACAACCGCAATGTGGCGCGCATGTCGTCGCTTCTCGCAGGCTTGCCTGTCGGCGTGCCGGGCTCCACGTTGAACCGGCTCTGCGGCTCGGGCATGGACGCGGTGGGCACCGCCGCCCGCGCCATCAAGGCGGGCGAGGCAGATTTCATGATTGCAGGCGGTGTGGAGAGCATGTCCCGGGCGCCTTATGTGATGTCGAAATCGGGCACCGCCTTTGCGCGCGATGTGCAGATGTTCGACACGACTATCGGCTGGCGCTTCATCAATCCGCTGATGCAGGAGCAATATGGCACCGACTCCATGCCGGAGACGGGCGAGAACGTGGCCGAGCAGTTCCAGATCTGCCGCGAAGACCAGGACGCTTTCGCCTGGCGCAGCCAGCAAAAGGCAGGGGCCGCGATCGAGGCGGGACGGCTTGCGGAAGAAATCGTGCCCGTCACCATTTCCACCCGCAAGGGCGAAACGGTGGTGGACAGGGACGAGCATCCCCGCCCGCAAACGAAACTGGAAGACCTGGCAAAACTGCCGACGCCTTTCCGCAAGGGCGGCACGGTGACGGCGGGCAATGCCTCGGGCGTGAATGATGGCGCTTGCGCCATGATCATCGCTTCGGAAGACGCGATTGCCGCCCATGAGCTTAAACCCCGCGCGCGCATCGTGGCCATGGCAACGGCGGGTGTGCCGCCGCGCATCATGGGCATGGGGCCGGCGCCCGCCACGCGCAAGGTGCTGGAAAAGACCGGCCTTACCACGGATGATCTCGACGTCATCGAACTCAACGAAGCCTTCGCCTCGCAGGGCATCGCCGTGCTGCGCGATCTTGGCATTCCCGAAGACGCGCCGCATGTGAACCCGAATGGCGGCGCCATCGCGCTCGGCCATCCGCTCGGCATGAGCGGCGCCCGGCTCCTGGCAACAGCAGCTTATGAGCTCGAACGCCGCAAGGGCCGCTATGCGCTCTGCACCATGTGCATCGGCGTCGGGCAGGGGATTGCCGTGATTATTGAAAGGGTGTGAGGCTCTTCTAGAGCCCCAACCGTGCGAGGAAACCCGTGCGCTGCGGTGCGCGGGGCTCGCGGACCTTCATGACGATGCGCTTTTCAATGCCCGGCACGCGGCGCCCGTAAACCTGCGGCGCGGTGCTGAGCAGGCGGCGGCGCTCGGGAATGAGAAGGCATAGCGGGTCGAGATTGGCAGCATCGGGCTGGGCAGGTTCGAAACTGGCAATATCCTCGTAGAAAAGGCAGGCCGTCTCCGGCATATCGGCCGCATGGGCAAGACTGTCCTGCAAGGGGCGCATGCGGATCGTTTTTGAACGCGGCGCAGGCGCTTCTATTTGCTGTGCTGTACCGCTATCGCCGGTAAGTGCCGCAAGCACGGGTTTCGGCAGACGCCATGTATCCAGCACATGGTCTTCCGCGGGCCGGGTAATGAAGGCGCCTTGCGCGTATGAAAAGCCGAGCGCCTGAAGCGAGTGCAGCGTGCGCGCATCTTCCGCGCCGACAGCGGTGACGGGCAGGCCGTGCTTTTCGGCGAGCGCGAGACGCTCATGCACCATGCCGCTGGCCCCGCCGCCCGTGGTGAGCGCGAATTTGATGACGGCGCTGCCGGAGATTTTCAGTTCATCAAAAAGCGAAAGGGGAACCTGGTCGCCCGTCAGGCTGAGCGCGCCGCGCCCTTCAAGCGCAAGCGAGAGGCCGCGGTGTTTCAGGTCTTCAAGCACCGGAACGAGGTTGGCATCCGGTGCAAGGAACGCGGATTCGGGAATGTCGA
>Ga0207828_100127_pt1 | contig 86162 bp, 84 predicted proteins | sample TtaePargueraPR_11_FD_187276 | JGI IMG/M metagenome (GOLD analysis project Ga0207828, IMG submission 187276) | Aerobic enrichment media microbial communities from Bioluminiscent Bay, La Parguera, Puerto Rico - Tt and P2 (3) (SPAdes) | ecosystem: Environmental > Aquatic > Marine > Unclassified ... | reverse complement strand
ACCATCGGTTACGGACTGCCGGACTTCGCAGAGGAACTCAACTACGGAGTCGATCTATCAACCATCTGAGGGTGGTATCAGATTGATGGGGTGAAGGTGCCCCATCAACCATTAAATCCGTATACCCCTTTTTTGATACGTACCATAGGGCATATCAACAACGACGCAGGCTTTCTGGCTGCCACGCACCACCGCACCACCGCCCCACCATGGTTAATCATCATATCCAGCGTAACGGGCAATGTAGAATCTTATCCGTAGGCCACCATCCCCGTGGAATCCCCCACGATGATCAGATCGACAAAAGGATCCATGAGTTCTGCCATGGGCTTCATGTATTCCGTGAGGCAAACAATGTTACCTCGTCCTTTCATGGCCTGAATCTTAGAGGTTGTTATCTTCTGGCTGGAAGTATGAGTACTCATATTCACTCCGATCCTTGATCAGTTAAATCACAACGAAATTGAGAAACCGCACCACACCAAACGCCACAACGCCCCAAACGACCGGCCATCCCAGGGACTTTGTTTTCCACCAGACCAGCAGGGTTACGCACCCCCCAACAGCCGTTGCAACCCAGGCATTCAGGGTGCCGGCTGCGGGAACCAGCGAAGCCCCCAGCATGGCCGCGATCATCACCGGGCCGAGCACTCCGAGCCACCTGGGCATGGCCGCTGTAGCGCCCTGGCTGTCTTCCCGGGCCAAACGCCTCTGCATCCACACCAGTGGCAACAGACGCATCAACAATGTACCCGCTGCGGCAACCATCACCGCAACCCACAGTTCACCAGCCATGCGTTAAACCTCCGCCCGTGTATTGGATTGCATCACAAAGAACACCGCAGCGCCCAGAAGCGCCGCAACCGGTATCGCCATATTGGGCAGGCCATTAGCCGCAAACAACAACGCTACGACAATGGCACACCCCAGCGCTGCAGCCCATAACGAGGAAGTGAATCTCGGGGCCAGCAGCACCACGAACAGAGCCGGTAGCGCAAAGGGCATAACGTCATTCAGCAATGGCCAGCGCCCGGTCAGCTCCTGCCCCGCGAAAGCTCCCAGGGCCGTGCCCCCTACCCAACTGAACCAGGCCAACAGCATGGCGCCAGTGAACCACCCCAGGCGTTCCGATGACGGCAACGCCGGCAGGCGGGTGTGCGCCAACGCGAAGACCTGATCCGTCAGCCCGTGCATCAACCAGAACCACCACCGATTTCCGGTGAGCCAGGGGGCCAGGTTCGGGGCATAAACCAGATGCCGGGCATTGATCAGCAGCGTCATCACCACCACAAGCCACAAGGGAGCTCCCGAGGCCACCATGCCAACAAACAGGAACTGGGAAGCACCCGCATAGATAACCAGGGAGATGATGATGGCTTCCCAGCTGCTGAAACCGGCCTGATTGGCGATCAGGCCAAACGAAATCGCCACCGGAATGTAGCCCCCGAGCAGCGGAATCGCATCCCGTACCCCTCTTACCCAAGCGCGCCCGCCCGCGCTGATTGCCTGATCACTCATGATCCCTCACCTTCTTTTTGATACACGATGGTGACCAGTAACGTGGCCCAGGCTTCCCGGGTACGATATAAGTGTGGCTGATCAGCATCGAAGGTGTGGCTCTCGCCAGCCCGCAAATGCTGGCTGTGGCCAGTGACACCGACTTCCAGTTGACCACTGATAACGGTAACGGACTCCACCGTCCCTGGCGTATGCCCCTCCGCCATACGCGTCGTGTTGGGGGCACAGGACATCCAGTAGGCGTCTACCCGGGGATTGTCTCCCCCCTGATCCACAAGCCGGACCTGCACCCCTTCCTCACCAACCGGTACACGGATAGGGGCAACCAGGTTGCCGAAGGGGACATTGAGCTGAACCGCCAGTCGCCAGATGGTATCCAAGGTCGGATTCCCATTGCCCTGTTCCAGGCGTGAAAGGTTCGACTTGGCAACACCGGCTGCCGCAGCTAACCCGGAAAGCGACCATCCGCGGGCAACACGCAAAGCTTGTAGGTGTCGCCCGAGCGTTTCTAGTGAGATCTGATCCAATTGTTCCATTCTCCTCCCGTTCTATTTATAGAACGTTCTACAAAAGGAACAACTGGGTGTCAAGCGTGGAAAACAGAATTACAACCAGTGCGTCGGATAGCGATGCCCGGAAATAAGCCGGTGATACAGCACCCCAAATACCACAATGAGAACGGCACCTGCCCCCACAGGCATGAGCAAAAAATCCCAGTGTTCACCGGCCACCATAACAACTAACGGATTGGCTCCAGCCGGTGGGTGCGTTGTTTTGGTCAACAACATCAGGCATACAGCTAGCCCTACCGCCAGCCCCATAGACCAAGGTATAACTCCCACAAAGGTAGCCACAAGAAGGCCAATTGCGGTCGTTAATAAATGACCAACGATGATGTTTCTTGGCTGTGCCAGCGGGCTTTCCGGCAACCCGAACAGGATTACCATCGTTGCACCAAAGGGCGCCATCAACCAGACAGAAGACTGAAAAGCGATGCCCAGGCTTCCGAGGGTGGTAATACACAGCATGGCTCCCAGGCCGGCCAGCAGAGGAACAAAATATCGCGAGGTGGTCAGGCGTTGATACATCAGAAAATCCTCAGTAGACAGATTGGTCTACACAGGGTAGACAGTATTGTCTACCTATGTCAATATGCGAGTGTCTGGTCTAACGGAGTTTCTGTATTTATGGACAAGCAAGAACAGCTGGTTCGTACAGCCTTTCAATTGTTCTACACCCGGGGCATCCATGCTGTGGGTGTGAATCTTGTACTGGCAGAATCCGGCATAGCCAAGAAAACGCTTTACCATCACTTTCCCAGTAAAGAGCATCTGATAGAAGCCACGGTCCATTACCGTGACCGCAATTACAGGGCTTGGCTGACATCACGGCTGGAACAGGTCCCTGCAGGCAAGGCTGCTATCTTGGAGTTATTTAACGCCCTGGATGATTGGTTTCATGATCGTGTGCCGGAGATCGACCACTTCAATGGTTGTTTCTTCATTAATGCCTGTGCTGAATTTGGTGATCGAGACAATGCCATCCATCAGGCTTGTGCAGGACACAAAGCCGATATGACGGCATTGATTAGACGGCATGTCCACGAATTGTCTCTATCAATGGGATTAACAATCGAGTTCACAAACCTGATTGTTTTGCTCAAGGAAGGGGCTATATCCATGGCTCATGTTCAGGGGAACCGAAACGCAGCCATGGAAGCCAAAGATATACTGGAAAATATCCTGCGAGACCGAGTGGGTGATGTGTAACTTGCTCGATTTCTAAACGAGGTGAGTGGACCAAGATGTGCGGAACCTCGAGCGAGGGACAGATTAGGCTGACTGAGAGATATCCAACAATGATCGGCGAGTCTCCTGGAGGACTTTCCAATCGCTTCACATACCTATCTGATTTGGATAATTCCCGGCTCTTTCCATGCGTTTAAGAGGGCGCCTCTTGGAGATATGAGCAGCACATACGCTATTAATCTGGATAAGTTGTCGTCGGAATCCCAGTGTGTGAGTTTTCCAAATCAGATGGAATCGATGGGCTTTCAGTCAGTAACCTCCCTGCCAGTGCTTCTTCGGCTGGTGCGTCTTAAGCGCCTCAAAAAAGACTCGCTGAGCACTTGTTGATGTTTTCCAGACTCGGTGTTTTTCAAGACAGTTGGCACTGATTTCTCCGTTTAAGCGACGTCTTTCTCTACCACTCGCTTTTCCGGATTCAACGTGGTTGAGCCGACGGGCTCACAATTCCTGATGGGGCGACGGCCCCATCGACCTGGAGTTCTCTTTTTCGCCTGCTCCAGAACCCGCTGACGCTGGGCGAGGATAGCGGCATCCTCACCACTGTGGCGCTCATGCGGTGTTACAAACCGCAGCTTGCTGTGCTTGTGTTCATGGTTGTACCAGTTGACGAAGCGGTCGACCCAGCGACGGGCTTCCTCCAGGCTGTTAAATCCCGATGAAGGCCATCCCGGCCGATATTTCAGAGTCCGGAACAGGGACTCCGAGAACGCGTTGTCGTTGCTGACCCGGGGCCGGCTGTAAGACGGCAGGACACCCAGCTCTTCCAGCTTTGCTTTCATCGTCTGTGCCTTCATCGGGGCTCCGTTATCCGAGTGCAGCACCAGAGGCCGGTGGAGACATTGCTCTCGCAGCAGGCAACGTTGCAACAGCCCGGCAGCATAGTCACCGCTCTCAGTCTCGTAGACTTCGTAACCCACGATCTTGCGGCTGTATACGTCTTCAAACATGTACAAGTAATAGAACTGCCCACGCACGGTTGAAGCGCAGTAGGTAATGTCCCAGCACCACACCTCACACGGGCCGGAGGCATGATGTGTGGTCGCTTCCCGGGACCGCTGCGGTGCGAGGCTTTGTCCCCGATGGTTCAACTGGTTGTGGGCTTTGAGTATCCGGTAGAACGACGACTCCGAGGCCAGGTACAGCCCCTCGTCCATTAGCGATGGCACGATTTGAGACGGCGGCAGGCTCTCATAGCGGGCCGAGTTACAGGTCGACAGGATTTGCTGGCGCTCTGCTTCACTGAGCTTGTTGGCCGGCCTGGGGCGCACTGCTTCCGGGCGCTTATCGGGCTGTACTTCGCCTTCACGGAACCAGCGGCGATAGGTACGCAAGCCAATGCCAGCTTCTCCACAGGCCTTGAAGAGCCGGGCTCCGGCGCTCATGGCTTCCTGAATCAGGTCGATCATTACCCTGCGCTCAGGGACCGAGGTTAGTCGTCCTCGTTGTCGTTTTCCCAGAGCGCATCCAGCTTTTTTCGCAGCACCAGCAGTGCAGCGGTTTCGGCCAGAGCCTTTTCCTTGTGGCGTAATTCACGTTCAAGCTTCTTGATCTGTTTCTGGTCTGCCTGACTCTTCTTGCGCAGTTGCTTTTCCCGCTCGGCACTGCGCTGGAAGCCTTGCAGGGACTCTTCTTTCCAGCGCCGGACTTGCTCAGGGTAAAGCCCTTTTTCCCGGCAGTACTGGCTGAGCTCTTCTTCGGACAGCGCGGCTGTCTCAATCACGGTTGCCAGCTTTGCTTCTGCTGACCACTGGTCTGACTTGGCTTTGGAACCGGGCACCGGGCGTCCTTGATCTCTGGCTTGTGTCCGCCAATTGTAAAGGGTTTGATCCGAAATACCTTCCTGCCGCGCCAAAGCAGCAACGGTCATACTATGAGGCGGGGACAACTTCGCCAGCACGGCGGCTTTACGTTCTTCGGAATAACGAGGCACTATCAACACCTGAACCGCCCAACTGGTTAAAAATTAAGTAGTGCCAACTATCCTGCCAGAGGGGGGACTCGACGTTTACTGATATGGCGTAAATGGGCCTCTGAAAGGGCCTTCATGAGGCTATTTGGGTTAGCGAGCACCTGGTGCTATTCAGCCTAGCTCGAAACGGCCTCACAAAGGCCTTTTTTAAAGAAGAATGTGTGGTTCGAACTCGTACAGCCATCAGTGAATCAAAATATGATTCTGAGACCGGAAAATGACTTTCACATGTGAAAGTCATGCAGCTAACTTGATCATTAAATGCACAAAATCCACTCATGTAAGCCCTAATTTTGCGATTATGACGTTCTTTTTCTGGTTTCTTGTGATTTTTATCTTTTAATAATCAATGGCTTATTAGCCGGCCTCGCCTTTGCGCCCTTTATGGGCAATTCCGCGGTTCTCCCCCAAGACGAATATTTCCGATGATTGCTCCGAACGATTCACAACCCGACTGGAGTAGTCATGAAGAAACAATCAAATACCTCGACTGAGCGCTTGCTGACCTATGAAGAAGTCTGCACTGTTCTGAAAACATCACAGGCAACATTGCGCCGCTATGTAAAACAGGGTCGGTTCCCGGCACCAGTGAAGCCAAACCCCAATGGCCGAGCCGTTCGCTTTCGCTATCAGGATGTAAAAGCCTGGCTGGACAAGCTGTGAGGGGGCGGAGCTGATGCAATACAAACTTCAAGAAGATGGGCTCTATGTATTGTCAGGTGACCACTGGCAACGTATCGGTGGCTGGATTCAGGTGATGGCTCGCACCAGATTAACTGACAAACGTCACGGGCATGGAGCGTTGCTGGAATGGCAGAATTTCGATGGTGTGAAGCTACGCGAGGTCATCTACGCCCGAGATCTCAACAGCGATAATGCCCGGCAGGTGCGGGATATGCTGGTTGATACCGGTTATCCACTTACGCCCGGCCAAGCAAGCTGGAACCGGCTTCAGCACTATCTGTTGGAACAGATGGCTCTGGCCGAACCGGCGACAGTGGTTAATCGAACGGGTTGGCACGGTGGAGTATTTGCTACCAGTAACTGGACGATCGGCTCCGCTGACGAGCCGCACCATTTCGTAGGCCAATTATCAGGCTCTGCGACGTTAGAGGAGTCTGGAAGTCTCAGCGACTGGCAGACTTATGTCGGTCAGCTATGCCGAGGCAACCCGTTAGCAATATTCAGTATTGGCACGGCGCTGGCTGCGCCATTGATTGCGTCTGCTGGGATGGAAAATGGCGCCATCCACTTGGTTGGAGCATCGTCGACCGGAAAGACCACCTTGTTGCAGTTGGCGGCTAGCGTGTATGGGGGAAACCGCTATGTTCGCAGTTGGATCTCAACCAGTAACGGGTTAGCGGCAGTCTCATCAGAGCACAACGACATGTTGTTGCCGTTAGATGAGATCGGCATGGCTCGCCCAGAAGACATCGATACGGCGATCTATCAGATCATGAACGGATCAGGAAAGTTACGGGCTAACGTTTCCGGCGAGCTGGCTGCAACCTCCCATTGGCGAACGCTGGTGTTGAGTAGCGGAGAAGTCTGGATTGCTGAGCTACTTCAACAGATCGGTAAACCGTTACGCGCAGGCCAGCAGATACGACTGGTGGAAATTCCTGTATTTGGAGCCCATGGGGCGTTCGATGAACTACACGGTCATAAGCACCCTCAGCAGTTTGTGGACGAGCTGAAATCGTCTTGTCAGCGCTACCACGGCACCATAATTCGCGAGTGGATCTCTTTACTGACCGAGCGTCATGACGAGCTGAACAGCTACCTGAGTCACGAAATTGGTCGCCTAAGCGGTATTTGGACAAGAGACCAGATGGCATCGCAGGTGCAACGGGTCATCAGGCGGTTTGCGCTCATAGGGGCGGCACTTTGTCTCGGTAGTAGGAATTTCATTCTCCCTTGGAGCGAGGAAGAGTCCTTGGCAGCCGTCCACCGAACCTTGAAGGCTTGGCTGGATAATAGAGGCCACTCCAGAAATTCTGAGGAATTCCGGCTTCTCAAAGCGCTGGAGCGGGCCATAAAAATCTGGGAGCGCAGTCTCAGTGATATTGAACAAGCGAGTGGCCAGGGGGGAGCTGGTTTTCGGCGCTCACACGAGGGGCGCGAGTTGTGGTTGATCTATAAATCGCATTTCCTGAAGCGGCTCGGACTGCCGACTCATTACATGAGGGAAGTGGAGGTGCTGTTACAGCGTGACTGCCTGGTGAGTAATGAGCGCTCCCGGGGGACCTACAAAACCAGAGTCAATGGAGGTTTGCAGCGGTTTTTCGCGCTCAGGCCTGACCAAGTTAGGCGGCAACTTGAAGAACTGGAGAGGATTGAGCATGAGGACTGACACGGTGTTCCCAATTTCCCAGTTTTCCCACTTTGGTTATGGCGGTTTAGGGGTAGAGCGATGACAGAAAAAGAGATGTTACAGCGAGTATTGCAGGACATGATGGTCCTCAAAAAAATCATTCTGGACCATATTAATGGTAGCAAGGCCCCGGAGGCCGACAAGGAGATCATGAGCCTTGAGGAGTGTGCGGAATACACTGGGCTGAAGAAAAGCACCCTGTACCAGTTAACCTCCCAAAAGAAGGTCCCTCATTTCAAGCCAAATGGTCACCGGATTTTCTTTCGCCGCGCAGACATCTTGAAGTGGCTCCAGTCCAACCGGATCGCGACGGCGGACGAGATCGAGCAGTCGGCTGCTCAGCACCTGGTGAGCCACCGAAGACCAGGACGGCGGAGTGTTTGATGTGGGGCAGGAGGAAAGAGGGGCTGTGAAAGCCCCTCTCGTCACTTAGGCTGCACATTCCCCAACTCCGTCCAGTGTCTCCTCAAATATGTCAGGAAAACTCCTCATGGCCTCTGTGCGGCGAGTTTCGAGTATGTCCGCATAGATTTCGGTGGTTCGCAGCTCACTATGGCCCAGAAGCCGGGACAGCGAGTAGATATCTACACCCCTAGCCAGTTGATTCACTGCAAATGTGTGCCGACCGGCATGGAAAGTCACACTCTTGGTGATACCCGCCCGCATGACCCATTGTGCCAACGCAACGTTGGTATAAGAGTCATACTTGAGACCCTTGAATACGCGATCACCTGTCTTTCCGCGATTCTCCAGATTCAACAGTCTCACCGCTGAATCTGGAAGATCCAGGTATTGCAATGAGTTTCCGGCATTCACCAGCTTCTTCTGCCGGAAAATAATGCGGTAGTGGCCATCGGCGAATTCCTCTATCTCACCCCAGACCAGCTTGTGGATATCTGACCAGCGAAGGCCGGTAGTGCAGGAAAACAGGAAAGCCCGCCTCAGCACGTCATACCGGCACTCGGCTTTGGTCAGAGCCCGGACCTCTTCGAGGGTCAAATACGTTCGTTTGGTGTTCTCCGGTTTGATGGACTTGACCTGTTGAACCGGGTTGTCGCGGACAATGCCGTCCCGATAGGCCTGGTTGAGCGCAGCGCGAACCTTGTTGAAGTAACTGCTGGTCGTGTTCTTGGCCAGTTTGGTACCGGATTTGGTGGTGGCCTCATGCAGAAGGTAGTGCCGAAACCCCTCCAGGAATCGCTTATCGACTTGCTCAAAGGACAGTTCAGACAAGCCATGGTAGCGGTGCAGGTGGTGACGGGTGGAGATCCAGATCGAATGGTTGGATTTGCTTCCAGAAGCCTTCTCGTCAGTCAGCTGGTCGAAGTAATCGAAGAAGCTGGCAGAAAGCTTGGTCCGATCATCCAATCCATGTCGTGACGACTCGATTTCCAGCAGCCGTTTTGCCCGGATGGCCTCAGCCTTCTGATTCACGGTCTTGTTGTGCTCGCGCTCCGCCGGAAGTCGAGGTTTGTCGTATAAGAACAGGTTCAGGGGCTCATACGAGCGCTTCTGCGCCCGAGAACCGTTCTGGCTTGTCTTGGAACCGTGGTAGTAGACCAGTCGCAAGGCACGGTGGCCGTTCTTGTCTGGTTCGCGTTTCTGGATAGTGATTTTCATGTTTTGCTCCTTTTGTGCTCCGAGTGCTCCGAAAACTTATACTCGGAGCACACACGGAGCAAGAGGGGGCAAAACGGATCAAATGGCCTGCAAAGAAATAGAATAAATTTATTTATAAAACAATTGGTTATTTGTATTTGATTGGATGCTTTTCGATCTTTTTGGCCGTTTCACTTCCCGATACAGAATGAGCCAAAAATTTGGCCGAGCAAATCGTCAGAGGTGAACTCTCCGGTGATTTCATTCAGATGTTGTTGCGCCAGTCGCAATTCTTCTGCAAGCAACTCACCGGCCAGGTTCAGTTCCAATTGCTCCTGACCCTGTAACAGATGTGCTTTGGCTTTTGCCAGTGCGTCAAGGTGACGGCGTCGCGCCATAAAGCTGCCTTCTGCGCTGGTGGTGTAGCCAACACAGTGTTTTAAGTGATCACGCAATAGCTCGATACCGTGTCCGGTTTTTGCCGAGAGGTGCAACACCGGAATACCGTTATGTTCGTCGATACCGATGGACTCGCGGGTCAGATCGACCTTATTGCGAATCACGGTAAATGGCATAGCTTCCGGAAGCTGCGCGAAAAACTCTGGCCAAATATCGTCAGGATGTATGGCGCTGGTTTGTTGAGAATCCACCATAAACAGCACGCGGTCGGCTTGACGAATTTCTTCCCAGGCCCGTTCAATACCGATTTGCTCGACTTGATCCGGTGATTCCCGCAAGCCGGCGGTATCAATAATATGTAGGGGCATTCCGTCTATTTGAATGTGTTCGCGCAGGACGTCCCGCGTGGTACCGGCAATTTCGGTGACGATGGCCGATTCGCGGCCGGCCAGCGCATTCAACAGACTTGATTTGCCGGCATTGGGTCGTCCGGCTATAACAATACGCATGCCTTCCCGCATCAGAGTGCCCTGGCGAGCCTGATGTTCTATATGGAACAATTGATCAATGATGTCGCTAAGGTCACCGGCGACTTTCCCGTCCGATAAGAAATCAATTTCCTCGTCCGGAAAATCAATGGCCGCTTCAACGTACATGCGCAGATGAATTACCGCATCGACAAGTTGGTCAATCTTATGAGAAAACTCGCCTTTGAGGCTCTGTAAGGCGGCTTTTGCGGCTTGTTCCGAATTGGTATCAATAAGATCGGCAATGGCTTCTGCCTGTGTCAGGTCGAGCTTGTCGTTGAGAAACGCTCGTTCGCTGAACTCGCCGGGACGAGCAGGGCGTATACCGGGTAATTCCAATATTGCTTTGATGATCATGTCGATGAGAACAGGACCACCGTGCCCTTGTAGTTCCAGCACATCTTCCCCGGTAAATGAGTTGGGGCCGGGGAAGTAAAGCGCGATGCCCTCATCCAGCAATTCACCTTTGGTATTTCGGAACGGTAAATATTCCGCTCGGCGAGGTTTAGGGCAATGCCCGAGCAGTTTCTCCGCAACCAGTTTGCTGGCTTTACCACTGACACGCACGATACCGACACCGCCGCGTCCTGGGGGTGTGGCTTGCGCAACAATGGTATCGTTAAAGTCGGTTTCAGTTTGCATGGTGGTACATTATATCGTCGAAGTCAGAAGCTAGTGTAGCCGATAGAAAAAAGCCCGACATTCCGTCGGGCTTTCAACGCATTATTTCCCGCGGACGTTTATGCCCTTTTTCTCTAATCCTTTGTAAATAATCAACATCTGCGCGATGGTGATCAAGTTACTGACCAGCCAGTATAGAACCAAGCCGGACGGGAACCAGAGGAAGAATACGGTAAAGATAACCGGCATGTATTGGAACAGTTTCTGCTGCATTGGGTCAGCCGTCGGTGTTGGCTGTAACTTCTGCATCAAGAACATGCTCGCGCCCATCAGGATAGGCAGGATGTAATAAGGGTCTTTGGTCGACAGATCCTGGATCCAGAAGACAAATTCGGAATGGCGTAATTCAACGCTTTCCAGCAACACCCAGTACAAGGCGAGGAAGATAGGTAATTGCAACAGCATTGGTAAGCAGCCACCCAGAGGATTCACTTTTTCCTCTTTGTAGAGCTTCATCATTGCCTGCGACATCTTCTGGCGGTCAGAACCATAACGCTCACGCAGAGCCGTCATTTTCGGCTGTAGCATGCGCATTTTCGCCATTGATACGTATTGCGCTTTGGTTAACGGGAACAGGACGGCTTTCACGATAACCGTGGTCAGGATGATGGCCAGACCCCAGTTAACAACCATGCTTTGCAAGAATTGTAGGAGCTTAAAGATAGGTTGTGCCAGCCACCACAGAAAACCGTAGTCGACGGTAAGGTCGAGGTTTTCCGCCAACGCTGCCATAGCGTCCTGATCTTTAGGACCTAAATACAGTGTTGAGTTAATGGTTTTGGTCTCGCCGGCGTTTACCTGAATCATCGGATAAATAACACCAATGATCGCCTGAGAATTATCGGCTACGCGCGAGAATAAACGGTTTTCTTGTTGCTGCGTCGGAATCCACGCAGACACAAAGTAATGCTCAAGCATACTGACCCAGCCGGTTTGAGTACTTACGTTCAAACGTTGGTCGCGCATGTCTTCAAAATCGTATTTTTCGAACTTATCGTCGTCGTGTGAGTAGGCCGCACCAAAATAAGTTGGCATGATCATACTGCCGCCTTCACCTGCCGCCATGGTCTGTTGCAATTGGCCATAAAACTGCATTTGTTGGGCTTGCTGACTGGCGTTTTCGATTTCATAACGAACATCAACGTGATACTTGCCCTGTTCAAAGGTAAATATTTTCTTAATCGTTGAACCGTCATCTTTGGTAAAGACAAGCGGTACTTCAAGACGTCCGCCGTCCATGTTGTACTCGGTTTTAGCAACTGAGAACTGGGCACGACCACCACTGGAATCGATGCCGTTAGGGCCGATCAAGCCAGATTGTGCAATGTAAATATTGCCTGGTTGGCGTTGCAATAACTGGAAACGTTCTTCCGAATCCAGTGATTCGGCAAACTGTAGTAACTTGGCGGACACGATATCACCGCCTTTGGTGTCGATAACCAGGTCGAGTACATCAGTTTTTACTTCGACCAGTTGGCCGGTTCGAGCCTGAGTGGCAGGTGTATCACCTTCAGGAACCGAAGCATCTGAAGCAACCGCGCCTTGTGGATCGGGAACTGTGGAGTTGCCACTATCTGTCGTAGACGAGGTGGTTGATTTGCTTGGCGCCTGAGTTCCCGGTGCTGTATCGACCATCCAGGTCTGAAACAGGAAAAAGGACACCACTAAAAAAGCAATAAAAAGTATCGATCGTGGCGAATTCATAGTGATTTCGTCTCTAAGTTGCTACTGTTCGTGTGAATGTAAAGCGTCGTTGTGCGAGGCTTTCGCGTCAGGGACAGGATCAAACCCGCCCTCGCTGCCTGGATGACACCGTGCAATGCGTTTTGCGGCTAAGCCTACGCCCCTGATTGTACCGTGTTTCTCTATCGCCTCACAGGCATAATGCGAACATGATGGATAAAAACGACAGCGCGGCCCCATCAATGGCGATAGGGTCCATTGATAGATCTTAATTAACGCGACTGGTATTGCTCGCAGCGCTTTGCCAATTTTCGCCATAAATAGTTCAATGTATTGTTGAGTTCGGTATTATCAAGGTCAACGATACCTTGTTTGGCTATAACCACAATATCGAAGTTTGGAATTTTGTGTTGGCGCAAACGGAAGGTTTCGCGCACTCGGCGTTTGATGCGATTGCGTTGAACGGCTGTTTTAGCACGTTTCTTGCTGATCGTTACGCCAATTCGAGCGTGGTCTAGATCGTTGGGTGTTGCGAGCATGGTTAACTGCGCGGTGACAGCTTTTACCGGGGGATTAGAGAAAACGGTCTGAAACTGAGAGGGAGTTAGCAGGCGCAACTCCCTTCCATAGGCGTGAGTGTTATGCACTCAGTACTTTGCGACCACGTGCACGACGGCGTGCGATCACTTTACGGCCGTTTTTAGTTGCCATGCGCGCACGGAAACCGTGAGTGCGTTTGCGTTTTAATACGCTTGGTTGAAACGTTCTTTTCATAACAGTTATTCCATCGGTCAGTGCTAAAATTTTAGAGCGCGGATCATACCGATCTTTTTCATGTCAGTCAACATCTATCCGATGATTAACTGATTAAAAAGTGATTTATTTCATCCACATTATGGATGCCATAAATCCAATCAATGTGGATAATATGATAAGTTACTCACATTAATGTGGCAATCTAAACGTCGAAATGAACCGACAAAATTACCGTGAAAGGTAGCGTTCACCTGATCTCTGGAGTACAATTACCAAAACGCATAATTATAATTAGAATGGAGATGTTAGTGTGAATAATTCGCTTTGGCAGCAGTGCTCTGAACGCTTGCAATCTGACTTACCTCTGCAGCAGTTCAACACCTGGATTCGGCCAATTCAGGCGGAGCAGTCAGGCGACACATTAACGCTTTACGCGCCGAACATTTACTCGGTCGATTGGGTTCGCGATAAGTATCTAAAGTCCATTAATTCGATCCTTAATGAAGTCACCGATAATAAAGCGCCGAAGGTGATCATTAAGGTCGGTAATGTTAGCACGTCCTCGAATCAGCAAAGCAGTAACGCACGAACTCGAACACCGACCAAACGGTCAGGGCCGACGTTTGGCCGATCGTCACCGCAGGACATCGAGGAGTTCGAAAGTAACATTCACCCGGAGTACACCTTTGATAACTTTGTCGAAGGTAAATCCAACCAGTTAGCACGAGCAGCGGCAATTCAAGTCGCCGAGAACCCTGGTGGCGTCTATAACCCATTGTTTGTCTACGGTGGCACAGGCCTGGGTAAAACTCACCTGTTGCACGCCGTTGGTAATGGCATCATGGCTCACAAGCAGGGCGCAAAAGTTTTTTATATTCGTGCTGAGCGCTTTGTCCAGGATATGGTTAATTCGATCCGTAACAGCTCGACTAATGAGTTTAAACGCTATTACCGCTCGGTAGATGCATTGTTGATTGACGATATTCACTTCTTCGCGAATAAAAAGGGTTCTCAAGAAGAGTTCTTCCATACCTTTAATGCGTTGCTCGAAGGTAATCAGCAAATCATTATGACCAGTGATTTGTACCCAAAGGAAATCGATGGTGTTGAAGATCGTCTTAAGTCTCGTTTCGGCTGGGGTTTGACCATTGCTATTGAGCCACCAGAGCTTGAAACCCGTGTAGCAATTTTGATTCGAAAGGCAGAAGAACGTGGTTTACACATGCCACATGAAGTCGCCTTTTTTATTGCTAAGCGTTTGCGCTCAAATGTTCGCGAACTTGAAGGGGCGTTGAACCGGGTCGTAGCGAATGTATCCTTGACGGGACGGGCGATCACGATAGATTTTGTCCGAGAAGCCTTGCGCGATCTTATTGCAGCGCAGGAAAAGCTCGTTACTATTGATAATATTCAAAAAACCGTTGCCGAATACTATAACATCAAACTTGCCGATATTTTGTCAAAACGCCGCAGTCGCTCAGTGGCTCGTCCAAGGCAGTTGGCTATGGCGTTAGCGAAAGAATTGACGAACCATAGTCTACCGGAAATTGGTGATGCATTTGGCGGTCGCGATCATACAACGGTGTTGCACGCGTGCCGGCAAATACAAAAGTTAAAAGAAGAACAACACGACATTAAAGAAGATTACAGAAACCTTATTCGCACATTGTCGTCTTAATGCGAGCAGGCCAAATCAGGGGAAAGAATCATGAAATTTACAGTTAGCCGGGATGCTTTTCTTAAACCGCTTCAAGTCGTCAGTGGAGCGGTTGAGCGTCGTCACACGTTGCCCATTCTTTCTAATTTGCTGTTGCAGGTTCAGGGCGGGCAATTGCGATTGACAGGAACTGATTTGGAAGTTGAATTGGTTTCGTCGGTAATGGTTGAGGCTTCCGGTGGTGACGGCGCGGTAACCGTGCCTGCTAAGAAACTGTTGGATATTGTTCGCAGCTTACCTGATGAGGCGCAAATCGAATTTTCCGCAGAAGAGGATAAGGCCTTTGTACGTTCCGGCCGCAGTAAGTTCAAGCTGAGCACGTTACCGGCTGATGATTTCCCCAATATCGACGATTGGACCAGCGATATTAATTTTGTAACCGATCAGGTTATTTTAAAGCGCTTAATGGAAAAAACGCATTTCTCCATGGCCAACCAGGACGTGCGCTACTATTTAAACGGCATGTTGTTCGAGACGGATAACGGAATGCTTCGTTCGGTGGCAACAGACGGCCACCGTCTGGCCATGAGCAGCTGCACCATTAATCAGCCCGGCCTTGCGCAAAAACAGGTGATAGTGCCTCGTAAAGGGGTTGTAGAATTGCTTCGGTTACTTGGCGACGAGGAGATTGAAGTCGCCGTTGCAATTGGCAATAACCATATTCGCATTGAGTCTGAATCTATCGTATTCACCAGTAAACTCGTTGATGGTCGTTTCCCCGATTATCGTCGCGTATTACCAAGCGGTGGCGATAAAGTCGTTATCGCCGACCGGGATTTACTCCGTCAGGCCTTCGGCCGAGCTTCGATTTTATCGAACGAGAAATTCCGGGGCGTTCGTTTAAATTTATCCAGTGGTGAACTGTGCATTACCGCTACAAACCCTGAACAAGAGCAGGCTGAAGAAGTGATTGAGGTCAACTATCAAGGTGAGGACCTCGAGATTGGCTTTAACGTCAGCTATCTGCTGGATGTACTTAATAATGTCGATGACACTGAAATCAGTTTCACCTTGGCAGACTCTAATAGCAGCGCGTTGATTGAGCCACAACACGACGATTCTTGTTGTTATGTGGTCATGCCAATGAGGTTGTAGGCGCTGATGCGTTTATGCGAATAACTCGGTTTATAGCGAATAATTTTAGGAATTTTTCGCATCTGGAAGTGAAGCCTGGCCCGGGAATCAATGTTGTTTTCGGCGAGAACGGGTCTGGCAAAACCAGCTTTTTGGAAGGTATCTACTTATTCGGGTTCGGGCGTAGTTTTCGGCCTGGCGGCTTCCGTCCCCTGATAAAATCCGGCGCTGATGAGTTTACCCTTTTTTGCGAAGGTCATGATGCCAGCGACGTTGATTCCCAACAACGGTTTGGTATGTCCCGTAACGTTAATGGCGATCACCAGCTTAGAATCAATGGTAGCAAAGAGGCTCGACTTGCCGATTTAGCCAAAAACGTACCGGTCCAGTTGTTTACCCCAGAATCGGTTGAAGTGATCGCGGGTGGGCCGAGTACCCGCCGGCAGTTAGTTGATTGGGGAGTGTTCCACGTGGAACATTCTTTTTTCGGACTCTGGTCAAACTATAATAAAATGTTGCGACATCGCAATAAGTTACTTAAAACAAAAAGGCTGAACTACAGCCAGGCAGAAGATAAGTATTGGGTGCAGCAACTTTGTTTGTATGGGCAAGAGATTACGGAGCAACGCCAAGGCTACGTTGAGCGGTTAGGTAAATATTTGAAGCCAATAGCACAAACATTCCTGCCAGATGTTACACTAGATGTTTCGTTAAAAGTCGGTTGGGATAGCAATAAAACGCTGTCGGACGCATTAAGTGGATCCATCAGTAACGATGTCAAATATGGACACACCAGTGTTGGTCCGCATAAAGCTGATTTGCAAATTATAGCGGATGGCGTTGCTGCCAAAGAACGTCTATCTCGAGGTCAGATAAAAGTCCTTGTAGCGAGTATGAAACTCGCTCAAGCTCGCTTGTTAAACGAAGCAACGGGATTAGCTTGCATTATAATTGTGGATGATTTGACGTCCGAGCTCGATAGAGATAATCAGCGAAAGTTTTGCGAGTTGCTCGAAGACAGTGACAACCAAGTATTTATAAGTTCAGTGAGTATCGACTCACTGTCCGATAATTTTAAAAAAGAACCCGCAATGTTCCACGTGGAACACGGATTTCTAAAACGTCATATTGAGAACTAACTATGGAAGAAAATAACTACGGTTCATCCAGTATTAAAGTCCTAAAAGGACTCGATGCCGTGCGTAAGCGCCCAGGCATGTATATTGGTGATACAGATGATGGCACAGGTCTTCATCATATGGTGTTTGAAGTAGTAGATAACTCCATCGATGAAGCTTTGGCAGGACACTGCTCAGAAATATTGGTAACCATCCATTCCGATGGGTCGGTTTCTGTAAAAGATGACGGCCGTGGTATTCCAGTTGATATTCACGAAGAAGAGGGCGTTTCCGCTGCGCAGGTTATTATGACCGTATTACACGCGGGCGGAAAGTTTGATGATAACTCATACAAAGTATCTGGCGGTCTCCATGGTGTTGGTGTTTCGGTGGTTAACGCGTTATCGGATAAGCTGACGTTAACTATCCGTCGTCAAGGACACATATACGAACAAACCTATCATTTGGGTGAGCCTCAAAGCGATATTCAAAAAGTAGGTGATACCAACCAAACCGGTACCGAGTTACGTTTTTGGCCAAGCCCGGATGTATTTACCGATACGTTGTTCCATTACGACATCCTTGCCAAACGACTTCGTGAATTATCATTTTTGAACTCTGGCGTTGCCATTCGTCTGCGCGATGAACGTGACGATCGTGAAGACCATTTTAAATACGAAGGTGGCATCGCCGCTTTTGTAACTTACTTGAATAAAGCAAAAACGCCGATTCACCCAACGGCTTTCCACTTTAGTTCAGAGCGAGAAGACGGGATATCCGTCGAAGTTAGTATGCAATGGAATGACTCTTTCCAAGAGAATATTTATTGCTATACGAATAACATTCCACAGCGCGATGGTGGTACACACCTGGCCGGGTTTCGTGCGGCACTGACCCGAACCCTGAACAACTACATGGAAAAGGAAGGCTACACGAAAAAAGCCAAAACCTCGGCAACGGGTGACGATGCACGTGAAGGTCTGACAGCGGTAATTTCGGTCAAAGTTCCGGACCCTAAATTCTCATCACAGACGAAAGAGAAATTGGTGTCTTCAGAAGTTAAAACAGCTGTAGAGCAAACCATGAATGAGCGGCTGTCTGACTACTTGTTAGAAAACCCGCAAGACGCCAAAACCATCGTTAATAAAATTATCGATGCAGCCCGTGCGCGTGAAGCAGCCCGAAAAGCTCGCGAAATGACGCGTCGTAAAGGAGCGCTGGACATTGCCGGCTTACCGGGAAAACTGGCCGACTGTCAGGAAAAAGATCCCGCGTTATCCGAACTTTATATTGTGGAGGGTGACTCGGCAGGCGGCTCTGCTAAGCAGGGGCGTAACCGAAAAAACCAAGCGATTCTGCCGCTGAAAGGTAAGATTCTAAACGTGGAAAAGGCGCGTTTTGATAAGATGCTTTCTTCACAAGAGGTCGGTACGCTGATCACCGCTATGGGTTGTGGTATCGGACGAGACGAATATAACCCGGATAAAACCCGTTATCACCGCATCATCATTATGACCGATGCTGACGTTGATGGCTCGCACATTCGTACGCTGCTATTGACCTTCTTCTATCGTCAGATGCCTGAAATTATCGAGCGCGGTTACATCTATATTGCCCAGCCGCCACTGTATAAAGTGAAGAAGGGTAAACAAGAAACCTATATCAAGGATGACCCTGCGCTGATTCGTTATTTGACCAGCCTCGCTTTGGATAATGCGTCGTTGCACGTTAATGCAGACGCACCAGGCATTACCGGTGAGCGTTTGGAACACTTGGTTAATGGTTACCAATTGGCTCAGGACACGATCAAACGATTAAGTCGCCGTATTCCTGAGAAGTTTTTACAACGCCTCTTTTACGCGCCACGGTTAACCGACCAACGTTTGAAAGACAAAGCCTATATGGATGAGTGGGTCAAAGCCCTTAACGAGGATCTAACGGCGCGTGAAGTTGATTCAGCAACTTATACGATTAGCTTAAAAGAAGATACTGAGCGCCAAATGTGGCTACCATCAACTAATATTCGTCAGCATGGTGTTGATACAGAATACCCACTGAGTTACGAGTTTCTGATGTCGAAAGACTATGAGCAGATCGTAACGGTTGGTGACGAAATTGATTCACTGGTCGAAGAGGGTGGTTACGTTGTTCGCGGCGATAAGAAACAACCGATTTCGCATTTTGTTGACGCGGTAGAGTGGTTGATTGGTGAATCGAAACGTGGCCTTTATGTACAGCGTTATAAAGGTCTAGGAGAGATGAATCCTGAGCAACTGTGGGAAACCACCATGGACCCTGAGACTCGCCGTATGTTGCAGGTAACCATCGAAGATGCGATTGGAGCAGACCAGCTTTTCACGACGCTGATGGGCGACGAGGTTGAGCCACGCCGTCAATTCATCGAGTCTAACGCACTGAAAGTTGCTAACCTGGACGTTTAACGCGTTGCTCTGAACTAAAAATTTGATGAACGAACATAAAAAAGCCTCGCTAATGCGAGGCTTTTTGTTTGCTCATCGGCTTTAATAGAGCGGTTACTGAAGTAACGAAATATCCGCAACCCGCAAAAACAGATTCCGTAATTGCATCAACAGGTTTAAGCGATTCGTTTTCACCTTCTCGTCGTCGGCGTTAACCATGACGTTATCAAAGAAAGCATCAATGTCGTCTCTTAAGTCGGCCATACGATTAAGCGCACCTTCATAATTACCGTTCGCGAGATCCGGTTCGCAACTCTTTTCGGTTTGAGCAATCTTGGCGGCTAAGGTTTGTTCCTGTGCTTCGCTGAGCAGGTCGTGGTTGATAACACCCGTAAGCTCTATCTCAGACTTGGCAAGAATGTTACCAACACGCTTATTAGCCGCTGCAAGGCTCTCTGCGGCGTCTAATTGCTTAAATGATGCGATGGCCTTGATGCGTGCATCAAAGTCAGCAGGGCGCGACGGAGCGCGTGCAATGACGGCCTGAATAACATCGACATCGATGCCTTGCTCTTGATACCAAGGACGGAAACGCCCCATTAGAAATTCAAACACATCGCTCACCACCGTCTTGTTGCTCAAGCGGTCGGCAAAACCGTCTGCGGCGGTGGAAATGACATCTTGTAAGTCGAGATTCAGTCCTTTTTCCACCATGATGCGGATAAGGCCAAGTGCGGCGCGGCGCAACGCAAAGGGGTCACGGTCGCCCTTGGGGGTCTGGCCAATACCAAAAATACCGACCAACGTATCCAGCTTGTCGGCAAGCGCAACGGCGCAGGCAACATCAGAAACCGGTAAGTTATCACCAGAAAAACGTGGCCAGTAGTGTTGCTCGATGGCTTCTGCAACGGCTTCGCTTTCGCCGTCGTTCAGGGCATAGTGTTTACCCATTACCCCTTGCGTTTCTGGAAACTCGAGTACCATTTCACTGACCAGGTCGGCTTTGCATAACAGCCCGGCGCGCTTGGCGTCATTAACGGAGGCATTCAATTGTCCGGCAATCTGTCCTGCCAATGCGCTGATGCGGTCGGCTTTGTCTTGGATGCTACCCAGTTGTTTTTGGAATAACACCGAAGCCAGCTTGGGTAGGCGTGACTCAAGGCTTTGTTTCTTATCGGTTTCAAAGAAAAACTGCGCGTCAGCAAGTCGTGGGCGAACCACTTTTTCGTTACCCTGCACGATTTGCTGCGGATCTTTACTTTCAATGTTGGTAATAAAAATAAAGCGCGGCAACAGGCGTCCCTGGTCGTCTTCGACCGGGAAGTAGCGTTGGTCGTCTTTCATGGTAACAATCAACGGTTCTTTAGGGACGTCCAAAAACGCTTCGTCAAAGCTTGCCTGCAATGCAACAGGCCATTCAACCAATGCTGAGACTTCCTCAATCAGAGCCTCGTCTTCGACAACCTTGCCACCAAGCTCTGCCGCAATCCGGTTAACCTCACGACGAATGGTGTCCATGCGCTGTTGTTGGTCAACGTTTACGTAGTGTGCGTTAAGCTGCTCCTCGTAGTCATCGGCGTGGGCTAGTTCAAAGCCCTGCGGTGCGTGGAAGCGGTGCCCAAGAATATGACGTGCGCTACGAACCCCGAGTAATTCCGCATCAATTGACTGTTCGCCGTAAACCAGCGTCAATGTGTGTACCGGACGAATAAACTGTGCGTCGCTGTCTCCCCAACGCATTGGCTTAGGAATCGGTAATTGCTTTAACGCCGACTCGACGATCCCCGGTAGCAATTTACTTAAGGGTTCACCTTTAACATCTGCCTTATGCAGTAACCATTCACCTTTATCGGTCTTCAGGCGCTGTGCTTGTTCAACCGTAATGCCATTAGAGCGAGCCCAGCCTTCTGCGGCTTTGGTCGGTTTACCATCATCATCAAAAGCGACATCAACGGAAGGCCCTCGTTTTTCAACCACTTTGTCGGCTTGCTCGGCATCAAGTTGGCTGACCTTAACTGCCAGTCTGCGGGGCGTTGCCAGAGGTTGAATCGCGGTAAATTTAAGACCGCTACTTTCTAATCCTTGCTTGATACCCTCAGCAAAACTCTCGCTCAGCGATTTAAGTGCTTTAGGAGGAAGCTCTTCAGTGCCAAGTTCGATCAACAAATTATCTTTTCTCACTGTTTAAGCTCCTTCTGATTGAGACTGGCAAAGAGGGAAGCCAAGCGCTTCGCGCGACTGGTAATAAACCTCAGCACAAGCTTTCGCCATCGTCCGTACGCGGAGAATATAGCGCTGACGTTCGGTAACGGATATCGCATGACGGGCATCCAGCAGGTTAAAGGCGTGAGAGGCTCGCATCACTTGCTCGTAAGCAGGCAGTGCCAGCGTTTTATCAATCAGTAGCTGACATTCCTTTTCGCAGTCTTCAAAACGCTGAAATAACACCTCGACATCGGCGTATTCAAAGTTGTAAGTGGATTGTTCCACTTCGTTTTGATGGAATACGTCACGGTAGTAAATCTTACCGCGAGGCCCGTCCGTCCATACTAAATCGTAAATGCTGTCGACGCCCTGGATATACATTGCCAGACGCTCAAGACCATAGGTGATTTCACCAGAAACAGGCTTACATTCAATGCCGCCAACTTGCTGGAAGTAAGTGAATTGCGTCACTTCCATACCGTTGAGCCAAACTTCCCAGCCCAGTCCCCAGGCGCCCAGGGTTGGGGATTCCCAGTTATCTTCAACGAAGCGAATGTCGTGGGTCAGTGTGTCAAAACCGAGTAATTCAAGTGAGCCTAAATAAAGCTCCTGAATGTTTTTCGGTGACGGCTTCATGATGACCTGAAACTGATAGTAGTGTTGCAGGCGGTTGGGGTTTTCACCGTAGCGACCGTCAGTAGGGCGGCGGCAAGGTTGCACATAAGCAAAACTCGCAGGTTCAGGCCCTAACGAGCGCAAAAATGTCATCGGGTGAAAGGTTCCGGCGCCGACCTCCATATCCAGAGGCTGGACTACAGCACAGCCTTGCTGCGCCCAGTAGTCCTGCAACGCAAGGATTAATCCTTGAAAGGTTTTTACATCGTATTTAGACATAAATGTTCTCTTATACTGTGCGGGTAGTTGACCACTGACTAAAAAATATGCCTAGATTATACCCTTTGATGCGCCTAGGTTATAGGGGACCCAATGACAAAAGCTACGCAAAATCGTTGTCCATGGTGTGAGCAGGCTGACGATTATCGGCGCTACCACGATCAACAGTGGGGGCGGCCTGTCAGTGATCCTGTCGAATTGTTCGCTAAATTATGTCTTGATGGTCAGCAGGCGGGTTTAAGCTGGTTGACGATTTTACGCAAGCAACAAGGCTACGAACAGGCTTTCAAGGGCTTTGAGCCAGAGGCCATTGTTGCGATGAGCGATGATGAACGGAATGCGCTTTACAGTAACAAAGCCATTATTCGCAGTCGCGCAAAAATCGATGCAATTTTTGTCAATGCGCAAGCTTACCTTGCAATGCAGCAAAAAGGACTTAACTTCGCGCATTGGTTGTGGCAGTTTGTTGATCATCAGCCTCAAATTAATGCGTTTCGTACCTTACAAGAGGTTCCAACCGAGTCTGCGGCGTCACGTGCAATGGCAAAGGCGTTGAAACAACAGGGATTCAAGTTTGTTGGTCCGACAATTTGTTATGCTTTCATGCAAGCAGTCGGTATGATGAATGACCATCTGGTTGACTGCCATTGTTATCAGCCAGTGTGTGAAGAGATGACGCAATTTTCATTAACCAGTTAGTGGATAAACAATGATTGAAATAACATTGGCGGATTATTCAAATCCTGCCCATGCTCAAGCGGTAATTTCTATGTTGGATGCTTATGCCAAAGATCCGATGGGCGGAGGCGAAGGCATCAGTGATGAGGTTAAAGAAAATCTCATCAAAGAGATGGACAAGCGCGATCACGTGTTTTCGTTAATCGCCTTTGATGGTGATCAACCGGTTGGTGTCGCCAATTGTGTTGAGGGCTTTTCGACGTTCGCCGCAAAACCGCTGATGAACATTCACGATATCGCGGTTATTCCTGAATACCGCGGCGAGGGCGTAGCGCAAAAACTGCTTGAGGAAGTAAAAACTCTGGCTCAGTTTCGTGGCTGCGTAAAGTTGACGCTGGAAGTGCTCGATAAGAACGAACGCGCTAAAAACGCCTATAAGAAATTTGGTTTCAAACCCTATGAATTAGGTGATGTCGGTAAAGCAGAATTCTGGGAAATGTATTTGTAATCTCAGTCATTAAACGGCGTCGCGCTAATGGCGCGACCTATCCGTGACTTTTTCTAACCCAATAACGGTAGGGCGTCTCGGTCGTTTCCTGGGCCACCAGTTGATGCTCCATAAACTCACAAAAGCCAGGAATATCCCGCGTTGTTGCTGGATCATCGGCTATTACGAGTAACACCTCGCCAACGGCCATTTTACGGATCGTGGCGCGCACCATCATCACCGGTTCAGGGCAGCGTAGTCCCAGCGTATCGAGTTCTTTATCTGCGTTCATGTGTTGCATTACGTTAGGTTAAATCGACTCTTTTTGTGCGACGAAAACGAAAGGCTGTTTGCTACCCGTTTCAACCTGAAGGTCAACGAGCGACAAACAGCCTCACTGTGCGTGGCTAACTGCGTTAAAAACGCAACTTACACGCGTTCGAAGACAGTAGCAATACCTTGACCAAGACCGATACACATGGTCGCCAGGCCAAGTTTGGCGTCTTTCTCTTCCATCAGGTTAATTAAGGTGGTGGAAATACGCGCACCAGAGCAGCCCAATGGGTGACCCAGAGCGATAGCACCGCCGTTAAGGTTAACCTTTTCATCCATTTTGTCGAACAGTTTCAGGCCTTTAAGAACAGGCAGAGACTGCGCTGCAAAAGCTTCATTGAGCTCAACCACATCGATGTCGTCAATGCTGACACCTGCGCGTTTCAACGCCTTCTCGGTTGCCGGCACAGGGCCGTATCCCATAATTGACGGATCGCAGCCAGCAACGGCCATAGAACGAATACGTACACGTGGTGTTAAGCCCAGCGCCTTGGCTTTCTCGGCGGACATCACCAACATAGCGGCCGCGCCGTCAGAAAGCGCCGACGAGGTACCCGCAGTGACGGTACCGTTAGCTGGATCAAATACCGGCCGTAACTGTGCCAGACCTTCGGCTGTGGTTTCCGGGCGAATAACTTCATCGGTGGTCACTCGAACCAGCTCACCATCGGCGTTATGGCCGTTCATGGGCAGAATTTCCTTAGCAAAACGGCCTTCAACCGTGGCTTGGTGCGCTTTTTGATGCGAACGAGCGCCAAAAGCGTCCTGCTGTTCACGGGTAATGCCGAATTTGCGCGACAGTAATTCGGCGGTCATGCCCATGCTGCCGGCTGCCTTTGCAACGGATTTATTCATTCCCGGGTGAAAATCGATGCCGTGAGTCATTGGAACGTGACCCATGTGTTCAACCCCGCCCGCCATGAAAATGTCGCCGTCGCCGTGCATAATTGCCCGGGCTGCATCGTGCAGAGCCTGCATAGATGAACCACACAGACGGTTTACGGTGACACCGGCGACAGAATGCGGAATGCCGGCAATAAGTGCTGAGTTTCGGGCAATGTTAAAGCCTTGTTCAAGCGTCTGCTGCACACATCCCCAGTAGATGTCCTCCAGTTCGTTGACATCGACTTGTGGGTTGCGTTCAAGCAGCCCTTTCATCAGCGCGGCTGAGAGGTCTTCGGCACGGGTGTGGCGAAATACACCATTTTTAGAACGCCCCATTGGCGTACGAATGCAATCTACGATGACTACGTCTTTCATAATTTAACCTCCTCTCGCCTTACTTCGCACGGGTCGTGTCGAAATAAGATTTGCCGGCTTTGGCCATTTCTCGCATACCGTCAGTCACTTGGTAAATTTCGCCTAAGTGAGCGTATTGGTCTGCCAGCTTAATAAAGTTATCGATACCCATGGTTTCCAGGTAGCGGAAAGGTCCTCCGCGGAAAGGAGGGAAGCCTAAACCATAAAGTAGCGCGATGTCTGCTTCAGCAGCAGAGCCGACAATACCTTCTTCCAGACAGCGCACGACTTCGTTCACCATAGGGATCATGCAACGCGCAATAACGTCATCGGCTTCAAGTTTTTTGCCTTGTTCACAGCCAAGCAGTTCATAAGTTGCCGGATCGGCGTCTTTCGTCGGCTTGCCTTTCTTATCGGTACCGTAAACGTAAAAACCTTTACCATTTTTCTGACCGTAACGTTCAGCGGCAGCCAGTTTGGCAATGGCGCTCGAGGTGTCTCGCTTCATTCGGGTTGGGAAGCCTTCTTCCATCACCACCGTACAATGATCGGCGGTATCGATACCGACGACGTCACTGAGGTAGGCGGGACCCATTGGCCAACCGAATTGTTTTTCCATGACTTTGTCGATACCGACAAAATCGACCCCTTCGTCAACCATGCCGGCGAAGCCTGCAAGGTATGGGAACAACACGCGATTGACTAAGAAACCTGGGCAGTCATTAACAACGATCGGCGTTTTACCCAGTTTTAGTGCGTAAGCAACGACCGCGGCGACCGTCTCATCAGACGTCTTTTCGCCACGAATAATCTCTACTAAGGGCATTTTGTGCACTGGGTTGAAAAAGTGCATGCCGCAGAATTGTTCTGGACGTTTTAGGTTTTTCGCCAGTTCGGTAATTGAGATGGTTGAGGTATTTGAGGTAAGAATGGCATCGTTGCCGATAACACCCTCGATCTCCGCCAATACCGACCCTTTAACTTTCGGGTTCTCAACAACGGCTTCGACGACAATATCAACGTCTTTGACGGCGTCGTTCAGCAAGGTTGGCGTGATCGACGACAATACCTTGATCATTTTTTCGTGGTTGACCTTGCCGCGTTCAACACCTTTTTTCAGGATCTTACCGGCTTCTTTCATGCCAAGATCCAACGCGTCCTGCTTGATGTCTTTCATCACTGCCGGAACGCCTTTTAGGGCTGACTGATAGGCAATACCGCCGCCCATGATGCCGGCACCCAGTACGCCCGCCGATTTGATCTCTTTGGTCGCTGATTTAGCGTACTTTTTAGACTTGCCTTTGACCGCCTGATCCGCCAGGAAGATACCAACCTGTGCACGGCATGCATCGGTTTGGGTTAAGTCGAAGAATGCATTGTTCTCCGCTTTAAGTGCGCCTTCGCGATGTTCGCGAGCACCGTTTTCGATGGCTTCAATGGCCTTATGAGGGGCAGGGTAATGCTTGCCTGCTTTCGCCGCGACCAGACCTTTTGCGGTAACCAGGGTCATGGTCAGCTCGGTGTCGTTAGCTTTTAGAGGTTCAAGCTTAGGTTGACGTTTAGCCTGCCAGTCCTGTTCGCCGGCTGCCGCCGCTTTGGCTAGGTTAAGTGCCGCTTCGGTCAGTTTTTCCGGAGCGACAACGGCGTCAATCGCGCCAACCTTCAAGGCATCCTCGGCGCTGTTGTTTTTGCCGGTTGTAATCCACTCTAACGCGTTGTCCGGGCCGATAATGCGCGGCAAACGCATGGTGCCGCCAAAGCCAGGGATAAGGCCCAGTTTAACTTCCGGTAAACCGATCGTTGCGGTGGTATCAGCGACACGGTAGTCACACGCCAGCAAGGCTTCACAGCCACCACCTAGCGCAAATCCTTTAACGGCACCCACTGTTGGTACCGGCAAGTCTTCTAATTGGTCAAATACACGGGAAGCTTTTGCAACCCAGCTACGAGTCTGTTCTTGATCCGAGAATAACGTTAAAAACTCGGTTATGTCAGCACCAACAATGAAGGTGGATTTGCTGCTGGTGACGATAACACCGCGTAGGTCGTCCGTATTTTTTAGTTTTGTCAGAGCTTCACTGAATTCTTCCAGTGTTGCTTGGTCGAATTTATTGACCGAGCCTTTCGCGTCGAATTGTAATTCGGCAAAACCGGGTTCAATAAAGTCGACCCGAATGCTTTCACCTTGGTAAATCATGTTGGGTCTCCCACGACATCCATAAATTTAGTGCTATAAAGAAACTGATTCTAATATAGCTTTAGGTTAAGGTAGAAAGAGTTTGGCGTGAATGCGCCAATTTTTCAACGGTTATTTAAACATGCGTTTGAATTAATGAAAAAGCAGTCGTTTATCATTCGTTACAGTAAAGCACTCGCGGCTACGGCGCTAGTGTCGATGGCGCTTGTCTGCTCGGTGCCATCGTCGGCCGCCGCTTCAGAGGCGAAGCGCGCAGAGCAGCGGGAACTATTCAGAAAAGCGGAATATGCAGCCAAACGTGGACGTCTGGCGGAGTATCGAAGACTACTGACACAGCTTGATGGTTACCCGTTAAAACCTTACCTGGAGCTTGAACGTTTGCAGCAGGTTGGTTATCTGGCTAATGAACAGCGTGTGTTGTCGTTTTTAGAACAGTACGAGGGAACGCCGCTGGACTGGCAATTACGCCGCCCGTGGTTAACGTATTTGGCCAGTCAGGGTGAAGAGCAGCGCTTTATTCGCGACTTCCGCCACCCCGGCACACTAACGCACCGTTGCCAGTTGATTGCCGCTGAGCGTAATCAGGGGCTGGCTGACGCGCCGTTCATCAAAAAAGTCGATGCGATATGGAAGCACGGCTTTTCGGTACCAACGGCCTGTAATTCGATATTGAATGAATGGGCTGATCTGGGTGCAAGAACCACGGATAAGGTTTGGCAACGGATCAGTTTAGCTGCCAACGGCGGTAATCCAACGTTAATTCCTTACCTAACCGGGCTGCTACCGGAAAACCTCCGATATCTAGGGGACCTCTATCATAAAGTTCGCTATTCACCGGCGGCTATCTATTCTGACCGCCGCTGGCGCGGGGTCGATCAAAAAAGAGAAGCCGAAATCGCCGCGTTTGGCTTGCAAAAATTGATTTGGGCGAATGAAAACCTTGCCTTAAAAGCTTTTGATAAGCTCAGCCAAAAACTGCCGTTTAACCGTGAACAGCGCCAACAAATAGCCGCTGAGTTTGCGGTGGCACTGAGCCTGAAAGATCATCCAGAAGCACGCGTCTGGCATCAGCGGGTGCCGCCGTCCGCCCTTGATGAACGCACGCTGCAATGGCGACTTGCGACGTACTTAAGAGATCGCGACTTTAGTAACTTAAAGCGAGCGATTCAAAGCCTTCCTGCAGCCATTGCCGGAGGAGCTCAGTGGCGTTACTGGTTGGCTCGTGCCAGTCAATTGAGCGGTGATGAGCTGGGTGCCAATGAAATCTACAGTGAGCTGGCCAAGGAGCGAAACTATTATGGTTTCCTGGCTTCTGCCCGGTTGGGTAAGCCGGTCAGTTTGGAACGAGAGCCTATTGATGTCAGCTTGATGGAGCTAGAACAAGTCCGAAACCATCCGAGCGCACAGCGAGCCTATGAATTTATTCAGTTGGGGCGTTTTGTCGACGCGCGCCGGGAATGGAACCATTTGCTCACTGAACTCGATGGCGAGGCGCACAAAGCGGCCGCGTTGCTGGCGAGTGAATGGGAGTGGCATGATCAGGCGATATGGACATTGGCGCAGATTGGCCACTTTGATGCCATAAATATTCGTTTCCCGATGGCTTATGGTCAATTGTTAACGGATTCTTCGAATAAAGTGGGTATCGATCCGACCTGGGCGATGGCTATTACTCGCCGTGAAAGTGCGTTTCGTGCGGATGCCTATTCGAGCGCGGGTGCACGCGGGTTGATGCAAATTCTGCCAAGTACCGCGCGGCGGTTACGTAACGATAACATCAGCTATCGACAACTGCATCTACCCGAAGTCAACGTTGATCTGGGGACTTACTATCTCAGCCGATTACAGAATCGCTTTGATCAGAACCATGTGCTGGCGACGGCATCCTACAATGCCGGTTATTACAAGGTTCTCGACTGGTTACCGCAAAACCCGACACCAGCCGATGAATGGATTGAGCAAATCCCATATTATGAAACGCGTGATTACGTGAAGGCAGTGATGACTTATCAACAGATTTACTATTTACTGCATGAAAATCAGGGCAACTTATTCGAAACCTTAGAAGCGATGAAGATTCAGCCAAGTTATGACTAGCAACTATCGACGTCCGGCAACGATTGCAGTGGCGGAAACGGTGGTTAAAAACAGTCGTTTTATCGCCGTCGTTGATGTCATGAAGCAACCCGAGGACCTGCACCAATTGAGCGATCGTGTAATGCAACAGTGGCCCAAAGCCAGCCATTATTGCACGGCGAGTATTTTAGGCTCGCCACAGCAGGGAACGTTTAGCTGTAACGATGACGGCGAACCCTCAGGTACCGCTGGCAGACCCATGTTGACAGTGTTGCAGAACGCTCCGCTGGGTGATGTTGCTGCGGTGGTGGTGCGTTACTTTGGCGGTGTCAAGTTAGGTACCGGAGGGTTGCAACGGGCCTACGGTCAGGCGGTTGCCGCCGCACTCGAGAAGCTGCCGACCGAGCTGGTGGTGTATCGGGAAAGTTTTGAACTCGACTACCCTTATCATCTGCAGGGAGCCATAGAACCTTTGTGGCAACAATTTGATGTGCGTGTCAGCGACAGTCAGTTTACCGAGCAAGTGCATCAACGTATTGAATTGATACCGGACGAGCTGGCGCCCTTGCAAGAGCGTTTGGACGCGGTTTCGCAAGGGCAGTTGAAACTGCGGAAGTGTTAAAAGAACATCGCGCTGGGCTGGAACAAGCGCTCGACTTCATCGATGTATTTTTTATCCAGTAAGAACATGATGACATGGTCATCCGCCTGAATAATGGTCTCGCTGTGAGCCATCAGCACCTCATTGCCTCTTACAATGGCGCCGATGGTGGTTCCCGGTGGCAACTTCACCTCTTTTATGGCTTTACCGACCACTTTCGATGTCTTTTCGTCACCATGTGCGATGGCTTCAATCGCCTCAGCTGCGCCCTTACGCAATGAATAAACATTGACAATGTCACCGCGGCGAACGTGCGTCAACAGCGCTGAAATGGTTGCTCTTTGTGGCGAAATGGCAATATCGATCTCGCCGCCTTGCACTAAATCGACGTATGCACTGCGCTGAATGAGTACCATCGTTTTACGCGCACCCATGCGTTTTGCCAGCATCGCTGACATGATATTGGCTTCGTCGTCGTTTGTTACTGCAATGAAAACGTCGATGTCCTCAACGTGCTCTTCCTCAAGTAATTTTTGATCCGAGGCGTCACCACGAAAAATCAGCGTATGCTCAAGACGTTGCGACAGCTCTTCGGCACGCGCGTCATCTCGCTCAATCAGCTTAACGCGATGGTCGCTTTCAAGCTGTTTGGCTAAACCAGCGCCAATATTTCCGCCGCCGACGATCATGATGCGGCGGTACTTGGTTTCTAATTTCTGCAATTCTTCCATTACCGTGCTGATATGGCGGGTATCGGCAATAAAGAAAACCTCGTCATCGGCTTCGATAATGGTGGTGCCGGTAGGACGTATGGGATGTCCTTGACGATAAATCGCCGCAACACGGGTATCGATATTAGGAATGTGCTCGCGCAGCGTGGAGATAGCGTGTCCCACCAATTTACCGCCATAATAGGCTTTAACGGCGACTAAGCTGGCGCGGCCACCGGCAAACTCCATAACCTGTAATGCTCCGGGATAATCAATCAACTTTTTAATGTAATTCGTGACTAATTGTTCCGGCGAGATAATAAAGTCAACCGGGGCATCGTTCTTGTGAAACAGCTGATCGCGGTAACGAATGTATTCCTCAGAGCGAATTCGGGCGATTTTTGTCGGCGTATTAAAAATGGAATAGGCAACCTGACAGGCGATCATATTGGTTTCGTCGCTGTTGGTTACTGCAATCACTAAATCCGCGTCTTCCGCGCCGGCTCGACGCAACGTATCCGGGTGCGCACCATTGCCGACAACGACTTGTAAATCATACTTATCTTGCAGTGCCTCAAGCAGGTCGGTATCGGTATCAACGACGGTAATATCATTGCGTTCGCCAACAAGATTCTCCGCTAACGTTCCGCCAACCTGACCAACACCTAAGATAATGATTTTCATGACTGTTTTCTTAACCTTGCGTAAAAGAAACCATCGCCGCCGGTGGTTTCCGGAAACAGTTGCAGCGTCGCTGACTGCTCGGATATCGGCAGTAGATTAGCATCTTGATGGCGGCTGAGGAAGTGTTCAACCTGGGTCTGATTTTCCTGTTTCAGCACCGAGCAAGTTGCGTAGAGCAACTCGCCACCGTCGGCTAAGGTTTGCCAGATGGTGTCCATAATCGTTGCCTGTAACGATACCAATGCTTCGATATCGGTTCTGCGTCGCAACCACTTAATATCCGGATGACGACGAATCACTCCGGTTGCGGAGCAGGGCGCATCCAGTAAGATGCGATCAAATGGTTTACCATCCCACCAGGCGTCCAAATCAGCGACGTCGGCGCAAATAATGTTAGCGGGTTGTTGTTGTCGCGCGAGGTTCTCACGTACACGTTCAAGTCGTTGTGCATCGACGTCCAGCGCCACTAAAGGCGTTGTGAACTGATGTCGTTCCAGTAAGTGCAGCGTCTTGCCGCCCGGCGCTGCGCAGCAATCAAGCACACGATGACTTGCGTCTGCGTTTAGAAAAAAACCGGCCATTTGTGCTGAACGATCTTGAACCGACACGTCGCCCTCACTGAAGCCGGGCAAACGTTCGACCGAACAGGCTTTGTCCAGACGCAGGGCGCTGCTGACTTCGTGGTCAGTGTGGGCGATAATTTCCTGCTCTAATAGCTGTTTCTGGTAAGCGGCGGCCGACGTGCGCGATTCATTCACACGCAACCACATCGGCGGGTGTTGATTGTTAGCCGTTAAAATCGACTGCCAGCGCTCTGGGTAGTCTGTCTGTAAGGCGTCAACAAACCAACGTGGGTGGTTGAATAACGGGTCATCAGGGAGTGTCCGTTGATCTTGTTCATCCCGCGCTGGCGCCTCGCGTAACAATTGGCGCAAAATTCCGTTGATCAGGCCGGTATGGTTCTTCCGTTTTAATTGTTTTGCCGCTTCTACCGTGGCACTGACCGCTGCATGGTCTTTGGTACGGAGTTGATATAGTTGGTAAGCGCCCACTAACAAAAGAGTGTTGAGGATCGACAGTTTGCCTTTGAGCGGCTTATTTAATTTGGCGGCAACTAAACGATTAAGCGTGGGTAAAAAACGCAACACCCCGTAGCAAATCGCTTGCGCTAATCGTTTGTCATTGCCATCAAGCTGTTCCGTTTCTGCGGGTAAAGCGTTGGTCAGGCTTTCGCCGTCATTTAGCACCCGGTGTAATGCGCGGGTCGCTGCGGCTCGGCTTGCTGCGCCGGAAAGCTTGGTTTGAGGTTTGGTCATTAAGAGAGTTGCTTCCCGTTACTAAAAATGTCGGCATACCCGTTCACGAGTGTTGCCACTGGTTGCGGTTTCTTCCCCGGGACTTGCGCTTCGAGTATGCGCAAAACGCCGTCTCCACAGGCTACATCAATACCTTCAGCGGTCGCGCTGACAATGGTTCCTGCTGCCGTGTTCTGAGTTGTTGAAGGTAATGACTGCGCTTTCAGCACTTTGACCATCGACTGACTTCCTTTGAAGCCATCGATATCGAACCAGGCCGTCGGCCATGGGAAAAACGCTCGTACGTTGCGTTCAAGTTGTTGTGCTGACAGGTTCCAGTCAATACGCCCTTCATCTTTACTGAGTTTCTTGGCATAGGTCGCCTGATCGTTGTTCTGAGGGGTCGCTTGATGACGATAATGTTCAAGCTCATCAAGCACGGTAATTAACGCATCAGGACCCAGTGCCTCCAGCTTTTGATATAAGGAGGCAGAGGTTTCGTCAGCGGCTATGTCGCAGCTGACTTCGTGTAATACAGGACCAGTATCGAGGCCGGCTTCCATCTGCATTACCGCCACACCGGATTTTTCATCGCCGGCCCAAATGGCACGTTGAATCGGGGCGGCACCGCGCCAACGAGGAAGCAACGAACCGTGCACATTAATGCAGCCATAGCGCGGTGTATCAAGAATGTGTTGTGGCAATAGTAATCCGTAAGCGACCACAACCATCACGTCAGCGTCCAACTGTGCCAACTCGCGCTGTGCCTCTTCAGCTTTCAATGACTCAGGCTGCAACACTGGCAATTCATGCTGTTGCGCGAGTTGTTTCACCGCGGACGGCTGTAATTTCTTACCACGACCGGCAGGGCGATCCGGCTGAGTGTAAACGGCGACCACCTGGTGCTTCGATGCCAGCAACGCTTGTAAATGTCGTGCAGCAAACTCGGGTGTGCCGGCGAACACAATCTTTAGCGGTTGGCTCATGCTTAGGCATCCGCCGCCAGTTTTTGTTGAACGCGCTGTTCTTTTTCCAGCTTTTTGCGGATTCGGCTTTGCTTAAGCGGCGACAAATAATCCACAAAAAGTTTGCCATTCAAGTGATCGATTTCATGCTGGATGCAAATCGCCAGTAATCCGTCTGCTTCAAGGCTAAAACTCTCGCCGTTGCGATCCAGCGCCTGAACTGTGACTTTTTCAGCTCGTTCAACTTTGGCGTAAACCCCGGGAAATGATAAGCAACCTTCATCATTGGTGAAGTGACCTTCAGCTTTTGTAATCTCCGGGTTAATGAACACCAGGGGTTCGTTCTGATCTTCACTGCAGTCAGCGACGAATAATCGCTTATGAACATCGACCTGAGTCGCCGCTAAACCGACGCCTTGAGACTCGTACATGGTCTCGAACATGTCGTCGATGGTCGCGCGTAGCGCGTCATCCACCGTTGCTATCGGTTCTGCAACCTTGCGCAAACGCTCGTCCGGATATTTTAGAACCGTTAACTGAGACATAATTTTAACTCCATTGCTTTGACTACCCTTAGTTTAACGTATTTTGGGGTATTAAGGACAGTCTATGAATCAACAGGATTTGTGTATTTTATTGGGGCTAAATCGCGCAAAACAAGACGTAAAAAGGGATGCACGCGAGCTAAAAAGTACCACCGACGTGCTTGAGCGATGGTCGCAATCGTTAAAACCGGTTGATTCGCGATGGGTGACGGCAGCGTTAACCTGGCAGCAGCAACCGAATCAGGGGGTTATTGGTTTTTATGATGAAGTTTATCCGCCGTTACTGAAGCAGATACAAGATCCGCCTTGGTTGCTGTTTTGGCATGGGCGGCAAGAACTTCTGCAACAACAGTGTGTGGCATTGGTGGGTAGCAGGAAGGCTTCCCATAGTGGCCTGCAAACCGCTGACTGGTTTGCTCGCGACTGCACCCAAGCTGACCTTGTCGTTGTCAGCGGTTTGGCCATGGGCATCGACGCACAGGCACATTCAACGGCTGTCGAGATGGGCAAAACCATTGCCGTTCTGGGTACCGGCATTGATAAAATTTACCCACCGCGTAATCGTCAATTGCACCGTCTCATCAGTCATCAGGGGCTTATCGTTTCGGAGTTTCCACCCGGTGTTTCAGCGCGAATGGATCATTTTCCCCGCCGTAACCGTATTATTAGTGGATTAAGCAAAGGTGTTGTGGTGATAGAAGCGGCAAAACGCAGCGGTTCCATGTCGACCGCCTTGGCAGCAATTAATGAAGGTCGCCATGTTGGTGCCGTACCGGGGTCGTTGTACGCACGCGAATACGAAGGTTGTCACTGGTTGATTCGGCAGGGTGCAGAGCTCATTTCAACGTCGCAGGATATCATCAGTTGGTTTGGCCAAATCGCGTTGCCCGAAATGAGTGCAGCAGACGATGAACATTGGCAACAAGAAAGCTTGGCAAACACAAATTTGTTCGCTAATGTGGGATCAGAGCCCACTTCCGTTGATCAGTTAGTCGAACGAAGTGGTCTCTCTGCGGCAAAGGTAACGGAACAATTATTATTACTTGAGTTACAGGGTGCTGTAGCAGCTGTACCGGGCGGTTATATCAAAGTGGGGAGGCGCTAATTATGTTTGATATCCTCATGTATTTGTTCGAGAACTATATACACTCCGAACAAGAGGTCGTGGTAGACCATGATGAACTTACCGATGAGCTGGCCCGCGCAGGGTTTCATCGGCAGGAAATCCAAAAAGCTCTCGCCTGGCTAGAGCGCTTGGCTGACTTGCAGGACACGGATGGCAAGTCGTACTTGTCCTCACAACCGTCACAGTCAACGCGCATCTTTACAGAGCAGGAGACAACCAGGCTCGACTGTCAATGCCGTGGCTTTTTGATTTATCTCGAAAACCTCGGCGTGTTAGACTTCGCAACACGAGAAATGGTGATTGATCGTGTGATGGAGCTGGAAACGGCCAACTTTAACCTTGATGACCTTAAGTGGGTCGTGCTGATGGTATTGTTTAATTTACCAGGGCATGAAGCGGCTTATGATCAGATGGAAGGTTTATTGTTTGAGGAGCCCGAAGGCCCGTTACACTGATTAACAGACGTGCGATGAGCGGGGAACCATGCAGCAATGTCCTGAATGTGGTAGCGAGCTAGTGGTCAAACACAAGGGCCATAATAGCTTTCTGGCCTGTTCTGCGTATCCTGCCTGTCAATTTACGCAAGGCTTACGTGAGCAATCAGAGATCGAACCTGAGGGCTTGGGCGTTGCGTGTCCTGAGTGTGGTAATGAATTACAGATTAAGAGCGGCCGATTTGGGCTGTTCGTTGGCTGCAGTAATTTCCCCACCTGTGATTTTGTCGCCGAACCTGATACGCAGGCAAGCCCTGAACAGGTAGCATGTCCTCTATGCGCCAAGGCAGATCGTGATGGTCGCTTAATTCAAAAAACCTCGCGTAAAGGATCGCCTTTTTACGCCTGTGACCAGTTCCCTCAATGTGATTTTTCAGTCAATTTACCCCCGGTTGCACAAGCGTGTCCAAAATGCGATTTTCCCATCCTATTGCGAAAAAAACAGGCTGGTGTGGTGCGCTACGTGTGTGCGCAAAAGGCCTGTGATTATCGGTCACAAGCGGTATAATTTATCCCAACTAAGTAAAGTGAGAATCTGTGACGATGTTTGATCCGAAAGATGTGCGCGAAGCACTTTTGGATGGCGTAATTGCTTATCCGACAGAAGCCGTTTTTGGGTTGGGCTGTGATCCCACCAATGATGAGGCGATAGCAAAAATTCTCGATTTAAAGCAACGGCCGGTTGAGAAAGGCCTCATTTTGATTGCCGCCGATTACAGTCAATTGCTACCGTTTGTGGATGACCAGGCAATCCCGCAGGATAAGCGGTTTGCCGTGTTCTCTCATTGGCCGGGGCCGGTGACATTAATCCTGCCTGCGCGTCCGTCGGTATCGCACTTATTAACGGGCGGTCGTGACAGCATTGCCGTGCGAGTAACGGCGTTTGAACCGGTGCGTGAACTGTGCCGCAAGTTGGGTACCCCACTGGTTTCGACCAGTGCCAACCCGGCAGGCGAGGAGCCGGCGAGAACGGCACAGGAAGTTCGTGATTACTTCGGCGATCAACTCAGCTGGATAATGGATGAACCAACGGGCGGTGCCTTGTCCCCCAGTACCATTATCGATCCACTCACTAAAAAAGTATTTCGTACATCATGAATGAACAGTATTTGCAGCCGGTACTGGCGTATTTGATGAGTTTGCAGGACAGTATCTGCAAGCGCATCGAGCAGCTCGACGGCGAAGCACGTTTCCAACAAGATGCCTGGCAACGAGAGCAGGGCGGCGGTGGCCGTTCGCGGGTAATGAAAAACGGTGCCGTGTTTGAACAGGCCGGCGTTGGCTTTTCGCATGTTCATGGTGCGCAGCTACCTAAAAGTGCAACCGCGCACCGACCGGAGCTCGAAGGTCGAGACTTCAATGCCTGTGGTGTTTCCTTAGTGTTTCACCCAAAAAACCCACACGTACCGACGGTACACATGAACGTTCGCTTTTTCATCGCCGAAAAGGCGGGGGAAGAACCGGTGTGGTGGTTTGGCGGTGGCTTTGATCTAACACCGTTTTATGCGGTAGAGGAAGATGTCATCGGTTGGCACCAGCATGCGAAAGCGACGCTGGATAAACTTGATGAGTCGTTGTATCCGTCCTACAAAACCTGGTGTGATGATTATTTCTATCTGAAGCACCGCAACGAAGCACGTGGTGTTGGCGGCATCTTTTTTGATGACCTGAATGACCGTCCTTTCGAGGATGCCTTTGCGGTGATTCAAGCGGTGGGTGATGCGTTCGTTGACGGCTATGAACCGATCGTGAAAAAGCGCAAAGACACCCCGTTTACCGAGCAACAAAGGGCGTTCCAGCTCTATCGTCGCGGTCGTTATGTTGAATTTAATCTAGTCTGGGATCGCGGCACGCTGTTTGGTTTACAGACAGGGGGGCGGACGGAGTCTATCCTGATGTCGATGCCGCCGATGGCCCGCTGGGAATATGATTGGCAGCCGGAACCCGGATCCGCGGAAGCACGTTTGACGGAGTACTTTTTGCTACCACAGGACTGGGCCTCAAAACGCATCGAAGGCAGTGCTGATGACGCGTGAATTTTGCGTGCTCGGTAATCCGATTGCGCACAGCCGGTCACCACAAATCCACGAGCTGTTTGCGCAACAGTTCGAGCATAATCTGTGCTACCGGCGACAATTGGCCACCGTGGATCGGTTTTCTCGTGTTGTTGCCGGCTTGTTTCGCCAGGGGCTGGCGGGTGCAAATGTGACCGTCCCGTTTAAAGTTCAGGCCTATCAGTTAGTCACCCGGACCACTGCAGAAGCATCATTCGCACGGGCGGTTAACACCCTGATCCCACAACGTGATGGCGGGTTATTGGGGGCAAACACCGATGGTAAGGGCTTGCTGTATGATTTGAAGCGGCAGGGCGTCGACTTGTCCGGTTGTAAGGTATTGCTGATTGGCGCCGGCGGCGCTGCCCGGGGTGTATTAAAAAATCTTCTCGATGCCAAGCCGGAGGGCATCTGGATTTATAACCGTACCACAGCGAATGCCCGCGCGCTGAGTGAGCTGAGTACCGGAGTTCATTGCGTTGAGAGCTGGTCGTCACTGGCTGCCGTTGATGTCGTGATCAATGCGACCAGCGCCTCGTTATTTGGCCAATTGCCGGACGTTCCTGAACGGATGTACCGACATGCTGAATTTATCTATGACATGGTTTACGGTGCAGAATTAACCGGCTTTCTTAAGCACGTTCAGCAAGTGAGCGATGCGCGCTGCAGCGATGGTCTGGGTATGCTTGTCGGACAGGCCGCTGAAAGCTACCGACTGTGGTGGGGCTCGGAGTTACCACGTATTGAGCCGGTTATTCGGGTACTGCGTCAACAGTTGGTTGAACCTTCATAAGACGCACATCAACCTGACGGTGAGCGAGGAAGTTTAACCAACCACTTTGATTGGAGCGGATGCTGTCGCCCGGGCCTTTCACTTCGACCAACTTAACTTGCCCTTTATCGTTATAGAGCCACAAATCCGGAAAGCCGCTGCGGTTATTTTTGACGTCAAACGCCAGGCGCTGAAAGATGTCGTGCCAAACCTTAGCCGGTAATCGGTTAAACCAGGCTTCAACATCGCTTAGATAATGCCAACGCCAGGGCACGAACGGATTAGCGATACCCTGCTTTTGCTCGATGGTGTCGCGAATAAGTTGCTGTACCGCAGCAGTATCTGAAAGCAGTAATTTCAGCCGGTCAGAGATAAGCTGCTGACGATGTTTGAAGAATCCAGGCGACGTTAGATCTCTGGGGGCCCGTTGGAAGGGATGAATGAACGCGCCGTCTACCTCTGAAAAAATAATATCCCAGAAGATCAGTCCGAACAGCGACTGAACAATCAGGTTCTCCGCGTGCAAGCCTTGCCAACCCAATTGTTGATAGTGACTTAATACGGCTTGTTCGACCTGTCTGGCGGTGAATTTCAGGTGCACGAGTTCCTCAGTTATCGTGATGTTATCGGTGTTGGTCGGTTGTTTAAACCAGCGCGCCAGTAATTGTGTGGCAACGGCCAACTCCGGTTCGTCCCAGGGGTGCTGGCGCATGGTCGTTAGCACCTGTTGGCAACGAGTCTTTTTATTCAGGCGATAGAGAATACGGGCTTGTCGCTCGCGGCTGGGAGGGCGTGACGAGCGTTGATAAAGCGTCAGAGCCTGTTCAAACTGCTGCTGTCGCTCACAGTCTCTTGCAACCCGATTCAGGAAGCGGCTGAAACGACCATGATAACGTTCGGGAAGCTCGCTGAGACAGTCGTTCAAGGGCAGTGTCAATGCCCAGTCGATACGCTCGGAAAGGGTCGGTAGCTCCTTGTAATGTTGCTGCCATTGCTCGATTTTGCAAAAGATTTCGAAGTGCCGGCGATCCGGAAATACCGCGCGTGGTTGATAACGATAAGGCTCGTAACGAACATGGCCGAGAGCGGTGACGACAAATTCTGACAGCTGCTGATGACGGTTGCCGAAAAACAGCAGCGACAGTTGTTGGAAGAGGCTATTCTTCTGTAGCTCAATGACCGCTTCGGGTAACACCGCGGCTGTGTGTTCAAGTTGCTGCACGATTTCGGCTTTACTTAACCGAGCCAAGGTTTCACCCGGGAACGCCGCGGTTAATTCGGCTTTAGTAAACAGCTTTAAAGCGTTAGCTGAGGGGTTTTTGTGGAGGCATATCCAGCCGTTTTCAGCGAGTTCATCAAGCGCCCCTTCAATATCAATTTCGTGGTAATGGAGTTTGTTGGTGCGGAACAGCTCCCCTTTGCGCATATACAGACGTAACCATAACTTTTGCGCATTCGCACTCAGTTGCTGATAGTGGTCGAGGGCTTCATGAAGTTCGCGGCTGAGTAGTGCCGAGTGATAGTGCAACACCCACCGACGAACAACTTCAAAATTCTGCCAATAATAATCGGGCTGATCAGCATCAGCGACGTCCCAATCCATTGAAATACCTGCCAAAAAATAATGTGCTTATAAGAGGTACGAAAAAAACGAGCGAAATCGTCTAAGAAAATACCATATAAGCAGTAGATCGAAGATGATTTTATGGTAATCTTATCGACCGCTTTCGTTCATCGATGTACGCCATGAGCGTAGCGGAAAAATTGTTTCCACATGAGAAGCAAGACAATAATAAGATGGGCAAACTGGGATGCCTGCAGTAATAAAACCCTTCCAAAACAAACAATTACAGAAATTTCAAACACGGTGAATTATTTAAAATTTACTGTGGGAAAACTAATTGTCAACAGAGTTATCCACACGTTACTCACCAGTGCTTGCTAGCGTTGTATGCTAAGCTGTGGCATTCTTCTCCGAAACCTCAGAATCTGCCAAAAAGGTTTGCTGAATGACCAAAAATGTACCAGAAAACCCATTTATTCTCGTCGATGGCTCTTCGTATTTATTTCGAGCGTTCCACGCGCCGCCTCACCTGACGAACTCCAAAGGCGAGCCCACCGGCGCGATTTATGGCGTCGTTAATATGTTACGCAGTTTGCTTAAGCGCTATAAGCCAGAGAACATGGCGGTCGTTTTTGATGCTAAAGGCAAAACCTTTCGCAGCGATATTTACGCTGAATACAAAGCACACCGTCCGCCGATGCCGGATGAGCTGCGCTCCCAGATTGAGCCGTTGCATGAAATTGTCAAAGCGATGGGTTTGCCGTTGCTGTGTGTGGACGGTGTAGAAGCGGACGATGTCATTGGGACCTTGGCAACTCAGGCGGGCGAAGAAGGGCGCTTTACCTTAATCAGCACCAGCGATAAAGACATGGCGCAGTTGGTTAATGAGCACGTGATGCTGATCAACACCATGACCGATACCTTGTTGGACGAGGAGGGTGTGAAGGAAAAGTTCGGTGTCGCGCCCGACCAAATCATCGACTACCTGGCGTTGATGGGTGACAGTTCCGATAACATTCCGGGTTTACCGAAAGTGGGTGAGAAAACCGCGCAGGCGCTGTTACAGGGAATTCCGTCGATAGATGCCATTTATGACGATGTCGATGCGGTAACAAAACTGAGTTTCCGTGGTGCCAAGTCAATGCCGAAAAAATTGCAGGAGTACCGTGATCAACTGCTGATGTCCCGAGAGCTGGCCACCATCAAATGCGATGTGGAACTGGATTTTAACCCTCAGCAACTCAGCATTTCTGCGGCTGATAATGATAAATTGGCCGAGCTGTACGGACGTTGTGAATTCCGTCGTTGGTTAAGCGAGTTATTGGAACAGGGCGCTGCCACCGACCAGGCGTTAGGTTTAGCGCATGATAGCGACGATGCGCCAGACACGGGTGTTTCCCGCGACGGCTATCAAACCTTACTGAGTGAAGATGAGGTTAGTGAGTACTTACAAAGGCTTAACACGCTCGATTATTTTGCCTTTGATACAGAGACCACCAGCCTCAACTACATGGATGCGGAGTTGGTCGGCGTGTCGTTATCGGGTACTGAAGGTGAAGGCGTGTATATTCCGGTTGCACATGACTACATGGAGGCGCCGGAGCAAGTCAGTCGTGACTGGTTACTGCAACAATTAAAACCGTTACTTGAGGCTGACAAACCACAGAAAGTCGGACAAAACCTAAAATACGATGCTCATATTCTACGTCGTTACGATATCCGCTTAGCGGGCATCAAAAACGACACCATGCTCGCGTCATACGTGTTTAATAGTGTTGGTTCGCGGCATGACATGGACACACTGAGTTTACAGTACTTAAATCACAAGCCGATTAAATTTGAAGACATCGCGGGTAAAGGTGCTAAGCAACTGACGTTTAATCAAATTGCATTAGAACAGGCAGCTCCTTATGCGGCAGAGGATGCGGATATCACCTTGCGGTTGCATGAAGTGCTGTGGAGCAAGCTGGAATCAACCAGTGATGAGTTGATGCACGTGTTGACGGACATCGAAATACCATTGATTTCGGTACTAACCGACATGGAAGAGTATGGCGTACGTATTGATGCCGATATGCTGGCGCAACAAAGCCATGATATCGAAAAACTGCTGGTGGAGTATGAGCGCAAGGCGTTCGAAATTGCTGGCGAAGAGTTTAACTTAGGCTCAACCAAACAACTGCAGGCCATTCTGTTTGATAAATTGCAGCTCCCGGTCATCAAAAAAACCCCGAAGGGCGCACCGTCGACGGCCGAAGATGTATTGCACGAACTGGCGCACGACTACCCGTTGCCGGACGTGATTTTGCGCCACCGCAGCTTATCGAAATTGAAATCAACTTATACCGATAAGTTGCCGAAAATGATTAATGCCCGCACCGGCCGAGTGCATACGTCGTATCAACAGGCGGTTGCGGCAACCGGACGATTGTCGTCAACAGAACCGAATTTACAGAATATTCCGATCCGTACCGAGGAAGGTCGTCGGGTTCGTCAGGCGTTTGTGCCTGAACCCGGCTACAAAATTGTGGCCATTGACTACAGCCAAATCGAACTGCGGATCATGGCGCATTTATCTCAGGATAAAGCGCTTTTGACGGCGTTTGCAGAAGGTAAAGATATTCACCGGGCGACAGCGGCAGAAGTGTTTTCTTGCAGCCTCGATGAAGTATCCGACGAGCAGCGGCGTCGAGCGAAAGCGGTTAACTTTGGCTTGATCTATGGTATGTCGGCTTTTGGCTTAGCTCGCCAGCTGGACATTCCGCGCCATGAAGCTCAGCACTATATGGACAAGTATTTTGAACGATTCCCGGGTGTGCTTCGGTATATGGAAGATACGCGTAAGTTGGCGAAAGAACAGGGATTTGTAAAAACCTTGTACGGTCGACGCTTACCACTGCCTGACATTAAGGCGTCCAATGGGGCCCGTCGCAAAGCCGCTGAACGAGCGGCAATCAATGCACCAATGCAGGGTACAGCCGCTGACATTATTAAACGAGCAATGATTGCAGTTGATCAGTGGATCGCCGAAAAGCAATGTCAGAAAGACGTACGTATGCTCATGCAGGTGCACGATGAACTGGTGTTTGAAATTGCTGAACATAAAATTGATGACTATGTCAGTGCATTAAGTCATGTCATGGAACAGGCCGCCAGCCTTGATGTGCCGCTTATTGCCGAAGCGGGTGTCGGCATGAATTGGGACGAAGCACACTAAAATTTTTTAACACTATGAACTTTTTTTAATTAACCCAGTCGGAGTATGTGAGGGCAAGTTATTGGAATGAACATCCAGCCCTCAAAATTTGTTCTCCCTGGATTGTAGTTTTTGGCCCGGCTCATTGAGCCGGGCTTTTTTCTTTCTGCGGAATGCCTGCTAAGCCGGACCGGCCGCGACGGTTCGCAAACCACACGCCGACCAATATTGCCAGCATGCCGACCGCGTGTTGCAACCAGAAAGATTCGCCGTCCAGTATCCCCAGCAATATAGCGACAATCGGAATAAGGTAAGTGACCGAGCTGGTGAAAACGGTATTGGTCAGTTGCACGACATAATTAAAGATGACCAGTGCACCCGCGGTACCAACAATTCCGAGTACCAGCACTGAAACCAACGACAACATGGCATCAGGCTGTTGCACTTGAGCGACGAAGTCCGTTGCAAAAAATAGGTAAAAGGTTGCTGGCACAGAGGCCATCAGTAAGCTCACGCCAGTAATGGTCAGTGGACTTAAATCAGAAATTTTGTGTTTAATCAGGTTCAGATTCATTCCGTAACAAATGGTCGCAGCTAAGATCAGCAACGCATAAGTATTGAATGTCCAACTGCCGTTGGCACCAGCGGTCATCAGTAACAGAGTGCCGGATAGCCCAATTAAAACCCCGATGACCTGAGTCCGTTGTGCTGACTGCTGAAACAGAGTGACGCCAATAACCAAGGTAGCGATCGGTGTTAATGCGTTGAGCACTCCGGTAATGCCGCTGCTGATTTGGGTTTGTGCGATGGCAAACATAAAGGCAGGGATCAAGCTACCGACCAACCCGACACTGGCTAGCTTGGCCCAGTGCTTAGCGGTGATACGATGCAGTCGCTTGGCGACCAGCGGCAACAGCACAAGCCCGGCGGCAGAAATTCTAAGGGCGCCGACTTCCATGGCGCCAAATGCGATCAAACCCTTTTTAATGAGTAAAAAAGAACTTCCCCAAATCAGTGCTAATAACCCGAGTAACAACCATGCACGCAACGGCGGAACATCATGCGTCTGTGTCATAACCAAACCACTGATTCAGTTTTGCTTCGACTTTATCGACGCCTATTTTTTTCAGCGACGAAAAGGCTTCGACCTGAACATCACCGTTGAAGGCGATGGCTGCCTGGCGTGCCTGTAACACCATGTTCTTGCGCGCACCTTGTTTCAGCTTGTCCGCTTTGGTCAATAACGCCAACACTGGAATTTCGCAGCTTACCGCCCAGTAGATTAATTCCTGATCGGTTTCTTTAAACGGATGGCGGATGTCCATGAGGACGACTAATCCCTTTAACGACTTACGTTTCTGCAAATATTCGGAAAGCGCAAGCTGCCACTGTTCCTTGACGGCCATCGGCACTTTGGCGAAGCCGTAGCCCGGTAAGTCAATTAACCGCTCGCCGGTGTCCAGTTCAAAGACGTTAATAAGCTGCGTCCGTCCGGGCGTCTTACTGGTACGAGCCAGAGACTTTTGCCGTGTCAGTGTGTTCAGTGCGCTCGATTTACCCGCGTTAGAGCGACCTGCGAACGCGATTTCGATACCGGTGTCGTCAGGTAACTTGCGGATATTTGGCGCACTGGTAATGAACTTGGCTGTCTGATAGTTGATCGCTTTAGATTCCGGCACAGTGTTAGATTGCTCTCGATTTAAGGAATAGGTCATTTATAGCGCTATTATGAAGGATCTGACCTCATCAGCCAATGATCAAATAGCCACTGAATGCGTTTTAATCATTTAAACCACACGAGTTTTGTGTAAAATAGCAGTCTGTCGAACGCGATGTATGTCGGCGATCTCCGCCTCCAGAGATACAAGAGAAGCAAACATGAAAAAATTCGCTATCATTTTGGGATTATTTCTTGGGTCAACAAGCGTAGCTTTTGCGCAGCAGGGCGACCCAGAAGCAGGTAAGAATAAATCACAGGTGTGTGCAGCTTGCCACGGCCCTCAAGGTGAATCACCAACGGATATGTATCCGCATTTGGCTGGCCAACATGAAAAATATTTGTTCAAGCAGCTGATGGACTTTAAAACTGCTGCTGAAACCGGTGGTGAAGAAGGCCGTAATAACGCCATTATGATGGGGCAGGTTGCCAGCCTTTCACAACAGGATATGGCAGACCTGGCTGCTTACTACGCGTCACAGGATGAGCCAAAGGGCAGTACGCCGGAAGATGTAATTGCTAAGGGCGCTGACTTGTATCGTCGCGGTAACCCAGAATCGAAAGTCCCTTCATGTGCGGGTTGTCACGGACCTCGTGGTAACGGCATGGGGCTGGCGGCATTCCCGGACATTTCTGGTCAGTTCCCGGCATACCTTGAATCACAACTGAAAATGTTCCGCAGCGGTGAACGTGCAAACGATCCAAACGGGATGATGCGCGGCGTTGCTGAGAAAATGACCGATGAAGAGATCGAATTGTTATCTAAGTATCTTCACGGATTGTATTAATTCTTCAGTTCGTTTAAAGAGGCGGTTTTTTAACCGCCTTTTTTAGCTCTTTAGGGTATAACAAAAGATATAAAAAATGGCTTTTTTTACGCCTTAACAACAAAAAGTAATAAGAAAGTTATTTTTTATATCAATAAAATCATTGATTAAAAATTTCATTCCAGTAGTCTTTACAACGTCTGCGGAGATACAGCACCAAATTTGGAGCTGACTCATCAGACACTAAAATAACAAGATCGTCTTGAAGGCGGCTAAGCTCGATACAAAAAAATAACAAGAGGTCGAGTTAGATTATCGAACGTAGAGAACAACAGTTATATCGATAATCCAGGGAGTAAATTGTCACGAGCAATGGACTCCTACACTATAAAAATTATAACAAAATCAGGTTAAGGAAGACCGCAATAATAACTCGGAAGCAGTGACAACCATTCTCATAGTCGCAGTGCGCTGCCTAATATGAGAAAGACAGGCGATGTGAAAGCATCGCCTTTTTTCTTTCTATCATACTCACTGACGAAATCCCCCTCATTACGTTACAATAGATGTATCAAGCTAAATGAGGAGTGAGTATGACTCGCCGTAAGAAATCCAGAAAGCCAGGGCCCTTAGCTCCGGCGAAAAAGCCAAAAGACACCAGCGTCAGCGTTGACAGTAGCCGTGGTAAAAAGAAAGGCAAGGGCCTCAAACCCGGCCAGCGCCATTCGTCGACCGCTACCAAACAAAGTACCAGTCAGTCTGGATCGCAACAGCCAGATCCCCGCAAAGGCAGTCGTCGCAAGATCCCTCTGGTATCTGTTGCGTCAGCTGCTACCGTCAGTCAACTGACGCCGGCGGAGGAATTGAAGCGCCTTGAGCAAGACGAAACCTTGCAAGCATTAGTAACTCGTTTTGAGCAAGGTGAGGAGTTAAGCGATGCCGAACAGCAATACCTGGATGAAAAATCAGAACGCTATGAACAATTAGCGACCGAACTGGGTATTGATCTGGAAGACGATGACGACTGGGACGACGAGGAGTATTAATGTCTACAACTGTGATAATAGTCATTTTACTGGGGGTTGCCATCATTGCTGCCCTGGCGGTATACGCCAATAAGCTGTTACGGCAGTTAAAACAACAGAATCAAATGCGACAGGATGCGGTGCAGAAGCGTATCGACCGCATTGATGAGAGTGTGATTACCATTGCTAAAGCAATGCAGCAGGATCAATGCCCCTTGTCCGAGGGATGTTTGCGTATTGTTGTATTGCTTGATCATCGACCCGACTCGGTTGAGTATGATTACTCACAAGATTATCCGGCAATGCATGAGATGTACGATAAAATTAAGCATATGCCGACGCATGAAAATCGCAAAAAGTTTCCGAAAAAGAAAATTCGTGAAATGGACAAAGAGCGAGAAGGGTACGAGGCGAGCATGAAAGAGCGTATCCTGGCAGACGTTGATCGTTTGTTACAGCGTTTCGTCCAGTAATGGAGTGAACCATGGCATTTTTTAGTGGCATCAGGGAAGACATTAAAAGCGTTTTTGATCGCGATCCGGCAGCGCGCAATACAATGGAAGTTCTGTTTCATTACCCCGGTCTGCATGCCATCTGGTTTCATCGCATCAGTCATAAATTGTGGTGCTGGCGACTTTACTGGCTAGCACGCTTTCTATCCAATATTGCTCGCTGGCTAACCGGCGTTGAGATTCACCCTGGTGCCCGCATCGGGCGCCGTTTCTTTATTGATCATGGAATGGGTGTGGTGATTGGTGAAACGGCGGAGATAGGCGATGACGTCACGTTATACCATGGTGTAACCCTAGGTGGCACCAGTTGGAATAAAGGTAAGCGTCATCCCACCCTTAAAAACGGTGTGGTGATTGGTGCCGGAGCGAAAGTGCTTGGACCGTTAGTGGTCGGAGAGCAAGCTCGCATTGGTTCGAATGCGGTGGTTGTGAGAGACGTGCCGGCTAAAGCGACCATGGTTGGTATTCCGGCTCGAGTGGCAAAATCCGGCGTTGACCGTGAAACATCAGAGCGCCGCGAAAAAATGGCCAAAGCCTATGGCTTTGATGCCTATGCCATCGCAGCGGATAACCCTGACCCGGTAGCAACCGCGATTGGGCGTATGCTGGACCATGTTGATGTACTTGACCAAAAAGTTGCAGACCTTTGCCAAGCGGTGAATAAGCTCGGTGGGGATGTTTGCGGTAATATTCCGAAAGTTGATGTGGAAGATGTCGAATTTTTGGAAGAAACGGTTCGCGCCGCTGAGCGACGCGAACACCAACAACGCGATGACCGTTAATTCTTCAGGTTAAAGCGCTCGATCAATTCATAAAGCTGCTTAACGGTATCCTCAAGCTGTATGCTTGAGGACTCCGTATGTTCTGACGTTTGTTGCGTTTGCTTGGCGATGTCAGATATTTCCGTAATTTGCTCGCTGATGTGCTCGGCAACACCACTTTGCTCTTCGACAGCAGAGGCCATCTGCGTTGACATCGCGGCAATTTGCTCGATCGCTTGAGCGATTTCAGCGAGTGCTTCATCTGCCTTACGGACTTTTTCAACACCGTCGGCCGCAGTCTGTTCGCCTTCTCGGGATACCTCAACCGCGTCTTTCGCACGTTCCCGAAGTTTAGCAATGACCTGATGGATACTGTCGGTCGATTGTGTCGTTCGTGATGCCAAATTGCGCACCTCATCCGCGACCACCGAAAACCCTCGTCCATGTTCGCCCGCTCTGGCCGCCTCAATCGCCGCGTTTAAGGCCAGTAAGTTGGTTTGGTCGGCAATGGAAGAAATCAGGTCTGCGGCTTCACCAATGGCGCCGGTGGACTCGTCTAATGCCTGCACAGTCTGAGCTATTTGTTCGACCGCTTCGTGCAAGCCTTCGATGACCTTACTGGCTTCGCGAGCGAGCGTAACACTGCGTTCAACATTTTGGCGCGCTACATCCGCCTGGCTGGCGTTTTGTTCTACCGTACGAGCCACTTCCTGGATAGCCGTTGCCATTTCGGTCATGGCGGTTGCGGTTTGATCGGTTGCTTCGGTCTGCCGTTCAACCTGAGCGTGGCTGCTGCGCGCTTGTTGTTGGGTATCCTCGGCCACCTTAAGGATGCCGCCGACGGCATCTTTTATGCGCGTTAAGGCGGTATAGTTTCGAGCCGCTTCACTGTGTAGCACCATGGCCAGCTGCGCTTCTCGACCGTGACGAGGAAAGTACGTCATACCGACTAACTCAGAATCAAACGCCTCCGGACGACTGTCCAGCAAGCGCTGCATCATGGCGCTGACATAGCGGTTATAAAGCCCTGAGGAGACCAGAGTGCCGGCCAATACTACCGCCGCCGGTATGCTTCCGGCGAGCCCGGCAACGACACCGGTGCTGATCAGGCCGGGAACCAGTACCGGTGATAAATCACGAGCGCTCATCGCCAGGCGCTTTATCAGTGGCAGCGGCGGCTGCCCGTTATTGATGCGTTCATAGATGGCCATCGCGCGACGTTTACGTTCATCGGTCGTAGGTACCCGAACGGATTCAAAACCTTTGGGTTTACCGTTTTCCATGATCGGCGTAACGTAAGCACTGACCCAATAATGATCACCGTTTTTGGCGCGGTTTTTCACCAACCCCATCCAGGGCTTGCCCCGTTTAATGGTTTTCCACATGTTTTCAAAAACGGGCGCCGGAACGTCGGGGTGGCGAAGAATGTTATGAGGTTCACCAATCAGTTCGTCTTCAGAATAGCCGCTGATATCGATAAAGTCCTGGTTACAGTGGGTAATCACCCCTTTGAGGTCTGTCGACGATACCAGTCGATAGTGAGCGGGGATCGGCTTTTCTTTCTGTGTAACTGGACCAGTGTCTCTCATAATTTCGCGCTTATTGATTGAAAAATCTGAACAAAAATTGATATAGATTATTATCGGCTAAATGGCGTGATTGTTTAAGTCATTAGGCATAAAAAAACGCCGTGCTATACCAGCACGGCGTTTTTGGAATTCTATATTTCGGCGTTCTTACATAGGAACGACGTTTTCAGCCTGAGGACCTTTAGGACCTTGTGCTACGGTGAAAGAAACTTGTTGGCCTTCAGCCAAAGTTTTGAAACCGTCAGCTTGAATAGCGCTAAAATGTACGAATACGTCTGCGCCATTTTCTTGCTCGATGAAACCGAAGCCTTTTGCTTCGTTAAAGAATTTTACTTTACCAGTAGTAGTAGACATGCTGATATTTCCTCGTAGTGCATGTAAAAAAACAATTGCTCAGAAACTTAGGTATTACTTGGACTTACAAAACGAGGTACAGCAAAAGGAGGACTTCGTACACAAATCTCAAATCAATAGCCGAATTTTCTCAGCACTTCCGAGTATATACCTTAAACAGAGTCTGTCAATGAAAAGCCAAATTATTTCAACCAGTTTCTGCTAATGTGGCGAAAGGTATCGGTTCCTGATTTATGCAGCCACTCGAAAGCTGCCATTTCAGACGTGATGATATCAACCCGATTATCCCGCATCCGTGCAATTGCTGTGTCCTTATCATTGGGTCGGCGGGAACCCACACAGTCGGAAGGAAGATAAACCTGATAGCCCTCGGCCTTCATGTCCAGCGCGGTCTGTAACACACAAACATGAGTTTCCATGCCCATGATAACGACTTGTTTCTTATTGTACTCTCGCAGCACATCTCTAAAACTGTCTTCTTGAAGGGCACTGAAGTGGGTTTTCTCAATCACGCGCGCTGATTCGATGATTTCCTGTAACGACGAAACCGTATAACCCAGCCCCTTAGGATATTGCTCAGTAATTAAAATGGGGATGTCCAATTGCAGTGCAATTTCTGCTAACCAGCGCATCCTTGATGTGACGTTATCGCGCTGATGAATAGCAGGCAGCAATTTTTCCTGGGCGTCAACGATGAGTAACACCGAGTCTTTGGCTGAAAGTAGCATATCGACCTCATTAGTAATGTCATTCAGCTTCTACCATACCGAAATTTTTGTCAGCGTCTATTCGCTGATAGTATGAGAAGCTCTGCCGACGGTCAAAAATTCTGCAATTGATTTGCAGTTTAGGCCTGGTGTGGCTACAATTCCGTGCTTTTCAGACCGACGCAAACTGTTCAATCTAAAAGGTGCTCCATGGCTTCTGTTCTTATTCTAATGGGCTCGCAGTCTGACTGGCCAACCATGCAAAAAGCTGCGCTCATGCTCGACGAACTGGGTGTCGACTGGGAGGCAAAAGTCGCCTCTGCGCACCGCACACCCGACTTACTGAAGTTCCACATGGAACAAGCGGAAGCTGGTGACGTTAAGGTGGTTATCGCGGGTGCTGGTGGCGCCGCTCACTTACCAGGAATGCTGGCGGCTCATACGGCGCTGCCGGTTTTAGGTGTCCCTGTTTCCAGTAAGCAGTTAAAAGGGCTGGATAGCCTGCTGTCGATCGTGCAGATGCCGAAAGGCGTTGCCGTTGGTACACTGGCGATTGGCGATGCCGGTGCGGCAAACGCCGGTTTGTTGGCGGCGCAAATTATTGGTTCCTTCGACACTAAGGTACGTGAGGCCGTGCAGACGTTCCGCGCTAAACAGCGCGACAAAGTGATGGCCAATGCGGATCTGGAGTTACCGAAATGAACATACTGATTCTTGGTAATGGTCAGCTGGGCCAGATGCTTGGCAAAGCCGTCATTCAACAGGGCCACCAATGCTTGCTGTACAGTGATCGAGAACACAAAGTAATGGCATTAGCCAGCGATCAAAGTGTTGCTCTGTCATTGGAAGAAGCCAAGGACTGGGCTGATGTTGTCACCTGGGAGCACGAACACTTAGGTGAAGATCTTGTTGAGCGGACTCAGGATAAGTTTTTATTAAAGCCGGAACGCTTCCATCAGTTAACCGACCGTCGCACGCAAAAGGCGTTATGTGACGAGTTGTCGATCCCAACGGCACCCTGGAAGGCTTACCAAAACGTTGCTGAACTGCAAGCCATTCTGGGCCAATGTGAGCAGGCCGTTGTCATTAAATCGGCGCGTGGCGGTTATGACGGGAAAGGCCAGTGGCGCTGGAAGCCGGGTCAGGATATCGCAGCGATCGCCGAAGATGCGGGTCAGCACCCAGGCATCGTTGAAGATATGATTCCATTTACTGACGAAGTGTCGGTCGTTGCCGCGCGAGATCATCATGGCGAACAACGGGGCTACCCATTAACACTGAACGTGCATCGTGACGGTATCCTGGCTTACAGTATGGCCGGTGCACAGCAGTTCTCCGAGCAGCTGGAAGCGATGGCACAGCAGTATCACCAAAAGTTGACCGACCACATAGACTACGTCGGTGTGCTGGCGATTGAGTTTTTTGTTGTGGGCGAAGGTGAACAACAACAATTGTTGGTTAACGAGGTTGCGCCCCGTGTTCATAACTCTGGCCACTGGACGATGAGCGGTGCCAACTGCGATCAGTTTAATTTACACATCCGTTGCATTACCGGGTTGCCGCTACCTGAATTTTTGGTCGCACCGACACTGATGATTAATGCCATAGGCGTTGATGGTTTGCCGCAGGTGCTGTGGGAAGCGTCTGCCGCTGATTGCCACTGGTACGGAAAAGCGCCACGTCCGGGCCGCAAGGTTGGTCATGTGAACTTTATGATTGATACCTTTGAGCGTGGCCAAAAGCTCGCCACACAATGGTGCGACGAGCTGCAAAAACTGGCTTAAGCGAAGCGCTCTGCCAGCCACTTCTTCATATCCTGAACTTGCTCCAGACATAAAGAGTGAGGCATAGGGTAGGTTTGGTAGGTTACCGGATAGCCGCGCGAGGTTAAATCTTGCGCGGCTTTTTTACCCAACGACTCGGGCACCACAGGATCTTGTGTTCCGTGCTGGATAAGCAGAGGCAAGTCCCGGTTAGCGTCACTGGCTTTGATGTCTGACGCGGTAGCAAAATAGGTCGAGTGAGCCATTAAACCACCCAGTCGCTGTGGATAAGTTAATGCCACTTCGTAGCCAACCGCGCCACCTTGCGAAAACCCGGCAATGATAATACGTCGGCTATCAATGCCTTGTTCGATTTGCTCATCAATCAGTTGCTGCACTTGTGCCGCTGAAGCACGAAGCTGTTCACTATCGATTTTCCGATCAATGCTGATGTCGGTGATGTCATACCAAGCCGGCATCACCATTCCCTGGTTGATGGTAACCGGTAACTGCGGCGCATGCGGGAACAAAAAACGAATGTTAGCGTTTGGAAACTGCAGGTGCTCGGTCATCGGCACAAAATCGTTGCCGGAGGCTCCTAAGCCGTGAAGCCAAATAATAACGGCGTCTGCAGCGTGTTGTGGCTCGTGTTTAATGACTTCTAAAGCCATGATTACTCCTTCCTCTTATGCGGCCCGATAGCTGCCAAGCCAGCGCACTTGATTCAATTTGCCCAGCTGTTCGACAGCCTCTTTGATGTGTGGCTGGTCGATGTGGCCGTCAAAATCAATGAAAAAATGGTATTGCCCAAATTTACCACCGGTTGGTCGCGAAACGATGGATGTCAGGTTGATTCCACGGCGGGCAAAGACCGAGAGGCTGTCGACCAATAGCCCCGGGTGATCATCATCGTCGACCAGCAAGACACTGCTTTTCCATGGTAACTTGTCGTCAAACCGCGGTGTTGTCTGGGATGCGGACAATAGCACAAAACGGGTTTCATTATGAGCGATATCGGCTGCTCGCGGTTGTATCACATGCAAGTCATCCGGACACGGCAAATGTGCCGGAATCAGCGCTGCCGCTGGAGACAGCGCATTTTGTAGCTTAATCAGTGCTTCGCTGTTACTGCTGGTGTGGATAATTGGCAGATCCAGTTGCTGTAAAGCCTGGCGGCACTGGCCTGCCGCGACGAACTGAGCCCAAAGGTGTTCGGGCTCTTCACGGTTGGCGACCACCTGAAACTCGACCGGAAGCTTGGTTTCTGCAATGATCCGTAATGGTTTGGTGACGAGACTGTCGACCACAGGAGAAACGAAGCCTTCACTTAGATTCTCGATGGGCACTAAGCCCAGCGTCGTTGAGTTAACGACGTTTAGCACTGTATTCAGGTTATCGACCAGTTCAATATCGGCAGTAATGCCCTTATCCCTTGCCAGGCGCTGCGCGGCCAGTTCAGAGAACGTGCCGGCAGGCCCCAGTGTGGCAATTTTTATAGCCTGTGTGTTCATCAGTCCTTTTTGTACCTCTCGAACCACGCCAGTGCGTGCTCAATTTTCGCAATCATATTCGATGGACGATACGTTACCCCGTGTGAAGCGCCCGGAACCCGAACCATAGCGGTATCGACTTTGCGCAGTTGCAGCGCCTGATAGAATTGCTCGGTTTCGGAAATGGGGGTACGGCGGTCGTTTTCACCGGTGAACAACATTACCGGGGTAGTGACATTACCGACCAGGGACAGCGGTGAGCGTTCCCAGTAATGTTCCAGTTGCTCCCACGGCATCCCCGGGAACTGGTTGTGGATCTGACCCATTGAACTATCCGCGGTCAGAACTTTACTCACCCAGTTAATGACCGGGTTAGTCGCGGCTGCAGCATTAAAGCGGTCGGTCATACCTACGGCGTAGGCCGTTGCGATACCACCCGCAGAACCTCCGGCAATAAAGAGGTTGTTATCATCAATAAAGCCTTTGTCGATAAGCGCGTCAATGCCACTCATGTGGTCGGCAAAATCATAAGGTGAGGAGTAGTTGCCATCTAACAACATCGCAAACTCTTTACCGTAGGACGTGCTACCGCGGTGATTGACATAAAGTACCACGTAGCCCTCAGCGGCATAGCGCTGATGTTCCGCCGCGAAATGCGGTCCGTAGGACAGGTGAGGGCCACCATGAATTTCCAGCAGTAAAGGGTACTCTTTACTTTCGTCAAAGTTTGGCGGAGTAATGTACCAACCCTGGATCGTTTGGCCATCGTAACGGGATTCAAACTCAATTTCATGGACCTCACCAAGCTGACGATGAGCCAGTAGGTCTTCATTCAGTTGCGTTAAAGAAACCGAAGACGTCCCTTGTTGTTGGAAACCCACATCGGCCGGGCGGTATGGTGTGCCGCGGGTATAGGCAACAGACCCATCCAGCGCTGCGCTAAAAGAACCCATGGTGTAGGGGCGGCTGACATAGGTGCCACCGACGTCGTCCGCACGGCGTGTCAGAGTGTCGTCGAGAGTGATCGTGGCAATGACATTTTTGCCGCGATCAGCAAATTGCACGGCAATCTGCTCTTCACCGTTCCACTGTGGGTTGCTAAACGAACGGTCAAGATCAGCTTGCAGTTCGCGCGCCGAACGATCGTCCCAGTTCATAACCCACAGCTGGTTTTTATGGTACGGCACGGGTTCATTCCCGCTGTGCAGATACAGCAGGTGTTCACCATCCGGGGAAAATTGAGCAGAACCTTCCTGACCGGGTAGATCGGTGATTTGAGTCAGCGTTTTATCGCTTACCGATACCGCGAACAGGTCGCTTTCGTTCACTTGATAAGCCCAGTCCTCGTGGCGGTTGCCGGAAAAAACAATGTGCTCGTCATTCTCAGACCAGGTTAGCGGTCCGCGGTGACTGAATTCACCTTCGGTTAATTGCCGCGCCGTGCCTCCCAAAGCAGGTACGACAAACACCTGATTGTGAGATGGCTCAAGAATGCCGGCGCCATCGCGCTGATAGTAGGTCTCTTCTACCACAATGGTACTGTCTGCCCATTTCGCCCCTTGAGGTTTTGCAGGCATTTTTACCGATTTCTCAAACTCCGTCGGCCCGGCTTTCACGGACATCATAAAGGCGATCTGTTGATCGTCGTTAGACCATGCCAGACTGGACGGCGATTCATGCACGTTGGTGACCTTGGCAACCTTTTGTTCATTTATCCAGTACACATGGATTTGATTTTGCTCGTTGCGGTTGGAGGTAAAAGCCAGTCGGCTACTGTCATTTGACCAGCTCAGGGCACCGTAGCTATGACCATCATCAAAGATGGGTAATGCCTTGCCGGTTTCCGTTTCAACCAGCCATAAAGAACGACGGGTTGAGTCTTTCATATCGTCAAAACTGTTGCGGATATAGGCAACGTAGCGACCATCCGGTGACACTGAAACTTGATTGGCGTATTCCAACTGGAAAATATCTTCGGATTTAAACACCTCGGCGGACAGTTGCGGAGCAACGACGCCCAGGCTGAGTGCGATAGCAGATGCTTTCAGCCACATAGTAATACCCTCATGAACGGTAAAAGTTTTGTTAACGTTACTGAAGCCGCTGACGAAGTGCAAAGACTTCCGTTAAACTCGCAGAAAATTGCGGTAAACTCGCTCATAAGAATAAGTCGAAGACGGACAACCATGAACTACAGAGCTACGCGCGCAGAAATCAGCACCAAAGCGCTTCAACACAACCTTGACTGGATTCGTCAGCACATTGATGCCGGACGACTGTTGGGCATCGTCAAAGCCGATGGCTACGGCCACGGTGTGGGGTTAGTCTGTGAAGCGATCGACACTAGAGTGGATGCTTTTGGCGTCGGTTTTACCGATGAGGCACTGGCATTACGAGACGCGTATCCGCAGTCGAATAAAACGGTGCTGATCCTGGAAGGCTGCCAAACTGACAACGAACTCGCCCTCTGTGCACAACACAATTTCAGTACCGTGGTTCATTCGTTGCACCAGCTCGAACGGCTTGAACGCGCGCGGTTGCCGCGACCGTTAGAGGTTTGGCTAAAAATCGATACCGGAATGCACCGATTAGGCATTGAACTAAGCGATACCGGTCGGTTTATTACACGATTAAAGGCAACTGGTAATGTGGCTAAGGTGGTATTGATGTCACATCTCGCCAATGCCGATACCGGCATGCCGCTGAATCATTATCAACGTCAGCAGTTTGAAAAAATAAAGCAGCAGCATCCAGGCTTTGAGGTTTCCCTGCATAACTCTGCGGCGACTCTCAACCCGCAATTGCGTGGCCAAATCGGAGCCGATGAGTGGGTAAGAGCCGGGCTATTGATGTATGGCGTCAACCCGTCAACGTTAACTGATATACAACCGGCACTGCTGCCGGCGATGTCGCTGAAGGCGCCGGTTATCGCCATTCATGACCTTAAAAAGGGTGATTCGGTGGGCTACGGTAGTGCCTGGATCGCTCAGCAGGACACGCGTATTGCGACGGTAGCCATTGGTTATGCGGACGGTTATCCACGCCAATGTGTTAATGGCACACCAACGGCGCTACGTGGTGAAATCGCGCCGTTGGTCGGTCGTGTTTCGATGGACATGATCACCATCGACATTACTCACATTCCGGCAGCCACCATCGGTGATGATGTCGAGCTTTGGGGGCAGCAGGTCGATGTCAGAGAGGTTGCCGATTGTGCCAATACCATTTCATGGCACTTACTCACGGGCACCAGTGTACGTGTTCCAAGGCTGAGTGTTTAATTCCAGACCAGAATCCGTTGCCTCGTCAAATTCGACAATCGCATCGAAGTTACGACGTATGGCCTCTATCGTTGTGTCGGGCACCTCTGATTGTACTGCTCTGATACGCCCGAGAATAGGGTGGTTGGGCTGCCCGGCTTGCTTGTGGGCCGTCTCCAGAGAAAGTCTCATGCTGACGCTAAAAAGTAAGGCCGAGTCGCGCGCAAACGATTCCAATTTTGTGTAAGTATAAGGGCGGATAGCGTTCAGTAGCATTTCCTGCCCGATTTTATTCGCGTAAAACGTAAGTTCCTGGGCTATGTTACGTTGGTATGTTTTGGGCTCAAACATCGCTACCATGTAGTCGATGGCTGCTTGTGGGTTGGTGAAATCGTAATTTGGCGGGTTGACGTCGGGGCTTTCAATGCCACTTGTCAGTGCCGTCACCTCATACAACGCAGACAGCAGATTATCAATGTCTTGATCGGTAAGACTCCAATCGTCATCAGCCACTGTAGGGAAGCTGAGCAATAACAGGGTGATCATCAATACAATGGTTTTCATCACTGGCTCCTTAAAATAAAGCGTTCAGTTTAGTTGCCAAACGGATTTCAGTCGTTAACACTCAGCGTATTCAGTTGTCGGTCATAGCGCACAATAAGGCGAGGAAATCGAATGAAGCGAATCGTAGGACTTTTTACCACTATGGCTCTGCTGGCGGGTTGCCAGCAGGTGCAGTCAGAACACGTCAGTAGTCCGGACATTGCGGTTATCAATGCCAACGTGGTGACCTTTAACGGCAAAGCGGCGCAACTGCTCAGTGAACGCGCGGTCTATATTGAGGACGATCGTATTCAGGCGGTAGTACCCATGGCGGCAGCACGGAATCTACCGGAGAGCACGCGGCTGATTGATGCCGCTGACGGTTATGTGCTGGCTGGCTTTACCGAGATGCACGGCCATGTGCCTCCGGCTACCGACTTTGGCGATCTGCCCAGACGTTATGCTGACGATATGTTGTACTTGTACGTTGCCAACGGTGTAACCACGGTGCGTGGCATGCTGGGCTATCCGCACCAACTGCAGTTAAAGACCGATATCGCCGAGGGTCGCCGGCAGGGCCCGACGCTGTATCTTGCCGGGCCGAGCTTTAATGGCAACAGCATCGAATCCGTCGAGCAAGCAACGCAACGGGTGATTGAACAGCGCGAGCAGGGTTGGGATTTATTAAAAATCCACCCGGGGCTGACGTTAGCTGAGTACCGGGCTTTGGCCAAAACCGCACGCGACAGTGATATGGATTTTGCCGGGCATGTACCGAAGGATGTTGGCCTGAAAGTAGCGTTGGAGGAAGGACAGCGCACCATTGATCACATGGATGGTTATTTAGAGTTTGTCGATGCTCTGGACCGACCCATTACTGAGCAGGAGCTGGCTCAGCTGGTTGACCTAACCTTGCAATACGATGTTGGGGTGGTGCCAACGCAAGCCTTGTGGTCGACGCTGATTGGTGCTGAAGATCCACAACAGCTGGCGCACTATTCAGAACTCGATTTGGTGCCGCCGTCCGTGCGTGAGGGCTGGCTGGGTTACTATCAGCAGCCAAGCATGGGTTATTTTAATCAGGACCAAGCCGATGTACAGCAACAAAATCGGCAAGCCTTATTGAAGGCCCTGCATGACGCTGACGCGAAATTGATCTTTGGCACCGATGCGCCGCAGCTGTTCAGTGTGCCGGGATTTTCTATCCATCATGAAATTCGCTTAATGCAGCAAGCCGGCATTCCATTGGAGGCCATTTATTATTACGCCACGGTCGCCGCGGGTGATTATTTTGCCGAACAGGATCGTTTTGGTCGTATTGAGGGCGGCCATAGGGCTGACTTTATGGTGCTCTCCGAAAATCCTCTGGAAGACGCGGAAGCCTTAAGGCAAGTACTTGGGGTGATGGTTAGAGGAGAATGGCTGTCACGTAATGATATTGATAAAAAACTGCAGGAAATACGCGCGGCCTATCAGTAGGCCGCGCTAACACAGTTAGTGCTTACTTATTTAGCTGATGAACCCATTCCGTCAGCAAGCGAACACCAAAACCTGTTGGTCCAGCCGGATGAATGCCGGTTGGGCTGCTGACCATAGCGTCGGCCGCCATGTCAATGTGAATCCACGGTGTATCACCGGCAAAGTGCTTGAGGAAAGCGGCACCGGCCTGAGTGCCCGGAGAGCCAATGTTACGAATATCCGCCAGCGGACTGTCGATGATGCCGGGATAGCCTTCTAATGGCAGTTCCCAGACTTTCTCATCGGTAATGTTACCGGCTTCGATGATGGCTTGACGCAAGTCATCGGCGGAGGCAAACATCGCCGCATAACCGGTACCCAAAGCGCCGACTTTAGAACCGGTAAGGGTTGCGATATTGGCGATAGCTCGCGGCTTAAAGGTTGCGTTGGCGTACCAGTTACCGTCGCCCAGGATCAGGCGGCCTTCGGCATCGGTATTGGCAATTTCAACCAAGGTGCCGTCACCGGCCTTAACCACGTCACCGGGCAGTGTCGCAGACCCTGAGATCAGGTTGTGTGACAACGGGGCAATGGCGACCACATTCACCGGAGCTTGTTGCTTGGCCAGTGCCATGACTGTACCGATAACCGCTCCCGCACCGGCTTTATCGGTTTGCATACGCAGAATCGATGACGAACTGGTTTTCAGGTTATAGCCGCCAGTGTCAAAGGTGTTGCCCTTACCGACCAACGCGATGGGAGCGTCATCACTGCCTTTGTAGTGTGCTGCGAGTAAGTATGAACCGTGTTGGCTGCCGGCACTGACACTTTCCAGTAAGCCCATGCCCATTTCTTTGACCTGCTCCGGCGTGATCACCGTGATGTCAATGTCCAGGTCCTGCATCGCCTGCTGCGCTAATTTTACAATCGCTTCAGGGTAGCCATCGCTGCCCGGCAGAGCGGTAATGTCACGCGCGACAAACACACCTTCGGCGATAGCACGGAAGTTCTGATAATGTTTTTCGGCAACTTTAGGTGACTGAGTCACCCAGTGGTAGGTCGTTTGTGGGCGAGCTTTCGGCTCTGACTGGTAACGGTCAAAACGGTAATTACGCAGGTCGATACCGTGTGCCACCTGGGCGCTGATTTCTGCGGCAACGCCGGGGTTTGTGATCAAGCGTGTGTCAAAAACAACGTCGCTGAGCTCCGGTTTTAGAGCTGCCGCAATCGCCGCTCCCAGTTTCTCAGCTTTAAAACGTGACAGTTCGGCCGGGTTGCCGACGCCCGCCAGCATCAGGTGGTTCGCTTGAGTTCCGGCGGGAGCCACCAAGGTCACCAGTTGTGAGGCGGCTCCGGTAAAGTCTTCAATTTCAGCAGCCCGGGCAACCGCCTGGTTTTGCTCACTAGACCAACCCTCGACCTTAATCGTTTGATCTTCAGCAACAAACACGACCCGAGTCGATGCTGTTGCATTGTCATCGGTAAACCGTGTCTGGGTCGACAGATAGTCGCTGGCCATTGCAGGCAGCGCCAACGCAGTTGATATCGCCAGTGTCGAAATGGCTCGTTGAATCGACATAGATTTTCCTCTTGTTTTAAGACAGATTGTTTACGTTACTATAACGATCTGTAGCTAACCGACAAAGTAGATAAGCCCAAAGGCTGAAAAAAAGCGATACGGTCCATGTTATTTAAGACGTTGTCCCCTGCGTTTGACGTAAAACCAAACGCCAGAAATGGGCAAGACAATGAGTGCAAGCCCTGACAGCAGGATGATGGTTAGATAAAGACTGCCGCCGATAGCAGCCACATGGGTGGGATAAATCATATTGGACACACGGTTACCCAGTGCGGTACTGCGTTCGTCAATGACCTTAGCGACGGTGCCGGAAGGGGTAAACTGCAAGTAATTGCGTCCGTTCGGATGCCACTCAGTTTGGTGTTTGGCCCGAATTTGCGGCTCTTCTAAATACAGTAGGCGCGCTTCAGCCGTTGGCAATGCCTGCTCGACCAAGGCTAAACGCTGCGACCAATTGCTGGCTTGTTTGTCCGGTAGGGGCGGCAAGGAGTGCTGTTGCGTTTGCGGGAACAGACTGACCAACACGGACTTCACCGGAGCCGCGTACATAATTGCGGTGCCGGTAATGATCACGATAACAATCGGAACAAACAGCGTCACACCGATAAAGCGATGTAACTGCCAAAGAGTTTGCATACCGCGTTTGCTAAAGGGGTTAAACCACCGTACCGAGAGAGCTCGACTGAAACTGCCGCGTCTGGGCCACCAGCGCACAATGCCGGTAGTGATAAGCGCAATACTGAGTAAGCCGAGAATGCCTAAGATATCTTTACCCAGCTCATTCAGCGCCAAGTGATGGTGCAACTCGACCAGCCAGCTCATGGTATCGCCTAAGTAATGGCGCTCTAACAGGAGGGTGCCATTGGCGTCATAGTAGTAATGGGTTTTTTCAGCATCAACCACTTCGAACCAGGGGCGGTCAGCGGTTGGCATCAGTGCGTAGCCGCTGGAGAATCCATCGGCAATAGTGCCCGCTGCGGATACCGAAACCGGTTCAGCTAATGCAAGTTGGGGATAAAGCAGCATCAGCAACTCATTTTTGTACAACAGTAACGAGCCGCTGATAGCCATTAACAGCATCCACAGGCTGAGCGTTAAGCCCAGCCAGCGGTGCCATTGTGTTAAGTTGGGTGTTACCAACGGTAATTCCAGTTAAAGCTGACAGTTCGACCACGGCCAGCGAAGTTACGAGTATCACCGCCGACGGTTTGTGCGTAGTAGGTAAAGTAAAACTCATCCAGTAAGTTTTCGACACCCACCGAGAAGTTACCCAAATCACGCGTTTCGATAAGTACAGACGCATCAACGGTGTTATAGCCGTCAAAGTTGTTGATGGCTTGCTCACCACTGTAAATATCGCGGTCAAACAGTTTATTCCACTGTACTTTCGAGCTTACCATACCGGTCCATTGTTGCGACCAGTATAGGTTAGCGCGTTTTGGCGCGATGTTACGGCCACCCAGTTGCGTGTCGACAGAGCCATCATCGTTGCTGTCGTATTCGCCGTCAGTATCCGCGTAATTTAAGCCAAACGCGGTATCGTTCGATAGTGCGTATTCGGCACTGAACTCAATACCGTCAATTTCGGTTTTTTCACGCATAACGCTGTAGATGCCATCTGCGTCAGCTTGCAGGCGTGCGCCCAGGTCAGAATCAGAGCGGAAGTAGCTCAATGAGGCGCTCAGCGCGTTATCACGATATTCAACGCCGATCTCTTGGTTATCCGCAATCACCGGCTGTAAGTCTAAGAAACTGTTGATGCTAAGACCCGGTGTCGAAATACCGCGCAACACACGACCTACGTCCGGCATGCTAAAGCCTTCTGAGTAGCTGGCAAAAACGCGCAGTTCATCGGTCAGTGCGTAGACGGCACCCAGGTTGGGTAGCAGATCGTTAAAGCTTGGCTCGCCGCCTTCAACGAAGGTCGAGTTATAGCCGGCCAGGGTGGTGAAATCATCCACGTTAAGTTTGCCGTACTCGTAGCGCAGACCACCACTAAGGGTTAAGCCGTTGGCCTGGTAACGAAGTTGCGCATAAGGTGCCCAGTTCTTGAATTCTGTCTCTGGTACCCATTTACGACCGGTCTGAGCCAGCTCCTGGAAGGTGGTGTCGTTCAGGTAATCCAAACCGGCACTGACGGAGAACGGCGATTGTTGGATGTTGTTCCAATTCATCGTTACCCGGGAACCGTACTTGCGCGAATCGTTACGTGATTGGTCAAACAGGTTATCGCCATAGGCCGGATCCTGAAACACGCCGTAGGTACCGCCGCCGTATAGAGCAGAGAAGTCCTGTAAGAACAATTGCCAGTTCAGCTCGGCGTTTAGAAAATCGGTATTGTTGTAGGTCAGGCTTGAGGTGGTGACCTCGTTCTCTGGTGCATCACCCGGTTGTTCACCTTTTACCGAAACCGTTGGAATGCCTTCAAGGCGGTTACCGCCCAGCGAACCGTAGTCACCGTTGCCAGCCATATCAAAACGGTTCAGCATCAGCTCCAGCGACTGCTGCTGGTCGATTTGGTAACCCAATTTGGCAAACAAGTCGTAACTCTTGGAGTCCATGGTGTCGCCCTGTGTGGTGTCGACGCCGATAAGCATCCCGTTACCATCAACGTACATACCGGTATCACGGTACTGAACACCACCGACAAAGCGCCAATCCCCCTGCGCGTGGCGCAGCAGGTAACCGGCCTGGTAGCTGAGGCCTTCGGATACTTCAGAATCCGGTGCCATAAAACCGGCATTCATTTCGTGTGAGGTGCCGGCTTCGGCCTGTTTCGTGACGATATTGATGATACCGCCACTGGCGCCCATGCCCTGAATGGCGCTGGCGCCGTGAATGACCTCAACGCGCTCGATCATGAACGGGTCGATGGTCATGGCAGCACGAGAACCATTCCGCAATGGGTTTGACTGTGGCACGCCGTCAATCAAATACAACGGTTCACGTCCACGCAAGGTCTCGCCGGCACTGGTCAGCTTCTGACGTGAGGGCGAAAAGGCCGGGATCAGGTTGCCCAGGATGTCCGATAAGGATTGTGCGACCGTCATTTGCTGACGAATGTCTTCACCATCAATAACCGATACCGTTGCCGGAATCGCACTTTGTGGGATGCTGGTACGTGTTGCGGTGATTTTGATGGTTTCGTCGATATCAACGCTATCGGTCTGATTCTGCTGCGCCATCGCCGAGCTTGATAATGCGGTCAGGATTGCAAGAGAGAGTGCCTTCTTAAACATGAGAATCCTTATCATTTAAAAAAAGTGCGACAATGATAACGATTCGCATTAAAGAGTCAATAAATGCTTAATACTATTTTTAATGGTATTGATCGACGTAAAAAACTCAGCCGCTATGGTAACCTTCGATATAGAACAATAAAACGCCAAAAGGAAAGCGAAAATGAAAGGGTTAACAAAAATTCTTTGTCTAACGGCTGCCGTCAGCGCACTGATCGGGTGTTCTGAAAAACCGGCACCGGAAACCGCGCAGCCGTCGCTGGAGCAGAAAATTCGCCAAACCGCAGAACAGTCGCTGCAGGCTTTTAATATTCCCGGTCTGGCCGTTGTTGCGGTGAAAGACGGTGAAGTTGTCCTGGCGGAAGGTTTTGGCATCCGCGATATTGAGTCGCAGCAGCCGGTCACCCCAACCACCTTGTTTGGCATTGCCTCGCACACCAAAGCGATGACCGCCGCAGCGATGGCAACACTGGTCGAGCAGGGTAAACTGAACTGGGATGATAACGTCATCCAACATTTGCCAGAATTTAAACTGTCTGACCCTTACATAACCCGCGAACTGACCATCCGTGACCTACTTAGTCACCGCTCCGGCCTTGGGCTTGGCGCCGGCGATTTGATGATCTGGCCAAATACCGATAAAAGCACCGATGAGGTCATCGCCGGCTTAGCGAACGTGCCCATTGAGCACGGTTTCCGCGAACGCTTTGATTACAATAACCTGATGTTTGTAACTGCCGGTGAGGTCGTCGCTGAAGTCAGTGGTATGCCATACCATCAGTACGTTGAACAAACCTTGTTTGAGCCAATGCAGATGGACGAAAGCACAATTGGCTTCTCGCGGATAGATGCCGGCAACGACAACGTCGCTGTTGGTACCATAGAAATGAACGGTGAGCTGCACCGTTTTCCGTTGGATTTTCTGGAAGATTTCGCCGCTGCGGGTGCAACGGCCGCCAGTGTTGATGACATGAGCCGTTGGTTATTGACCTTGTTGAACGAAGGGAAAACACCGACCGGTCAGACGTTGTTCAGCGAAGACTCATTGCATGATATGTGGCAACTGGTAACACCGTTGCCAGTGTCTGCAGAGGCTGCCGAGCAGGGCACTTACTTCCGCGGCTATGGGCTGGGTTGGTTCGTTAAAGACTACTACGGTGTTAAGCACGTATCTCACAGCGGCGGCATCCTCGGTATGTTGTCCTTTACCACGGTGATCCCCGAAAAAGAATTTGCCATTACGGTGATGAGCAATCAGCAGGCGTTTGGCGCGCTCACCGCTGTTGTCGAAGAATCGCTGGAATTAGTGCTGGGGACACCGGACAAAGACTGGGTAGCCAATGAGAGCAAAAAATATCATGAGTTTATTCAGAAAAAAGCCGAGTTCACCGTCGATGACGTGGAAGACCCTCAACCTGCGTTGCCACTCAGCCATTACGCGGGCCGATACAACGACGCCTGGTACGGTGACGTGGTGATTAGCGAGCAAGATAATGCTCTGCGCATTGATTTTACTCACACCGATATGCTGAAAGGCACACTCGAACACTACAACGGCAATACCTTTATTGTGCGCTGGGACGAACCGTTACTGGAAGCCGATGCGTTTATCGATTTCGACGTTAATCGCGATAATCAAATTAAAACCGCTAGCATGGAAGCCGTTGCCGATTTTACCGACTTCAGTTTTGACTTTCATAACCTGACATTGCAAAAGCAATAAGCAAGCTAACTCTGGACAGCGCGAGGGCAAATCCCTATAATGCCCTCGCTTTCCATAAGCATGCGCACCCGTAGCTCAGCTGGATAGAGCGCTGCCCTCCGGAGGTAAAGGTCGGACGGTAAAAAGGTGTTGAGAGTAACAGTCAAAATTTAAAAAATGCGCCCGTAGCTCAGCTGGATAGAGCGCTGCCCTCCGGAGGCAGAGGCCGCAGGTTCGACTCCTGCCGGGCGCGCCATTTATAGTTATTCGTGCCTTTCCCCACTGTTAGATCTAGAGCTTAAACACTATCCATTTGCTTTATGAGTTGACCGTTACTCGCCTTACTAGAAAATATATGCAATCTCACGTGTGTCCAAAATGTGTCCATTTTGTGTCTACTAATTTTAATGGTCCGTTGGCTTTTTGATAATTTGACCTTTCCCTCAAAGCGACCGGAGGCGGAATCGAAAAGCCTTAATAAGCGGCTGTTTTTTAAGGTTAAAAATTACCGCAATAAAAAGCTTGTAACTTAGCGTGTTACTAAAGCTCAGCCCAGTCTAACGCCACCCATAGACAATGATACCCATGCCCGTGAGCACAAACGCCGTGCCAATTAGATCGAAACTGGATAAGGGCGACTTATCGATAATTCGCAGCCACACTATGGCAGTTAAGACGTAAATACCGCCGTAAGCTGCGTAGATCCGCCCGCTTTCTGCAGGGTGAAACGTTAATAAGTAAGCAAATAAGGCTAGGCTCACAGCCGCTGGAATGAGTAACCAGACAGAATACCCCTCTTTCAGCCACAGGTAAGGTAAGTAGCAGCCGACGATCTCAGCAATCGCGGTGGCAATAAATAGGCCTATAGTTTTTAACAAGAATAAGGAGCTCATGAGTGACTACGTTTGTTACCCACAACACCCCGAGATATCGTCTTTTTCGCCCGTTTTAACGGCTATTGCGTCTTTGATGACCTTAAGTGCAGAGCGCAATACGATAACGGCTATAACGGTAGCAATGAGTAAGTCTGGCCATGCCATTTTAAGTTGAGCTACAAGCAGCGCAGAAACAATAACACCGACGTTCATGATCATGTCATTGCGTGAGCAAATCCAGCTGGCACGAATATTAATATCACCATTACGAGAACGGTACAGAAGAGCAAAACAAAGGACGTTGACCAGCAACGCAAGGCCCGCGATACTAAACATGATGCCCGCCTCTGGTTGACTGCCAAAGGCCAGCCTGATCATTACATCAAACAGCACGGCAAGCGCAAGCAACGTTTGCAGTATGCCATTAAAAATAGCGGCATTCGCTTTATATTTTATGGCTTTACCCACGGCATATAAGCTCACAGCATATACTAGGGTATCGGCAAGCATATCAAGTGAATCTGCAATAAGCCCACTGGACTCCGCCATCCAACCGGCAATGAACTCGACAAAAAACATCACGCCGTTTAAAACTAAAACCATCCATAATAAACGCCGTTGAGCATTATCCATTTGAGCCTGCGCCGACGTTCCACAACATGATGACATAGAGACTACCTTAAACTCAGTTTACCGATACCGCAGTCTACCAAAAACGACGTTGAGTTTCAGCGCTGGTCTTTTTCGCTATTGTTTGGTAGATTTCTTGTCATGAAATTATCATGGTTGCTCATCAGCGTCGTATTGATACACAGTTTTTTTACCTGTGCGTCTGCGGCTGGGCATATCGAAGACTCTAGTCACCAAAGTGTCAACGTGGTTTTTGATACCGTCCATGACATAGAGCACCAAAATAGTGACGAGAATAGTGATAAGGCGCAAACAGATGTCGAGCATGAACATCAGTTTCATGCACACATAAGCTGTCTTACCGGCTATGGTATTTCTGTTTCAGCCGCGCCAGTCATTCTTGCATCTACGGCCAAATCGGTTGAGTTTGGTCAAAGTATCACCCACCAACCTCCTGTCCCTCCACCTAACGCATAACCGTTACCCAGACGTTTTAAAATCTAATATAAGTTAATGGAGAAACCACATGAGGTTTTTATGCTTTGTGGTGGTCTTGTGCACAGGCATTTTATTGCCTGAGGCAAATGCTGCTACGACAGAGTTAACGCTGAAACAAGTGTTACAAAAGACACTCGAGAGAAACCCTGAATTACTCGAGTATGATTATAAAATACGTGCTGCCGCAGCGATGATTGAGCAGGCAGAGTTTTCACCCAACCCGAGGTTAGCCGCGGAAGTTGAAAACTTTGCGGGCTCAGGTGAACTTAAGGGGTTAGATAACGCACAGTTGACGGTGTCGTTTTCTCAGCTTATTGAGCTAGGGGATAAAAGGCAATTGCGTGTAGATGCTGCCACGCAGAATGAAAAAGCTCAGCAAGCGGAATATGAGTACCGCCGAGTTGAAGTGTTAGCTGAAGCTACGCAACGTTTCTATGAAGTTTTGAAGCTGCAGCAATTGGCGCTCATCAGTGATCGCCAGGTAGAACGCACTGAACGCCTACTCACAATAGCGAAAGAGCGTGTGTCAGCTGGAGCCGTGCCGAAATCTGAGGTGATTCGCATTCAACTAGAATTAGAGCGCCAATACGCTTTTGCTGATGAGCTTAAGGGTAAGATCAAGCAACAGCAAGCCGAGTTGGCATCAATGTGGGCAGGCGACATCGATTTTGACTTGGTGTCAGGACATTTCGCTTTTCCGTTGGCGTTACCGGCAAAAAGTGATGTGCTTACGGCGGTAAATCAAGCGCCAGAATACTTGCGCCTGCTAGACTCTGAGCAGCTTTTGCGAGCGCAAGCGAATGCGTTAAAGGCGGATTCAGTTGCAGACGTGACGGTGGGTATCGGTGCGCGTTATAACAACCAGTTAAATGATGCCGGTTTTATCGTTCAAGCCTCAATGCCATTGCAATTGAGCAACCCGAATGTGGGTCGTATTAAGCAACGCCGTATACTGCATCAATCGAACCTTGCACAACAAAAGCAGGTGCGGCAACAACTGAAATCTTTGGCACTTTCTTTAGTATATAGCTTGCACACTCACCAAGACTATCTGCAAACGGTCACACAGCGCTTGCTGCCATTATCTGAGCAGCTATTAGAACAAACTCGTCAGGGTTACGCGCGTGGTACCCATTCCTTGCTCCAGGTGCTCGATGCCCAAACGGAGCTTGCCAAACTTGAGTATGAAAAATTATCCAGAGCGCATGCAATCTACAGCGACATGATCCAACTTGAGCGCATGACAGGACAGCCATTTTTAGGAGTACAACCATGAAACTTAAGCAGTCAGTGATTGCGATGCTAAGTGTCGCTATTTTTTCAATGTCTGCGGTTGCCTCGCAGGAGCAACATTCAGAACACGAAGCACCTCATACAAACTTGAGCGATGTGGCTATAAAAAATGCTGAAATCACCACAGCTACAGCGGATTCTCAGGAAATTAACGTAAAGCAAACGATGTTTGGTGTTATTGCACCCAATAACAACAATATTGTGCATGTCGGCGCCAAATATAAAGGTCTTGTCACTTCGCTACCGGTGAATATCGGTGATGAGGTAAAACAAGGACAAACGCTTGCGGTGGTTGAGAATGTTAGGACCGGTACGGTGTTCGAGGTAAAAAGCCCAATTAACGGCGAAATCACAGAACGATATACCAATATCGGCGAAGTGATAGAGCAAAAGCCATTATTTGAAATTTTGGACCCTTCATCGGTCTGGGTCGAGCTCTCAGCGTTTCCAGAAAACATTGAGTCGTTGCGAGAAAACCAAGTGGCGTTTGTCTACGACCTGCACCATCACAAGACCGTTGAAGGTGTTGTGTCATATATCTCTCCTAAAATGACCGGTGGGCATATCGCACGGGCGCGTGTGCAATTGCCGAATGAGTCAGGCCACTGGCGACCGGGCATGCACGTTAAAGCCGATGCGATTACTGATGTTTTTGCCGCGAGTTTAGCAGTCGATAACGACGCGATTCAGCGCTTAGAGGATAAACCCGTGGTGTTTATTCGAGAAGGCAACCGCTTTGAAGCCCGCAACCTTAAGTTAGGCCGTACGGACGGCGAATTTACCGAGGTTTTATCCGGCTTGGAAGGCGGCGAACGGTATGTCGTTGAGAACAGCTATTTGATTAAAGCTGACATTCTCAAACAAGGCGCTGGTCACAGCCACTAGGGGGATAAAATAATGATAGATGCACTCATTCGCTTTGCGGTTGAGCGTCGGTGGCTTGTGCTTGCAGCAACCCTATTGGTCGCTGCTGCGGGAGTCTATAGCACTCTAAAGCTCCCGATTGATGCCGTCCCCGATATTACCAACGTACAGGTACAGATAAACTCGGAGGCACCCGGTTACTCGCCGCTCGAAACCGAGCAACGAATTTCATATCCAGTAGAAACTGCGATGGCAGGCTTACCGCAATTGGACTATACGCGCTCCATCTCACGGTACGGACTGTCGCAGGTGACTGTCGTATTCGAAGAAGGCACCGACATTTATTGGGCCAGACAGCAAATCAGCGAGCGACTACAAAAGGTTAGGGGTGAGGTGCCAGAAGGCATCGAACCGACTATGGGGCCTATTGCTTCCGGCCTTGGCGAGATCGTCAATTACGTGGTCCGCGCTGAAGAGGGGGCCACTAATGCCGATGGCAAGCCATACACGCCGGAGCAGTTGCGTACGATTCAAGACTGGATCATAAAACCTCAGCTGGTCAAAGTACCCGGCGTGACGGAAATTAATAGCGTTGGTGGTTATGAAAAACAATATCAAGTAGCACCGATCCCGGGTCGTATGTTGGCCTATAAAGTGACCATGCAGGACTTGTTCAAAGCACTTGAACTGAACAACAGGAACGCGGGCGCTGGTTACATTGAGAAAAATGGTGAACAGTGGTTAGTGCGTTCACCGGGTCAGCTGAAAACGCTTGATGATATTCGCAATGTGGTCATAACCAAGCGAGACGACGCGCCAGTGCGCGTGCAGGACGTTGCTGAAGTTAAACTGGGTGAGCAGCTACGGACTGGTGCCGCGACCTCGGGAGAGCAAGAGGTGGTTCTTGGTACCGCCATGATGCTGATAGGCGAGAATAGCCGGGTTGTTGCACAGAACGTTGCCAAGGCGATTAAAGAGGTGCAACGGAGTTTGCCTGACGGTGTTGTTATCGAAACGGTTTATAACCGTACATCTCTGGTTGATAAAACTATTGCAACGGTCGAGAAAAACCTGTTTGAAGGGGCGGTACTGGTTATTGTCGTCCTGTTCATATTGCTTGGAAACGTCCGCGCAGCGTTAATTACCGCCTGTGTCATACCGTTAAGTATGCTGTTTGCAATTAGCGGCATGGTGGCCAACAAGGTCTCAGGTAACTTAATGAGTTTAGGCGCCATCGACTTCGGTATTATTGTCGATGGAGCGGTCATTGTGGTTGAAAACGCTCTGCGACGGCTTGGAAATGCACAGCAACGTTTAGGCCGGGCGCTGACCACTAAAGAGCGCTTAATTGAAGTAACTCATAGTACGCGTGAGGTGTTTAACCCTGCGGTATTTGGAGTGCTCATTATTATGCTGGTCTACTTGCCGATATTCGCCCTAAGTGGGGTTGAAGGCAAGATGTTTCATCCGATGGCCTTTACGGTTGTTGCGGCGTTACTTGGGGCGTTGATTTTCTCGGTAACCTTTGTGCCGGCAGCTATCGCGATATTTGTTCGAGGCAATATCAAGCATGGCGAGAACCGTATTATGCGGGCGGCTCGGAGCGTCTATCGTCCCGTGTTAAAGCAGACCTTAAAGTTGCCTGTGGTGATTATCGTGGCTGGCTTCGCTTTGTTTGCCGTATCGCTGTGGCAGGCCAGCCGTATGGGAGCTGAGTTCTTACCTCAGTTGGACGAAGGCGATATCGCGATGCACGCGCTACGTATCCCTGGTACGGGATTGCAACAGTCTATCGACATGCAAAAAGACGTCGAGTCTGTGGTTTCGCAGTTTGATGAAGTGAAATTGGTGTTCTCGAAAATTGGTACCCCAGATGTTGCGACTGACCCGATGCCACCAAGTGTTGCGGACACCATTATTATTTTAAAGGACCGCAAGGACTGGCCAAATCCAGAGAAGCCCAAAGAGCAGTTGATTGCGGAAATACGAACCGCTGTGCAAGAGCTGCCCGGCAATAAGTACGAGTTCACGCAGCCCATTGAAATGCGTTTCAACGAGCTTATCGCTGGTGTGAGAGCCGATTTGGGGGTTCGTATATACGGTGACGACTTGCAGACGTTGAAACGACTGGGTGATTCAGCCGCGTCTGTTATCCGTACAGTTGATGGTGCCGCGGATGTTCGCGTCGAACAAATGACGGGCTTATCAACGCTTTCTATCCATCCTAAACGCGATCATTTGGCGCTGCTTGGCTTAACTGTCGCGGATGTACAAAGCGCAATACAAGCAGCCGTTGGCGGTGTTCAAGCGGGGATCATTTACGAGGGCGATAAGCGATTCAAGCTTATGGTGCGTCTGGACAACGATTGGCGCGAAAGTATAGAACAACTTAAGTCGTTGCCGGTTGATGTTTCTGCCGCGAATCCTGAGCTGCAATATGTACCCCTAGGAGAAGTTGCTGAACTGAGTCTAAACAACGGACCTAACCAAATAAACCGGGAAAGCAGCAAACGTAATGTCATTGTGAGTGCGAATGTCGAAGACCGGGATTTAGGGTCGTTTGTTGCCGATGTGCAAGATACGATAAACGCTGAGGTTAACTTGCCGGCCGGTTACTGGGTCAATTATGGCGGAACCTTTGAACAGCTGCAGTCAGCCTCGCAGCGACTCAGTCTGGTTGTTCCGTTGGCATTATTATTGATTATCGGTTTGCTATACAGTGCCTTTAACTCGATCAGTAGTGCCCTAGTTATCTTCACTGGTGTACCGCTGGCGTTAACCGGTGGAATATTCGCGCTGACGCTGCGTGACATGCCGTTATCCATTTCAGCAGCGGTTGGCTTCATTGCACTATCAGGTGTGGCCGTGTTAAACGGCGTGGTGATGCTGACGTTTATACGTCAACTATTACGTGACGGCCTGCCGTTAAAAGATGCGGTGTTTGAGGGTGCGCAACAGCGGTTACGCCCGGTACTAATGACTGCATTGGTTGCAAGCCTGGGTTTTGTGCCGATGGCGTTTAATAGTGGTGTGGGTGCCGAAGTGCAGCGGCCGTTAGCGACAGTGGTTATTGGCGGTATTGTATCGTCAACATTGCTGACGTTGGTGGTACTGCCAGCGCTTTATTATTTAGTGCAGCGCTTTAATGGAACTGCAAAAGCCTAAGTGGAAGCCTTGGCTAATTGCAAAGCACGCCCCGACTTGGGCGTGCTTTTTTTATTGCTATATCGATGAAGACGATTAGATGTTTGTGGCGACTCAGTGCTCAGAGTTATATCGTCCAGGTAATACTTATTTGTCATATTCTTAAATATACATTATGCCGAGCGAGCCTCAATTGCTAATGTTCCCAAAATGCAATATTGAGAACGTGCCAACACCTTAAGCAGCTAGTTCTCCATTTTGGACTTTGAGCTATCCTGTACCGTTACCTCTATTAATTCACCAACCTCACAATCGAAGTAAATACAAAGCTTCTCCAGAATATCGAAATCAATCCGTGTAGCTTTTTCATGGTAAAGCCGTGTAATGGTTCCTCTATTAATGCCAGTGTCCCTCACGACATCAATCAGTTTAAGTTTCCTTTCGCCCATTAGCTTAGAAAGATTGCACCTTATCATTTATCCACCTAAAGACATCAAGCAGAAACAAAAAGACCCTATAAAGATACAAAAAGTCATTGACAAGCATCTTTACGAAGGTTTAATGTATCTGTGCAGTTACAAAAAACGTTCATCTAGATGCATGGAGATTAGCATGAGTACAACCTTTCTTACCACTGAAGAATTATCTGTTCGGATCAAATATGACTGCCGAACTATTCGAGAGCGTTTGAAAGATTCAGTTCTTTTAGAGGGGGTTCATTACATTCGTCCTTTTGGCGGGCGAAAAATACTTTTCCTATGGGAGGTAGTTGAGAAAGACATGATGAAATTTTCAAAGACGTGCTCATCCGTTCCTTTCACTAACGGAGGTGTCTTAAATGGGTAGCGTTTCCACTCGTAAAGAGTCGGGCAACTTATTTATCGATTTTCGATATAAAGGCACACGGTGCCGTGAGCAAACGGCTCTGCCTGACACGAAGGCAAACCGCAAAAAAGTTGAGAAACTGCTTGAGCGGATTGAAGCTGAAATAACGCTCGGTGTGTTTGATTATGCGAAGACTTTCCCGAACAGCCCGCGAGCGGAGAAGTTTAAAAAGCTGGATATGGGGCAGGGCGATACGCCGTTATTTGAGGCGTTCGCAAACACCTGGTTCGATGAAATGCTCATCCAGTGGCGTAAGTCGCACCAGTCAAAAATTCGTATGACGTTAGATAACTATCTTATTCCCCGGTTTGGAGAAGAAGAGGTTGGCCGCATCACCAAAGCCAGTATTCTTGAGTTTCGAGCATCTCTCGCCAAAGTGACCACTCGGACTCAAACACCATTATCAGCATCGCGTATCAATCAAATTATGAATACGCTGCGGATGATATTGGATGAGGCAGCCAACCGATGTAATTTTAGCTCACCTTATCAGGGAATTAAATCGCTAAAAATTCCGCGCACGTCCGTAGAGCCTTTCAGGCTGGAGGAAGTCCAGCTCATCCTCGACAACGTGCGTGCGGATTTTAGAAGTTACTACACCGTTCGTTTCTTTACTGGTATGCGCACGGGAGAGATTGACGGGCTGCAGTGGGACGCCGTTGACTTTGAGCGTCGCCAAATCGCTGTGAAGCGGGCATTGGTCAATGGTGAGATTGAGCAAACTAAAAATCACAGCTCATACCGCATCATCGACATGAACGAGATGGCGTACCAGGCGCTTAAAGCTCAGCAAGCGGTAACGGGTGACAGTGACTTTGTCTTTTGCACCCGCATTGGTACGCCACTGAGTCATAACAATGTGACGAAGCGTGTCTGGTATCCGTTATTGCGTTACCTAGGCCTGCCTAAGCGCACGCCTTACCAAACCCGCCATACGGCGGCAACACTCTGGCTGGCCTCGGGTGAAAATCCTGAGTGGATTGCCCGCCAGATGGGACATACAACCACCGAAATGTTGTTCCGTGTGTACTCCCGCTATGTCCCGAACCTGACACGTCAGGACGGCTCCGCATTCGAACGCCTGTTAGCTCAAAATTTCTCTGCATAAGGAGGGCTATTATGCCTCAATCAACACAAGACATTCTTTATCATCTGCGCGTTATTCAGCATGAGCGCCGCGAATTCGTTGGTTTGCTTGCACGCAACCTGTGCAATGAGCTTCGCATCAAAAACGGCCGTGAACTGGTTCCTTATCTCGGGTTTGGTTATGAGCAGTCAAACCTGGAGGCCGTCGAAACCTGGGTATACCAGATGTGCATCGATATGAAGCTGCCGTTTAACTCGTCGCATCACGACATGCTGGTCTGCATTTTAGAAGGGGCTATCGGCTGTATTTGTGAGCAAGAGCACTTAGACGTTTTCTGCCGTGCCTAAGCGCAACGACAATGACATGGCGGTGTCAGTGACAGAGTCCGGACATCGTCATGACACCCAAGCGGACAGCGTCACTATCGCAGAGGCGGCGGTTATCCTGGGCGTTACCGAGAGAACAATTGCGCGGTTAATAAAGCGCAAAGCACTTATCTCACAAAAACGTAAAGGCCACCGTTTTATAAGCCGACAGTCACTGCAGTCATATGCCAGCAAGCAACGCGTACAATCCGCCTCGTTAGATTCAATCGAAAAGCGCCTCGCTCATCTCGAACAGCTACTGCTTGGGCTTATTGAGTTATATCAGCCTGACTCCATGTCCGCGCTCAATCGAAAGCGCGAGCTATTAGCACACATGAACAAATCGCATGATGAAAGGAATGAATAATGAAGAAATCAAAAATGAAAACCAATGATACAAACGCAAGTAAAAATAAGTCGTCAGCTAATCGTATCAACAACATTACCCGCCGTAACAAACACGCGAGCGACCCGATTGCGAACACTTTAAAGAAACATCTTAAATGGTGTATTGACCCCGATGACAGGGCTTACTCATCATATGGAGCAAAAGGACGAGAGGTAGATCCTGAGTTAATGTACACGAATGATGGTCCGACGAACCAAGCCATTATAGAGAGAGTGATTGAAAGAATTGGTGAAAAGCCAACACCGATAAAAAACTACCATCTCCACGTCGACTGGCAAGCCACCGAGGGTAAGATGACATTGGGTAACATTGCTTGGGTTACAGCGAGCGAAAATGTACGAAATAAGTCTACGAACATCTGCCTGGAGAGCGGTGAGCAGCTTCATGAACAAGCGAGAAAGATTGGCTTAAAACCAACGACTGCCACCGCGCGCGTCAGAAGTGGCCAGTCGCCCGAAACTGCACTTAACCCACAGCTTCGGGCCGATATTGACTTTGATGCTCAGCGAGAAAGGCATGAAGCGATAGCTGAATTAATAAAGACGGGTAAAATATTTGTGACAACCGAAGGGCAGCTTTTTATTGTTCCTGAAACTGGCGAGCCCTATCCGCGCAAAACCAGTGTAGAGAAACATGGATATCATTCCATTACGCTAATGCTCGATGGTCAATCGACCCGGGTTCAGTTTAGTCACGTCGTGCTCATCCAATATGCCGGTATCCCGCCTCAACAAACCACCGGATTGAAGACAGTCTGGCATGCGGATCACATTGATAATAATAAAGACAATAACCGGCCCGATAATCTTTGTTGGTTGGCAGTAACAGAAAACTCGGGTGTTAAAAAAGCAGGAGGAGGGATAAACAACAACCTCGAATTCGTCAAAGCGTTAGCGAAGAGAGGGTTGGCAATTCTTCCGCAAGCCTCACTGTCACCCTATCCGGATGACTATATTGAGTCGCGTATAGCGAAGGCTGATTCCATTAGACATGATAACTCGACATGGAAATTATGTGTTCGTGACGGTTGGTTGCCGTTACCAGAGACGGCGTTTATTGAAAAAATCGCGATTAGAAACCAGCATATTCCATCGCATTTGCTGGTGAGGTTAGCGCTTGCTTCGGGTAATAACGCTGAGCTCTTTGATGATATTGCGGTTTCATGCAGTAAAACCGGTCGGCAGCACCTGCTTTCTGAGCTTAGCTGGAACTGCCGCAGCTCATTTAATTATGTACTTTTTTCTAGTGAAGTAATTGATTACTTAACTAGAGCGTTCGAGTCGAATGACATTGAGCACATTGTTGATGTGCTGCCAGTTGAGGCCATGTTTGAGAAACAATCGATTTGTCTTCGCACTATTTACCGGCGGCATGCTAATCAAGATGAGGCTGCGGCGAACTTTATTGAGCATGACTTCATTAACGCAGAGCTATCGAAGACGTTATTATGTGCAGCACCAGGAGCGATTAAGTCGCTCTATACGAGTAACGATAACAGAGCAGTGAGTCCACTTTTAATAAGTCCAGGCTCAACATCTAACAAACTATCAGTGCACTGCGCACTATGCGGTGGGCCGACGGAGCGCGTGACAATCAAGTCGATTGTGCGCTCGCAAAAGAGTGGGGAAGGCCGGCTTTGTGAGTGCTGTAACGCACGCTCTCGCGCTGCCAATGGAGTATCAGCGACATAGATTGAATTCACTCGAGAATTCATTTTAAGGATGCCTCGACGAGATATCGTTCAATTGTGAAGGAGCCCAAGGGGCTCCTTTTTGGTTAAAAAATAGATGGTCGCCTGTTATGCACTAAGTGCCGGTGAACTCTCAAGTTGGCGCACAGAAATTAGTGCCTGAGAGCCAATCCGGTTAGGAATATGAACGACGCGCTCGACCGTTAGGGTGATATTGTCGACAAAGATATATTCGCTCTCAGTAGGGATACGGGATAACGTCAGTGTTTGTGTCTGCTCATCATCAATAAGCAAGGTAAGCTTTGGCATAATGCGCTCCTGTTGTAAAAACTAAAAGCTTAGCGCAGTGGGTGTGAGTGGCCATCGGTTAATGGATGATTAAGCTGTACGACATTAACGACAAATGGCAGGGTGCGCGTCATGCTTTGTGCCAAACCTATTGGGTGAGTACTTTGAATACGGCTGCACTTTCATCTATTATAGGTTGGTGAGCTTCGGGTATCACTGCCTAGGCAGCCCACCGAAGACGACGATAGCCCACCATATTAAGGTGGGCTTTTTCTTTTTGGGGCGTCAAGGGATTTCCAAAACGGCGCATGGATACAAACTACTTCTGGCACAGTTGCTGCTTGAGCTGGCGTACCTGCTCCTGATAGCTTGGCGATAGTTTATAACGTATCAGTACCCGAAGGTAGCGGGTCACATACGCACAATGAAACTTTTCATTCGGCGGCAGCCAATTAAGTACCGATTCTGCGCCTTTCGACTGATTGGTACTGTCATCAACAACTAACAGGTTAATTGGGTCATTAGCAAAACGCTCACGTTTGTCATCGCTCCACGATGAGGCGCCAGTATCCCATGCGCGTTTCAATGCAACGATGTGGTCAACATCAACGTCTGAGCTATCAAAAAATATTTTACCGGTGTAAGGATCATTCCAACGGCCTCGTACCACCCGGCAGTTATCATCGGAATAATGAACGGGGCCGGTGGATAGTTTTTCCAGTAGTTCATGTCGCTCGTTCAGGCAGTCACCATCTTGATCTATCCAGTGATTAAACGCACTGCGCTCGTAGTCACCAGATGGTTGTCCCCGCGGTTTATAACCTTTTGGTAAGCGTCCGCCGCTATCAAGGCAGGCATTAAGGCTCGTGTAGGGCGTGAAGTTTTTGGTTCTCGCATACCAGCGGCTATCTTCCGCATGACAAATGCCGCTATTGCTTTTCTTTATCGTGGGCTCAGACGGGTTTGCTGAAACAGCTGTATTGGCTATCAGTAAAAAAGCGAGCACATTGATAGTTAGCAAACGATACAATCGTCGCTGCGCCATGTTTTGCTCCATTATTTATAACTAACTTATTGTTTCCGGTTGCTCTCTGCCGCTTTTAAGCGATTGATACCCCAGATGCCAATCGCAAAAAATGCGGTCAAACCAACGATGAGCATTAAAAGGAGTCCTAACTGTCCTGTTGTCATTGTAAGCCCTCTACCATAGCCATTGGTTTTTAAAGTAGCCAGATTGCTAGCACTGTATAAAAAAATAGCGTCTTTATCACGGATTTTGCTTAAAAACGCGCAAGGCATCATACTATCGATAAAACATCAGATAAGCATTCAGTAGATGAATTGCGAGAGTCCCAGGCAGTGTCTCTATTGGAAAAGAGGGGGCTAAAGGTGAATGAGAAAACCAAGGCAGAACTGATACCGTGCTATCTAGAATCAGAGCTTTTGGCCGGACTGAATGAATACACTTGTCATGCCGATGAGTTAGCAGAGCTCAGCATCGATGCGAAGGAGTAAGAATATGGAGCGTCAGAAACAAAACGCCAATCAAAAAAGCAACAACGGCGAGCAAACTCCCGATACGGATTATCGTCTTGAGGAGCTTTTGGCGAGCAGTCCACGCGGCGCTTTTTCACTTGATGCCCAGGATGACAGTTGGCTGAGCGGTCCCCTGGTTGAAAAAGAGAACTGTTAGTAGTCGACGAGAAGGAGTTTCTGAATGCCGGATATCCTAGCAACTATTGCTTTTGCAATGGCTCCTGTTTTAGCAATAACATTTACCGCATGGTATTTGTTTATCCGCTCCCAGAAGCCGGATGATGAAAGTTAAACTTAATTAGATGAGACGGCCTGAGCCGTCTCATTTAGGGTTAGGCTTGAGTAAAATACAATTGTCGGTTAAGGTTTGGGCTGTTGAGGCACGTCACTTTGGCCAGAGGACTTATCACCCTCACGCCAGAAGCGCCCGAAAGGGCGTACTTTTCTAAGTACGGACATGCCCGGTAGAGGCTGTTAATCGTCATTTTTTAGCTGCTGGTTAGCAGCATTCTCTTCTGCCTGACGTAATCTATTAATCCCCCAGACAAGAATCGTAAATCCGCCGCCAAGACCAATTATCAACACGGCTAACATCGAGATTTGGAAAGAGTTCACGTTACACCCCTGCGGCGAGCTAAGAAAACTGATACAAAGTAGCGCATGGCGTTTGGCTTTTCAATTCTTGCTATTTCATAGGGGGTGAGTCACTCATGTGATGTTGGTTTGTGCGAAAAACTGAACATTTCGTTCGACGCGAGAGCCTATAGGAAGCTATGCGTGGGATGGGTAGCGTCAAAATCTGAATGTGGTTTAATGGCACTCAAGTTAAGCAATTCATTACTTGAGAAACAAGCCATGAAGAAATTACTCGCTACCGCTGCTATCGTATCTGTCGCACTGACAGGTTGTGCATCAACAGAGCCAACACCACCTGACTTTAGCAAGCAAACTAACGCCACCTATACTTGGGATGATTCTAAGTCTTTTGCATTAAACTGGGCTGATGCTGCCGTTGAAAAAAATCACCTAAAAGATGCAGAAGTGCCCGAAGATGCCCAAAGTTATATCAGCGACGCTAAGCAAACCGGTATGACCTTATGGGGCTTTGCGAGTGGCGGTATCGTTGAAGGGCTTGGAACGTCGCTTATCTATAACCTTATCGATGACGCGCAAGATTGGAAGCCGGTTGTCATGTTGGAGTTAGATTCCCATACACCGACTGACGCAGAGGTACTCTCGACTGTCGAAGCCTCTTTTAAAGAAGCGTTCGAGAAAATGCCCGAGCATGAGTATGTTTACTTTTTAAAGGCTAACGACTCTGCCTTTACGAACAATGCTTCGATTGTTTTTCGTGGTCCTGTTTGTGAGGATTTGAAAGAAAGAAATCCTCGCTCTGGCGCTTACACTACTAAGATTGGTGCTCATGGTTATACAGAGGCTCCTGAGTTGGATGGTTGCTTATTAGATTTAGATATTTCTACTGCTGTAGTAAATAAAAATGATAACTTAGCCAAGTATGCTCGCGTGGAGCTGCATTCTGCCGTACGTGCTTTTTTAGAGATTGCAAAGTCTATTGATGCGGTAACTGTCTTTCCAAAACAATACACCGCACCTTATGAGGGAGGCGTTGAGCTGGCGTTCCCGATGGTAGTGACCGATAGGATCGCGCACCTATTCACCAACCCTGCAACGACATATAACTTTGATTAGTTGTCCGATTCGGGGTCGAAACCATAGTCATTATCTGAAACAAAATGTCGAAAGTAGGGTCAGCATAGTTATATAGCCGTTTATTTTAAGAAGAAAACTAACTGACCTCATTTTGTTTTTCACCAAAATTTGTACTGAATGTATATTAATAGCTTAATTTTAGCTTTAAAGCGACTCAAAGCTAGCATTTTTCAACATTTTTTAATCAAGCAGAAGCTTGTTGGCAGCCATGATTAAACTTTACGCCTAGGTAATACCAATGAAAAGCGAGGGGTTGAACATTTAGAGGACTGATATATCTCTGCGCCCCCTGAGTCTTTTCAGTATCATTTACTTCAACGACTGTTAAGACCCTTTACTAGTTATAAGGCAGCTTTTTTAGGCATGGCGAAACCTGACCATACATAGCACTCTTAATCTCTACAGTAATGCGCCCCTTGATGTTGTGTTGAGGGATTGAGTCGTTTAACGTCAGTTACATAATCAGAAGTCAAAGTTAGATAGGTTTTTCAAGTTAGAGCGTAACTAAGAGTGCAAAAAGTTGCGTTTTTATTTAAGGGGTTGCAAGATAAGGAGTTAAATTTTTTAGTCGGTACCTAGAAACCTGAAACTGTCATCTCATCAATTTCAAAAATATACACAGCATAAACACTCCAAATAACTAGGTAATAGTGCGAGCAAAACTAAAGGAACATTGAATGTCAAACATCTCTCTTCTAGCATCTGCTGCGATATTCAGGTCACTGTATGACAACAAAAAGGATATTTATGACGTTATTTCTGATTTTATTCGAGCATACATTCTTCTCAATGCAAAGTGGGCGTTTAACTCAACCGAGTGCACTAAAGGGGTAAATGATACTTTTGGATTTAACATCCCTGAGGCAATAATTAGGTCTTGTTTAAGAAACAGATTAAAAAGCAATGACGAGTTAGAACTCAAAGATGGAATATTCATAGTTACCAACCACTTCGACAAAAGCAATGATATTCAGTCTAAATTTAGAGACTCAAACGACGAGTTTGAAGAAATAAAGAAAAAGTTAATCGCTCATACCTTAGAGCACGCTGTAGTGGAAATAGATAATGAGAAATTAATTAGCAGCCTCCAGAATTACTTGCTTAATAAGAGCATCCCCGAAGAGTACGCGGGTTATATAGCTCATTTTATACTAAAGAATGAGGATAATTCTGATTTCAAAGAAAAGCTAAATAGAATTGAGGAAGGATTAATTTTATACGCGGGAATACAGTACTCTCCAGACCTAAATGAATTAGGACATTGGAAAGGTGATCTGACTGTATTCCTAGATACAGAGCATTTATTCAGTGCAACGGGATTGAATGGTGTCTTATATAAGCAGGTATTTGATGACCTCAACACGTTAGTGCACGATGTAAACTATGCCAAACGAAAAAGAGGGAAAATATCGTTCAGGTATTTTCCTGACACGAAACAGGAAGTCGATTCATTCTTCTACGCAGCTGAAAAGATTCTAGAAAACAATTCTAGTATTGATCCCGCAAAAACTGCAATGCTTAATATCGTTAACGGCTGTAGCTCAAAAAGCGACGTTTTAGAGAAGAAATCCAAATTTGAAAGCGACCTTGCGCGTCTAAAAATACTCCCAGAAGAATTTCAAGACTACTACGAAGACCCTGACTTTAATGTTGAAAGCGCTAATGGTATCGACGGATTACACGCTAAATATAATGGAGAGTTTGACGCACATGTATTTTCAGATATTCTCAAAACATTTACAAAAATAAACTACTTTAGAAAGGGTATAAGTAAAGCACCCATAGATAATGTCTCAGCAATTTTTTTAACCGAAAAGTGGTTGATTCGTTCGATCGCATTCTCTGAAGAAGTACATGAAGGGAAAGGATTTGTTCCCTACGCAACAAATATTGAATTTTTAACAGAGCGACTGTGGTTTAAGTTAAATAAAGGGTTCGGGAAAAACACTACCCCTCTATCATTTGATGTAATAACGAAAGCTAAAGTGGTTATTTCATCGCAATTTAACAACAGAATTTCAGATGAATATACCAAGCTTAATAATAAATATAAAAACGGTGAGATTGATGAAGAAAGCACAGCTATACTAATAGCAGAGCTTAGACAAAAGTCCTTCAACCCAGATGCAATTGATTATGGTCGACTTGACGAAGCTATCAACCCGGTCAGTGATGCATTAGTTGAGGATGCATTAAGGGAGAAAGCCTCCTTGCAGTTGCAAGCTAAGGAGGGCATGGACGCGAAACACGAGTTGCGACAACTAAAAATAAGTAATAAAAAGAAAAGTGCTGAATCAATTAAAAATACAGTTCTCTTATATTCTAGAGTTACTAAATTTTTCATCTATGCAATAGTTCCAGCCACTATATTTTACCTACTAATCATTCTTTATGATCCAAATGATACGGTACTGTCCCTTGTTTTCGGGACGACAGGCCTTGTAGGATTTATTCTTGCTTTCGTAAAGCGCAGAACCATTAATGGCGTCATACGCCGTTATGCGAGAAATTCCTTTCGACAAAGACTTAACAAAGAATTTCACCGTGTAAACCGCTGAGCTAACCATTAAGCACAAGATATGACAATACACGAATTAGAACTTCTTGATAATGCGCTTGACAGCATGTCAGAAGCTTTGTCGAAATTTGAGGAGGCCGACGCAGGTGATCACAGGGCTTACAAGTTTGCCGTCCTTCACATGGCGCACTTCATTGAATTGATGTTTAAGCACCACATCGCGTCGAAACACCCGTTGTTGATTTATAAAGATCCTTTTTCAAAGAAGCTGGACAAGAATAAGACGATAGGTCTCTGGGAGGTTGTAAATTTCATCAATAACGAATCTCCTGATACGGTATCGCCGGAGTTCCGTAAAGACTTAGAATGGATAAAGCGACTCAGGAACGAGATAGAACATCACAAGTTCGCGATGGATGAATCGCCACTAGTTCACTAGAAACAAAAAAAGCCGCAGAATATGCGGCCTATATAGTAAACTTTATACACTTTTAATTTTATTTCTGGTTATAGTCACACACCGGTGGTCTAGGCGATGTGGAGCAATCCAAGTTTGGATTCTCCAGCGCCTCGGTTCTGTCATCTACCATGTCAGAAATACCGTCCGCTTGCTCTTGCGTCCTGTCGGTAGCCGTGTGGCGAGACTCACTGTTGTCTTGACGTCCAGATGCCGTTAAGCCTTCTTCGGAATTTTCTGGCAACATATCGTTCTCAATCAGTGTTGCTGTCCATTCGCTCAAATCGATTTGACTAAAATCGAGATTTTGAAGCTTTTGCTGTGTCAGACCAGAACATTGCGACATATGTCATGAGGTGTATTGAAACGAAATTGCTCAAGCCCGTCATGCCTTATGGATGATGAGGGTTTGGCTATTGGAGGACTTGACGTAGTTGTAGTTTATCAAGAGTCAATCGTGGCTCTCGTTCGGTTGCTTCTGAGAGTCACTCTTTTCCTCGTCTGTGCTATTGTCGCTTTTTTTCTTGCCAATAAAGATTGTTGCCGCACCGATAAGAAGAACGAATGGGGCTGCTCCAATCAGGACTGCTTCCAAGGTTGTGAGTTCCATAAGCATTAGGTCGTGTTGGAAAGTTTAACCACGTGGGGAAAGGCCCTGCTCGTGGCGTTATTGCTTAGGTAAACTTTTAGCACTCCATTGCGCTTTTTACAATACTACTAATTTGTAGTTTGAAGAGAAAGTGAGGCAGTTGACAACTCGATGCAATCGGCGGTGATATCTCAGGGGCGCATCAGCTTTCGCAAAAGAGGTGTGGGTTCTGGGGGATTTTCCATGGTTTCGTTCAGTTTCTTCCAAGCCTCTTCACTTAACAAAGTTACGTCGTCTCTTTCAGTAACGTTTAATGCGTCTTTAATCGCTGCATTGAGGATAAATTGCTCAACCGTAATGCCATTGATAGACGCTGCGCGCATGAGCTCATCATGAAGGCTTTTAGGAACCCGAAGGCCGACGGTTAATGAGCCTGAGGTGTCCGCCGGTTTTGATGCTGGGTCAACCATGAAGCTTGTCCTCACAAGTGTAAAATAGCGTACTTAAGAATAGCACATAAGCAATGCGATAGATCTGGGGGATAAGCCGAATCCAGACTGTATTATCTCAAAGGTGTTTTAAATGATGACTTGCGAGATGGCTAGAGGGCAGGGCCTAAATTTGTCTATTCTATAAACGGTTGCGAGCGCAGCTAGTAAGACGGCTCAAAACACATCTCCCCAGCAAGCTTTGTACATCGAAAATTAATGTTAGGCCAATAAAAAAGCCTCCAAAAAGGAGGCTAAATCATTGCATCCTGATCACCGCCGCATTGACTCATCGCTCAGTGTGAATAACGACAGATAAAAACACAGGTGCTTACATCCTAGATTTTATGACAAAAAGCTGACTTTATCAACTGTACGATTTTATGCTGCGTCACCCATTAGTCGGTTTTATCATTGTTTTTCACATCGACTTTAGTCTTGAAGGTATATATTGCGAATGCAATGAAAGCAATTGCGTATTTCGGTCTATCCGGACGGCGATTCCGGCATCATTCGGACAAGCGTTCCGGTGTCGTCCGGACAAGTTAATTCTCACCTCGCATGATTTTCTTTTTACGTGATTTAGGCGTC
>Ga0207828_100124_pt1 | contig 88557 bp, 81 predicted proteins | sample TtaePargueraPR_11_FD_187276 | JGI IMG/M metagenome (GOLD analysis project Ga0207828, IMG submission 187276) | Aerobic enrichment media microbial communities from Bioluminiscent Bay, La Parguera, Puerto Rico - Tt and P2 (3) (SPAdes) | ecosystem: Environmental > Aquatic > Marine > Unclassified ... | reverse complement strand
AAGCGAACCAAACTTGGCTCAAGGGTCAAACGAATTCATTCATTAGGCCGAAGCCTGTTTGACGAGTCGCTTGCCTTGATAATAGGTGATTTATCACCCTCATCGGCAAGCGCCCACACGAATTACCTGATCAAATTATTAAAGAGCTTTTCGAAGGGCGTTGCCGTTCGATGTGGTGCGTATTTTACGCATTTAACTCCGCGCGTCAACACCTTTTTTTGCCAAACACCTCATCAAGCAGCGGCTAAACGTTTGAGAAGTTCGTCGCGGCGCTGCTCGCTGACAAATGCCTCCTCGATAGCGTAACGATTGAGCATTCGAAAAGTATCTTCATCCCAGCCAAACGCATCGGCACACGCCAAATGGTTCTCCAGCAATCCACCGCCGAAATAGGCAGGGTCGTCGGAGCTAATGGTGACTTTGAGCCCCTCGGCCAACAGTTGGGGCAAAGCGTGGTCACTTAGCCGCTCGACAACTTTCAAGCTGACGTTTGACAGCGGACACACGGTCAGGACCGTTTGCTGATCACGCAAACGCTTGACCACGTCATCGCTTTCCAGACAGCGCACGCCGTGATCGATACGTTGCACTTCGAGGATATCGAGCGCTTGAGCAATGTATTCGGCCGGTCCCTCTTCTCCGGCGTGGGCAACACGGACCAAACCAAGTTCCTTGGCGCGAGCGAACAGCGCTTGAAACTTGACCGGAGGATGATCGCGCTCGGCGCTATCGAGTCCGATAGCATCCAGGAACTTCCAATAGGGAGAAGCCTGTTCAAGCACATGCAACGCTTCATCGGCGGGACGATCACGAAGAAAAGCCATGATCATGCCGATCGTCAAATCCAACGATGCTTCGGCCTCTTCTTTCGCCCGTAGAAGACCGGCCATGACGACCTCGAGCGGTACGCCGCGCTGTAGATGCGCCTGGGGGTCGAAGTGGATGTCGATATGCATCACCCCTTCGCTACGGGCACGCTTGAAATAGTCCATGGCAAGATCGTAAAAGTCTTGCTCATTGCGCAGTACGTTCATGCCTTGGTAATAAAGATCTAAAAACCCTTGAAGGTCTTTGAAATCGTAGGCCGCTTTCGCTTCGTCCACGGACGCATAGGGCAACTCGATCCCGTTACGGGCCGCCAGTGCGAACATGAGCTCAGGCTCCAAGGTGCCTTCAATATGCAAGTGGAGCTCGACTTTGGGAAGTTGACGTAAAAACTCATTCATACGGCGCGCCTGCTTGCGGTTGGGAGAAAGAAGTAGTATCGGTACATAAGCGCCCACCATCAAGGTGCCACCAAGCATCGATCCCAGCCAAAAGCGCCGCGTCCTCGGTTTGATGAACGAAGAAAATCACGGTTCGCCGTGCGAGCCAGCGATCTAGCGCCGCGGCCAAGTGCTTTGCCGTATCGGCGTCTACGCTAGCAAAGGGTTCATCCAACAACACAACAGATGGATCGCGCAGCATCAATCTCGCCAAAGCAACCCTTCTTGCCTGACCTCCAGACAATTGCTGGCCTTTTTCGCCCACGTTCGTCGTGAGCCGCTTAGGCTGCTGTGCTACCCAGTCTTCCAAGCCCACCATGTTGAGTACCCGCCACAATTCGTCATCGGTAGCGCTCGGCTTGGCGATCCGTAAATTCGACTCAAGCGTTCCATCGAATAGATCCGTTTGCTGAGTGAGAAAGGCGAAATACTCGGCTCGACTCTCTGTGGAGAGACGATGTGGCGGCACACCAGCGACACGAATCTCGCCCTGGGTCGGTGCCATACGTCCCATCAACACACTGGCCAACGTCGATTTACCAGATCCCGACACGCCAGTAATCACGACTCGGGTATGTTGCAAGAGCGTCGCCTGTACATCGACCAGTGCTGGATACATCGTGTTGGGATAAGCGTAATGGACGGAAAGAAGCTGGATGGCATGTTCATCGGCACGATAGGGAAGCCCTTGCATGTCGATTGCAGGCGCTAGGGGTTTGAGAGCATTCAAACGCTGCACAGCGGCGTAACTCGCGCCCAGTTTCAAGAACGCCGCGGGGAGCAACGCGAACACTTCGTTCATCCCCAGCACAGCAATCACGGCCATGACGAGCACCGGACCCACGACCTGCTCTGCCGAATACGCCAAACTTCCCAGCCATAGCGTGGCGATGAGCATCAGCCCGGTCACCGCAGAAACGAAGGCGTTGCCCAAGGCCAATTTCAAAGCCAAACGACGCTGGTTCTCGGTGGATACTGCTTCGAGATTCTGGATTTTCTGGCGATGCCACCCGCTTGTTTGATAGCTACGCAGCTCCGCAGATGCCTGCACCTGATCCAATACCAATCGACGTAGCTCCTCTTGATCACTGACGTGCTGGTAGCTATTACCGAAGCCGATCCAACCAAAACCGACCGTCACCACTAGCCAAAGCAGCGTGAATACCAAAGCCATCACCACAGCAACCCAAGGTAGCCATATGGCGATGAACCCGGAGACCACGAGTACGGTCAGCAGCGCCGCTACCGGAGGGATCAGACAACGTAAGTAGAGGTTATTGAGTTGATCGATATCTGCCGTTAGACGGCTGAGCCATTCACTTGCACGTTGCCGCTTGAGAGTCGCATCATCCAGGCCTGTCAAATCACCGAACACGCGGTAGCGTAGATCGGCCAACAGGGTAAGCACGGTGCTATGATTGTATAAACGCTCAACGTACCGCGCCACAGTCCTCAGCAGGGCAAAAAAGCGGATGCCTCCACCGGGTACGTATACGTCCAACGTCGATGGAAGACCCGCCGCGAGCGCGATCCCCGCCAAGGCGCAGGACACGATGAACCATCCGGACAGTCCTAGTAGTGACAAACCCGCAAGCAAGGTCACCCAAACCAATAAGGCTCCCAACCAGAACTGTTGACGGCGGCGAAGCAGTAACTTAAGCCAAGGCGCAACGTCACGAAACAGGGGCATCATTGCTTTACCTCCACCAGCTGGCCTGAGCGACATACAAAGTGGCGATTGGCTACCGTCATGACGGCCGGGTGATGCGTCGCCATGACTAGCGTACGCCCCTCACCTGCCCATTCGAGCAGCGCCTGGATGACCACGCTTTCCGTTTCTGCGTCTAAACTTGCCGTCGGTTCATCGAGCAAAATAAGCCGAGCCTGACTAAGATACACGCGCGCCAGCGCAAGCCGCTGCGCCTGTCCACCAGAAAGGCCAACACCACGTTCACCCACGGTCGTTTCCAATCCATGAGGCAAACTTGCCAATAGCTCGCCAAGCCCGGCTCGCTGCAAAGCTTTCACGAGCGCAGCGTCATCCGCCTTTGGAGAAGCAATGCGCAGATTATCAGCTAAAGAGCCCTGCAGTATGCACGGCGCTTGATCCAGCCAAGCAATAGGAATAGGAAGGTCGATGCGGCACACTCCACGAGTAGGCCTCATGAACCCCGCCATGAGTGCCAGCAGTGACGACTTACCGCTACCAGACTCACCGGTGAGCACGGCCACATCGCCCTGCCTTAGCGACATACTCACATCGCTGAGCACCGGCGTACGTTCAGCGTAGCGAATATCGACGCCATCAAGCTCGAGGAGCACGCCAGACGCCGAGGGCGGCAACGGAGAGGAAGCTACTTGGTTGGGTTCGTTGAGAATGGCCACGACGCTCTCAGCGGCGCCAAGGGCAGCAGCACGATCATGATAATGTTGCGACAGCGTTCTAAGCGGCTGAAAAAATTCCGGCGCAAGGAGCAACACTGCCAACCCGCTAAACAGCGTCAACTGGGGCGAAGGACCGTAATCGATGTATCCTAGCAAGCCAAAACCGACATACATGGCCACGACAGCAATCGCGACGGAAGCAAAAAACTCCAAGACCGCCGACGATAAGAACGCTAAACGCAGCGTCCGCATACTCAGTCGACGATAGTGATCGGTGGCGTACCACACATCTTGCTGAGCCTCTTTGGTGTGACCAAACAACTGCAGGGTGGTCATTCCGCGCACTCGGTCGATAAAGTGTGCGGAAAGACGAGAGACGGCCATGAACTGATCACGATTCAATCGCTCAGCCCCCATCCCTACCAATGCCATGAACAGCGGTATTAGTGGGGCGGATAAAAGCAGAAAAAAGGCAACCAGGTAGTCGAGCCAAACGACAATGCTCAGTATCAGCATCGGCAACGCCACGACGATTCTCAGCTGCGGATAAAAGCGAGCGAAGTAACCATCCAGCGCCTCGATGTGCTCCACCGACTGAATGGCCAATGCCCCACTCTGCTGACGCGTCAACCATGTTGGCCCAAGCGCCGAGATTTTGTCGAGCAGGGTTTGCCTGGCATATTGGCGAATGCGAAGGCTTGCTTTAGCGCTACACGTCTCTTGCAGGGCCTGAAAAAGCGAACGCAGCAAGACAACCACCACGAGGCCAACGAACGGTAGCACGAGTGACCAGGGGGAACGCCCTGCAATGACCAACTGGTCGATCAGCCAAGCAAGCCCCACCACCAGCAGGACGGTTTGCATACCCGCCAGCACGCCCCAAACCGCCGCCCACATCAGCTGTTTCTGCTCGCGTTTGGCAAGCAAGTTAAGCCAATGGCGCGGCGTCATGGCCTCCACCGTATTCACTTCGGGAGGATGGTCTGCCATAGCGTTAGTGGTATCCCTCCCCTACACGCACCTTGCCGCGGAACACCCAGTAGGTCCAAGCGGTATAGGCCAGGATGATCGGGATAACGAACAGCACGCCAATCAGCAGGAACAATTGTGATTCGGGCGCTGACGCGGCGTCCCAAAGTGTGTAATTGGGCGGCACGATAACCGGCCATTTACTGACGATCAGCCCTAAGTAGGTAAAGACATAGATGCCTATCGTTGCTACGAACGGTATCCCTTCATCGCGACGCTTGACGGAGCGATACACCATGAAGGCCGAAAAAAGCGCCAACGCCGGGAAAATCCAGATCAGTTGCAGATGGCCGAACCAACGTTCCCATACCACCGGATTAACGAACGGCGTCCAAATACTGATAATGGCGAACACCCCGAGCACCAGCGCCAGCAACATGGGCGTGATCTTGTACGCCCAGTCTTGGATATGACCTTCCGATTTGAGGATCAACCAGGTCGCACCAAGCAGAGCGTAGCCCGCCATCAAGCCTAGTCCCGTGAGCACTGAGAACGGCGTCAACCAGTCGAAAGCACCGCCCACGAAAGCAAAGTTTTCGACACGGAAGCCTTGAATGTACGCTCCGACCACGGCCCCTTGGGCAAACGCCGCCACACCGGAACCCCAGCTGAATGCACGGTTCCACCAGCGCCGATTACGACGCGACTTGAAGCGAAATTCAAACGCGACGCCGCGGAAAATCAGCCCGGCCAGCATCAAAAAGACCCCTATGTAAAGCGCTGGCAAAAAGACCGAATACACCAATGGGAAAGCACCGAGCAGGCCCGCGCCCCCCAAAACTAGCCAGGTCTCGTTGCCATCCCATACAGGGGCTACCGAGTTCATCATGACATCGCGGGAATCTTCATCTGGGGCGAAGGGAAACAGTATCCCCAAGCCCAGATCGAAACCATCCATTAATACGTACATCATGATGCCGAAGCCGATGATGCCCGCCCAAATTAGCGTTAAATCAAACATTTCCATGTTCAGCTCCTGACCGGATCGACGTCATCGTCAAAAGGGGTGTGTGCCGCAGAGAATGGGCGCATAGGCCGCTTGAAGTTCTCACTCGTCGTTTCCTGCTCGTCGTGAGGCAGCATGCCATTGCGTACCACGCGAGTGAGGTAGTAAATACCGGCGTAGAACACGACGGCATAGACTGCCACGTAGCCAATCAGAGTGAATAGCGCCATTGGCCCGGTCAGCGACGGCGTCAAGCCCTCGGCATGGGTCATCATGCCGTAAACCAGCCAAGGAGCGCGTCCGGATTCGGTGACGATCCAACCTGCCAACACCGCCGCGAAAGGCATGGGGATCATACAGACCAGCGCCTTTAAATAGCCCGAGTGTTCGTACACTCTGCCCTTGCGACGCATCAGCAGACCAATGAAGGCGGTTGCAATCATCAGCAGACCGATGCCGACCATGACACGGAAAGCCCAAAATACGATGATAACGGGTGGCTGCTCCTCAGGAGCAGCTTCGCTGATCCCAGGAATTACCCCATCGGGAGAGTGGGTCAAGATAATGCTAGCGAGGTTCGGAATGCCGATCTCAAGATGGTTGGTTTGCGCTTCCTGGTCCGGAATGGCAAACAGCAGCAGCGGTACGTTGCTAGACGTTTCCCAATGCCCTTCCATCGCCGCCACTTTAGTCGGCTGATGCTCGAGTGTGTTCAAACCATGAAAGTCCCCGACCACCGCTTGTGCAGGTGCGAGAAAAAGGAGTAGCCACAAGCACATGGAGAGTGCGCGGCGATTGGCCTCTGGATCGCGCCCACGAAGCAGGAACCAAGCGCTGACGCCCGCCACGACGAAACCACCCGTCAAGAAAGACGCCATGGCCATATGGGCAAAGCGATACGGGAAAGAGGGATTGAAGATAGCCTCGAACCAAGAGAGTACGTGGAAGCGGTTGTCGATCAGTTCCACACCGGCAGGCGTGTGCATCCAGCTATTGGCTGACAAAATCCAGAAGGAAGAAATGAACGTACCCACTGCCACCATAATGGCAGCAAACAGGTGCACCCCTTGCGGGACTTTTCCACGGCCAAACAAGAGCACACCGAGGAATGCCGCTTCCAAGAAGAACGCGGTGACGACTTCATAGCTCAGCACGGGCCCCAAGAAGTTGGAGGCGGCCTGGGAAAAGTTGCTCCAATTGGTGCCGAACTGGAAAGACATCACGATACCCGAGACGACGCCCATGCCGAAGACAACGGCAAATACCTTGGTCCAAAACAGCGAAAGGCGGTCCCACGCAGGATTGCCGGTCTTAAAGTACAGCCCATGGAGCAGCGCAATATAGGACGCTAGCCCAATGGTAAAGACTGGAAAGATCGCATGAAACGATACAACGAAGGCGAACTGTATTCGCGATAGTACTAGGGGGTCGAGTTCCATCACACTCTCCTAAGACCTGAGTTGGTATCCCGTCAATGGGTGTCACAAGCTTAGTTGAGCCTTAATGGCGCTGCATTTTAGTTATAAGCACTAAGCTTATTCTTTACATGCGTTGTAGTTTACCGGTTCGACCATCGCTATACAGCGTTAGTTTGCCTGAAAAGCTGTGTCGCATTGACGCACACTCTCCAGGCAACACCACTTTGCCGTACTAGGCCATCACCACGATGCTGACCATATAGCCGGTGTAGGCAATAAACATGGTAAAGAGTGCACCACCCTCGATACGGTTGATACGCCGCGGACGCCCACGCCAAGAGAACGCAAACAGCACCATGACGAGCGTCATGAGCGTCATTACGCTCCAATCCCGCATCAGCACTTCACGCCCCGCCTCGATCGGCGCAATGACGCCCGCCAAGCCCACCACGGCCATGCTATTGAAGAGGTTCGAGCCGACAACGTTACCCAGCACCATGTCATGTTCATTGCGGCGCAAGGCGCTGATAGAGGACGCTAATTCAGGTAACGACGTGCCCACCGCCACCACCGTCAAACCGATGATCAAATCACTCACACCAAAACCCACGGCAATTTCAACGGCGCCCCATACCAGCAATCGAGAGCTGGCAATCAATAACACCAATCCAATCAGCGTCCACATGATGGACTTACCGCGAGACATCGGCTTGCTATCCAGGCTTTCGGTCACTTCTGCCATCAACGGATCGTCTTGCTGACCGCGAGCGTTGAAGATGCTCGCCGTAATGAACACGCCAAGCCCGATGAGCAACAGCGCCGCTTCAAGCCGCGATATCCATCCGTCCCATAGCATGTATCCCGTCACTAGCATCACCAAGACGAGTAGCGGCATCTCTTTACGAATTACCCCCGAATGGACGGCGAGAGGCGCCATCAGTGCGACAAAACCCAGCACCAACCCCATGTTGGCAATGTTAGAACCGTAAGCGTTACCCACCGCCAAACCAGGATTGCCTTGCGTTGCCGCCAGTACCGAGACCATCATCTCCGGGGCGGATGTACCAAACCCAATCACCAGCATGCCGATCAAGAGCGGCGAAAGCCCTAACCAGCGCGACGTCGCCGCGGCACCGTCGATAAACTTCTCTGCACTCCATATCAGCAGGACCAAGCCCACTACCACAGCAAGAAAGGCGAGTAACATTTCAGTTCCTTAATGTCATAATGTTAGGCACTATCGCGGCTGCATCCTTGTCTAACGAGCCTGTTTGGTCAAGTGCCGTTTGCAAGCGTCGGTTCCGTTCCCTAAATTGACTGGCACCACGCTCCATCGTATTGGTTCTTACCATCTCATGCACAGAGAGTTTGCTGTTGCCCCATTACTCTTTCATCAAACGGCCTTCTCTGCCGGTTAACTCTCCCGAGGTCGACTGTTTTCCACCTGAGACCCGCACTCAGCGGCGGCGCCTGCGCGCCTGCCATGAGTGTGACTGGGTTTCGGCCCTTCCGCCGCTCAAATCAGGTGAAAAAGCAACCTGCCCGCGCTGTTCACACGTACTGGTAAAGCGCCATCGCTATCCGGCTCAGCGCAGCATGGCGCTCGCACTGGCCTCACTAATAGCACTGTTGGTAGCGATCTCGTTTCCCTTCGTGAGCTTTAGCGTTAGCGGCGTCGGCAATCGCATCGAACTATCACAAACGGCGACGACGCTGATCGCGTTTCATCAGCCCATCGTTGCCATCGCCGTCATGATGACCATACTCGTGCTACCCGCCGTTTATTTAGTGGGTGTGGTATGGCTACAGTTTGGACTCTTGCGCGCGCGACCCATGCCGTTCAGCCGTGATATCGCCCGCTCGCTGGCCCATTTGACCCCATGGATGATGGCGGATGTCTTCATCATTGGCGCCCTGGTCAGCTTGATCAAAATAGCGGGTATGGCGCAAATCGAACTAGGCATCTCCTTTTGGGCGTTTTGCCTCTTCGGTATTTTGCTATTGATGACGGTGCAATCCATCGACGGCGACTGGATGTGGTTCTCGCTCGAAGGCGAGCCCCTTGCCCCTGAGGGCACATTGACCGGTACGACCGCTGCCAACCAAGGTGTCACTGGGTGCCCCACCTGCGGATTGGTCAATCGCATCGAACATGACCGACAGCGATGTTTGCGCTGCCATGAGAAACTGCATACTCGGCTGCCACACAGCCTGCAGCGTACATGGGCGCTGCTGTTTGCCGCCACCGTCATGTACCTTCCGGCCAACCTCTATCCCATTATGACCACCACGAGCTTGGGCAACGCTACGCCCTCCACCATCATTGGGGGAGTCGTTCAGCTCATCCAAATGGGATCATGGCCAGTAGCCGCCGTCATATTCGTAGCCAGTGTCATCGTGCCGGTCGGCAAACTGGTCGCTCTGGCCTGGCTTTGCTTGATGCTCAAACGCAGCAATGAACTCAATGCCCAGAGCCGCACCCGGCTCTATCGTTTGACCGAGTTCATTGGACGCTGGTCCATGGTCGACGTATTCGTGGTGGCCATTTTGGTTGCTCTCATCCGCGCGGGGTCGTTAATGTCGATTACTCCTGGACCAGCCGCCCTGGCGTTTGGCGCGGTGGTCGTGCTCACTATGCTCGCGGCTATGACCTTCGACCCCCGCTTGATATGGGATACTCAACCTTCACGCTCTCTTCGCCGTAAAACGGCGACCAAGGAACCTGTTGATGGCTAACGATTCCATGCCTCAGAACACACCCAACCCAGATCAAGGCGAGTTGCACAAAGCCAAGGCGTCGCCCCAAACACGCTTGTCCCCGATTTGGATCGTGCCGCTGGTTGCCGTGATCATCGGGCTATGGCTGGTTTACGACAACTACTCCAGTCGCGGCACCCTGGTCACGTTGACGATGGAAAGCGCGGAAGGAATCGAGGCGGGCAGTACGCTCATTCGCAGTCGCAACGTCGAGATTGGTCGGGTCCAGAGCGTACGTTTGTCCGATGACCTCTCCCATGCCGTCATGGTGGCACGCATTCAACCCGGGGCGGAAGCTATGCTAAGAGAAGATAGCCGCTTTTGGGTCGTCAAACCGCGTATTGGCCGCGAGGGCATCAGTGGGCTGGGTACCGTTCTTTCAGGTGCCTACATCCAGCTAGAACCGGGTCAGTCAGAAGAGCCACAGCGAGAATTCGAGGTTAGCGATGTACCTCCCGTGGCTCCCGCCGGCCAAGCTGGGTTGCAAATCAACTTGGTGAGCCAACTAGGCAACTCGCTGCGCATCGGCGACCCGGTCTCTTATCAGGGCTACACGGTAGGCCGCGTCGAAGACACGCGCTTTGAACCTGAAACGCGCACCATGCACCATCAAGTTTTCATCGAAGAGCCCTACGCCCAGCTCGTCACCGACAGCACGCGCTTCTGGACGGCCAGCGGGATCGACTTCCGCCTGGATGCCGATGGTGTGAGAGTCAATGTCGAATCCCTCGAAGCGCTATTGGGCGGTGGTGTGACCTTTGGCGTACCGGAAGACCTTCCCATGGGCAAACCTGTGGAGGCCAACACACGCTTTAATCTCTACGCGGACGAAGATACTGCCCGGGAAGGCACGTTCAACCGATACTTGGAGTATGTTTTGCTGGTTGACGACACGGTAAGAGGCTTGTCTCGGGGAGCACCGGTGGAGTTTCGTGGAGTGAGAATCGGCACCGTCGCCGCGGTCCCTTGGAACTTCACGGCGCCACAGCCTGATTCCCGGGCGCGATTCGCCATTCCGGTACTCATTCGCATCGAACCCCAACGCTTGGGTATCGAAAACACCGACATCGACCTAGAGGAGTGGGATGAACGCTTCAAGCGGATGTTTGGGCTAGGTCTGCGCGCCTCGCTTAAGAATGGCAGCCTGCTCACAGGGGCGCTGTTCGTCGACCTTAACTTTCAGCGCGAACTTGCCGATGAGTACGTCGCCGAGCGATTTGCCGAGCGAACCGTGTTCCCCACTGTGGCTGGCGGTTTTGCACAGATTCAGGCACAGGTCACCAGCCTGCTCGAAAAGCTCAACGCGCTGGAAGTCGAACCTCTTCTTGCGGGGCTAGAGCGTAATCTTCAAGCCTCGGAAAGCGTGCTAAACGAGGTTCGCGAGGTCAGTACATCGATCCATCAGTTATTGAACGACCCGGATACTCAGGCGATTGGCGGCAACTTGAACGGCACGTTGGAAGAACTGCGCCGCACACTGGAAGGCGTTTCGCCCTCCTCGCCAGCGTACCAAGAACTGACCGGCGCCATCGAGCGCCTAGATAGACTAATGCGCGATCTACAGCCGCTCACCCGGACGCTGAACGAGAACCCAAGGGCGCTGCTGTTCGATAACTTGGACACCCAGGACCCGATTCCTCGCGCTCCTCGCTAATTAAGGATGACCGTTATGTTACGTCGCTTATCTCTATTTTGGCTGGCGGCTTTTACAAGCCTACTCTTGTCCGCCTGTGCCAGCAGCGTATCTCCACCCACGCGCTATATGTTACCTACAAGCCCGACGGTCAACGCACCGAGCCGTGCCGAAACAACGCTTCAAGTCAGCCCCCTCCGCCTAGCCCACTATTTGGATGTGGACGGCATCGTAATGCAGCTCGATGACATCACTTTGAATGAAGCGCGCGAGCATCAGTGGGCGGAGAGCATTGGCCGGCAATTAGAACGCGCGTTACGCGCCGAATTAGCCGACCAGCTTCCTAGCGTGCAGGTAGTGCGGGCGGAAGGCAGTCGTCCCAGTGCGCTGACGCTCTCATTGGAAGTGGATCAGTTCCAGGGCCGCTATGATGGCGTTGCAGTGACCAGCGGCCAATGGCAACTGCGCGATAGCGATGGCGAGATGCTCGCCCTAAAAAGCTTCACTGCTGAAACGGTCCTCGATCAGGACGGTTACCCAGCCCTGGTGCGCTCGTTGGGCGAGAGCTGGCAGGTAGTGGCCGAGCAAATCGCCGACCAGTTGCGTCAAGGCGGCTACTTATAACCCCAGGCGTGTTCGCTACGGGTAGCGCGTCGACGTGAGACTTTCGTGTTACACTCACGACCACGACGACGTCACTGTCAGCGCCACCCTGTCTCCCTCTTGTGAAACCCAGAGGTGTCACAAGACGTTTTAACGCCCGTCGCGGCACAGCGTGCTATCTGTCAAACTTCGCTGCCGCGACGGTGTACCATCCTCGCTTTTTTGAACATGACGCTTAGCAGCGCCGCCCATTAGGTGGTGCCGCCTGCTATGCGACTGCGGAGAACGCATGAGCTTTTCTGATCTTGGTCTGCACAACGATTTATTACGCGCGGTGAACGCGCAGGGCTATACACAGCCGACGCCGATTCAACAAAAGGCCATTCCCGTCGTTCTCGAAGGACGCGATCTCCTTGCCAGCGCACAAACCGGCACGGGTAAAACGGCAGGCTTCACACTGCCGATGCTACAGCGCTTGGCAAACGGCAAGCGTCCCGGGAAGCGCCAAGTGCGCGCGCTCGTCCTCACGCCGACCCGCGAGCTGGCGGCACAGGTGGGCGAAAGCGTAGCGGCCTATGGACAACACCTTTCGCTGCGCTCCCGCATCATTTTTGGCGGCGTCGGTCAACAGCCCCAAGTCGATGCTTTAAGGCATGGTCTCGACGTGCTGGTCGCTACCCCTGGCCGCCTGCTCGACCTGCACCAGCAAGGGCACGTCGACCTGTCCGCCATTGAAATTCTGGTACTGGATGAGGCGGACCGCATGCTGGACATGGGCTTCATTCACGATATCAAGCGCCTACTGCGCCTGGTCCCCAAGCAACGCCAAAACCTCCTGTTTTCTGCCACATTCTCCAACGAAATCCAAACGTTGGCGCAGCAGCTACTCGATAATCCCGCTCTCATCGAGGTGGCGCCACGCAACACCACAGCAGAAAAAGTCGAGCAAGCGATCTACCGAGTGGATCGCGATAAAAAGCGCGACTTGTTGGCGCACTTGATCCAGCGTCACAACTGGTTTCAGGTACTAGTATTCACTCGCACCAAGCACGGCGCTAACCGGCTAGCCGAGCAACTCTCCAAGCAGGATATCCCTGCCATGGCGATCCACGGCAACAAAAGTCAGGGTGCACGCACGCGTGCGCTCGGTGCGTTCAAGAGCGGCGATTTACAGGTGCTCGTCGCCACTGATATTGCCGCGCGTGGCCTAGACATCAATGAACTTCCCCATGTGGTGAACTTCGATCTGCCCAATGTCGCGGAAGATTACGTTCACCGCATTGGTCGCACAGGGCGTGCGGGCAGCAATGGTGAAGCTGTCTCGTTGGTGTGCATCGACGAGCATGGTCTGCTCAAAAACATCGAGCGACTGATCAATCAAACGTTGCCGAAACACATCGAACCGGGCTTCGAGCCTGACCCCAATGCCAAGCCAGAACCCATCGAAAATGGTCGCCGGAGTCAGCGTCCACCTAGTCGGCGCAAGCAAGATGGGCCATCTACCAATACGGGTGGAGAGCGACGTCGCCGTAGCCGCCGCTAGCCCGCACGCCCGGAATGTGCGAAGGTATCGCCTCGCCTATTCGGGCGTTTTTGCTGAATTAATTCATGGAGTGACTATGGCGTCTTCACAACTCATGGCCGATTATCGCCAATGGCTGGTCTTTCAGCGTCAGGAGCAACTCAGCCGCGAACACCAGGGAATCGCGCAACGCCTGGAGGACGCCCGCGCCTCAGCGAATCAGGTCGTGCAAGCCTACCGCAGCATGGCTGAAAAAGCTGCTGCCGAAGGCGCCTGCTATCGCACGCTTTTCCTACGCGAGCGTGACAACGCGTCACTCCCCTGCGAAGGCTGGCTGTTCGTACGCCGCGTATTGAGTGAAGGGAACAGCACACGTGTTCGTGCCACTCTATTGGAAACCTTCACGCTGGAAGATGGTATCGTGGCACCAGGAGAGAAGCCCGCCAATAAGCTGACGCTCGAAATCTACGATAAACTGGAAATCGACAAAGGCATGCGAACGCAAGTACGCGTCGACTGCCTGGATAACCCGGAAGATTTTCACTTCATCACCCTGCTCGATGCGGTACGCGGCGACCTGCGCCCTCACTTGAAATAAGCCTGCGCCATGGTTTCACGCCACGCTTGCCGCTTCATTGTGTTGATGTTCTTGGTAGGGCTCAATTTGCGCCCTGCCATGTCATCGGTGGCACCGTTACTCAATCGTTTGCAAGAGAACGCAGGGCTCTCAGCCCCAGCAGCGGGCCTCCTGACCACCCTTCCCGTGCTGTTTCTTGGTTTGACGGCACCGCTTGCGCCTATCATCGGTCGTCGACTGGGGAGCGAACGTGCGCTAAGCAGTGCCCTACTTCTGCTGGCCAGCGGTTTATTGATCCGCGTACTACCACTGCCTGGGATGTTGTACGTGGGTACTGCCATGGCAGGAAGCGCTATTGGGCTTGCGGGGACGCTGTTACCCGCGCTGGTCAAACGTGAACTTCCCCAAAATGCGGACCTATTGACCGGACTCTACACTATGGCACTCTGCATGGGAGGCGCGCTAGGTGCCGGGCTCAGCGTCCCGCTGATGCAGTGGCTAGGCGGTTGGCAGGCCAGTTTGGTCAGTTGGGCGCTTTTAGCGCTCGCCACCCTTATCGTTTGGGTTCGCTATGCACCCACGCCTTACTCCTCGAAGGCCATTGGCTCCCCCTCCAGCCTTCCGCTCGTCACGTTACTTAGCAAGCCGCTTACCTGGCAGGTCATGCTGTTCATGGGCATCCAGTCCTCCATGGCCTATATCGTGTTCGGCTGGCTGCCAACGCTGCTCATCGAGCGGGGTTACACAGAAGCTACTGCCGGGTGGACGATGGCCGTTTCCATCCTGTGTCAACTGGCCTCAGCACTGAGCGCCCCATGGATTGCGCGCCTCCATCACGACCAACGCCCTGCCCTCCTGCTGGTATTGATCTGCACGGCGATGGGTCTCGCCTGCTTACTGGCAGCGCCTTTGACCTGGCGCTGGCCAGGCGCCGTATTGCTAGGACTTGGGCAAGGCGGAAGCTTTAGCCTTGCATTAAGTCTACTGGTGTTACGAACTGCCAACGAACGCTTAGCAGGGCAGCTATCCGGCTTGGTACAGGGCGGCGGATACACATTGGCCGCCTTGGGGCCCTTTGGGGTAGGCTTGATGCTCCAAGCCGGTGCTACCACTGAACATATCGCCTGGCTACTCATTGGCCTGATTGGCATTTGCGGCATTTTCGCGCTGTTTGCAGGCCGACAGCGGCAACTCGACGACCATAGCGGCCATCTTCAGGTCTATCACCGATAACGTTTAGCTCTCACAGGATACCGCGATGAGCCAAGCTCCTCTTCTAGCCGATACGCCCCACCGCCAAGAGCGCGTGTTGGTCATTTACACCGGTGGCACGATTGGCATGCAGCCCCAGGCCAACGGCTTGTCGCCAGCGGGACATTTTTCCGAGCGCTTAGACAAGGCACTGAGTCAACGGTCACTGCAGGATCAATCCCTGCTTCCCGCCTACGACGTGATGAGCTACTCGCCTTTGATCGACTCTAGCGCCGCAACGCCATTGACGTGGCAGCAGCTTGCCAGCGATATCGCCGAACGCTTCGATCAATACCGTGGATTCGTGGTCATCCACGGCACCGACACGCTCAGCTGGACCGCCGCGAGCCTGGCCTATCAGCTCCAAGGCCTGGACCGGCCCGTCGTTTTAACAGGCGCGATGGCACCACTCGAAACCCCCAACGGCGATGGGTTAGGCAATGTGTATGGCGCTTTACGGTTCTCGGCCCATCCTCAATTACAGGAAGTCGCAGTCTATTTCGCCGATCGTTTACTCAGAGGGGTTCGCGCCATCAAACAACACAGTGAAGCCTCCGATGCCTTCACTTCACCAAGCTACCCACCGCTAGGGGAGCGCGTAGGTGACGATTTCATCCTCTTCCCAAGCCGTGGCTTGGTTTACCAACAGCGCGGCGCACCGCGATTCGAACGATTGGATTATCAACCCGTGGCTCGGGGCGAAGTGGTCCGGATTGCTCTTTGGCCAGGAATGGCTGCTTGGCAACTCGACGCATGGCTTGGTCACCCTAACGTCAAGGGGGCGCTGCTACAGCTCTGGGGAGCAGGTAATTTACCTGATGACCCCGACCTTCTTGCTGTAATCGCCAAAGCCAGCGGCGAAGGCAAGTTGATCGCCGCCATCAGCCAATGCCCCCAGGGTCGCGTAAAGATGGGCGCTTATGCTGCAGGTAATGGCCTCGTGGATGCGGGCGTATTGTCTGGAGACGACATGACACCCGAAGCCGTCTATACCAAGCTGGTCCATCTAATTGCTCAACCGCTTTCACCAGAAGACCGGCGCGAGCGCTTCATGATGCCGCTCGTAGGCGAGCGTTAACGGCAAGACTCCGACTCATACTGGCGTAGCCGCTAATAAACGCTATGGTTAACTTATCTGTTTAACGTTATTACCCCAATAGGATAGGAAGCGACTTATGGATCAGCCGGTGCATCACTTTAGTGAACTCTTCGAGCAGTTAGGCCTACGCTCGGATGCGGAATCCATCGAGCGCTTCATTCAGCGCCACTCACCGCTACCCAAAGAGATGCCGTTGGCGGATGCACCCTGCTGGAACGAGGGACAAGCCGACTTTCTTAGGGAAGCCGTAGAGGAAGACGCCGATTGGGCAGAGGTGGTCGACCATCTAGATGCGTCTATGCACAAGACCCACTAAGTTCTGGGACTCATGAAGACATTTGACGCGCCGCCTCCAGGCGGCGCCGATACCAAGCTCCTAAAAGTAATAGGAGCGTTAATGCCAGCAGTGGCAGCATGACATCCCATTGTAGGGCATCTTCTTCTTCGATGGCTTCCAGCGCGCCATAGATGGCGCTGCTATACACTGCCCATTTGACCGATAACCCAAGACATGCGGCTAGCAGATAGCGACCAAGCGAAATTTTGCCCAACCCTGCTGCGAAATTGATGACCGAGTGGGGAAAACCCGGTAACACTCGTATGGCGCACTGCGTTAGAAGATCACTTCGTGCTTTGAGGTGCTCCATCACCTTTAGCGTCAAGCCTCTAGGCTGCCAGCGCTCACCCAGTCGGGCAGCCAATGCGTATGCCCCCCAGGCCCCCACCACGCTACTGACCGTTAACATCAGTGTGGCTACTAGAGGCGTATAAAACGGAGCAATCAGCCATAGGCCTATGCTACCGGGCAGACCTACGGCAAGTGTCAGCGCCATGGCCACCATCACAGATGCGATCACCGCGGGGTGATGAGACATCGTGGCGGCCCAGCGCTTCAGCGCGGACAAATCTGGGGAGTACCACAGCCAGAGATAAGCCAACATGGCAGCGGCCGCAAAGCTTACTACCCAGCGCCAAGAATGAAGCGACAATTTAGCCATTCAGCCGTGCTTCGACCCGATCGAGAATTTGTCGGCTGACCTTGCCCACCAACGGCTTTGCTGCTTTGTTGACGGCTTTTTCCATTAGGCGATTGCGAATCTCATAATGTAGCGTCAACGCCACCTCCGTGCCCTCGGGTACGGCCCGCAGCTGATACCGGCCTTGATTTTTGACACCCTCCAACGACTCCCAAGCCAGCACATGGGGCGGCTGAATGTCGGTGACGGCAACATCGAACGTCCAATCCATCCCTACTGCCCGCACGTGCCAGCGATAGCGGTTTTCGCCTAAGCTATCGATGGAGCGAATGAGGTCCGAGTAATCGGCAAAATCTTCGACACGGCGTAGCAGATCAAACACCCGCTCGGGGGGAGCCTTGACGATTTCGCTATGTTCTATCGTGGCCATAAGTGTCTTCCTAACGGCTTGGCCAATTAGCTTAACATGGCAAACCACTCACACACACCGACTGAGACGCACTAGCCCACTGGCTAGATGGTTCGCTATTGCGTAAACTGCCGCCTTTCCGGACCGGACCCCGGAACACTGCCTTGCACCGAGGCAAAGACACATAAATTCTCCGACGATGAGCATTTCGTATGTCCTCTACCGCTTCACCTGACGCCAAGGCGTCAGCCACCGTCGTGATTTACTCCGGCGGCATGGACTCTTTCACTGTTTTACATCGCGCCATTCGGGAAGGACTCACTGTCCACGCGCTCTCTTTCGACTATGGCCAGCGCCACCGCCGGGAGCTCGACACCGCCCGCCAGGTGTGCGAATCCCTGGGCATTGCTCACCAAGTCGTCGATATTCGCGCCATCCATGGGCTGATCGATAACTCAGCGCTGACCAATAGCGCTATCGACATGCCCACCGGCAATTACGACGCAAACAACCTCAGCGCCACGGTAGTGCCTAATCGCAACATGATTTTGCTCTCCCTGGCCATTGCCAAGGCGGTCAACATTGGCGCGGGGCGGGTGGATTACGGCGCTCATGGGGGCGACCACGTACTCTACCCAGACTGTCGTCCCGAGTTTGTCGATGCCATGAATCAAGTTGCCGGTATCGCCAACTTCGAACCCGTGTTACTTCATGCGCCTTATCTAAACGTTCGTAAAGAGGATATTCTGCGCGAAGGGTTAGCCATGGGGCTGGACTATCGCCAGACGTGGACCTGCTACGAAGGCCGCGAACTCGCCTGCGGCCAGTGCGGCAGTTGCCGTGAGCGGCTGGCCGCCTTTGCGGCCAACAATTGCGTCGATCCTCTTGCTTACGCTATCGACACGTCGCAGGGTGGCCGCTGATGTACCACGTCAAAGAGGCTTTCTACACCCTGCAGGGCGAAGGCGCCCAAGCGGGTCGCGCCAGCGTGTTTTGCCGCTTCACCGGCTGCAACCTCTGGTCAGGTAGAGAAGCTGATAGACCTAACGCCAAATGCACCTTTTGCGATACCGATTTCATCGGCACCGATGGGGTCAACGGCGGCCGATTCGAGACCGCAATGGCGCTAGCACTTCATATAAAAGCACTGTGGCCTCGAGAAGTGAGTCAAGCAGTGCCTTACGTGGTGTTCACTGGCGGCGAACCGTTGCTACAACTCGATAGCGCCCTGATCGCCACGTTACATAGCGAAGGCTTCGAAGTGGCCGTTGAGACCAACGGCACGATGCCTGCCCCTGCAGGCATCGACTGGCTCTGTGTGAGTCCCAAGGGCCGCAATCCATTAGCGATCACTCAGGGGGACGAGCTGAAGCTGGTCTACCCTCAGGCGGATGCGCTGCCCGAGCAGTTTACTCACCTCGCTTTCAAGCACTTCTTTTTACAGCCCATGGACCTCAGTGCTGTCGCCCATGCGCAGATAGCTACCGACAGGGCGGACATCGTGAAAGCTACCACTGCCTACTGCATGGCCAACCCCCAGTGGCGTCTGTCACTGCAAACGCACAAAATCGCAGGATTCGAGTAATGGCCCTATTCGTTAATCAACTAACCCACGTCGATGTTTCCCTTTGGTGCTCTGTGAGCGGGCTGGTTGGCTGTAGCTGGCAGGTAGATGCCCAGCTTGAGGGAGAGCTAGGCGAGGATGGCATGCTGTTCGACTTCGGCGAAGTCAAACCATGGATCAAGCGCACCCTGGATAGCGGATTGGATCACACCTTACTGGTTCCCACCCAAGCACCTGGGGTCGAGATCAGCGAGTGCGATGAAGGCGTTTGCCTCCGTACCACCCACCCCTACCCCATGGAAGTTCGTGGACCGGCAGAGGCGTTTACGCTGCTGCCTTGGGAATCGATCTCCCTAGCACGCGTCACCCGTTATCTCAGCGATCAACTCACCGAGCAGCGACCAGCCAACGTGGAACGTGTAATGCTGACGCTTAGTAATGAGCGTGTAGATGGCGCAGCCTATGGCTACAGTCATGGACTTAAGCGCCATTTGGGGAATTGCCAGCGCATCGCCCACGGCCACCGCTCTCGCTTACATATTTTCCAAGAGCAGCAGAGACAGCCGTCGCTGGAACGGCAGTGGGGCGCTTGGCTAGACAACCGGTATTTGCTGGAAGAAGCGGACATGACAGAGCATAGCGAAACGCAACTGACTTGCCGCTATGAGGCTGCTCAAGGCCGTTTCTCGATCACCTTGCCAACCGAGCGGTGTTGCGTGCTACCCAAACCCACCACCGTCGAAAACATCGCTCAATGGCTGGCCAATCAGATTGCCGAAAAGACGGGAATAGTGACCGAAGTTCATGCGTTCGAGGGCATAAACAAAGGTGCGACGGCACTGGCGACACCATGAGCGAGCTCATTGCCAGTGACAGCACCGTTGGTTGTCGTCCAGGCTGCGGTGCATGCTGCATCGCGCCGTCTATAACCTCCCCCATTCCGGGGATGCCCCATGGAAAACCGGCAGGCGTACGCTGCGTTCACCTAGACGACCACCATCTATGCATGCTGTTTGGCAGTCCGCAGCGACCGGACGTATTCGGTCAATTCGATTATGACCCTATGGTATGTGGCGAACACCGTAATGAGGCGCTCGCCACGCTATCATGGCTGGAGCAGAGCACGCGCTAAATGGCCTACGTCTCCTTTTCGACGCTTAGCGTGTGAGGCAAACGTCGATCCAACAAGCTTACCCAGCGCACCAGCACCGGCGCATCACTATGACTTACCTCCCCCAACAGGCGCCGGAATGCATCTTTTGCCGCCTGGTCATGGGGAGCAATACGCGTCAACCAGAGCTCCAGGGCCGCTAATTCCTGATGGCGATTGCCATGTTCTCGCGCCTGGTTGATTGCCATATCGGCCAAGGCTCTCACTTCACTGGCGGGATGACCCAGCAAATCACGCACCCTAGCCAGCTGTGTCGCCAGCTCGGGTAAAAATAGTGTGGTGCGCTCTCGGGCAATCACCAAGCACTGATCCAGGTACTCTTCGGCGGCCTTCAACTCACCAAGCTCGATACAGCCGTCCGAATACCATAAAACAGGACGTTGGAACCGGTCACGCCCGTTCAGCTCGGCCATCTGATCCAGACTATCTCTCAGTTGCACCAACCCGGCATGATCTCCCGCCATGGCCTTCTGCCAGCCCAGCATGCCCTGAGCAGAAATCTGCCACAGCTGTAGATCAGGCGTTCCCGTCATCGCCGCAGCACGCTCAGCGTGACGGGCAGCGAGATGCACATGACCCAGCTGGCGATACAAAGCGGCGGCGAACAACAGCGCCATGGCCAGTGTCCCTGGATGGCCGATTTTCTCGGCCAACCGAATGGCCGACGACACGTGTCGTTCGGCGCGCTGATAGTCACCGCGCAAACAGAGCGCCCACCCCTGAAAGCAGGCCGCCGTTACCTGCGGGTGATCCGAAAACGGCAGCCACTCGATCATCATGGGCGCATTGAGTGGATCGATTTCATCCAAGTGATCATGAGCCTGCTGAATGCGCCCTGCCCAATATTCACAGTGTGCCCGGGCGTAGTCGGCCAGACGCCGATAGCGGGGGTCCTCCAGGCGTTCGGCGATATCTGCTAGCGTCGAGGCGAGGGCAAACGCATCTGCATGGGCATAGCGCTGGCTGCGGCCCACCCATAGCCCCCACTTCACCAAGAAAATTTGCTCGAGATCCTCCGGGTCGTCCGGCGTATCGCCACCCGATTGACGCAGTAACTCCCGCGCGCGCACGAAACTCTCATGAGCCGTGGGCGAACCGTGGCCCTCTAGCGCAAAGGCTGCTTGGCCACGAACGGTCAGCAGACTCACCTCGCGCTCCACCTCATGCTCGACATGGCGCAAGCTCGCCAAACCAAAGTCCGCCATCCGCAGCGCCGTTCGGTTGGCGCTTACTTTTAGCGCTTCACGGGCAGACAGCTCGAAATAGCGCGCACCCCGGGCATAGTGACCGCTACGCCGTAGGTGAGTCGCGAAATCTCCAGGATGGCGACTGATCCATACAGGGAAACGCTCTTCGATCAAGGTAACGACCTGCTGGTGTAACTTGACCCGCACGTCGCGAGGACAGGAGAGGTACGCCGCCTCCTGCAGCAACTGATGGCTAAACTGGTATTCGTGCTCAGCGCTCTCTTTATCAACCGGCTCGATGACCTCCAGTTGACGCATGTGCTCCACCGCTTGCGAGAGCCGCGCCTTCTCCCATCCGCTGCATTCAGCCAAGAAATCCAAGCGAAAACGCTTGCCCAGAACGGCGGCAATATGAGCAATCTCTCGATCGCCTTCCAACTGGTCGATACGACTCGCCAACAGCCCCAGTAAACCCTTGGGCAACTCGTCGAACTGAACGCTGCGACCTTCGCGTCGATCCATATCGAGCCGTCGGCAAATCTCCTGCATATAGAGCGGGACGCCGTCACAGCGCTCAATGATCTGGTTGCGCAAACGGGGACTCAAATGCATACGGTAGCGACGCGACAACTGCGAGAGCAGCCGCGAGGATTGCAGTGCATCAAGCTTTCCGAGGCTGATCTGTTGATCCCAATGCAGCTTGACCGGCAGCGCCTCTCGACCGTGATGGCTAGCCACCAGCATGAAGGCCGTATTGATCGGCAGGCGGGCCTGTAAACCAGCAAGGACCTTGAAGGAGGGCTCGTCTAGCCACTGCAAGTCATCGACCATCAAGACGAGCGTCTGGGCACTAGCGCGCTGATCGATCAGACGATGCAGCAGCTTCACGACCAGCTCGACCGCTTCACCATTTTGCGTGAGCTGGGTAATTTCCTGAACGTCTCTCACCCCTAGCGCTTCTTCGAGCAATTGTTGACGCGCAGCGTCCAGCGGCGCGTCGCCTAGCGCTGCTTGCAACTGGTGCAACCCTGCTAACGTCGGCGTAGTATCCAGGTGCCACGCCAGCAGCGTTCGCGCCACCCCATAGGGCTCTAGTACGGACAAGCGCGTGGTAGGCTGCCAACAGATTGCAGCGTCGCGGCTTAGCTCTAGCTGACGAAACCCCACCATCAACGCCGATTTCCCCATTCCAGAGGCACCGCGTACGAGAACGCTTTGGCGTAAACCAATACCTGCGCGCGCCAGAGCATCGCGCAGGGTTCGCAGCGACGTCTCGCGGCCGACCAAGCTTGGCGGTAGCGCGTCGCGGCCACCCTCGTTCTGGCCCAACACCAGTGCGCGTAAGCGAACGCGTCCATCACTGGCCACCAGCCGCGAGACCAAACGCGGCTGTAGGTCTAGTGCCGGCGGCATGTGCTGACTGGCTTCTTGGGAAATCACCAGCTCACTGCCTTCGGCGGCACTCATCAACTCGAGCGATACCTGAGTGACTTGGCCCAGGGGATCGGCTAGCTGACGCTCGGGCAAATAGACTACCCGTCCACTATTGAGACCTGCCGCTAGCTCGAAGGTGGGGGCCTCGCCGTCACCACTCCAGTGGCGTTCGGTTTCTTGAGTGAGCGCCTGCTGGCAATGCTCGTAAAGCGCCACTAGCTCGGCAAGCTGGTGCGCCGGACCATGAGTACCAAAGCACGCCAACCCCAATCCCCCTGTGGCTCCTGGCAACCAAAAACCACCCAAGTGATGGCACTGCTGTTCTAGCCAGCGCATCAGTTCCAGTTGAAGCGCCAGGCAGTTACGGGTGGCAGCGCGATCTTGCCAGTCCCCTTTCAAACGTAAACGAATCGCCATGACCGACAATTGGCGAAGTTCGATCTCATCTTCACGCAGCGGCTTGCTATCGGCGGCCAACGCACGAGAGAAAGCTCCCTGGGGAGACATCGCTCGTGGGTCATGGTGGCCGTCGGACCAATAGCTCGCCAATTGCAAAAAACTAGGCTCAGGTTGCTGGCCCGACAGCGCCAGCAACTGTAAGTAGCTATTGTATTGCTCATGAGCAGCCGCCATTTGATTCTGCTCCGCCAACTGGCGCACTAACCGCTCATGGAAAGGTCCATAGCCTGAAAAGCGGCTTACCAAGCCCTCCAGCATATCGTTAGGCGTCTCGTCATGGCTCTCCAACACCTGTTCGGCGAAGCGTATGACACGCTGGCGCCATTCGTTACGCACCTGCACCAGCCAGCGCTGAAACTCGCTACAGTTGGACAACTGCAGCTCCTCGATGAGGTCACCCTGGTAGCAGGCCATTACCTCTTCGAGCGTATCAAGATCCTTTGGGCCTTCCAGCAACTGCTGCAAATCGTGTAGATCGACTTGCCAATGGGCAGGTAGATGAAAAGCGATCGTCTGACGAGAAACGTTCAGCACTTGGTCAGCGCTTTCCCCCATCGACTGCCGCAGGCAGTGCAGCGCATGGCGCAAGTTGGTACGGCCAGACGATAATCCCTGATCTGGCCAGAGCAGCTCTGCCAACGCTGCCCGATTGACCGGCTGGCGATGCAACAGCAGGTACACCAGCAGAGCTTTCACTTTGTCGTAACTAAAATGAGTGAGTACGTCCTCTCCCTGCGTCAAGGAGAAGTGACCAAACAAGGTCAGCTGATCTGTCTGTTGAGCATCGCGCATGGAATACTTCCTGCCTGGCTAGCGGCGGCTTAGGCGGGCACACCGCTATGAAAACGAAACGCCGTATCCGGAGCAGTGATCAACTCCGCTTCACGTGCGATAAAGAAGGCAATACGATCATCGATCGGCTCTGCAGTCTGTTGACGCGCCAACAGCAGATAATCTTCGAAATGGCGTCCTTCGGATTTCACAAGCGTGCGGTAAAACTTTGCCAGCTCTTCGTCGAGATAAGGGATGAGACGTGCGAACCGCTCACAGCTACGCGCTTCGATCAGGGCACCGATAATCAATACATCGATCAAGCGCTCTGGATCATGACTGCGCACATGCTGTCGCAGCCCTTCGGCATAGCGCGACGCAGTGAGGTGGTGGTACGTCACTCCGCGCTTCTCCATGAGACCGACTACCTGCTCGAAGTGGAGCAGCTCTTCACGGGCCAACTGAGACATTTTACTGAGCAACAGCGGTTGATCGACGTAGCGATACAGTAGGCTCATGGCCGTAGAAGCCGCTTTCTTTTCGCACTGCGCATGATCGATCAGCAGTATGTCCGGATTGGTAAGCGCCCACTGAAGCCAGCTATCCGGTGTGGGGCAGGCCAGAAACGCATGCAGGCTTTCTGGCAGCAAATCTTCCGCCTGCATGGCGTGGTCTGCTGTTTTAAGTTCGACTAATTGTATAGACATATTACCGCTACCGAGCGTTTATCACACTATTGTACAACATATAAACGCCGTTGGCGTTTGTTCCCTAAAAACCGAAGGCCACTTATTACTATGGCGCTCCAATTTCCATATAGCATATCGCTAATATATAAGCTTGGTTTATTTGATGCTCCACACACCCCATAAACCTAGTGGTGACGCGCTAACCCTCGTCTATGGCCATGGTAACGCGGCATAACAATAATCACACCCGCGCTTACCGTAAAACAGCCCGATTGGTAAAAAACTTTCAGCTAGGGAGCACAGTAACGAAAAAAACGGCTTAGAAGGAGCCAAAAAACAGCACCTCAACATAAAGTACAAGCAAGCACTTAGCTTGGCTTCTTAACATTGTCGACAGTTTCCCGTAGAATCGCGCTCATCCACCAGGCGCTGTTTGTCAAGCGTCTGTCACGTGTCCGAACGCCTCACCCACCGTGCTAGCAGTCGTTCGGCACCACTGAGTCATCACTACCAAGAAGATGAGAGGGCCCCAACGTGCTTGAAGCTTACCGCCAACATGTCGAGGAACGCGCCGCAGAGGGCGTCCCCCCCAAGCCCCTGACCGCCGAGCAAGTCGCGGCCTTGATCGAATTACTCAAAGCGCCCCCGGCCGGTGAAGAGGAATTCATTCTCGACTTAATCACCAATCGCGTTCCTCCCGGTGTCGACGAAGCCGCCTACGTCAAAGCTGGCTTCTTGACGGCCATTGCCAAAGGGGAAGCGACCTCTCCGCTGATCGATAAAATTCACGCGGTCAAACTGCTCGGCACCATGCAAGGCGGCTACAACATCGTTTCGATGGTAGAGCTACTTGATAATGAAGAGCTAGCCCGTGAAGCAGGTGAACAGCTGAAGCACACCCTGCTGATGTTCGATGCCTTCCATGATGTGGAAGAGCGTGCCAAGAAAGGCAACGTCGTTGCCAAAGACGTGATTCAATCCTGGGCCGATGCCGAATGGTTCCTCTCCAAGCCCGCGCTGGAAGAGAAAATCACCCTGACCGTCTTCAAGGTGCCCGGTGAAACCAACACCGATGACCTCTCCCCCGCCCCGGATGCATGGTCACGCCCCGATATTCCGCTGCATGCTAACGCCATGCTCAAAAACGAGCGCGAAGGCATCGAGCCTGAAGTACCGGGCACCACGGGCCCGCTCAAGCAGATCGAAGACGTCAAAGCCAAAGGTTTCCCAGTGGCCTATGTCGGCGACGTCGTCGGCACCGGATCTTCGCGTAAGTCTGCTACCAACTCCGTGCTGTGGTTCTTCGGTGACGACATTCCTTATGTCCCGAACAAGCGCGCCGGTGGTTTCTGCTTCGGTGGCAAAATTGCGCCTATCTTCTTCAACACAATGGAAGACTCCGGTGCGCTGCCCGTAGAAATGGACATTTCCAAACTGGAAATGGGCGACGTCATCGACGTTTACCCCTATGAAGGCAAGGTGTGCAAACACGGTACCGATGACGTGCTGACCACCTTCGAGCTGAAAACTCAGCTCATTCTCGACGAAGTTCGCGCAGGTGGCCGTATTCCACTGATCATCGGCCGGGGCCTGACTGGTAAAGCGCGCGAGTCGCTAGGCTTGGCGCCTTCAGACGTTTTCCGACTGCCCGATCAGCCGGCCGATACTGGCAAAGGCTTTACGCTAGCGCAGAAGATGGTGGGCAAGGCTTGCGGCATGGACGGCGTTCGTCCCGGCATGTACTGCGAACCGAAGATGACCACCGTAGGCTCCCAGGACACCACTGGCCCGATGACCCGCGACGAGCTGAAAGATCTTGCTTGTCTTGGTTTCCAAGCCGATCTAGTCATGCAGTCCTTCTGCCACACGGCGGCTTATCCGAAACCGGTTGACGTAGACACTCACCACACCCTGCCGGACTTCATCATGAACCGAGGCGGCGTTTCGCTGCGCCCGGGTGACGGCATTATCCACAGCTGGCTAAACCGCATGCTGCTGCCGGATACCGTGGGCACCGGCGGTGACTCGCACACCCGCTTCCCGCTGGGCATTTCCTTCCCCGCCGGTTCGGGCTTGGTCGCGTTTGCGGCGGCCACGGGCGTGATGCCGCTGGATATGCCGGAATCCGTTTTGGTGCGTTTCAAAGGCAAGCGCCAGCCGGGTGTCACGCTGCGCGACTTGGTTCACGCCATCCCGTTGTACGCCATCAAACAAGGCCTACTGACCGTCGAGAAATCCGGTAAGAAAAACGCCTTCTCGGGCCGCGTACTGGAAATCGAAGGCCTGGAAGACCTCACCGTCGAGCAGGCATTCGAACTCTCCGATGCCTCCGCCGAGCGCAGCGCCGCTGGCTGTACCATCACGCTGTCTGAAGAGAGCGTGACGGAGTACCTGAAATCCAACATCACGCTGCTCAAGTGGATGATTGCTAATGGCTACGGCGACGAGCGCACCATCAGCCGTCGTATCGAAGGCATGGAAGCGTGGCTGGCCAATCCGAGCCTAATGCGCGCCGACAAAGACGCCGAGTACGCCGAAGTCATCGAAATCGATCTCTCTGACATCAAAGAGCCGGTTTTATGTGCACCGAACGACCCGGATGACGCGCGTCTTCTGTCCGACGTGGCTGGTGAGAAAATCGACGAGGTGTTCATCGGTTCGTGCATGACCAATATCGGTCATTTCCGCGCGGCCGGTAAGCTACTCGAAAAACAGCCTGCGGGCAGCCTGAAAACCCGTCTGTGGCTCGCACCGCCGACCAAAATGGATCAGCATCAGCTGACCGAAGAGGGTTACTACGGCATCTATGGCCGTGCAGGCGCTCGCATGGAAATGCCGGGATGCTCTCTGTGTATGGGTAACCAGGCACGCGTTGCCGCGAAAAGCACCGTCGTGTCCACGTCTACACGTAACTTCCCGAACCGTCTAGGCGATGGTGCCAATGTCTACCTCGCCTCAGCAGAGCTGGCAGCGGTTGCCGCTGTAGAAGGTCGTCTGCCCACCGTTGATGAGTATCAGCGTTACATGGGCGAGTTTGACGCCCTGGCAGGCGAGATCTATCGTTACATGAACTTCCACGAAATCGAGGAGTATCAAAAGATTGCCTCGAACGTGATACCGGTCGCCCAAGAGGCCTGATAGCCCGTGGCACCGACCCATCGCCGATGCTCGCAACATCGCAGCCAGGCTAATCCCTCGCTGAGTCGATGACAGAACGCCCCTTCCTTCGATGGTAGGGGCGTTTTTTTATGGCACATTCAATCAAGGAGTTACCCATGACAACGACAAGCGCAGTGATCACCCCCGATCTATGCGATGCCTATCCCGAGGTAGAGGTACTAGAGCCTCTCTTCGCTAACTTTGGCGGTGTCGACAATTTTTATGGCCCCATTCGCACCGTGAAATGCTTCGAAGATAATTCGCTGGTTAAACAAGCCGTGGCGGAACCAGGCGAAGGGGCCGTCCTGGTGGTCGATGCGGGTGGATCGCATCGCTGTGCCATGTTAGGCGATATGTTGGCAGAGAAAGCCGCACAAAACGGCTGGGCGGGAGTCGTCATGTACGGCTGTGTACGAGATGTCGATATTCTTGCAACACTGCCTTTAGGTATCCAAGCCCTCGGCAGTCACCCCCGCAAAAGTGACAAGCGCGGTGAGGGCCAGCGTGACCTTGCCGTGACCTTTGCAGGCGTTACGCTTAGGGTTGGTCAGTGGCTTTATGCTGACAACAACGGCATCATCATCGCCGAACAGCCGCTCAAACTCTCTTAGCATACTTGCCAGGGGTGGCAGAGAGTGCCACCCTGAAGCTTTACTTTGACACTTTCGTGACCATGCAGCCGCTCACTCTATTAGGCCACGCCCTTCTTCGTACCCTGCGAGACCACCTTCGACCACTGATTGCTTATCACCTACTGTTTACCTTACTGGCATCCGCTCTGCTGCTGCCTACGGTTGCCTGGCTGTCGCAGCGTTTTCTAGCACAGCTAAACCGCACGGTGGTGACCACAGACGCCCTACTCGCGCTGCTGTTCAGCCCCCTGGGGTTACTGGTCATGCTCGTCGGCTTCGGCCTGACGTTTTTACTTATCTACTGGCAGCAAGCGGGTATGTTACATGTCGCTGTCAGGCCGAAAGACCATCACTACCGACTGGCCCTGGAGGCACTGTGGTTAGGCACGCGACGTCTGCCGGCGCTAGCCGTGCTGGTCGTTTTACAAGTCGGAAGTCATCTCCTACTTCTGGCCCCCTTCATGGTAGCGCTCACATGGCTCTACGATCTTTGGCTAAGCGGCCTCGACCCTTATTACCTGCAGCGCATTCGCCCCCCCGTACTGTGGTATTTTCTGGCCTGTGCGCTACCCATCGTTCTGCTATGGATGCTGCTAGCCGCTTGGCTTTACCTGCGCTGGCTACTGGCGCTGCCGCTCGTGGCATTAGAAGCCTACTCGCCTCTCCAGGCGCTAAAACACAGCGTGCATTTGACCCGCGGCTGGCATCGCTCGATTGGCGCAGCCGTCCTCATCCTGCTGGCCATCATCATTAGCTTGCCGATCCTCACTACTTGGCTATTCGACAGCGTGGTCACCCCGCTACTGTGGTGGCTGCCGGAACACAATGCCATGTTGATACCGGCCATGCTGGTCTACTTGACCGGCTATGTGCTCATCACTCTGGCCATGACGTTTTTGGGGATTACCACCAATGCCTTGCTGTCGGCGTGTCTGTATATGCAACTCGCCCATCACAAAACACGTCCGGCACCGCCATCATCCAATGCCCATACGGGTCGCATGGCCTGGGCGCTGGAGCTCTGTGTGCTGCTGCTCGCTGGCCTGCAGGCGTGGTGGATTCTCAACAGCTTTGACATTCGCGACAACGTCACCATCATCGCCCATCGGGGTAGCTCCATGGTAGCACCGGAAAACACCCTGGCCGCCGTATCACAAGCACTAGAAGATGGCGCCGACGCCGTTGAACTCGATGTACGTTTGAGCGCCGACCAGCAGGTCATGCTCTATCACGATCGAACGCTCGCCCGCCTCACTGGCGACCCAAGGGAATTCGGCGATCTGACTCGTCGTGAACTGAGCGAATTCGATGTCGGCAGTTGGTTTGGCGATGCTTTTCAAAACGAGCGCATCTCGGGGCTGGATGACGCTCTTGGCATCGTGCGCGGACGGGCGTCACTAATGATCGACATGAAAGCGTTACCGGGCCAAGAGCAGATGCTTGCTCAAGCCGTCATCGATGCTCTCCAAGAAGAGAGCGATCTGCGCTATCGCTGTTGGGCCACGCAGCAAAGCGCCCTGAGCGGCATGACCGCTTGTGGCTTTCCCAACGCGCTAATGGAGATGCGCATCGCGACCATGTCGCCTGATCTGGTGCGTTACATCAAAGCAAGGGCTCCCGAACTAAGGGTTACGCTGCTGGCGCAACTGATATTGCCAGGCACCCTGGATCGCCGCCAATTTGACGCCCTGGGCTTGCGCCATAATCGTATAACGGGTCAAGAGGTCAGCTTGGCGGCAAGCTTTGGGTATGAGATCCATGCTTGGACGGTCAATGATCGAGCGAGAATGTCGACACTCATCGATTTGGGTGTCGATGCGATCATTACCGACTACCCTGATCGGCTTCGTGAGCTAATAGAAGACCGCCGATCGCTGAGCGACGGCGGCCTCATGCTGGTCAAACTTCGCAACTGGCTACGCCAGTGAATCGGGTTCACTCGCCCATGACAACGCCTTCACGGCGAGGATCGGCTCCGCCAAATAGAGTGCCATCCTCCAAGCGCCGAATCGCTTGCAGGCCGCTTGTCAGCTCACGTTCGCTGACGGTGTGACCACGTTCGCGCAACGCTTCGATGGTCGAATCTGGAAAACGCCCCTCCTCTAGATAGACATCACCACCCAGCGTGATGGCATGAGGTAGATTGAGCGCTTCTTGAGCGTTCAGCCCCCAATCACGCATGGCCGCCAGGGTGCGCGCGGTATAATGAATGATGGCCGCGCCACCGGGAGACCCCAGGCTCGCCACTAACTCGCCGCTTTCTTGATCGAAAACCAGCGTAGGACTCATGCTTGAGCGAGGACGTTTACCTGGCTCGACACGGTTGGCCACCGGCTGACCATCGATTTCTGGGGTAAAAGAGAAATCCGTCAGCTCATTGTTGAGCAAGTAGCCGCCCGGCAAATCGGTGCCGCCGTCCGCTAACAGCCGCGATCCAAAGGCCTGCTCGATGGTGGTCGTCATTGCAATCGCATTGCCGTCGGCATCGACGATACTGATATGACTCGTACCGTACTCAGGCTGTTCCGGCTGGCTGGCAAAGCTGACGGCCAGTTCCCCTGGGTTGCCCGGCTCGGCGCTCTCACCCATGCTTTCGTCGCCAATCAATTGGCTGCGCTTGTCCAGATAATCGGGTGCCAACATCAGTGACCAGTCACCGCCCGGCGCGTCGACGAAATCAGGATCGGCGATGTAACGTCCACGGTCAGCAAAGGCGAGTCGAGAAGCTTCCAAGAACTGATGCAACCAACCACTGCTGGTCACGCCATCCTCCAACGGCGCTTCAAGCAGCGGCTGCTGATCCATCATGCCCAGAATCTGCATGACGGTAAGATGACCAGATGAGGGCGGAGGAAAACCACATACTTCCCACTGCTGCCAGGGCGTACACAGCGGCTCACGGGCTAACGACTGATAACCGCTGATATCCTCCAGCGTCATGGTACCGGGCCGCACCGGGTGTGACTGCACTTGCTCTACCAAATCCTCCGCGACCGCCCCCTCATAGAATGCGGCGCTTCCCTCATCCGCGATACGGCGCAAAATGGCCGCCAACGCAGGATTTTTCAGGGAGGTGCCGACTTCAAGCGGTTCGCCCTCGGCGGTGTAATAAAATGCCCGAGCACGCTCGTTCTGTCGCAAGGCCTCGTCGTTGGCAAGACTGGTATGCAGTCGCTGACTGACGGCAAACCCCTCTTCTGCCAACGTGATGGCGGGTGTAAAAAGCTCTCGCCAAGGGAGCTGACCATGCTCAGCGTGGGCCTGCTCCAGCATGCGGACGGTACCCGGCACTCCCACGGAGAGACCACTGGCAACGGCGTCCATGAAGGGTAACGGCTCACCATTTTCCATGAACAGTTCACCTGTCACCGTGGCAGGGGCCGTTTCACGCCCGTCATAAGCTTGCACATCCGCCCCGTCAAAGTGCATTAGAAACGCCCCGCCGCCGATACCGCTGGACTGCGGCTCGACCAGCGTCAGTACCATTTGCACGGCGACTGCCGCATCAATGGCATTTCCTCCCGCCTTGAGCACTTGGTAGCCTGCATCGGTGGCCAACGGGTTGGCAGCGGCCACGGCAAAGGTCTCGGCTGCCCAGCCAGGTTTCTCTTCGAAACCCGATCCAACTTCTGGGGTAATAGAAGGGGTTTCGTAGCTAAACCCCCAACTCACCATGGGCACCAGCAGTAAACCAGTGAGTGAGAGAGCCCTTGTTGGACGCATCGCTTTTCTCCTTGAACCTTAGCGCAGACGTTAGCCACCCAGACGAAAGCGCCCGGTTGACATTCAAACAACAGCTTAGCCTATAAAACGAGGACGCCCGGCACAATGGCCGGGCGTAAAATAGCAAGCAGGCTAATTTCAAGATCGCAAGCTTAGGCGATGGTTTCCCCCGCTAGCATGAACCACGTTTCGAGCACGGCGTCAGGGTTGAGCGACACCGAATCGATCCCCTGCTCCATCAACCACTTGGCAAGATCTGGGTGGTCAGACGGCCCTTGGCCACAGATACCCACGTACTTACCTTTCTCCTTACAAGCTTTGATCGCCATGGCGAGCAGCTTTTTCACTGCAGGGTTACGCTCGTCGAACAAGTGCGCCACGATGCCTGAATCCCGATCCAAGCCCAGCGTTAACTGGGTAAGGTCATTCGAGCCAATGGAGAAGCCATCGAAATACTCGAGGAACTCGTCTGCCAATAGCGCGTTGGCGGGCAATTCACACATCATGATGACCTTCAAACCATCAGGGTGCTCATCACCGCCGCGGTGCAAACCGTTAGCCGCTAGCAGATCGACCACTTCACGCGCTTCATCCGTGGTACGGACGAACGGCACCATGATTTCGACGTTGGTCAGCCCCATGTCGTCACGCACACGTTTCAGCGCGCGACATTCGAGCTCGAAACAAGGACGAAATGCCTCGGAGATATAGCGAGAAGCCCCACGGAAACCCAGCATGGGGTTCTCTTCACCAGGCTCGTAGAGCTTACCGCCTATCAGGTTTTCATACTCGTTGGACTTAAAATCCGACAACCGAACGATCACGCGCTGCGGATGAAAAGCGGCAGCTAGCGTGGAAATTCCCTCCACCAGCTTATCGACGTAGAAGCTCACCGGATCGGCATAGCCAGCCGTACGTAGATCGATGACCTGCTGAAGATCCGCAGGCAGCGTATCGTACTCGAGCAGCGCTTTCGGATGCACGCCAATCATGCGGTTGATGATGAACTCCAGACGCGCCAAGCCGACACCGGCATGAGGCAGACTGGCAAAGCCAAACGCACGATCCGGATTACCCACGTTCATCATGATTTTGAACGGGATTTCCGGCATCGAATCGACGCTGGACACATTACAATCAAAAGCCAATAGCCCTTCATAAACGTGGCCAGTATCACCCTCCGCACAGGAGACCGTCACGTCGATGCCCTCCTGCAGCTGCGTGGTAGCGTCGCCACAGCCCACCACGGCCGGAATGCCCAATTCACGAGCGATAATCGCCGCGTGGCAGGTACGGCCGCCGCGGTTGGTCACGATGGCCGATGCGCGCTTCATGATCGGTTCCCAATCAGGGTCCGTCATGTCGGTCACTAGAATGTCGCCTTCCTGAATTTTGTCCATTTCGTCAGGGCTAAGAACGATCTTGACCGCCCCTCGCCCGATACGCTGACCGATGGCACGACCAGTAATCAGGGTGCGGCCTTTCTCACGCAATTGAAAGCGCTCGAGCTTGCCACCCTCTTGCTGAGACACCACGGTTTCAGGACGTGCTTGCACGATGTAGAGCTTGCCGTCGTCACCGTCCAGTGCCCACTCGATATCCATGGGGCGTTGGTAGTGCTGCTCGATGATCACGGCCTGGCGCGCCAGATCCATGACCTGCTCATCATCAATACAAAAGCGACCGCGGTCTTTAAAGGGCACATCGACGGTTTCGACGGACTTACCGGCACTGGCATCTTGGCCGTAAACCATCTTGATCAACTTGGACCCTAACGTACGGCGCAACACCGCCGGACGGCCGGCAGCCAGGGTGGGCTTGTGAACATAGAACTCGTCAGGATTGACGGCTCCCTGCACCACGGTTTCGCCCAGCCCCCATGAGGCCGTGACGAACACGGCATCACGGTAGCCCGACTCCGTATCGAGCGTGAACATCACCCCGGAAGCACCCGTTTCGGAACGCACCATCTTTTGGACGCCCGCTGACAGGGCCACGTTTTCGTGGGCATAGCCACGGTGCACGCGGTAAGAGATCGCGCGATCATTGAAGAGCGAGGCAAACACTTCATGCACGGCGTGCTTGATGTTGGCAAAACCCTCGATGTTCAAGAAGGTTTCCTGCTGCCCTGCAAAGGAGGCATCGGGCAGATCTTCAGCCGTGGCAGAGCTGCGCACGGCCACTTTTAGGTTGGGATGCTGCGCCTGGAGTTGCTCATAGGCATCACGCAGGGATTTTTCGAAAGCGGGGGGCAGCGGCGTCTCGATGATCCATTGGCGGATCGTTTTACCAGCTTCAGCCAACGCTTTGACGTCGTCGACGTCTAGGCGAGCGAGCGTGTCATTGATGCGGTCGTTCAAGCCTTCATGGGACAGAAACTCACGATATGCGTGGGCCGTGGTCGCAAAACCGCCGGGCACCGTGACGCCAACACCCGACAAGTTGGAAATCATTTCGCCTAGCGAGGCATTTTTACCACCCACGCGTTCGACGTCCGCCATACCTAGCTGATCGAACCACAGAATGTACTCTTCCACGCAACCCCCTCGCTCTCAGACTCTGTTGCAACCCATCAGGGCGACACTGTTAGACGCTGACACCCTAGCATTGCGGGGTCCTATTCGCCATTGGTCTAACAGCGAAGGGAGTGGAGGATTTTTACAACAACGATCGAATATGGCTGTTTTATGTAGTGGCAAGAAGCATTGTGCTGATGGAAGAGGCAGCCCACAATAGACGCTTAACGCATCTCTAGCTGACGGAACAGTTTATGAAACGAACGGCCTTTTTCATTTCCGATGGTACCGGCATTACCGCAGAGAGTTTGGGTCGCAGCTTGCTGGCCCAGTTCAGCGATGTCGAGATCAACATGCTGACCAAACCTTATATCGATACCGTGGAAAAAGCCCAAGCGCTGGCGGAGGTCATCGAGTCCACCGCTATCCGCGATGGTCATCGGCCAATCATCATCGATACCATCGTGGATCAAAACATCCGTAACGTCATTCGCCAGGCGTCGGGCTTCAAGGTCGATATTTTTTCGACGTTCCTGGAGCCGCTGGAGCAGGAGTTGGAAACCCACTCATCGTATAGCGTCGGGCGCACTCACTCCATTGGCAGCGACGACGTCTATATGGACCGTATCCACTCGGTACACTTTGCGCTCGATAACGACGATGGCGCACGCACCCATCATTACGACAAAGCCGACATCATTTTGGTCGGGGTGTCTCGCTGCGGCAAAACCCCGACGTCGCTATACCTAGCGCTTCAGTTCGGCATTCGCGCCGCCAACTATCCGCTGACCGAGGACGACCTCGACGAAGACGGTCACCTCAAGCTCCCCAAAGCCTTAGCTCCTCATCGACACAAACTGTTTGGTTTGACCATCGATGCCCGTCGGCTATCGGCCATTCGTAACGAGCGACGGCCCAACAGCCGCTACAGCTCAATGGATCAGTGTTTGCAGGAAGTAGAGCAGGCAGAATCGCTGTATCGAACCATGCACATTCCGTTCATCGATACGACGCGGTTTTCCGTGGAGGAGATTTCAACGCGAATGATTGCGGAGACCGGCCTAGCAAGGCGTTTCTCTCCTCGCTAGGCGCGAATGTGATTACATGCCCTTAGGCGCAAAAATCCCAGGGGCATTACGCCAATAGCCTTTGTAATCCATACCAAAACCGAAAACGTAGCGGTCGGCCACCTCTAAACTGCAGTAGTCGGCTTTCAGTCCCGGCACCGCTTTACGGTCATGCTGTTTATCGACCAATACCGCGGTCGTAACACTGGCGGCCTGTGCCTCTTTGCAGTATTCGAGAATAGCGGCCAGTGTCGCGCCTTCATCGAGAATATCATCGACGATGACGACGTGACGCCCTGCCATCGGCACCTCCGGAGAAACGCGCCAAAATAGCTCACCGCCGCGTAACTCGTTGCGATAACGGGTGGCGTGTAGATAGTCCACTTCCAATGGAAAGCCTAGACGTGTCAACAAGTGGCCCGTGGTAATGAGACCACCGTTCATGACACAGTAAAACACCGGCAGCTTGTCGCCCAAGTCACGCGTAATCTCTTCGGCCATGCGATCCAACGCTCGCTCTACCTGCTCCTGTGAAATCAGGCAATCCGCGTTATCCATCAACTCACGCATGGAATCCAACGATTCAAGCGCTTCTTTATCCAACTTGGACATGCTCCATCTCCATAAAGACGTCTTAACAGATAACGGTATAAAATTAGTTCGCCAATGCTTCTAGCTTGGCATGAGTGCGCCGCCAGCGCCCAAGGGCAGCCAGGGCATCGATATCAGGTCTCGCACGGCCATAACGCAGTTTGGCAGGGCGTTTGTTCGATACCCCTTCACAGGCGTGGACGACCTCAAGAGCAGCGGCACGATCGTTACATATCAGCAGCATGTCGCAGCCAGCCGTCAAAGCTGCCTTGGCGCGCTCCGTGGGTCCACCGGCTTCATGCGCCCCGGTCATGCTCAAATCATCCGAGAAAATACACCCTTTGAAACCCAGCGATTCGCGTAGCATGCCCAGCCACGTCGGCGAAAACCCAGCGGGACGTTTATCGAACGCCGAATAAATGACATGGGCTGGCATGACGCCGTTTAAAACGCCCGCAAGTTCACGAAACGGCACAAGATCGCGCGCTTTCAATTCGGCTAGCGGCCGGTCATCGACGGGTAGCGCCACGTGGGAGTCTGCCGCCACGCCCCCATGCCCGGGAAAGTGTTTACCCACAGCGGCCATGCCAGCCTCGTGCAAGCCCTCGATAAACGCATGGCCAAGTTTGGCTACGTGAATAGGGTCACTGCTAAAGCTGCGCTCACCAATCACGCTGGACACGCCACTCTCAACGTCCAATACGGGGGCGAAGCTGATATCCAATCCGCAGGCGGCCATCTCCATGCCCAACAGCCAGCCGGTATCTTTGGCAAGGCTCACACCCGCGACCGGGTCGCTGGCGAACAGCTCACCCAGACGCGCCATAGCGGGTAGCCGGGTAACGCCCTGCTTGATTCGCTGGACACGCCCCCCCTCTTGGTCGATCCCCAGTAGCAAATCGCCTCTCACACGACGAATACTGTCGCACAGCTTGCGAACCTGATACGCGTCTTCGACGTTACGAGCAAACAAAATCACACCGCCTACGGCAGGATCTTTTAGCAGGCGCTTGTCAGCGTTGGTTAACTGTGGCCCTTCAAGGTCGAGCATGACCGGGCCAATGGGTTGCGTCATGATGGTGAGTCCAACAAAAAGGGCGCCATTCTAGACTAACCGCTTGGCGTGTCAAAATTCTGGCGCGACGTCCTGTGGGTGGGCTTAATGCAGCCAAACCGGCGTACCGGGCTGGGCGTGATCGAATAGGAAATGTAAATCGTGATTGCGCACGCGTATACAACCGTGTGAGGCTGGCGTGCCCATGGGCTGATCCTCTGGGGTGCCATGCAAGTATATGTAGCGCCGCTGGGAATCGACGTTTCCCCCGCGATTCACGCCGCGCTCCAAACCGCATAGCCAAAGTATCCGCGTCAAGATCCAGTCACGCTTGGGGAAGCTGGCCGCGAGAGTTGGCGAATAGACTTCGCCCGTCCAACGGCGCCCCTGAAATACCGCGTTATCGGGGCAGCCTTGGCCAATCGATGCGCGAACGTAGTGCCAGCCAAGCGGCGTTTGACCGCTGCCCTCTTCCTGCCCAACGCCTGCCAGCCCCGTCGAAATCGTACACTCATGCTGAATATCGTTACCTTGCCACCAGCAGAGTCTCTGACGCTGGGTATCGATCTCTATCCAACCACCGTGTGTAGGCGGCAGCTCAGCTAGCTTGGGCGTTTCCATGGTGACCCTCTTCAACCGCGGCGGGCAACGGCGCATTCATGGCGGCGACCACGACGGGCCGCAGGCGTCGTACCAGATCTCGCACCGTGACCTGTTCTTGGTAATCCTTGGCGGCGATATCACGCAGCGCATCCAAGCCTGACAGCGTGAATATCACCGTTCCCAACATAAAGTGTAGCCGCCAGAAACGCTCAGCGTCCGGCAGGTCTGGGGTCGCTTGGCGCACCAGCTCGGTGAAGCGCGTAAACACGTCGCCATATTGCTGCTGAATATAACGCCTTAAATGCCCCTGAGCCTGGCTATACGCCAGACCCAGGAGCCTCATGAACACTTTCAGGCTATTGCGTTCTGCCGGGACGGCCAACACCGTGGTCGCCATGGTCTCAAGCAGCACTTCCAAAGGAATCGGTTGGCCTTGATGGCGCGTCTCGAGTTCATCCAGTGCCGTATGAAAACGTGCCGAAAACGGATCGAGATAGCGAGCGAACACCGCTTGAATCAGTGCTTTTTTGGAACCAAAGTGGTAGTTGACGGCCGCCAAATTGACGCGTGCCTTGCTGGTGATATTGCGCAGCGACGTCTCGGCAAAGCCTCGCTCTGCAAATAGCACCTCTGCCGTGTCCAATATACGCGTTACCGTATCTGATTGGGCCATCTCGCCCTCCAAAAAACAGGTGTTTTAAACAACGCTGCATACTATGACATATGTCTGACAGGCTCAATCACTTATCCAGTTCGCCAACGGTCCATGGGCGGCGCCTTCTTTACCTAGCTTTCAAAGCACTCGTTTTATACTGGCGTTAGTCATGGACCATGTACTGGACAGAGCAACATACTGTATACTTAAACACATACTGATTAAGCCGACATGTAGCTACTGTCTTTTCACTGTTTTGGAGTTTGGTATGTCTCGTCCACTCACAGCACGTCAGCAGCACGTATTTGATTTCATCGTCAAAACCATGGGTGACCTGGGGTACCCGCCAACGCGCGCTGAAATCGCCAAGGCGCTGGGCTTCCGCTCTCCAAATGCTGCCGAGGAGCATTTGCGTGCGCTCGAGCGTAAAGGCGCCATACGTATCATTCGAAATACGTCGCGGGGAATTCGGCTACCGAACCAGGAGGCGCTGGAACCTAGCGAAGTGCCAGCAACGACAACGGCCGCCTCCGAGCCTGTACCCAATGGGCTACCCGTGATTGGCGAAGTTGCCGCCGGTAGTCCAATCTTGGCTGCCGAACACATAGACCGCTACTGCCCGCTTCCAGCCGAGTATTTTACGCCCAAAGCCGATTACCTATTACGTGTACGCGGCCTCTCCATGAAAGATGTCGGCATTTTGGAAGGCGACCTTCTGGCCGTTCATCGCACTGATCGTGTACGCGATGGCCAGATCGTCGTAGCACGGTTAGAAGACGAAGTGACGGTCAAGCGTTTTAAACGCCAGGGCCATCAAGTCACGTTGATCGCCGAGAATGCCGACTTCCCACCGATCGAGATCGATCTGCGCACCCAACAACTGGATATCGAGGGTGTCGGCGTCGGCGTTATTCGGGGCGGAAACGGACAAGCGCTCGGCTGAACTGAGGCCGTGGTCAGACCCGTCACACGAAATGTATTTACTGTGAGTCGATGTAACGGTGGTCATTGAAGGTGGCCACCCAACTTGGGTGGTAGACTAGCAAGATGCTGAGCAGCATCCCGGTGATGAAGGCTTCCGACGGCATCAGCAGCGGTAAAAAGCGGGCATACTCTTGAGCGAGATATACGGCCTCAGGGTCCGTGCCCGCCAATATGATGAGCGCCACCGCGACGAGCCCGCCACCTAACGTCGACAGCGCTGCGCCGAAAAATCCGCAGGCGAATAAGAACACCATCAAATTATCCGGCAGGCGGCGATCCACCAGACGCCACACGATGCCTGTCACCATAGCAGGCACGATGCCAGTCACCAGTACGTTCGCCCCAAGCAGGTTCCACTCGTTACGTCCAATCGCTACCATGGCAGCGTTGATCATTACGTTGCTCAGCAGCGCTAACGGCATTTTAAAGACCAGCGTCATTAACACCGTAAATACTAGGTGAAGCGTCAACCAATCCACTGCTTGGGCGCGAAGCTGCCAAAACAGCATGACGACAAGCGTCGCGGCCAACCATCGATGTTGGAGCGCGGTATCTTCGAGCAACGGTTGCCAAGGGCGCAGCCAAATGCACCAGCCCACCATGCCCAATGACAACAACCACGTCATCACCAGCGCCCATGGTGCCAATACGCTCTGTGCAAACGACATAGCGCCCCCGGTAGATTAACTAAAGACGACCGTTTTATTGCCGTGAATGAGCACACGATCTTCCAAGTGCCAGCGTAAACCACGCGCCAACACCGCTTTTTCAACGTCGCGACCGAAGCGAACGAGATCGGTCGGCGTGTGGCAATGGCTGACCCGATGTATGTCCTGCTCGATGATCGGGCCCGCGTCCAGCTCTTCGGTGACGTAATGGCAGGTCGCACCGATCAGCTTCACACCGCGCTCATAAGCTTGATGATACGGCTTGGCACCCGCGAACGACGGCAGGAAACTGTGGTGGATATTGATGACTCGGCCCGCATAGCGTTCGCAAAGGGAAGGCGGCAGTATTTGCATGTAGCGCGCCAGCACCACACAGTCGGCGCGGGCCGCATCGATCTGCTCTTGCACTTGATCGAATGCCCGCTGCTTGTTGGTAGGATCGACCGGTACGTGATGATAGGGAATACCGTACCACTCCGTGAGTGAACGCATATCGTCATGGTTAGAAATGACGCCCACGATATCGCAATCCAGCTCGCCTGCTTGCCAGCGATACAGCAAGTCGACCAAGCAGTGAGACTCTCTAGACACCATGAGCACCACACGGCGACGCTTTTGCGTATCTACCAACGACCACTGCATATCGAATTCGGCGGCGACGGGCTCGAACGCGGTGCGCAACGCTTCCGCCGACATACCCAGTGAGTCCGCCAGAATTTCATAGCGCATGAAAAAGCGGCCAGTCTCTAAATCAGAGTGCTGGCTTGCTTCGGTAATGGAACCACCCTGCTGAGCAATAAAGCTTGAGACACGCGCCACAATGCCTACCTGATCGGGGCAGGAAACAACTAAACGGTAATAATGAGACATCACAGACACTCTTAACGTATTTAACGGCACGCTCGCCAAGCACCTGCTTAACGGCAGATAAACGCTTTAGCCGCATTAGTGTAACGTAAGCAAGATAAGGAAGCACCGCAGTCTGGTGCCGCGATGATTGTTACCCGCCCCCCGCATCCCGTATAGTTAAGACATTACTTTCTAGGCTTTTCATAACTGATGCATCCATCACGCGTTCAACTTCGTCCCCGTCGCCGCCCGCCCCTGCGCCTGCTACCGCTTGGTGGCTGTGGCGAAATTGGAATGAACCTCACGCTGTATGGGTATGACGATCAGTGGATCGCCGTTGATTGCGGCATGATGATTCGCCAAGACCTACCGAATTCTCCGCTTCAAGTGCCCAACACGGAAACCCTGGAAGCGCTCAAGATCACCCCCAAAGCCCTGTTCATTACCCACGGCCATGAAGACCACATCGGCGCCGTGGCGTGGCTTTGGCCCAAATGGGGCTGCCCGATTTTTGCCACCCCACTCGCAGCGGGACTCTTGCGCTACAAGTTTGCCGAACATCAGCTCAGTAGCGCAGCGATCCAGACCATCGAACCAGGGGAGGCAGTAGAGAGTGGCCCCTTCACCCTTCGCTATCTCAGCGTTACCCACTCCATCCCCGAGAGCTGCGCCATCATGATGCAAGCGGGGGATTACCGCATTCTCCACACGGGTGATTGGAAACTGGACCCAACCCCGCTCATTGGCTCACCGGTCAATGCGGCTCAATTCAGAGCACTGGCACCGGTCGATTTGCTGGTAGGGGATTCAACCAACGCGCCCATGCCGGGACAGTCCGCCAGCGAAGGGGACGTAGCCAAGGCGTTGGCGAACACGCTGAGCGCTTGCACAGGCAGGGTGGTCGTGTCTTGCTTTGCCAGCAACCTGGCGCGGGTATTGGCCATTGGTTTGGCAGCCCAGGCGAGTGGACGCCGGGTTAGCCTGATGGGCCGCTCGATGGAGCGGATGGTGAGTGTGGCCAGAGGCCTGGGGTATTTGGACGACTTCCCGCCCCTGGTGCCCGCCCATGACCTGGGCTACCTCCCCCCTGAAGAGGTCGTGATCATTGCCACCGGTAGCCAGGGCGAGCCTCGCGCCGCCTTGCAACGCTTGGCCCAGCGTCGCCACCCCTTTGTCGATTTAGAGCCGGGCGATAGCGTGATTTTTTCTGCCAAAGCCATTCCAGGCAATGAGCGCCCCATCGAGCAGCTTAAAAAGCGTTTGTTGCAACTCGATGTCACGCTGTTCGATGAAACGAACCATCCCGAGCTTCACGCTACCGGACACCCTGCTCAGGAAGAGCTTAGAAAGCTCTATCAGTGGGTCAGACCCAAAATGCTGCTACCGGTGCATGGCGAGGCTCGCCATCAAGCGGCGCATCAAGCGCTTGCCGAAGAACTGGGCATTCAAGCACCGCTGACGCCTGTGAATGGCGACATGCTAGTACTCGACCAGCAAGGGTTACGCTGCGAGACGCGCTATCCTCAGCCTCCCTGCATCGTCAATCAAAATAGCGTGGTCGCTCATCCTGGCTTGGATACGGGCCACTCCTCGGCACGTCGCGGCAGCCTTTTTTTGGCTTTGCCGGTAGCGGCCACCGAGACGGGCTGGTGCCGCATTGGACGCTTGATGCTGGATGCTAGCGGGGCCAGCCCCATGGATGAAGACAGCTTTAGCGAGTGGCTGGACGAGCAGCTCGATGAGATCACCGCAGATACGCTAGCCGATTTACGCCATGCGCTACAGCCTCGGTTGGTACACTGGTTGGCGAATCACTTGCAGCATATGCCCGAGGTGCACCTGCAGATCATGGCCGCCGAGATGCCAACCATCGAGGAATTGAACGACGAGCCTTGAGCACTACCACCGAGCAGCGTCTTGCTGATCGGTGTCGCGCTCTTTCACCCAGTACGCTCCCTGGCTAGAGCGCTCCTTCTTCCAGAAAGGTGCCTGAGTCTTCAAATAGTCCATGATGAAATCGCAGGCCTCGAAGGCATCTCGGCGATGTGCACTGGCGACTAGCACCCTGACGATGGGATCCCCCGGCGACAAATCTCCCACGCGATGAATGACCCTCACCGCTTGCAATGACCACCGCTGACACGCTTGCTCTGCAATACGTGTCAAGGTGCGCTCGGTCATGCCTGGGTAGTGTTCCAGGGTCAAACCGATGACGTCGGGCGTTTCGTTGAAATCTCGCACCAGCCCCGTAAAGGTGACGATCGCGCCAATGTCGGTACGCTGGCGCAACGCGCTTTCATAACCGTAGGCCATGGAGAACGGAGCAGACTGCACGACTACCCCTATGTCGGGTGCTTCCTGTTCGTTAACGGACACGGCTCAGCCTCCGGTCACCGGGGGGAAAAAGGCCACTTCGTCTTCATCGGTAATGCGTGCGCTGTCGTTGGCCATCACCTGGTTAATCGCGCACAGCGTTCGACGGTCTGCCAGCACTGAGAAGCGCGCATCTTGAGCTTTGAGCGCGGCTTTTAGCCCAGCCACATCACGGCTTGGCAATTTGTCCAACCCAATGGCCAAATCACTCTCTCCAACGCGCTCGCGCAGCTCGGCCAAAAACTTGACCCGTACACAGGGTGAGACACAGCGCTCGCCGAGGCTCACCTCGCCCGCAGCACCTTCACCAGTGACGATGGGAGCCGTCATGTCGCGGCGGTAATCGCCGCGCTGTCCGCCCTGCTTGCTATCAAGCTGTATCGCCTCGATACGCATTGCCTTGTCGACCGCTTTACACATATCGTAAAGCGTCAGGCAGGCGACCGATACGGCAGTCAGCGCCTCCATCTCGACCCCGGTACGGCCATTTAAACGGCACATGGCCGACACATTCACACACCCTTGATCATGGTCAATGTCGAACTCTACCGCGACTTTAGAAAGTGCCAGCGAGTGGCACAGAGGAATGAGCTCGTGGGTGCGTTTAGCCGCTTGGATCCCTGCAATACGCGCCGTGGCCAGCACATCGCCTTTGGGCAACGCGCCGTCGCTCAGCAACTTCAAGGTAGCAGGCTGCATGACGATACGCCCCGAGGCGACGGCCTCTCGACGTGTCTCTTGCTTATCGCCGACGTCGACCATATTGGCTTCGCCGTGCGCGTTCAGGTGGGTTAACTGCATGGTGTCACCTTTTATCATCAAGCCAAGTTGCGCCGCTGTTGGTCGGCCCAGTCACTGACCCAGCGGGCGATCGCGTCACAGCGATTCAAATCCAAACGCGTGACCGAAGACGCAAGCTTCACTGGAGGCTCGCCGGTCAACGCAGCGGCCTGCACCCAAGGGTCGGAAAGAATCGCCGGGTCTCCAATTCCCTCTCGATAGAGCGCCAACTTCGGTATCGGCCAAGCTTTGAAGCCTTCCACAATCACCAAATCAGGAGAATGGGGAGCCATTAATGCCAGCAAATGGGCCAAGTCGGGCTCCTCTTGCCCCGGCGTCTCTTGCATCAGCGCATAGCGATGGCGCGAGGCAATCAACATGGGCGCTGCCCCCGCGCTGCGTAACCTGTAGCTGTCCTTGCCCGGCTGGTCCACGTCGAAATGATGGTGCGCATGTTTGATAACCGCCACCGACACTCCCATGCCGCGCAGAAGCGGCAACAATTGCTCTAACAGTGTGGTTTTACCGGTACCACTCCAGGCAGCCACCCCCAGAACCGGAAACGGGCAGCGTAGCGCCTCACTCATAACGTATCCTGTCTGACACGACTCACTCACCCTCTTTTTCTGCTGGTAGCAACCAGTTTAACGCAATGCCGACCAGAGCGGCCAAACTTACGCCCTGTAGCGTGAACTGCCCGCCACCAAATTGCATACCGCCGATTCCAAACACCAAGATCAGCGACACCACCACCAAGTTACGCGCCGCCGTCAACGACTGACCTGCGCGCACGAGAGTATTCATACCGACCACGGCAATCGAGCCAAACAGAAGCGTCATGATGCCCCCCATGACTGGCCCAGGGATGGTTTGCAGTAGCGCACCAAGCTTGCCGACAAAGGCCAAAACGATAGCGATGACCGCCGCCACCACCATGTACATCGGATTGAAGGCCTTGGTCAGCGTCACGGCACCGGTGACTTCTGAGTAAGTCGTGTTGGGCGGCCCACCAAACAGCGCAGCGACGGTGGTGGCCAAACCATCGCCCAGTAGCGTGCGATGCAAGCCAGGCTTTTCCAGATAGTTGGTACGCGTGACCGAACCAATCGCCACCATGTCACCAATATGCTCGACGGCAGGCGCAATCGCGACCGGAATCATGAACAGGATGGCCGCCCAATGGAAACTAGGCGCCGTAAAGTTGGGTAACGACAGCCAAGCCGCATCGCGCACCGGCGTAAAGTCAACCACTCCCATGATGAGCGCCAGCGCGTAGCCCGTTGCAATACCGCCCATGATGGGCACCAAACGCAACAGGCCGCGGCCAAATACTGCAAGCACCAGGGTCACCAACAGACTTGCCATGGAAAGAAATATCGCTTGGCCGTAGCCAATGGAGTCGCTGGTCTCGCCGGTTGCCATGCTGACGGCGACCGGGGCGAGCGCCAAACCAATCACCATGATGACGGGACCGACCACCACGGCGGGCAACAGCCGGTGCAGCCAAGCCGTCCCTTTCAGCCGTACCGCCTGAGAAATCACCACGTACACCAACCCGGCCGCCATCAACCCACCCAGCGTCGCCGACACGCCGAAGCTGGCGACAGAGCCCTGAATGGGCGCGATGAAGGCAAACGAGGAGGCCAGAAATACCGGCACGCTCTGCTTGGTGACGCCGTGAAAGACCAGCGTACCGAGTCCGGCTGTAAACAGCGCCACGCTGGGATCTAACCCAGTCAATAGCGGAACCAGTACCAATGCACCAAAGGCCACGAACAGCATCTGCGCGCCGGTCAGTAACATTTTTGGCCAAGACTCTTGTCTCGCACTCGTTATCATCACACCACTCCTGGGGTCTGTTATTAGGTTTTGTACGAAATGGCGGCTAGCACAGATAGTGTTCGTACATAGCCAAGTCACGGAGGCAAAAAAATGCCCCTAACGCAAAGCGTAAGGGGCGTTTCGAGACGGAGCGCTCAGCGCGTTCCGAAAATTTTGTCGCCGGCGTCTCCCAAGCCGGGGACGATGTAGCCATTCTCATCGAGTCGGTCATCCACCGAGGCAGTGTAAATTTCTACATCGGGATACTCATCTTGCACCCGTTTAATCCCTTCAGGGGCAGCCACCAATACGATGACTTTCATGTGTTCACAGCCACGCTCACGCAGCATGTCCAACGTAGCCACCATCGAACCACCGGTTGCCAGCATCGGGTCGATCACAATCGCCATACGCTCTTCGATGTCGTTGGCGAATTTTGCAAAATACGGCACCGGCTGCAGCGTCTCTTCATCGCGATACAGGCCAACGACACTGACCCGCGCGCTAGGAATAAGGTCTGTCACGCCTTCCAACATACCTAAGCCCGCCCGCAGAATCGGAACGATGGTCACCTTTTTGCCTTTCAAGCGACGTGTCGCTATAGGCTCACCGTTCCAGCCTTGAATCTCATGATCTTCGAGCTCCAGACCCTTGGTCGCTTCGTAGGTCAGGAGTTTAGCCACTTCACCTGCCAGTTCACGAAAGCTTTTAGTGCTCAAATCAGCTTCGCGCATTAGTCCCAGCTTATGTTGAACAAGCGGATGGTTAATGGCGTAGACACTCATGGGACTTCCTCACTGCAGGGGATTCAAGATGGCAGCCTGCTGAGCCACCATCGACATGCTTACAAATTGCGCGACATTCTACCCGCAACTGACCATGAGGTTAAGGGGTTTCCGGTAATTGCCAATCAATGGGCGAGCGCCCCTGCGCCTCCAAGAACTGGTTAGCTTTGGAAAAATGACGATTGCCAAAAAAGCCACGGTGCGCCGACAGCGGGGAAGGATGCGGTGATTCCAGCACCAAATGGCGAGAGGTATCGATCAGCGCCTTTTTCTGCCGCGCGTGACTCCCCCAAAGAAGAAATACGCTGGGCTCGGCATGACGACTGACGGTCTCAATAGCTTGATCGGTGAAGGGCTCCCACCCTTTACCACGATGCGACGCGGCATTGCCCTGCTCGACCGTCAGCGCCGTGTTCAATAGCAATACCCCCTGCTTGGCCCACGCCTCCAAAAAACCGTGCTGCACCGGCGTAAAGCCAACGTCACTCGCCAACTCCTTGTAGATGTTGACAAGCGATGGGGGCACCGGGACACCCGGCTGCACCGAAAAGCAAAGCCCGTGCGCTTGATTAGGCCCGTGGTAAGGGTCTTGACCCAAAATCACCACCTTTACCGACGCGAGAGGCGTTAATTCAAAGGCACGAAACCAATTCGACGAATGCGGATAGATAACTTTCTTGGCCGCCTTTTCGTCGGCCAAAAACGCCTTCAAAGCGGACATGTATTCCGCCTGAAACTCCTGCCCTAGCCAATGGCTCCAATCATCGGGTAACGGGTTAGCCATATCACTTCTTCATTTGATCGGCGAGTGGCTCGACGTAGGCAATGCCCATATCCCAAGGGAATTGGATCCAGCACTGTTGAGCCACTTCTGTCAGATATTGATCCACCAAAGGGCGTCCCTCTGGTTTGGCGTAAATCGTGACAAAATGTGCTTTAGGCAACATTTCACGCACGGCACGGGCCGTTTTACCGGTATCGACGAGATCGTCGACCAACAGCCAGCCATCGCCATCATGGTCGACCCCTTTCATGATATCCAACCCGCCCTGCTCCATGTGATCGTAGCTCTTGATGCACACGGTATCGATCAGGCGAATGTTCAGCTCGCGGGCAATCAGCGCCGCCGGAATCAAGCCGCCACGGGTAATCGCTACGATGCCTTTGAAGTCTCGCTCGATGAGCAGATGGCAGAGCTGGCGCACGTCGCGATGAATTTGGTCCCAAGAGACGGTGAAGTGTTGATGATAGCGTTCGCTGCTCATGGGACGTTACTCGTCTTCGTTGAAGGAACAGACCGCGAAGACGCTGTAGCCCGCATCGCGAATCTTCTGAGAACCACCCAATTCGGGTAGATCGATAATCGTTGCCGTCTCCACGACGTGGCCACCGCAGCGCTGAATCAAGTTAGCCGCTGCCAGCATCGTTCCCCCCGTCGCGATCAGATCATCCATGAGCAAAATCCGATCACCTTCCTGAAACGCATCGGCATGAAGCTCGACTTCCGAATGGCCATACTCCAGCGTGTAGGTTTCACTAATGGTTTTGAACGGCAGTTTGCCCTTCTTACGCACGGGAACGAAGCTGCAGCCCAGCTCGTACGCCAGCGGTGCACCAATAATGAAGCCACGGGCGTCGATGGCCGCGATGGCATCCAGATTCATTTCCTGGTAGCGGTGCACGAAACTGTCGATCAGCTTACGAAAAGCAGCGCTGTTTTGCAGCAAGGGGGTAATATCACGAAAATTCACCCCCTGCTCTGGCCAGTCAGGAACCGTGCGAATAACGGACTTAATGTAATCGCCGTAGATGCTCATCGCGTCTCTCATTGATTAGTCAAAGATTGGGCAGTTAGCCCATGAATAGAAACTTTGCTGCAAATAGCAGCGCTAACACCACCACCGCCGGGTTGAGATCCGCGAAGCGGCCCGACAGCGTTTTGATCGCCACGTAGCTGATGAACCCCAGGGCAATACCTTCCGCAATGGAGAAGGTCAGCGGCATGGCAATCGCCGCGATCAGGACCGGGGCCGCGTCGGTGGGATCTTCCCAATTCGCATGCGCCAAGCTTCCCGCCATCAGCACAGCGACATAAAGAAGCGCACCGGCTGTCGCATAGGCGGGAATAGAGCCAGCCAGCGGCGCGAAAAACAGGCTGATCAAAAACAGTAGGCCGACCACGACCGCCGTCAACCCAGTACGCCCACCGGAGACGATGCCCGCCGTGGACTCGATGTAGCTGGTGGTGGTGGAGGTACCCAGCGCGGCACCGGCCATCGACGCAGTACTATCGGCCATCATGGCACGCCCGATACGTGGCAGCTTACCGTTTTCATCCAGTAGCTTGCCACGGTGAGCAACCCCCACCAGCGTGCCGGACGTATCGAACAAATCGACGAACAGGAACGCAAAAATGACGCTGAGCATGGCGACATCCAGCGCTCCCATCAGGTCCATGGCCATGAACGTCGGCGCAATGGAAGGCGGCATGGACATGATGCCACCATACTGGTTATGTCCCAGCACCATGGCCAGCACGGTCACCCCGATGATCCCGATCATGACCGCGCCCGTGACGCGCAAATAGGCCAAGGCAGTAATCACGAAAAAGCCCAGCAAGGCATACAGCGGCGCTGGCTCTGACAAGTCGCCGAGCGACACGAACGTAGCCGGATTAGCGACCACGATACCCGCATTCTTGAGGGCAATCATCGCAAGGAACAGACCGATACCGGCGGCAATCCCCAGGCGCAACGAGAGCGGAATGGAGTTGATGATCCACTCGCGAATTTTGAAAATACTCAGCAGGAAGAACGTCAAACCCGAGAAGAAGACGGCCCCTAGCGCCGCTTCCCAGGTATACCCCATGCCCAGCACCACACCGTAGGTGAAGAAGGCGTTCAACCCCATGCCCGGCGCTTGAGCAATGGGGTAGTTAGCCCACAGGCCCATCACGAAACAGCCGATGGCCGCCGCTAGACAGGTTGCTACAAAGACAGCGCCGTAATCCATCCCCGCTTCCGACAGAATGCTCGGGTTGACGAAAATGATGTAGGCCATGGTTAAGAACGTCGTGACCCCTGCGATCACTTCCGTCTTGAGGTTGGTCTTCTGCTCTGTGAGCTTGAAGTAGTTGTCCAGAAGTTTCATGTAGTTTTTATCCTTCGCGCTTACGCCGAATGCGTCCCTTGGTGCGAGAAAAGCCGCACATACTACCGAAAGGCACCGCGTGATGCGAGTGCCGTACATGCAGCCGTTGATCGAGGGCACGTTCCCTCACTTACTGTTTAGCAAACTTTAGGCCATCAGCTAACCGATCGGTCAACAAAAGCCCAAAGCAATACCCTCAAATTGCTAAAAGGACCGGCTCGCCAATACCCGCTCCACCGTTTCCACGATGACCTGTGTTTGCGGATCGATCTCGATATTGACCCAATCGCCCATCGAGCGGCTGCCCAATACCGTACGGGATAGTGTCTCGGGGATGAGATTAACACTGAACTCGACCCCCGCCCCATCCGCCGATGGCCGCACGGCACCCACAGTGAGGCTGATGCCGTCAACGCCAATGTAGCCTTTCTCAAAAACGAATTTAGCGGCCTTTTCCGGTAGTGCGAACCAGATACGGCGATTATTGGGCGCCTCTTCGATGGCGACGATCTGCGCCATACAAATGATGTGACCGGACATGGAGTGACCGCCAATCTCATCACCGAAGCGGGCCGCACGCTCTATGTTGACGCATTGCCCCGGGGTAATTGCACCAAGATTGGTCAGTCGCAGCGTTTCTCGCATCAGGTCGAAACTGACACGCTCGCCCTCGATGGCCGTCACCGTCAGGCACACACCGTTGTGCGCGACGGACGCGCCAATTTCCAAACCGCTCCTAAGCTCTTCTGGCAAGGCAACCACATGGGTGCGGAACTCCTCTAGCTCGCGCACTTCGACAATCTCAGCAGTACCTTGAACGATACCCGTGAACATGATCCCTTCCTTTCTTTACAGGTGAGCAGGGTGGCATAGGCCATAAAAACTTGCGCAAGCTTACTACTAATGACCCAACCTTGTGCAGACAGGCAGCACCCGCGCTTGATCGATCATGTTTTTTTGCTGCTAACACCCCGCCATACCTTTACTCAACAGCAATAAAAACCCAAAAAACAACAAAAAAAAGAAAATAGATCTGTTTAAAAACTTAAAAACATGAAATAGAACGCTTTTCGTTGACAACGCCCCCATCGCTCTTTAGACTTTCGCCGCAAATGTAATGACGCCGATTTGTACCCAGATTGCGGGCGTCCACCTGGCCTTTGGCGGGGTGAAGTGCAGCTAAAAGGGTGTGTCCAGCGTTGATGGCCACCCGTAAGGGTGGCCTTTTTTTGTTCCCCGCCCTACGCTTGCCCCCTCGCACTCCGTCTTCGGCCTACCATTAAGGCAGACGCTATGATTGAACTTAGCAACGTTAGTAAAACTTATGGCAGCGGCGATGGTGCCGTGCATGCCCTTCAAAACGTCGATTTAACGATCCCCAAAGGCACGATTCACGGTGTCATTGGCCTTTCCGGCGCTGGCAAATCCACCCTCATCCGCTGCGTCAATCTGCTCGAGCGCCCCACGAGCGGCAGCGTGGTCGTGGATGGGCAAGAAATGACCGGGCTGAGCCGCAGCGAACTCAATCATGCTCGTCATCGTATCGGCATGATTTTTCAACACTTCAACCTACTCACCACACGCACCGTTTTTGATAATGTCGCCCTCCCCTTGGAACTGATGGGTGAAAAGCGCAGCGCGATCAAAAACCGCGTTCTTCCGCTGCTCGAGATGGTCGGCCTTGCCGATAAAGCAAAGCAGTACCCCGCCCAGCTCTCCGGCGGCCAGAAACAGCGTGTTGCCATTGCCCGAGCCCTTGCCAGCAAACCGCATGTACTGCTGTGCGATGAAGCGACCTCGGCGCTGGACCCACAGACCACTAGCTCGATTCTCGAGCTGCTGCGCGACATCAATCACCAACTGGGCATCACCATCCTGCTCATTACCCACGAAATGGAAGTGGTGAAATCGATCTGCCACCGGGTCAGCCTGATCTCTGATGGCAAGCTGGTAGAGGACGCGGAAGTGGGCGACTTCTTTACCGCGCCTGCAACGCAGCTTGGTCGCGACTTTTTGAACGACTTCTTACAACTCAGCCCTCCGAAAGAGCTACTGGAGCGCCTGGAAGAGCGCCCTAATGAACACACGCACCCGGTGGTGCGGCTAACGTTCTCGGGTGACGCCGTTTCCACACCGCTCATTTCTCGTCTGGCGCGGGAGTGCAGCGTGGACGTCAGCATCCTGCAGGCCAAAGTCGAGTCCATACAAGACCGCACGCTGGGCCTAATGATTGCCGAGCTACTGGGCAGCCATGAGCAAACCCAGCAAGCCATGTCCTATTTAGAAGCGCATCAACTACAGGTGGAGGTACTTGGTCATGTCCAGCGCAATGTTTGATCTCATTTTACAGGCCACGCTGGATACCCTTTACATGGTGGCCGTATCGGGTGTGATTGCCACCCTATTGGGCCTGCCGTTGGGCGTCATGCTTTACGTGACCCGCCCGCGGCAAATCATGGCGATGCCCATTCTCAACCAGGTACTGGGCATCATCACCAACATCGGGCGTTCGATTCCGTTCATCATTTTGATGGTCGCCATCATTCCCTTCACTCGCATGTTGGTGGGCACTTCCATCGGCATCAATGCCGCGTCGGTACCGCTGACGATTGCCGCTATTCCCTTCGTGGCCCGCCTTATCGAGGGCGCGCTGAATGAGATCTCTCCGGGACTGATCGAATCTGCGCAATCCATGGGGGCGACACCTTGGCAAATCATTACCAAGGTACTGATCCCTGAAGCGCGCGGCGGCATCATCACAGGCCTCACCATTACGCTGGTCACCTTAGTGAGTTACTCGGCCATGGCGGGCGCCGTGGGCGGCGGCGGACTGGGCGACCTAGGCATTCGCTACGGCTACAACCGCTTCAACCCCACGATCATGCTGATCACCGTGGTGATCCTAGTCGTACTGGTACAAGGGTTTCAAAGCCTGGGCGACTACTTGGTGCGCAAAAGCGACCGTAAATAGTCATAGCCAGCCTCTTTCATTGGCATAGCTAAATATAACAAAAACGCATTAGACTTGCGTTTCTTATTCCCGCATCATTGCAACACGATGCACAACGACACTGGAGTAATGCCATGCAAAAAGTCATTATCGGCAGCCTGACCGCACTGGCTCTGGCCATCAACGTGGCCAATGCGGAAACCCGTACCATCAAAATGGGCACCGTCGCCGGCCCCGAAACCGAAGTCATGGAAGTGGCCGCGCGCATTGCCAAAGAAGAGTACGACCTGAACGTCGAAATCATCGAGTTCACCGACTACGTCACACCGAACGCGGCGCTGGCCGATGGCAGCCTGGATGCCAACGCCTACCAGCACGAGCCTTACATGCAGGCGATGGTCAATGACCGTGGCTACGATTTTGCCATTGCTGGTTACACCTTCGTGTACCCCATCGGCGCGTATTCTGAAAAGTACGACAGCATCGATGAGCTGCCGGACGGTGCCCAAATCGCGCTACCCAACGACCCTTCCAACGAAGGGCGTGCGCTCATTTTGATGCATAACGAAGGCTTGATCACGCTCAACGATCCGACCTTCCTGGAAGCCACGCCGATCGATATCGCAGAAAATCCGCGCGGCTTCCGCTTCCGTGAAATCGAAGCAGCGCAGTTGCCCCGTGTCCTGCCGGATGTCGACATGGCTTTCATCAACAACACCTTCGCCCAGCCGGCTGGCCTGAGCCTGGACGATGCGCTGATCAAGGAAGGCCCTGAGTCTCCCTACGTCAACCTGATTGCGGTTCGCGGTGGCGATGAAGATCGCGAAGAAATTCGCCAGTTGGTCGACGCCTATCAGCGTGAGGAAGTGATCGAGAAAGCCGACGAGCTGTTCAAAGGTGCGGCGGTACCAGGCTGGACTGACGAGTAACTCTCACCCGTTCATGATTCATTATCAGGCCAGCCGAAAGGCTGGCCTGATGCGTTTTTCATCAAGGAAATGGTATGTCGACCACCGATTACACCCTACTCAACCGTCAGCTAGAAGCTTTGTTAGACACTCGCGACTGGCTGACCAATAGCGCCCAAACCTGCGCTTTCATTCAGCAAGCGCTAGAGACGCTGAACTGGGTTGGCTTTTATCTCCAGCGCGAACCGCAACTGCTGTGCCTCGGGCCGTTTCAGGGAAAACCCGCCTGCCACCCCATTCCATTTAGCAAAGGTGTTTGTGGAGCAGCGGCCCGTGAACAGACAACGCAACGTGTCGATGACGTACACGCGGTGGCCGACCACATCGCCTGCGACGCCGATTCACGTTCCGAGCTGGTCGTTCCCATCGTAAGCGATGGTGTCGTATGGGGTGTACTGGATATCGACAGCCCGCAGCACGCGCGCTTTAGCCAAGAAGATCAGGCGGGCATCGAGGCGCTGGTGGCGACTTTCGTACGGCAAACAGACCTTCCTCGCTTCGTATGATGCAAGACGCCAAACGATAAAACAGGGCACACAAAAAAGCCCCGCTCGATGAGCGGGGCTTTTTTGTGACTGTCTGGTAGGACCAGGCGGATTTGAACCGCCGACCTCCACGATGTCAACGTGGCGCTCTAACCAACTGAGCTATGGTCCTAGAAATGTGCACGGATAGATTTGGTAGGACCAGGCGGATTTGAACCGCCGACCTCCACGATGTCAACGTGGCGCTCTAACCAACTGAGCTATGGTCCTGCTGTGCAACGGATGCGTATTCTACGGCTTCATGGCTGAATTGCAAGTCATTTTTGCGCCTTTGCCTACTTTAGTGCCTTACCCTACCCGCTCCCGCAAATTACATCGACACTTATCAAACCTACCGGCTAAGCTGCACATAGATTAATCATGATCGCTTACGGATAAGGAGATAGGTTTTGTTAGGGCCTTTGCTAGGATGCATCGCCGGTTTACTACTATTATCCACCCTCATCGCGCGAATAAGGCTACGTTGGTGGTGGGTGCGAAGTTTCGAGTTTCCACGACTACAAATCGCGGTGCTCGCTGGGCTCTGCGCCGCCATTGGCGCACTCCTCTTGCCCCTCAGCCGATGGCAGACTGCCACGATAGGGTTGTCGCTACTCACCTGCATGCTCCAACTGCGCTACATCTTTCCCTGGACACGACTTTGGCCCGTACAGGTTCAATCGACCCGCAAGGCGCCGGATGAGCAGAAAATCACGTTACTGATCGCTAACGTGCTCACACCAAACCGTCAAGCGGATAAGCTGATCAGCATGATAGAGCAGCACCAGCCCGATATGGTGTTGACGCTGGAATCCGACCAGTGGTGGCAGCGTCAGTTGGATACTGCTCTCTCGAAAGCCTGGCCAAACAGCGTAAAAATTCCCCTCGACAACCTTTACGGCATGCACTTGTACTCTCGACTGACGCTCAGCGAGACGGAAGTAAAATGGTTGATTCAGGATGACATCCCCTCTATCCATACCTACGTCACCCTAGCGAGCGGCGATCAGATCCGTTTCTATGCGCTGCATCCACGTCCTCCCGCCCCCAGCGAGAGTGAAAAATCGCTTTGGCGAGACGCCGAGCTACTCTTGGTAGGCAAGGAAATTCACCAGAACCCATCGCCTACGCTCGTTGCGGGCGATCTCAACGACGTCGCTTGGTCACGCACGACACGTCGGTTTTGCCGGATCAGTGGCATGCTCGACCCTCGCCGCGGGCGAGGAATGTTTAGCACGTTTCATGCAAACTATCCGTTTCTGCGCTGGCCACTAGATCACGTATTCGTCAGTGAGCACTTCACGCTAGACAGTATGCAGCGCCTAGACGCCTTCGGATCCGACCACTTCCCGATCCTCGCAACGCTCTGTTATCGCCCCTCACGGCAAGATGAGCATGACAATCCAGAAGCGAGTCAAGAGGAGCGCCAAGAAGCCAGCGAGACCATTCAAAAGGGCAAAACGGAACGCCAAAAGACGTAGCCGCCTTGCCCTGCGTCAAGGCGCTTCGCTACTCTGGCACCCCGCCCTTCGTCAGTACCGTAGGATCGAGCAGCCGCTCCAACGTAGCTCGATCCAACTCCGTCTCTTCTTCCGCCACATCGATGATGGGCCTTCCCGCTTGGTAAGCCTTTTTGGCAATCGCAGCCGCCGCGTTGTAGCCAATCACACTGTTGAGCGCGGTGACGAGGATGGGGTTACGCGCCAGCGGGCCTTGGAGATTGTCTTCACGGACTGTGAAGGTGGCGATGGCGCGCTCACCCAGCAAGGTGGCGGTACTGCTCATCAATGTAATCGAGGTCAACAGGTTCGAGGCCACGAGTGGCAACATGACGTTGAGCTGAAAATTGCCGCTTTGTCCGGCCACCGTAATAGCAGCATCCAATCCAATCACTTGAGCGGCCGCTTGCGCCGCCGACTCAGGGATGACGGGATTGACCTTGCCGGGCATGATCGAACTTCCCGGCTGCAATGCTTCCAATTCGATTTCTCCCAGCCCCGCTAGCGGCCCAGAGTTCATCCAGCGCAGATCGTTGGCGATCTTCATTACGACGCATGCCAACCCCTTCAACTGACCGGAAAGCTCTACCGCGGCATCTTGCGATGCCAAGCTGGCAAAGAAACTATCGTTAGGTACAAATGAGAGACCTGTTTGCTGGCTTAGGTCTTTAGCCATCAAGTCAGCAAATCCCTCCGGCGCATTGATCCCCGTGCCCACAGCGGTGCCACCCTGGGCAAGGCGGCATAGTCGCGTCATGGCACTATCGAACCGCTCGATGGCTTGACCCACCTGGCTAGACCACGCGCCTAGCTCTTGATCCATGCGAAGCGGCATGGCGTCCATCAAGTGGGTACGGCCGGTTTTGACGATATGACTCAACTCATTGGCACGGCGGTCGATCGTTGCCTTGAGTTCGGTTAACGCAGGGCGCAGTGACTCGTTCACCGCGATAGCCGCTGACAGGTGGATCGCCGTGGGAATGACATCGTTACTGGATTGCCCCATATTGACGTGATCGTTAGGTGTGACGTCAACGCCCTCTCGGCTGGCCAACGTCGCTAACACCTCGTTCACATTCATATTGGTCGACGTACCCGACCCCGTTTGGAAAACGTCGATGGGAAAATGCTCATCATGCTGGCCATCGATCACCGATTGTGCGGCTTTTTCGATCGCCTGGGCACGCTCTGCATCCAATAACCCTAACTGATGATTACTGCGCGCCGCTGCCAGCTTAATACGAGCAACCGCATGAACGAAGGCCTCCGGCATCGGCGTGCCCGACACGGGAAAATTATCGATAGCACGCTGCGTTTGTGCCCCATAAAGCGCCGTGGCTGGAACCTTCAACTCGCCCATACTATCCCGCTCGATACGTGTTTCCATGTTGCACTCCTTGTGAGTCATCGGCGACACGGACTATCCACACCGCCATGTGATAACGATTCTCTGTAGCTTTTAGACTAGTGTTCGCGCCCCTCTTGGTAAACCCACTGTTCGTTCAACCGTTTGCCCATATCAGCGCGGCACGCGCGGTCAAAAGTTCATTGCGCCCCTGATGTTGCACTGCACAAAAACACTTGCTATGCTGCAATGCAAGATAACCCATCAGTGACGGTGCGCGATCTAACCAGCCGACGCTGATCAATGAATCGTCCTGGGCTCAGCTTAGCAGCCCCAGACGCTCGTAATGGCATAGGAGAGTTAATGATGCGTACGTTCAATACCAACGAAATGACCCAGCAGTTCGACAACCTGTTCATGGCACCGGCACGTGCCTACATGAATCTGAGCATCGACTACTCTGAAAAGCTGATGAACGCTCAGCTAGACGCTAACAAAGCGTATGTCGACACCGGCATCGCGCAGATGCGTCAGCTGCTGAGTGTCAAAGATGTCGACGGCCTGCGTAGCTACATGGAAGGTCAGCAGAAAGTGGCTAAAGAACTGGCCGAGCGTGTCAAAGGCGATACCGACAAGGTCGTATCATTACAGCAGGATTTTTTGCAGAAGAGTCAGAAATTGACAGAAGAGAATGTGAAGCAGGCACAAGCGGCCGCGACTAAAATGAGCAAGACCGCCTAACGCATTCAGCGTTGATCATTTGATCAGTCTCGTCACGCCCCTGCCAGCACACTGGCAGGGGCGTTTTACCAATCGAGCGCCGACTTTACGAAAGGGATCGTTAATTTCCGCTTTGCTGATAATGATGCCTGATCCAAGGTGTCCAAAGCTCGACAGAGCTCGCCCAACTCCCTCGGCCCACGGTGCATGATGTAGCGCCCTACGTCATCGGGCAACTGCATGCCACGGACCTGGGCACGTAGCTTTAGCGCCGCCAAACGGTCATTATCGTCCAACGGGTGAAGATGGAAGGTGACTCCCCAGGCCAGTCGAGACGCCAAATCCGGCAGCACTACCTCCAAATGGCGCGGCGGCTTGTTGGCCGCGATCAACAACGCTTTGCCCGCGTCCCGCAAACGATTGAACGCGTGAAATAACGCCTCTTCCCAGCGTTTGCGCCCAATGACGTATTCCAAATCATCGATGGCTACCAGATCGAGCCGCTCGATATCCTCCAACATGAGCGGTGGAAAATGGCCTAGGTCCGCAAGTGGCAAATAGAGGGCACGCTTGTCTTGGTCGGAAGCCGCATGGCAGGCGGCTTGCAGTAAGTGACTACGGCCGCTGCCTGGGGCACCCCACACATAGAGAAACGGCTCTGAGCCAGGCGTTAGCTGATGAGCAAGGTGGTCGACCAACGACGCATTGGCGCGAGAAGCATAATAGTTATCGAACGTCGCATCGTCGCGCAGCCCCACCCCAAGCGGCAGCTGTGCCGGTAATCGGCTCATGATGACTCCCTATTGTCGTCGCCCTGCAGCGCTTCATGCTGTTTGTGCTGTTCTGGAGCGTCTAGCTGTGCGTCATAGAGTGCACTGTTTTTATAGCGATCTTTCACCTCGCGCAGCAGCACCATGATCACCGCCGCTGCGGGTAGCGCCAATAGCACGCCCGTGAGTCCGAACAAATGCCCGCCCGCGAGCACCGCAAAAATGACCGCCACCGGGTGCAAACCAATCTTATCGCCTAATAGCTTCGGTTGCAGCACGACGCTTTCGGCGACTTGACCCAAACCAAAGACAACGATGACGCCGAGCACCGCCCACCAGGTATCGAACTGAAACAGCGCCACTACCAACGCGATCGCTAGACCGACGATGAAACCCAAAAAGGGAACGATGCTGACTAGCCCAGAAAGCGCGCCAATCAGCAACCCGAAATTCAGCCCTAATAGCGTCAACCCAGCAGCGTAAATAATGCCCAAGCACAGCATGACGAGCAGCTGGCCGCGCAAAAACGAAGCCAACACCTCATCGCAGCGGCGCGCTAAACGAAACGTATCGTCTGCCCACTGCCTAGGCACCAAATTTCCCAGGTTGTCGAGCATTCGGTCCCAATCCAGCAGCAGGTAAAACGTCACCACCGGAATGAGCGCGACATACGTCACCCAAGAGACGAACGCCATGCCCGAACGACCGATATGGCCCAATGCTTGAGCCACGTAACTACCCGCATCCCGCCAGTTGTCGATGAGAGTCTCGCGCACATTGCTAAGCTCGGTGGCAAGATCGTACCCTGTCCATTCCTGAACTTGAGGCGCCAGCACGCCCTCTACCCAACTGAGTACGCCCGGCAACGCTTCCCCTAACTGCTTGATCTGCTGAACGACGAGTGGAATGAGGACCAGCAGGCTCACCGCCAGTACGAGCATCAGCACCAAAAAAACGCTGCTCACTGCCCAGACTCGCCGCATGCCCAAACGCTGAAAGAAATCCGTCAACGGGTCAGCCAAGTAGGCCAAAATCAACCCTGCGATAAAGGGCATCAGAACGGCATCGAGAAAATACACCGTTCCCACCAGCGCAACGACCAGCGCGATCCCCCACCATGAATGCCTCATTCCCTGCTCCTTCCTGGATATACGGTCAGCGGTAGTGCTCGAATAGTAACAAAAGTTGCTCGCGACGCACCTGATAACGCGCCACATCGATGCGACTTACGTCGCTGGGTGATACAATCGCCCACCGTTATTGCTCCGGCACTGGCTATTTGCCAGCACAATCGCACTGCAGCATTGCATAGGCTTCACAGGACCTGTCATGACCGAGACTTCTTCCTCCCAGGCTACGCCCTCTCTGAGCTACAAAGACGCAGGTGTCGATATCGATGCCGGCAACGCTCTTGTCGATCGCATCAAGCACGTTGCCAAGCGCACGTCACGCCCTGAAGTGATGGGTGGTCTTGGCGGTTTTGGTGCCCTGTGCGAGCTACCTGCTGGCTATCGGCAGCCGGTGCTCGTCTCCGGCACCGACGGTGTCGGCACCAAGCTGCGCCTGGCCATGGATCTTGGCAAGCATGACACCATTGGCATCGACCTGGTAGCCATGTGCGTCAATGACCTGATCGTCGCTGGTGCCGAGCCGCTGCTATTCCTCGATTACTATGCCACAGGCAAATTGGATGTCGACATCGCTGCCGATGTCGTGACCGGTATCGGCGCTGGCTGCGAGCTGGCCGGCTGCGCTCTGGTCGGCGGTGAAACGGCTGAAATGCCGGGCATGTACGAAGGCAGCGATTACGATTTGGCCGGTTTCTGCGTGGGCGTCGTGGAGAAGTCCGAGATTCTCGACGGCAGCAACGTGGCTGAAGGTGATGTGCTGCTTGGCTTGGCGTCTTCTGGTCCACACTCCAACGGCTATTCGTTGATCCGCAAAATCCTAGAAGTCAGCAATGCTTCCTTGGAGGAGAGCATCGATGGCCAGCCGCTGGGCGATGCACTGATGGCACCCACGCGTATCTACGTGAAGTCACTGCTATCGATGATGCGGGGCACCGACATCCCGGTTCATGCGCTTTCTCATATCACTGGCGGCGGCCTGCTGGAGAACATTCCCCGTGTATTGCCAGACACCCTGGCCGCACGCATCGATCTCACTAGCTGGCAGCGGCCAGAGGTATTCAACTGGCTTCAGGCCAAGGGCAACGTCAACGAGACTGAAATGCACCGTGTCCTGAACTGCGGAATTGGTATGGTCGTTGTCGTTCCCGCCGAACAAGCTGCCAACGCCAAAGCGCATCTGGAAGCACAGGGCGAGACTGTCTATACGATCGGCCAGATCGTTCAGCGCCAGGAACAGGCGGTAGTGCTCGAGCGCGGTCAAGCAGGTTCGCAGGAATGAATAGTACGGACGACAGCAGCGACATCCTCAACGGCATGACGCCTGAGCCCATGGGCGCTCGCCGAGTGGTGGTACTGATTTCTGGCAGTGGCAGCAATCTTCAGGCACTCATCGAGGCCCAGCAGCACGACAGGTTGGGCGGTGGAATTGTCGCCGTCATTTCCAATGAACCCGATGCCTACGGGTTGAAACGCGCCCATGAAGCTGGTATCGAAGCAGTCGCGCTACCGCATCGCGAGTACGATAGTCGTGATGCTTACGATGGCGCACTGATCAAAGTGATCGAACGCCATGAGCCGGATGTCATCGTCCTTGCTGGCTTCATGCGCATTCTCACGCCACGTTTCGTACAGCGTTTTCTCGGACGGATGCTCAACATCCATCCCTCCCTACTGCCCGCGTATCAGGGTTTGAATACCCACGCGCGCGCACTGGCTGACGGCGTTTCTCATCATGGCTGTAGCGTCCACTTCGTTACCGAAGAGCTGGATGGGGGGCCGGTCGTTCTACAAGCCGAGCTACAGGTAAGCGCCGACGACACCGTCGAGACCCTTAAGGAGAAGGTGCACGCCCGGGAGCATCTGATCTTCCCCATTGCGGTGCAGTGGTTTCTTGAGGGACGCCTACAGTACGCTGCCGACGGGGCCACGATGGACGGCCACCCGCTTCCGCCGTATGGCATGCGCCTCTCCCATGCCGATGCTGCCGAAGAGCTGGACGAAGAAAGCGGCAACGCCTAAGTTTCCATTGTCAGTGTAAAAAAAGCCTTGCCACAGTGATGCGGCAAGGCTTTTTTGTAGCAGAAGAAAAATGGTGTGTCAGGTACGCGGTAGTGTCACGCCACGCTGCCCCATGTACTTACCCCCCCGATCTTTATAAGAGATGTCGCACACCTCATCAGACTCCAGGAAAAGCATCTGAGCGACCCCTTCATGGGCATAGATTTTTGCGGGTAGGTTCGTGGTGTTGGAGAACTCCAGCGTCACGTGCCCCTCCCACTCGGGCTCCAGCGGCGTCACATTGACGATGATGCCGCAGCGTGCATAGGTGGATTTACCCAGACAAATGGTCAGCACATTGCGCGGAATGCGAAAGTACTCAACCGTCCGCGCTAGGGCGAACGAGTTCGGCGGGATGATGCAAACGTCGCCCTTCACGTCGACAAAGCTTTTGTCATCGAACGCTTTGGGGTCGACGATGGCCGAATGGATATTGGTAAACACCTTGAACTCATCGGCACAGCGCACGTCGTAACCGTAGCTGGAGGTACCATAGGAGATCACCCGCTGGTCGTTCACATAGCGCACCTGCTCTGCCTCGAACGGCTCGATCATGGCATCGCTTTGCGCCATTCGGCGAATCCATTTGTCTGATTTAATGCTCATCGGTTACTTCATCACTCGCTAAAAGAAATCGTAGGGCCGTCGCTTTGGCTAGCGCTGACGGACTGCGCCACTTGGCTGGCAATCTCGGCAAAGATGCGACTCACAGCGCCATCGGGCTCGGACACCACGCTGGGCCGCCCGGAATCTGCCAATTCGCGAATCGATAGCGTCAGCGGCAAACGGCCCAACACGGTCGTGTCGTATTCATCAGCGATACGGTCACCGCCTCCAGTGCCGAAAATCGCCGCTTCATGGCCACACTTCTCGCAGTGGTAGAGGCTCATATTCTCCACCACGCCCAGCACCGGCACGTTGACTTTGCGGAACATCTCGATGCCTTTACGGGCATCCAGCAGCGCGATGTCCTGAGGCGTCGTGACGATGACAGCGCCGGATACCGGCACTTTCTGCGCCAACGTCAGTTGGATGTCTCCCGTGCCGGGCGGCATATCGATCAACAAGAAATCCAGATTATCCCACTGGGTTTGGGTGAGCATTTGCTGAAACGCCCCCACCACCATCGGCCCGCGCCATACCATCGCGTCGCGGGTGTTGACCATGAACGCCATCGACATCGCTTGTATGCCGTGAGCCTCCAAGGGCAGAAACTTATTGTCTGCCGCCGCCTGGGGACGTACCCCCTCTTCCACGCCCAACATTTGCGCTTGGCTAGGGCCATAAATATCGGCATCCAATACGCCAACGCGGTAGCCCTGGGCAGATAGCGCCAGCGCTAAGTTGACCGTTACGGTGGACTTACCAACGCCACCTTTGCCGGATGCCACTGCCACAATATGCTTTACACCATCCATCTATGGCACTCCCAAGGGTTGTTGATTGTGAACATGGCGTGAATGATACTCCTCAGCGCCCTATTTCTAAACCAACAAACAGAAGCGGATGCGGGGAAACCCCGCATCCGCTTGCGTTAGAGGCATGATTTTTGTTTTAAACGACTTAGCTTCCGCTCTGCTGGCTCTCTGCTTCATCCGCCTGAGCGTTTTCTCCTTCTGCCCCACTAGCGCTATCTTCCCCATCTTGCTGAGCTTGCTGCTCGCCCGTGAGGTTTGGCACGTCCCCCGAGGCTGGGTCATCGACATGGAGGCGCTCATCGAGCGTCGACAGCTCATCTCGCCACTCGCTGAGCTGCGTTTCCAGACGCGCGAGCTGCTCTTGACGGGCTTCGATATCGTTTTCGACCTTCGCGACTTCATCGCGGCCGATGTCCAGGGCCACCATGAGGTCATCCATTTCGGTGCGCACCTGTTCGAGGCTTTGCTGCTCTTCTTCACGCAGTTGGGTAAGTGAATCCACCTCAGACTGCAGCGAATCCCGCTCGCGCATCACGCTATCGCGCTCTTCTTGGAGAGATTGCAGCTCGCTCTCCTGGGTGGCTATTTCCTCTTCGAGCGTAGCCAAACGGTCGTTGGCATCGCTTACCTGACTGTCGAGTTCACTAAGTTCGCTCTCCGCGGCACTCAAGTCCTCCACGGCTTGTTGGCGCTGCTCTTCTGCTTGCTGACGGGCAGACTCTGCCTGCTGACGCGCCTCTTCCGCACTTTGTCGCGCCTCTTCTACCTGCTGCAGAGAAGACTGTGCTTCGTCACGCTCACTAACGACTTGATCACGTTCTTCACGTAAGCTCTGCAGCTCGCTCTCGGCGCTAGCAAGCTGCTCCTCCAGTGCCGAGACTTCCTGTTGTAGCGTCTCGCGCTGGCTCTCTAACTCTTGCAAACGGGTCTCGACACCGCTGACATCTTCTTGAGCCGACTCAAGACTAGCCGCTGCGTCTGCCTGCTGCTGCTCCAACGACGCCATTTCATCGCGCATAGCGGTCAAGTCAGCTTCCGCCTGTTCGACTTCCGATAGGCGCTGGCTTAGCTCCGTATTTTCTTGCTCGACACTCGCCAGTTGACCTTCCAAGGTCTCGACGCGCTCTTGATGGGTGCCTGAATTGGATTGCGCCATGATGGCCCAAATCACGGCAATGGCAGCAATCCCAGCGATACCCTTCACACGGTTATCCTGGAAAAGCGTTTTCATATCCGGCTTGTGAGCAGGCGTGTTCGAATCGGAGTGATTGGCTTCTGACATGCTGCGTCCCTCTTTTCGCTTGGCTACTGATATCAGCAGCGTTAGTGACAGGTAGCAAGATGGTGATCAGGTCGTGGCTTTATGAATCTATTCGTTACTAGCATACACAGCGCAGGTCATAACGCCACCCGACGAAGCGCTCAATCGTCTATCCCCTCGTCAAACGGTGATGCTTCCCCTGGGAAAACCCAGCCGATACACCATGGTGGCGCTCAAACCACGAAAGCGTCTGATGAAGAGAGACGACGCTACCAATGATCAGCAACGCCGGCGGTTGGATCTCCCCACGCTGAAAGCTGTCTGGCAAAGATGTCAATGTTCCCACATGGGTTCGCTGCTGCTGGGTCGTGCCTTGTTCGATCAACGCCAGCGGCGTGGTAGGGGGCAGGCCGTGAGCCGTCAGGGCGTTGCAAATGGAAGCTAAGTTGCTTAATCCCATGTAAAACACCAGCGTCTGGCCCGGCTGCGCCAGCGTCGCCCAATCCAGCGAAAACTCTCCCTCCTGTAAATGCCCCGTCACGAAGCGGACAGACTGCGCGTGATCACGGTGGGTCAGCGGAATACCTGCATACGCAGCGCAGCCGGACGCTGCCGTGATACCTGGAACCACTTCCACAGGGATACCCGCTGCCACCAGTGTTTCAAGCTCCTCGCCCCCACGCCCAAAAATGAACGGATCCCCCCCTTTTAGGCGAATCACCTGCTTGCCCTGCCGAGCCCAAGTCACCAACGATTGGTTGATCTCCCCCTGCGGTACGCTGTGGGAGGAGCGAGCCTTACCCACGTAATAACGCTCCGCCTCGGCGGGTAACAGCGCCAAAATTTCATCGCTCACCAAACGGTCATACAGCACTACCTGGGCGCTCAGTAGCCGCTTGTAGGCTTTCAACGTCAATAAATCTGGGTCGCCGGGCCCTGCGCCAATCAGACTGACGCGCCCAATCTGCCGTTGCGCGGACTCAAGCACGTCAGCCTCGGGAAGAACCCCATTTGATCGTTGCGTATTCAAAGCCATCACCCGTGAAATTTTGAATCTAATGATATTTTAGAAAAGAATGAACAAGACCACGCTTACGCAGAACCCTTATTTTCGCGTCACATCCATACAAATGGAATATAAATATCAGTTTTAATGACCAAAAAGTATTAAAAACCGCTAAATTGTCAGCAATGGCTTACATATTGTTTACGTTTTTACCGCTAACCTTCACGACTAACTTACAACAGGCATAAAAACCGGAGATTCACGCATGCCCGTGAATGACCTAGCCGCACCGTCAATCGACATACCCGCCAGTGCCGATAGCCTCGTACCCCACATTCCTGGGGTTATTTTTCAGTTCTATCGCTCCCATAGTGGCCATATGAACTTTCCCTACCTTGAGGGGGGTGGGATGGCGTTAGCCTATGTCGACAAACAGCAGCTCGCCGAAGATGCCAGCCTGCTGCTGGAACAACTCACCGGCCACGACCATCCCAAAGTGATGTCGGCCATCGAGCGCTCCGCGCGCTGGATGCTCCCGCTCAATACGCGTTTTCGGCTTCCCTTCCCTGAAGAGAAGCCACACTGGATTGCGGTAAGTGCCAACCCTGAGCCCATCGCATCAGGAGTGCGATGGAATGGGCTAATGATGGACATCACCGACCAAGTCGTCGAAGAGCAGCGGCTACGTAAGCTCTGCGATACCGACCCACTCACCAACCTGCCCAATCGGCGTAAATTGATGGGACAGCTCACCCACTTAGCTTCGATGAGCGCCCGTCACGGCACGCCGCTATCGATCATGATGATCGATATCGACCATTTCAAACAGCTCAATGACCGCTGGGGGCATCTGCAGGGCGACAACGTCCTGAAACAGTTGGCGATGATGGCCCAGTCACTACTGCGCTGCGAAGACATGCTCGCCCGGCTAGGAGGAGAAGAGTTTATGGTAGTGCTGCCGCTCACCTCGCTGCAGCAATGCCATAAGCTTGCGGACCGCTTACGCCAAACCATCGCCGATCACGATTTTGGTATCGGGCAGGGCAGCGTCACATTGAGTATTGGCGTGGCGGAGTATCACTGCGGGGAGCCTTTGGTCACTTTGATCGATCGGGCCGACCGGGCTCTTTACAGCGCCAAAGAGGTTGGTCGCGACTGCGTATGCCTTCTACCCTGAAGAGACGACTTCAACAGGAGGCATTCCCATGACATCGCTAGCACAAACACAGTGCGAACCTTGCAGCGGCAACGCCATGCCACTCTCTCATGAGGCATGCCAAGCGCATCTCAAGGCACTTCCAGAGTGGCAGATTATCGAACACGATGGCATCATGAAGCTATCGAGACCATTCACGTTTCGTAACTTTGCCGACGCGCTAGCGTTTAGCCAACGTGTTGGCGATGTCGCAGAGCAGGCGGGTCACCACCCTGTTTTGATCACCGAATGGGGCAAAACCACTGTCACTTGGTGGTCCCATGAAATAAACGGCCTGCATCTTAACGACTTCATTCTTGCCGCCAGAACCGACGAGGTAGCCGAATAAATGTTTGAGCAAATTGAGCGAGTCCCTGGAGACGCCATTCTCGGGCTGATCGAAGCTTTCAAAAAAGATACCAACCCGCAGAAAGTCGACCTGGGTGTTGGCGTATATCGAGACGCCGCTGGCAACACGCCGGTCATGCGCGCCGTTAAGGAAGCGGAAGCTCGCCTGCTCAAGAATGAATCCACCAAGACCTACATTGGCTCGCACGGCGCTCCCGCTTATGGTGAAGCCGTGCTGCCGTTGGTGCTGGGCTCGGACTCACCGGTACTCAAAGCCAACCGGGCCAGCGCTACTCAGTCGCCAGGTGGTACCGGTGCGCTGCGTCTAGCGGCCGACTTCGTCGCCAGTCAACTGCCGGGCAAAGGCATCTGGGTAAGCGATCCCACTTGGCCGAATCACCACGGCATTTTTACGTCAGCGGGGATCGAGCTGCACAAATACCCTTATGTCGACGCGGATAACCGGCTGGATTTCAACGGCATGCTAGCCGCGCTTAAGAAAATCCCTGAGGGTGATGTCGTCGTACTGCACGCCTGCTGCCACAACCCCACCGGCTTCGACCTTTCCCAGTCGCAGTGGCAAGAGGTTCTGACCGTACTGAAGGAGCGCCAGCTGCTGCCGTTGATCGACTTCGCTTACCAAGGTTTCGGGGAAGGCTTGGACGAAGACGCTTACGGCGTTCGTCTGTTGGCCGAGCATCTGGATGAGGTGATCATCACCAGTTCCTGCTCCAAAAACTTCGGTATTTACTGCGAGCGTACCGGCTGCTTGATTCTAATCGCTAAAGACGCCGAGCAAATGGAAAACGTGCGTTCCCAGGTGGCTATCGTGGCGCGTGAGAACTACTCCAACCCGCCCGCTCACGGTGGCGCGATCGTCAGCGAGATTTTGCACGATGCCGAGCTTTCCGCCCTGTGGCGTGAAGAGCTGACCGAAATGCGCGACCGCATCAACACACTGCGCCGCGACTTCGTCGAGGCTTTGAAGCCTTACGGCTTAGATGAAAAGTACGCCTGTGTGGCCGAGCAGCGCGGCATGTTCTCCTACACCGGCCTGACACCGGAACAGGTCGACCGTTTGCGTGACGAGTTCGGCATTTACATGGTTCGCTCTGGTCGTGCCAACGTCGCGGGATTCTCACACGAGAATCTCCCCTACCTCGCCAAAGCGATCGCGGCAGTCAACGACTAATCCACCGCATACCCCGCAACGCCCAGGCCATCGCCTGGGCGTTTTCGTTGGTCACTCACAAGAAAAGCCATAAGGTTATCAACCCCTTGGCCAAGGTTGTGTACAATTGCGCCTTCGCCGCCAGAGCCTGGGGCGCCCGCGCGGCGTCCGATACAACGCAGCGCTTGACCGATCAGTCAAACTTTCGGCACACTCAGCGTAGCCTTGTATACAACACACCATAACCAAGAGGCATCACATGGCGGCTGCTGGCACTCATTACCCGTGGTACAAAAAGGAAGATACCGACGCATTCTTTGCGCTCTTTCAGAACAATATCGCTAACTTCGTCATCATCGCGATTACGATGTTAGGCATGGGGTTTCCCACGTCGATCGTGTATGGCCAGGTGCTACCCGGCGCCGCCGTCGCAGTCATGGTCGGTAACTTTTACTACGCCTGGAGCGCCGCCAGGCTCGCACGAAAAGAGAACCGTAGCGACGTTACTGCCCTCTCCTACGGCATTTCGACCCCCGTCATGTTCGTCTTCCTGTTTGGCGTTCTATTGCCTGCCAAACAGCTCACCGGCGATGCCGAACTGGCCTGGAAAGTAGCGGTTGCCGCGTGCTTCATCAGCGGCGCGATAGAAGCGGTGATTAGTATCGTTGGCCGTTGGGCGCAGTACCACCTACCCCGAGCCGCCATGCTGGGGGCCGTAGCGGGCGTAGCGCTGACCTTCATCGCCGGTGAAATGCTGTTCAAAACCTTGGAGATGCCGGTCATTGGCCTGCTGGTGCTGGGGATCATCATCGTTGGCTTGGTGGCCCGCGTGAGCATGCCCTTCAAACTACCGACATCGCTGTTCGCTATCGTGGTGGGCACCGTCATGGCCTACCTGATTGGCGATGCGGGTAGCGAGCGCTTCAGCGATGCGTTCACGCATCTCGGCTTTTACCCGCTACTCCCCAACCTCGCTTGGTTCGAGGGGCTGGGCCTTCTGTTCACCGGCATGCTGGCCGTGCTGACCGTGGTACTGCCCATCACGCTCTATAACGCCATAGAGACGATGAACAATGTCGAAGCCATGGAGGCCGCTGGCGACAAGTATGACGTGCGCGAGTGCCAGGCAGTGGATGGTGCAGGTACCATGATTGGGGCACTATTTGGTGGCGTGTTCCCAACGACGGTTTATATTGCCACGGTAGGTGCGAAATGGATGGGCGCGGGTCGTGGCTACAGCCTGCTCAACGGGGCAGTTTACGCGTTGGCGACGATGTTCGGGCTCATCGCCGCGCTGGCTGCGATCATTCCCGTCTCTGTCGTTGCGCCGATTTTAGTGTTCGTCGGCATGTCGATGATCGCAACGGCGTTCCAAGCCAACGACACGCGCTACTACCCGGCCATTGCGCTGGCCATGCTGCCCTACTTTGCCAACTACGTCATGACCCGTTTCAACCGAGGGGCGGGCGAGGTGGTAAGCGACATTTCCAGTGCCATCGTCGTCATGGGCCAAGGTGCCATGTTCATGGCCATCTTCTTAGGTGCCATGACCGTCTCGGTGATCGACCATCAGTTTCGCCGAGCAGCAGCCTTTGCCGTCATTGCCGCAGGCTTCTCGTTCGTCGGTTTGATGCATGCCCCCAAGCTCGCCTTCAACGCCGCACCGGAGTTCGTCATGGGCTATTTAGCGATGGCCTTACTGTTCGTCTACTTCTCGTTCCAAGAAGCCCCTGATAAGCGCTGATTCATTGCGAGGCTCCCGCCTGCCGGTGCGGGCGGGAGAGAATACGTTTCAACACCACCCATGCCGTCAACCCAGCCAGCAAATTGCCGATGGCTGCCCCCGCGGCTAGGCCCGTCCAGCCAAATAGCTGTGCCCCCAACCATAAACAGGGCAAGTAGCAGATGAACAGCCGCGCGCTCGACAGCAGCATGGCCCGTAGCGGCCAACCCAGCGCGTTACCCGCCGACACCACCAGCATGCACACTCCCAGTGCCGCGTAGCTGGGCAGCAGAAAACGAATCAGTAGCGCCAGTTCGTTTTGTACCTCGGGCGTTCCCGCTAGGGCCATCGCTACCCATGGCGATGCCAGCGCGAGCAGTGTGCCCAGGCTCAATTGCCACACTACGGCCACTTTCAACGCCAAACGCAGCAGCCGCTGGATTTGCCCCCAGTCGCCTGCACCGTAGCAGCGCCCCAACCAAGGAGGCAGCGACATCGTCATGGCCAGTATGACCATCAGCGACAGCGTTTCCAGACGGCTCGCCAACCCCCATGCCGCCACTTGGGTATCCCCTAGACCCGCTACCGCGGCAATGGCCAGCATGGCGGCCAAAGGTGGCATCAACTGGCTAACCATGGCCGGTGCCGCAATGCCAATGAAAGGCCGCCAGGAGTGTGCCGCCTCCGTGCCAATGGCGTCGGTCGTGGCCCACTGGCGTCGATGCAATTTGCGTCCCGTCAGCAGCAGCCCAACCGAAAACGCCACGGCGGTCGCCCACGCTGCTCCTGGTAGTCCCCAGCCTTCCCAACGGCCCACCCCAAAAATGAACAGTGGGTCCAGTGCTAGATTGATGAGACTACTGATGACCATCATTTTCCCAGGCATTCGGGTATCGCCATGGGCGCGAAAGACGCTGTACATGAAGTAAAGCACGGCTCCTAACCAAGCCGCCAAAAGCTGAGGTCCCCAGTAGGCCCGAATGTAGCTCAATGCCGTGTCATCTGCCCCCAGCATTCGAAACAGCGGCACTTCCAGCCACCACAGTATCAGAGCAAGTAGCGCAATCACGGCCCCTCCAGCCATCAGCACTAGGCAGGAGAGCCGCTTGGCTCTCGCCTGTTGCTCAGCACCCAATGCTCTAGAGATCAGCGCGGCAATGGCAATGCCCATGCCCACCTGAATACCGATGATCAGAAACGAAAGCGGAAAGGTAAACGATTGCGCCGCCAGCGGCGCAGTGCCCAGGCGTGCGATGAACGCACTGTCCACAAGCTGAAAACCCAATAGCGCCAGCACCCCAATGGCCATTGGCCAGGTCTGCCGCCATAGGGTTATCGCCAACTCGCGTTGTTGCATCACTGCTGCCAAAAACGGACTCCTAAATGTCAGAAAATGGAAAGGCTAAACGCAAAAAACGCCACCACCCGTAAGGGTGGCGGCGTTCTTGAACGGTATCGCTTACTGGCGAATACCTTCAAACGTTACATAAAGTTCGACGTCATGCATGGCTTCCGGGAAATCGCTCATGTCGATGCCGAAATCGCCCAGGGTCAGCATGGTGCTACCCTCGAAGCCTGCCCGGTAGTTACCCCAGGGGTCTTCACCTTCTCCCATCAGCGTGACCGGCATTTCGATCTCTTGTGTCTCGCCGTGCAGTGTCAGCTCACCGGTGACGACACCCTCGTTGTCACCGGTGGGTTCGAAGCCGGTCGATGTGAAGGTCGCTGTGGGATATTCGCTGGCGTTGAGGAAGTCACCGCTCAGAATATGGCGGTCGCGTTCGGCATGGTTACTGTTCAGGCTGTTTACCTGCACTTCCATCTCGACGGAGGAGGATGCTAGATCGTCGGCGTCGTAGGAGAACTGACCATCGAACTCTTCAAAACTACCCAGAATGTAGGAGAAACCCAGGTGGTTGATTTTAAATTGTACAAAGGCGTGCTGGCCTTCGGTGTCAATTTGATAATCGGCGGCTTGCGCTTGGCTCAGTGGAACCAGTGCTGCTGCCGCTACCGCTGCTGCCATTACGCTTTTCTTCATCATAACGTCCATCTCCTCTCTTTCCTTATGGGCACTATCGGAGCCACGTTAGAACTCCAACAGCGTTCAAAAAAATGGTCATCCCATCACAAATTCGTCTTGCTGTAGCGCGGACTCATCATCCGTTTTAGCGTTGCATGGCGATAGCGGTAGTGATGTATCAACGCTATCAGGGCGTGGCCGCCAGCCAACACCATTAATGCCAGCGCGCTGTACCAATGTACGTCTCCCGCCAGACTTGCTTGGTTGGGCAAGTCATACAGCACAGCAGGTACTTCAAACCAACCAAACACACTGATTCCACGGCCGTTAGCGGTGGAAATCAAATAGCCGCTAGTCAACACCAGTAATAACAGCACGTAGAGCGCTATATGGCCAAGGTGCGCAGCCATTCGCTCGAGGCGATTCCCTTCTGCTGCAGGGGTCGGCTGTATACAGCGCCATACCAGCCGTCCAGCGGTAGCCAGAAGTAGCAAAATACCTATCGAACGATGAATCCAGGGAGCTTGGTTATACCAGGGATCGTAGTAACCCAATCCCGTCATCCACCACCCTAAAATGAACAACCCTACGATCGCCAGGGCGCTCAACCAGTGAAAAAGAATACTAATGACACCCCAACCGCTGCGCGTGTTCCGCAACATCCTTGATTCCCCGTGTAAAACTGCTCGCATGTCGCTCTTATCTTATGTGTTAAGAGCATACCGTTTCACCGCTAAAAACTCTGCTGAAAAAAGCAGAATACTTCGTTCGTAAAAACCATTGCTTACGCCGCTAATGATCTCGCCCTCTAGTCATGCGCAGCCAGCGACATATCCCAACCGAACACGTTAGACGAAAGTTTAAAAATTCGAACAAATCCTGCAATTTTAATCAATTTTACTATTTGTTTAGTGCGCTTATTATTAGTGCACGTCCTGACGCACAACGTCACAGCGACCAAAACGACTTTATTATCCATAGAGAGTATGACAGATGAAAAAATTGACCCTTATTTCCGCCATCGCCGTTGCATTGTCGTCCACCGCCGCGTTCGCCGAGCAAGGCTCCGCAGAGCTTAACGAAATCGTCCACGCCAGCTCTTCGGCTAATCACAGTGTCGAGAGCGTTAACATGACGCCTGCAGACTTGACGCTCGTGAACGGTGACGCTGCCAAGAATCGCGTGGCTGAGCCCAGCTCGGAAGCGCATGCCTCTAACGACCGCGACAGCCAAATCGCGCAATCTGACTTGCCGCACCGCAATGCCTCATAAGCCTGCGCGCAACGATCGTTAGAGCAACAAAAAACCCACCTTACGGTGGGTTTTTTTGTGGGCTTCCGAGGTCATGGACTTAGCGAGCTACTAGCGCATCCAAGCCACGCGCCAAATCGCGCTGTATGTCCTCTTGGCTTTCTAACCCTACCGCGACACGGATCAGCCCAGGCGCGATGCCAGCGGCCTCTTTTTGTGCATCGGAGAGACGGCCATGGGTCGTGGTCGCTGGGTGAGTAATGGTAGTTTTCACATCCCCCAGATTACCCGTGATAGAGAGCATACGCGTGGCATCGATGACCTGCCACGCCCCCTCTTGCCCCCCCTTCACTTCAAAGCCGAGCACTGCACCAAAACCTTGCTGCTGCTGTTTCGCCAGCGCATGCTGCGGGTGGGCTTCCAAACCGCTGTAATAAACGCGATTCACCGCCGGGTGCTGGTCGAGCCAACGCGCCAGCGTCAGGGCATTGTCGCAGTGTGCCTTCATGCGCAGCGAGAGTGTTTCCAATCCCTTTGTGAATATCCACGCGTTGAACGGGCTCATGCACGGCCCGCAGGTGCGCACGACGCCAAAGACCTCTTCCAATACGTCATGCTTCCCCACGACCGCACCACCGACTGCGCGGCCTTGTCCGTCCAAGTACTTGGTCGCGGAGTGAATGACCAAATCGGCGCCTAGCGCGATGGGCTTTTGCAACGCGGGCGTCAAAAAGCAGTTATCGATCGCCAACAGCGCACCGCTGCGCTTGGCAAGCGCTGCCAGGGCCGGAATATCGGCCACTTCGGAAAGTGGATTGGAGGGCGTTTCGGCAAACATCAGCTTGGTCGCGGGGCTGATCGCCGCTTCCCACGCAGCCAAATTGGACAGCTCGACATAGCGGGTGGTGATACCGAACTTGCCCAAATATTTATCGAACAGACTGACCGTGGAGCCAAACAGCGAGCGGGATGCAACGATTTCATCCCCCGCCGATAGCAGCGCCAGCGCTGTCGAGAGAATCGCCGACATTCCCGAGCTGGTGGCCACACAGCGCTCGCCGCCCTCGAGCGCCGCTAACCGGCGCTCGAAGGTGTGAACGGTCGGATTGGTGAAGCGCGAATACACATTACCGGGCTCTTTGCCCCCAAACTTGCGTGCTGCCTCGGCCGCGCTCTCATACACGAAGCTCGACGTGGGGAATATCGGCTCAGCGTGTTCTTGCTCGAACGTGCGGTGATGCCCCGCGCGAATAGCGAGCGTTTCGAGCGACCACTCATCTTGGTGGCTATCGTCGTGCATGGCAGAGCCCCTTATTCCAACCGCTGTATCGTAACGCTGCACACATCGTGTGCACATCAACCAAACCGAATGCCTACGATGACCTCGTCACCGCAGAGCATCACGCTCAATCGTCTAGATCATCGTCTTGATTATGCATATCGACCAGCGCGTGGTCACCCGCGCTCTGATCTTTCGCTGCATCATTTCGGCTCGCCTCCAAAACGGCCAGATAGGCATCGTCGATGTCGCCGGTCACGTAGTTACCATCGAACACCGAGCAGTCGAAGGCTTCCATATCAGGATTCACTTCACGGCAGGCGTCTTTCAAATCTTCCAGATCTTGATAGAAAATGCGGTCCGCACCAATCAATTGGCCCACTTCGTCCTCGGTACGCCCATGGGCGATGAGCTCGGTGGCCGCTGGCATATCGATCCCATAGACGTTGGGGTAGCGCACGGGCGGCGCTGCCGAGGCAAAGTAGACCTTGCGGGCCCCGGCATCGCGAGCCATCTGAATGATCTGTTTACAGGTGGTGCCCCGAACGATGGAGTCGTCCACCAGCAGTACGTTCTTGCCTTTGAACTCTACATCGATCGCGTTCAATTTTTGGCGCACCGACTTCTTGCGCTGGGTCTGCCCCGGCATGATGAAGGTACGGCCAATGTAGCGGTTTTTCATGAAACCTTCGCGGTAGGTCACGCCGAGATGCTGCGCCATTTCGAGTGCCGAGGTCCGCGAGGTATCGGGAATCGGGATGACCACGTCGATATCGTGGTCCGGCCATTCGTTCAGAATGCGGTCGCCCAGCTTGCGCCCCATCTGCATCCGTGTGCCATACACGTAGGCGCCGTCCAGAATCGAGTCGGGGCGCGCGAGGTAGACGTGTTCGAAAATGCACGAGCGAAGCTGAGGACGATCCGCGCAAACCTGAGTGTGCACCTGGCCTTGCATATCGACGAAAATCGCCTCACCAGGGGCCAGATCGCGCTCGAGCTCGAAGCCGCCAACGTCCAACGCCACGGATTCAGAGGCAATCATGACCTCCTGGCCATCGGCATTTTGACGGGTACCGAAGACGACCGGACGGATGCCGTGGGGGTCGCGAAACGCCACCATGCCAAAGCCATTGATGATCGCGACCGCCGCGTAGCCGCCTTTGCAGCGCCGGTGCACTCTACGGACGGCATCGAAAATGTCTTCTGCTTCTAGATGCAGGCCCTGTTTGCCCAGCTCATGGGCAAACACGTTCAGCAGCACCTCGGAGTCGGAGCTGGTGTTGATGTGGCGAAGATCGGTCGAAAACAGCTCCTGCTTCAACTGCTCGGAGTTGGTCAGGTTACCGTTGTGCGCAAGCGCGATACCGTAGGGGGAGTTAACGTAGAAAGGCTGCGATTCGGCCTCGCTAGAAGAGCCAGCCGTGGGATAACGGACGTGCCCAATGCCCAGATTACCCTTCAGGCGTGCCATGTGGCGGGTATGGAAAACGTCACGAACTAAGCCGTTACTCTTGCGCAGTAAGAAGCGTCCCTCGCTCCAAGTCATCATGCCGGCAGCGTCCTGGCCCCGATGCTGAAGTACGGTCAGGGCATCGTAGATTCCCTGATTTACCGCCTGCTTGGCCAGAAGGCCCACTATACCGCACATTCCTGTTACCTCGCTTTGATACCATGGCTTACGGACGCAAGCCCGACGTTCATCTAACGGATAAACACTGGCACCGCCCATGGCGCCAGTGAAGAGAATTCAAACACCCTTTATAGCGCGCCCGAGTCTTCGTCCGCCGACCCTGTTGACGGGAACGTTGGCTGCGGGCGACGCAGCTCGGGTAGCGAAATATCGCGCAGCGACTCGGGAGGCGTGGGCAGTTCGCGCTCCCACTGGTCGAGCTGACTGACCGCCCAATCGCGCAGCTCGACGAACGTGGGCCTCAACGAAGCCTGCTGCCACGCTTGTAACTCTGCCAGGGGCGTCAACGTGATCAACACGGTGGCCACCAGCAGAATCACTGCCCCTCGGGCGACACCGAACGCGGCCCCTGCAAAACGATTCAGTAGGCCCATGCCTACCCACTCGACGGCCGCGTGCACCACACGGATGACGATGCCACATAATAGGATGACGGCAAAAATCACCAGCACGAACGCCAACACTAAACGGGCATCGAAACTATCGATAAAGCCGCTCATTAGCTCGGCCACCGGCTCAGCCAGCACGCGCGCCACCATCAGCGCCACTACCCAGGCCGCCAAACCCAACGATTCACGTACGAAGCCACGCACGAACCCCGCCAGCATGGATAGCGCAAGAACCGCTAGAAACAGAGCATCGATCCAAGTCAAAGCCATGGTCAATCTCTTACTCGCACGAGCAGACCTTGAACATTGATTCGCTGCTTGATGAGCGCCATGGCTTCTTCACCATCTTCGGAGGTGGCGTAAGGACCAACGAGAACCGTGGTCAGGTTATTGTCACGCGCGCGCTGAAAGACACGAAAGCCTTCCCCACTGAGCTGATCACTAATACGTTGCGCGTTCGCGGTATCACCAAAACTACCCACCTGAACGGCCCACTCACCCTGCTGCTGGGCAGCCGGGCCCGAAGAAGCGCTACGGGTGTTACCGTTGCTGCTATTTCGGCTCTCGTTGGCAGCCACCAAAGCGGCGATCGGATCCTCTTGCGGTGGAGAGGCTGGTTCTGGCGCTGATGAAGAGGACGCCGGTTCGGACGTCCCCGGATTCGTCGACGAGGTTTCGGCGCGAACGACTTGATCGGTTTGCGGTGCACGAGGCATCTCGTCAATGGGCTCTTCGAGCGCTTCATCCGTTTCAATGGGTTCGGAGGGAGCGGGCGTCGCGATGGATTCGGGCATTTGTGGTGCGGGTACCTCTTGGCGAGCGACGTCCACAGGCTGCTCGATGACGAAGGTTGGCTGAGGGCGCTCTTCCCGAGGGGCAGGGTCACTCATCAACCAAGGGACGACAATCGCCAGTAGCGCCAGCAGTATCACGATGCCACTAATGCGTTCCGTTTTACCGTATTTCATATCCCTCTCCATCGAGCTTAACGCGCTGACAGCATGGCTTGCGGCAGCGGCATGGCCAATAACTCAGCCACCGTGAAGAAAGAGCCAGTGGCTAGCACGCGGTCTTCTGGGGCGAGCTGCTTGGCAAGCTTGGCAGCTCCCGCCGCGGGGGAGTCGGCGCAATCATACACGTGTCCGCCCAGCGACGTAATACGTTCGGCTAACTCCGCCGCCGTGCGGCCACGCTCCCCGGCAAGAGTCACACACACCCAATCGGTCACTCGGGGTAACAGCGCTTGGATGACCCCGTCGGCATCCTTATCGTTCAGCATGCCAATCAGGGCCCACTGGCGGCCGCGCTTAGGGGGTGACGGTAAGCGGCGAGCAACGTACTGAGCGGCGTGAGGGTTATGGCCCACATCCAAACACCACTGCCCTACCCACTGCATCCGTCCAGACAGCGTGACCGTCCGGAGCGCTTTGCGTACGGTATCGACGTGCAGCGTGACCCCCGCCAGTGTCAACGCCTGCAGTGCCGTGGCTGCATTGTCGATCGGAAGCCCAGGATCCGGCAGACCGTCCAACGAAAGCGTCCCACCATCGGTGGCCAAACCGTGCCAACACCAGGGCGCCCCAGCAACGTCACCTGCGCTATGGCTAAATGCCGCCCCTAATACGTAGCTTTGAGCAGCGATGGCAATCGCCGAGTCGAGCACGCTTGCGGGCAGAGACTGACTACCCAGCACTGCGGGTTTGAGCGGCCGAAAGATCCCGGCCTTTTCGCGGCCAATTTGCTCGATATCCGTGCCGAGAAAGTTGGCGTGATCCAGCGCAATGGTCGTAACGATTGCCACGTCTGCATCGATGATGTTCACCGCATCCAAACGTCCACCCAAGCCAACTTCAAGCACGGCCAAGTCCAAATCGGCCTGTGCCAAACACCATAGCGCGCAAAGCGTGCCAGCTTCGAAATAGGTCAGGCTGACGGCAGGCGCTTGAAGACGCGCGGCTTCAACCTGCTGAAAACCCTCGACCAAGCGTTTATCGCTGGCTTCACGACCGTCGACGGTCACGCGCTCGTTGTAACGTAATAGATGGGGAGAGGTATACGTACCCGTACGCAAGCCGTGGCCACGTGCCAGCGCATCGATCATGGCCAGCGTCGACCCCTTGCCGTTGGTGCCTGCCACGGTGATGGTTCGCTTGGCGATGGGGCGATCCAACAGCCCCATACGTTCGGCGACCAGCGACACCCGCTCAAGCCCCATATCGATCCCGACGGGATGCAGGGATTCCAGGTAATCAAGCCACTCCGCTAACGTATTAGGCATTGCGTGACGCGTCATCGCTCGGTGCAGGACGCGCCTCTGCATTACCCGTGCTTTTGGCAGGTGCTTCAGCGGCATCGGCCAACTGCTCTTCATTCACGACCGGCTCTACCACCTCGGCGTCTGACGATTCATCGTTTACCGGGCGAGCGCTTTGATGCGTGAGCTTACGCAGCACGCCGCCTACCCGTGCGCGCATGTCGTGGCGGTGAACGATCATGTCGACCGTACCGTGCTCCAGCAAGAATTCGCTGCGCTGGAAGCCTTCCGGCAACGTCTCTCGTACGGTCTGTTCGATCACTCGGGGGCCCGCAAAACCGATCAGCGCATTCGGCTCGGCGATGTTCAAGTCGCCCAGCATCGCCAAAGAGGCCGATACGCCGCCAAATACAGGATCGGTCAATACCGAAATATAGGGAACGCCCGCCTGCTTGAGCTTCTCGAGGGCTGCCGACGTTTTTGCCATCTGCATCAGCGAGAACAGCGCTTCTTGCATCCGTGCACCGCCCGATGCGGCAAAGCAGACCAGTGGAATGCCCTCTTCGAGGGCGATGGTCGCCGCGCGAACGAATTTCTCGCCCACCACGGCACCCATGGAGCCGCCCATGAAAGTGAACTCGAATGCCACGGCAACGATCGGCAAACCTTCCAGCTCGCCGCGCATCGCGACCAGCGCGTCTTTCTCGCCGGTCTCTTTTTGCGCAGCAGTCAGACGGTCTTTGTACTTCTTGGAATCGCGGAATTTCAGGCGGTCGTTCGGCTCAATCTCTGCCGCGATCTCTTCGCGCCCCTGTTTATCCAGGAACCAGTCCAAGCGTTTGCGTGCCGTCAAGCGTAGGTGGTGCTCACACTTGGGGCAGACGCTGTGATGCTTCTCTAGCTCAGGTAGGTAGAGAACCGCTTCACACTTGGGACATTTACGCCAGAGGCCGTCGGGCACGCTGGCACGACGGTCTTTACGCTGGATACGCCCCATGGAGGGCACGATCTTGTCTAACCAGCTCATATCAAAAAGGCTTCCGTGTACGTCAAGGCTTGGCCACGCCAAGCCTGATGAGTGTCGTCAATCGATTCAGTGTAGACGATGAGGAACGCGCTTAGGCGTCCATAGCGGTGCGCATGTCTGCTAGCACGCTTTTTAATTGCCCGGCAATCGTTTCAGGCGCATCGACGCTATCGGCAATACGGTTCACCAATGCACTGCCTACGATGACGCCGTCGGCGACTTTTGCCACTTCGGCAGCCGTCACACCATCGCGAATACCAAACCCGACGCAAAGCGGTAGATCGGTCATATCGCGCAGTGGTGCAAGGTGCTCGGCCACGTCTTCAGCGTTCAACGTAGCCGCACCGGTGACGCCTTTCAGCGAAACATAATAAAGGTAGCCCTCACCGTGGGCGCATATTGTAGCGGCACGTGCATGGGAAGTGGTAGGCGCAACCAAGAAAATCGCCGCCAAGTCACGTGCTTTCAACAGCGGGCCGAACTCGTCGGCCTCTTCGGGCGGCATATCCACCACCAAAACGCCATCCACACCGACGCTTGCCGCTTTGTCGGCAAACACGTCATAGCCGATGCGTTCGATGGGATTCAGATACCCCATCAAGACGATGGGGGTGGTGGTATCGGTTTGACGAAACTCGGCCACCATCTCCAGCAGGTCCACCAAGCGAGTGCCCTGTTTTAGCGCCCGCTCGCAGGCTTTCTGAATCACCGGGCCATCGGCCATGGGGTCGGAAAACGGCACGCCCAGCTCGATCACATCGGCCCCTGCTTCCACCAGGGCATGCATGAAGCCCACGGTGTATTGCGGTGCAGGGTCGCCTGCGGTGATGTAGGGAATGAGGGCTTTACGGCCCTGCTGTTTCAACTCTGCAAAACGCTGGTCAATACGATTCATGCTCGCCCTTAAAACTCGATGCCGTCGATTTTCGCCACGGTCATGATGTCTTTATCACCGCGACCCGAGAGATTCACCACGATATGCTGGTCTGGGCGCATGGTGGGCGCCAGCACCTTGGCATGGGCCAACGCATGGGCCGATTCCAGCGCGGGCATGATGCCCTCCATGTGGGTCAGCTCGCGGAACGCTTCCAGCACTTCTTTGTCGTTCGCAGCCACGTAGTTGACCCGGCCGACGTCTTTCCACAGCGAGTGCTCGGGGCCAACGCCGGGATAATCCAGGCCCGCCGAAATGGAGTGCGTGTCCGACACTTGCCCGCCCTCGTCGGACATCAGATAGGTTCGGTTACCGTGCAGCACGCCGCGTGGCGCATTCGAGGATAGCGGTGCAGCGTGACGGCCCGTCTCGACCCCATCGCCTCCGGCCTCCACGCCATACATCGCCACGGCATCATCCTCGACGAACGGGTAGAACAGCCCCAGCGCGTTGGAACCACCCCCAACACAGGCGATCAGTGCATCCGGCAAACGGCCAATCTGTTCCAGCGACTGACGGCGAGCTTCGCGACCTACCACGGCATTGAAGTCGCGCACCAGCTGCGGGTATGGGTGCGGGCCCGCCACGGTGCCGATGATGTAGAAGGTGTTATCGACGTTGGTGACCCAGTCGCGCAGGGCTTCGTTCATGGCGTCTTTCAGCGTCCGCGTGCCCGACTCCACCGGAATGACACGGGCACCCAGCAAGCGCATGCGGTAAACATTGAGCTTTTGACGCTGCACGTCTTCCGCCCCCATGTACACGTCGCACTCCAACCCGAGTCGGGCGGCGACGGTGGCGGTCGCCACGCCGTGCTGGCCAGCGCCGGTTTCAGCAATCACCCGGGGCTTGCCGGTTTTTTTCGCCAGCAGCGCCTGACCGATGGTGTTATTCACCTTGTGAGCACCGGTGTGATTGAGGTCTTCACGTTTCAACCAAATCTGTGCCCCGCCCAGCGAGTCAGACCAGCGCTTGGCATGATACAGCGGCGACGGACGGCCCACGTAGTAAGCCAGGTCACGATCGAATTCGGCTTGGAAATCCGGGTCGTCGCGCAGGCTGAGGTAGATTTGCTCCAGTTCTTCAAGAGCAAAGCTAAGGGTTTCTGACACGAACCGGCCGCCGTAGGGGCCAAAATGACCGCGGGCATCCGGCATTCGGGTCAGGTCGCTGAACTTGGTTTCTGTTGCTGACACAGTCACAGGCATACCTCACGAGATCGCCAGAAAAGGCAAATGAATGAATAGTGTCTGGCTCGCCCACGACCGGTGGGAAGCGCATCGAAAAGTGCGTGCGCGCAAGCACGTTTAGCGGATGTCAGCCTGCGCCACATGGCGAACGAAAGCGGCCATCGAGTCGGCCTCTTTCACGCCGGGAGATGCCTCGATACCGCCCGACACATCGACCGCATACGGCGCCACGTCGTTGACCGCCATGGCAATGTTATCGGCGGTCAGTCCACCGGCGAGAATAACAGGTTTTGCCAGGGTTGCGGGGATTCTAGACCAATCGAAGGTCTCACCAGTTCCACCTGGTACACCGGGTCGATAGGCATCCAACAGCAGCGCTTGGGCACCGCCATAGATCGTCGCGGCGTCGTGTAAATCAAGCCCATCGCGCATGCGTAACGCTTTGATCCAAGGCCGACCAAACTGCTCGCAGAACGCCGCCGACTCCTCCCCATGGAACTGGATCAAATCCAAGTGCGGCAGGCACTGCTCGATGAACTCTGCGGACTGATCGACAAAAAGCCCGACCCGCGTTACGAAGGCAGGCACCTGCGCCGCCAGCGTCGCCAGCGTTTCTGGCGTGACGCTCCGGCGGCTTTGCGGCCACATGACGAAGCCCAGCGCATCGACGCCAAGCGCCACCGCCCGGTCGATATCCGCCGGACGCGTCAACCCACAGAACTTGATGCGCGTGCGCGTTACGCTCAGCGTCATGAGGATGTCTCCTGATGATGCGGATGGGCCTGTTTGGAGAACGTGAGCCGCCGACGTGCGGCAACACGAGGGCTGTCGGGCAGCACCCGCTCGCCGGTCCACTCGCCGGTGAAGGCCAACAGGTTCGGCCCAACCGGCTCTTTGGGCAGCTCGAAACGCTCGTCATAGATGGAGTCGACGAAATGCAGGCCGCAAGCAGGCGCCGTGACATCGCCCTGGCGGCGGTTTTTCAGCGCCAGTAGGCGCGCAATATGGCCTTCGTCCTGGGCGCCACGGCCTACGCTTGCCAGGGCACCGGCAATGTTGCGAATCATATGATGCAAAAAGGCATTGCCTTGAATGTCGATCACCACCAGCGGGCCGTAGCGCTTCACTTCCACAAAGTGCATCTGCCGCCAAGGGGTTTTCGATTGACACCCGGCGGCGCGAAAGCTGCTGAAGTCGTGTTCACCTACCAGCGCTTGGGCCGCACGGTGCATGGCATCGGCATCCAACGGGTCACGGCACCAGGTCACGTTGGCGCGCTCTAGCACGGGGCGACTGATTTGGTTCAAGAAAATATAGCGATAGCGACGCGCCAGCGCGCCCAGACGGGAGTGGAAGTCATCGGATACCGGCTTCACCCAGCGTACCGCCACATCCCTAGGCAAATTGGTGTTGGCGCCAAAAATCCACGCTTTCTCAGTGCGCGGGGCCGGGGGATCGAAGTGGATGACTTGCCGGGTGGCATGAACGCCGGAGTCGGTACGCCCACTGGCGTAAATATGCACCGGTGCACCGGCCACTTTGGCCAGCGCATCCTCGATGGCCTGCTGAACGGAGGCCGCGTGCTTGAGCCGCTGAAAGCCGCAAAAGCGAGAGCCATCGTACTCGACGCCCATCGCCAAGCGGCCCGCTAGCGGTTGTGTCTCATCAAAGTGGTAGAACAGCGTCATCGAGCCACGTCATTTGGAGAGTATTGAAGATTAGCTATTATCCCGACGTCGCGGCTCGAATGCCACCTCTTCGATGTCCCACTCCTCTTCCGGCACACGGGGGGGCTGCGCCACGCGGCTCTCTTGCGACGACCTCGCGCCTGCTTGGTCGTCTGCCCCTTCCTCGCCGCCTGATGCCTCGCGGGTCAGTGATGGCGGATGGTAATCGATGTAGTGCGCACGATCCTCGTCCTGTAACGGTGGCTCACCACTCTCTTGCATGGACGCTTGCATGGACGCTTGCATGGGCGCACCAGACGACATCTGATCGACAGGCTCTGGGGTGTCTAGGAAAGCGGCTTCCAGCGCGGCCTCATCCTCCTCGGACACTGCCATTAGAGGGGCGTCATCATACTGATCAGCCGCATATCGTAATTCGTCGCGCTCATCGCCCGTGATAGTCTCGTCATCAGTTGTCTCAGGGTAGGACGGTTCACGGTATAACGGCTCATGATCGCTCGGCTCACGAGGCTGAGGCTCAACATCCCCATTCTCCAAATGGTCAGGCGCCCGTTCGCCAGCGTCATGAACGAGTCCACGGTCATCGGTTGCGACGCGCTCGTCAGGCCCGCCCGTTTCCTCCGACGCTGCTGATGCAGCGTGGCTCGACGGCACGGCGGTGTCGGTGCGCGGCGGCGTATAGAGGGAAGCCTCGGGCGGCACTGACGACGCCATCGGGGCCGCGTTGTCCGAAGAAGCCCTCCCTGACTCGGTACGCTTGGAGGGCGTGACATCGGCGTTGATACCCATGGGAGCGGGCGCATCCTCCCACTGCCGCTCACGGCGCTTACGTGACCAAATCAGCGCGCCCAGCAGCAGGGCCAAGGCCACGCTGGCGAGTGGCCACTGATATTGCTCCATCCGCTCGATGATGCTGGGGCTGGCAGAAGCGCCCGCGGGCGTATCCGCAGCAACGGGAGACGAGACCGCTTGAATATCGGGCGAGCTAGGCTCCGCTCCACGTGCTTCGGCCGCCGCCAGCGCTCGACGAGTCTCTTGTTGAGAGGCACTCAGCGCCTCCGTCAACGAGGCAACCTCCTGGCGCAGCGCGGCCATCTCAGCACGCATGGCTTCACGCTCATCGAGCAGAGTTTGCAACATGGCCTGGCTTTCTAGCAGTTGTTCGGCTAGATCGTTAAGGGTCAAGCCCGCCAGCTCGCCCTCTTGCACGGTCGCCACAGGTGCGCTGTCGGGCGATTCAGTGTTGGGAGCGGAGGAGGCCGCCACCTCACTTGCCGTCTCAGCCGACGGCTGGGAGGCCGGGGCATTGTTTGAGGGCGGCACGGTAGAGGGCTCGGAAGACGACTGACGCATCGATTGAATCGCTTGCGCGGCCTGGGCAGGCGAGCGAGCCATCAATTGCTCTCGACTCGGCACGTTGAGTGTCTGGCCTGCACGCATGTCGTCGACGTTGCCGGTGGGGAATGCCGTCGGATTCGCATCCACCAGCGCCACCATCATCTGTTGGACGCTAACGTCTGCAGGCTTGATACGGGCCGCCACGCCCCAAAGCGTGTCACCGCTGGCCACATAGGCGATGTCACGGGCGGCGCTGCTGGGTCGAGAAGCGGCTACGGATGGCGGCGCAGACGAAGGTGCCGATGAGACCGCCGACGATGCTCCCGCTGCGGACGCGGTGCTGGCAGTATAGTTAGGCGGATCGAAGAGAAGCGTCAAGGCTTCCGTGCGCCGCCCTTCGGGCGTAATGAGGGTGACCAGCAGATCCAACCACGGCTCATTCACCGCTTGATCGGAACGCAGTACCAGCCGAGCGCCTGAAGGCAGGCGCTGAAGCTCAGTGCGCACGCTGGCCGCGAGCGGGGACCACTCCAAACCTAGCGCGCGGAAAGCGGAAGCATCGGCTATCTCGACGCGTACGTCGTCCAATACCACATCGCTGGCGTTCACGAGCGGCACGCTGGCATCTAACGGCGCCTGCAGCGTTGAGTTTACGGTGGCTTGCCCCAGCCCTACGGCCAAAGCCAACGGACTCACGGCGCTCAGCGGCAGCCACAACAACCATGCCAGCTTTTTGTTCATCTCGGCCCCTACTGCCTTCCATTCCCTGGCTCCTGGCAAGCGTCATGCCTGTTCGCCACGAGCTATGTTAGTTCGTTCTTATCATAACGTATTTACCATGACGCTAGGTTCAACGCACCTTTTTGCATAAGCCGTTTTTATGAGCCCAGGAGTGAGAACGCGGCATACGACAAAAAAAGGGAAGCTGCGAACAGCTTCCCTCTTATGGTCTAGCGCTTTGTAGCGATGCAAGTGCAGCGCCGTTGCGCGGACACTTACTGCTCGCGCAAAATTTTCAGCATGCGCTTGAGCGGTTCTGCAGCGCCCCACAGCAGCTGATCACCCACACTGAAGGCAGAGAGGTATTCACCGCCCATTTTCAGCTTGCGTAGGCGACCAACCGGCACTTGCAGCGTGCCCGTCGCCGCCGCAGGCGTCAGGCCAGCAATGGTGGCGTCTTTCTCGTTGGGGATGAGCTTGACCCACTCGTTATGCTTGGCGATGCGCTCTTCGATCTCATCCAGCGGCACGTCTTGCTTCAGCTTGATGGTGAACGCCTGGCTGTGCGAGCGCATGGCACCGATACGAACGCAAAGGCCATCGATGGGGATCGGGTTGTTTTCGAGACCCAGAATCTTGTTGGTCTCGACGCTACCCTTCCACTCTTCGCGGCTTTGGCCGCTATCCAATTTGGTGTCGATCCATGGAAGCAGGCTGCCCGCCAGCGGCGCGGCGAAGTTATCGGTGGGGAAGTCGCCACCGCGCATGGCCGCCGTCACTTTGCGGTCGATGTCCAGAATCGCGCTCGCCGGGTCGGCCAGCTCGCTGGACACGCTGTCACGCAGTTGGCCCATCTGGTTGAGCAGCTCGCGCATGTGCTTGGCACCGGAGCCTGACGCCGCCTGATAGGTCATGGAGGTCATCCACTCGACCATATCGGCTTCGAACAGACCGCCCAAGCCCATGAGCATCAGGCTCACGGTGCAGTTACCACCAACAAAGGTTTTTGCACCTTTGGCAAGCTGGTCGTCGATGACGTTGCGGTTCACCGGGTCGAGAACGATAGTGGCGTCATCGTCCATCCGCAGGGTGCTGGCGGCATCGATCCAGTAGCCTTTCCAGCCGTCGTTACGCAGCTCGCCGTAGACTTTCTTGGTGTAGTCGCCACCCTGACAAGTCACGATGACGTCCAGAGCTTTCAAGTCGTCCAGCGCAAACGCATCTTTCAGCGGAGGCACGTCCACGCCGATATCGGGACCCGGCTGGCCGACTTGAGAAGTGGTGAAAAAGATCGGCTCGATGCCGTTGAAATCACCCTCTTCCTGCATGCGCTGCATCAGCACCGAGCCAACCATGCCACGCCATCCCACGAAACCGACTTTCAACATGTGAAGTCCTCCAACAGAGAATGAAACCTATATTATACACACATATCAGACACGACGTCGGCCACCCCTAAGGGCGGCCGACGCGGTCTATTTACAAAGCAACGAGGCGAATCAATTAGTTAGCAAGCTCGCTTTATGCTTGATAACGCTCGAACGCCGCGAGTACTGCGTCCCCCATCTCGATCGTCGAGACGCGCTTCATGCCTTCAGAGGCGATATCGGCAGTGCGCAAGCCGTCGTCCAACACGCTACCGACAGCGGCTTCGATACGCTCGGCCATCGCCGTTTCATTGAGCGAGTAACGCAGCATCATCGCCACGGAGAGCATCATGGCCAACGGGTTGGCGATGTTTTGGCCCGCGATGTCCGGCGCGCTGCCATGGCACGGTTCGTACATGCCCTGCCCGCTCTCGTTGAGCGAGGCAGACGGCAGCATGCCAATAGAGCCTGTCAGCATGGCAGCGGCATCGGAGAGAATGTCGCCGAACATGTTGCCGGTCACCACCACATCGAACTGTTTCGGCGCGCGCACCAGCTGCATGGCAGCGTTGTCCACGTACATGTGGGACAGCTCGACATCCGGGTACTCCGGCGCCAGCCGCTCCATGACCTCACGCCACAGAATCGTCACTTCCAGAACGTTGGCCTTGTCCACCGAGCAGAGCTTCTTGCCGCGCTTCTGGGCCATCTCGAACGCGACGCGGCCAATGCGCTCGATCTCGCTTTCGGAGTAGACGTAGGTGT
>Ga0207828_100123_pt1 | contig 89905 bp, 108 predicted proteins | sample TtaePargueraPR_11_FD_187276 | JGI IMG/M metagenome (GOLD analysis project Ga0207828, IMG submission 187276) | Aerobic enrichment media microbial communities from Bioluminiscent Bay, La Parguera, Puerto Rico - Tt and P2 (3) (SPAdes) | ecosystem: Environmental > Aquatic > Marine > Unclassified ... | reverse complement strand
GCGCGGCGGGGACATACGTGACGAAGTCAGGACACGCGTCCATAGACTGAAGGGGTATGGGTTATGAAGTCGTTCATTCAAATGACCTTGGTCGTTTGCTTTATCAGTGCTGCCGTTGTGGCGGGGCTGAATGCAAAGGCGACAGGGTTTGAACGATCGCGCCTGCTGGTCGATGGCAAGGTTTTCAATGTTGAAATGGCAGTAACACCTGATGAACGGTCGCGCGGATTGATGTTCCGCACCGAAATGGCCGACGATGCCGGGATGCTGTTTGATTTTGGCCGTGCCAGCGACATTTCGATGTGGATGAAGAACACCTTCATTTCGCTTGATATGCTGTTTATCGACAATAATGGCGTGATTGTCGGAATTGAAAAACGCACCGTGCCGAAATCCGAAACCATCATTCCGGGGCCAAAGCCGGTGCGCTTTGTTCTGGAACTCAATGGCGGATCGGCCGACCGGTTGGGATTTGAAGTTGGCGAAAAGGTCGAGGGGCTGCCGCGCTAAGACATCGTAGCGGCACCCGTGATAGGCCCGTTGCGGCCACGCGATCCTCAATCAGCAATAGCAAGGCCGCAGATGATCTCTGCGGCCTTTGGTTTCTGACCTGCATTTTATTTCCAATCCGGGCAAAAAACGCATAATGCGGTCTTGCCCACCCGGAATTATGGTGCTAAATCCACATCCGCGTCGGGGAGTAGCGCAGTCTGGTAGCGTACCTGCTTTGGGAGCAGGGGGTCGCGAGTTCGAATCTCGCCTTCCCGACCATTTTTCCCTTTTGCCATACGGACACGTTTTCATGTGCCGGCAAAAGGTGTAAAAGATGAAGAGACAGCGGGTGTTAGAGAGCCCCGCATTGTTGTCATCTTATCCGACGGTCAAGACGAGGGTCCCGATGAAGGTCCGTGTTTACAAACCTGCCAAAAACGCCATGCAGTCCGGTCGTGCCGCGACCAAACACTGGGTGATGGAATTTGAACCGGATGCAAAGAAGGTTGCCGATCAGCTTATGGGCTGGATCGGATCGACCGATACCCGCGGCCAGGTGCGCATGTATTTCGATACCCTTGAAGAAGCACAGGCATTTGCCGCCCGTCACAAGCTGATTGCCGATATCGAACAGCCGAAATCGCGCGTCCGCCGGGTGCAGGCCTATGCCGACAACTTCGCGTTCAAACGCGTCGTCTGATCCTTCGGCCACCAAGGCGGTCGAGCACCATCATCGGGGCGGTTTCCGCCCCGTTCGTCTGACAGAAGACGTTAAAGACTGAAAAGATATGTCTATCATGCCGGGCAGGCGTCCAATGCTTTGCCCCGGGGCACCAACCGGCCCCCACAGCGGTCCCTTAGCTCAACTGGATAGAGCAACAGACTTCTAATCTGTAGGTTGCAGGTTCGAGTCCTGCAGGGATCGCCATTTTTCAGTGTTGATTATCAACGGTTTGACGGGGATTGGTGAGATTGCCAATTTTGCGGTTAGACACTGCTCGCGACAGAAGTTAGACACTCACGCGCCTTGATCAAGTCGGTTCAATTTGTCAATAGCCAAAGATGCGGCGCGTTTTCGCTCACTATATTTGCGAACCATTTGTGCGGTTTCGTGGCCGGTAATGGCGCCAATCTCTTCCCATGATAGACCAAGTTCCCGAAGGCGGGTGGCGGCTGCGTATCGCCCTCCGTGCGCGGTAAAGTCTGCGGGTAGGTCGGCTGCGTCATATGCCTTGCGCATCATTTTCGAAAAGGCCGTCGCGTCGTATGCCTTGCCCTTGGGTGCCGGGATAAGATTCAGGTGATCGTGATCTGGTAGCCAAATATCGAGGGCTTGCTGCAATACATTTGACAGTGGGATTTCAACGCGTGCTGCGGTTTTTTGCTGTTTGACGCTGATCCATCCGTTTTTGATGTGTCCGCGCACCATCGTTCGGACATCTGATGCACGTTGTCCGGTGTATAAAATGAGTTCGAACGCAGTCCGTTCGCGCGTACCCATCGCCCAATGCGCCCGAAACTGTTCGATTTCATTTTCTTCCCAAGATCGAAAGCCTTCGCCTTCCTTGAGGCGGCGGGGTCGCGAGGCGGGGTTATGCATGAGCCAGCCCAGATCGATCGCATAATTCAGTATAATGCGAAGCTGAGAAACGATGGCGTTGGCCGTCCGCGGGGTGTTGTGGAACCGGTTGTGGAGCATCGTGACGAATTTGCGCGGGGTGGATTTGACATCCATCTTCCCGGCGATGCTGCCTAATGTATCGAGGTGGCGGGCATATTCTTTTTTGGTTCGGGGCTTGAGCTGCTTGTAAATCGGGCTGGCTTTGTATTTGGCAATCAGGTCATCATATGAACCTGGCGTAACCTTTTTCCCACCATTGGCGCCGGTTTGAAACTCTTCATGAATTCTTTCATATTCTGCCCGCCAAGCGTCTGAGCCGAGTTCACCCTTTATCCGGATTTTCGACCCGTCCCTGCGATAATAGCAATAAGTCTTACCCTTGACTTCATATGCTTTAACGTATGGCAGACTGATTAGAACCATTTAGAATGTCGTCCCATGTTTCGGCGGCGATGTTTTCGTTGGTGGCTGTTTGCAAAGTCAGTCCGGATCTTCGGTTGAAATAGGCCTCGATCGCGATGCTGTCCCACCCAAATTCTGGGTCTTTTTTGGGGAAGCCGTCAAGCTTCCCTACTTTGCGATGCATGGTTTGCGGTGTGCAGCCCAGTCGGCAGGCTAATTGCCAGTCCGTCCAGTAGCGAGGATCGGGCACGAAACCCGGGAGCTTTTTGGCTGTCATGCTGCATCCTCCAGCGGGCGGATCAGGCTGAAATCAATGTCCGGGGTGAAAAAGCCGAGCATGCCCTTGCAAGGCAGGGGATTGATCAGGCGCGGATTGCGCAGAACAAAACCATAGGGGCCGTGGAACCAATCGCTATCCATGTCGGACACGCAGTCGGTAATCTCCACGATGCCAACAATGGCGCCGAACGTTTCGTGCGGGTGATCGATCAGGAAGCTGCGTTTGTCGGCTGCAGGGCCGTCAAAGGACTTGCTGGAATGGATCAGGACGTCGCCGCGATAATTGGTTTCCCATTTCCGGTTTTCGACATCCTTGCCGTCATGGAAAATGTGATGAACCCAAGGCTGGCGGATTGAGAGTGCTTTGGTTGCCTGTGTCATGCCGCCACCTCATCGATCTGCAGGGCGTCGACGATTTCTTTTGCGTCTGCTGGGGATACTTTGAGGGAACGGTTGATCGCGTTCGTGAGGCGTATTGCCTCGGTCATGGTTTGGCGCGCCGGAATGAGGCTTCCGGCGTCGATGCTCCGCCCTTCTTCCTTGAGGGCTGCGCAGATCGGAAACATGTCGTTGGCGTTTATTGCGCCGGGGTAAAAGGCGACTTTGTAATCGCTGGCATCCTGAATGCGATGACCATAAAGCAATTCGCTCGGCCAGATCGCATTTGCCAGCCGGTCTAGGGTTTTGCCGATCCGGTTTTTAATTCCTGCTATATCGCTTTCGCGGATGCTATCCGGGTCGCAGGTTATGATCGTAAGGTCGTTCATGAAACAGATATAGCGTGCTTTGTCGCTGGCCTTGCCGCGCAAGTCGATTTGATCTGCGTAGAGGTTGAACAGTTCAACTCCAGAATAAAAATCGTCGAGGTTGTCAGTTGTGATTCGATGAATGGCGTCAAGCTGATCAAAAAGTGCCGCAACCGGATCCGTCTTGATCATCCGCTGGCATGCGCGAATTTTAAAATCCAACGCGATGCTTTGATCTTGCAGTTCAGCAAGGGAGCGTTTGGCTTCTTCATATGCGATTGCATTCTGTTCAAAAATATCGGGCATGGTTCTGTCCTTGTTCCGGGTTTCTCGTCGCGGAGAACGGCGGGCTTGGTGCGGTTGGGGGGTGGGTGCCGGTGGGGAAACCGGCTTGCCCGCCGTTCTGCGGAACGAGGCGGCTAGGCCGCGTCGTCCTGATTGGTGGCCCGAAGGCCAACGCGTCTGATAAATTCATCGCGGCTGAGCGGCGCGCCGGGAAAGCGTTCGAGATAGGTGTCGAGGCTTTCAAACGCCTTGCGCATCGCGGTTGCGGCTTCGATTTCGGCGATAAGCAGGATTTCATCGCCGCGCATGTGTGGGTGGTTGTTCATGCCGCCATGTCCTGAATGAAAACCGGCAAGGTCACCTGAATGCGATTGGCAAACAGGTGCTGGGCTTCCTCGGCGGGCATTGGCATGACCTTGGTGGTCAGCGGGCGGATGCTTGGGTCGCCGACCTGCTCGGGCAGGTTGTCACGGCTTTCGGTCGCCAAGGCGATCTGATCGGCGCGCTTGATTTCCCGGGCGATATGATCGGGAACCGGCCATTGCAATCCGGCGGCGGTATGGATTGCCTCGTCAACCATTTCCTCGATGATCTCGCGGCCCATGCGGACATTGTGGAAGTTCTGTAGCTCGTTGCGGACATGGATCGGGAATTGCGCAAAGAACGCTTCATACTCGGCGTCTTTTTCCGGGGTGCTGGTATCGCCAGTAAGATATTCCTTCGCGTCGTGGATCAGGGCATAGGGCTCGGCCTCTGCGCTGACGAGATCGGCGACAATCACGGAATGCTGTGCGACCGGGATCGTGGTGTGACCGGTATAGCGTTTGATGTTGGATAGGGAAAAGCAGACATCCGGCCAGTAAATGTCCGATGCCTTTGGAGCCAACAGGTCGATCTTGCGGCCCGACATGGTTAGAACAATGGTGTTCATTTCGGTTCCTTTCGGATTACGCCGCCGGTGGGAAATCGTTCGGATCGGCAGGCGGGGCGGTCATTTCGCTGGGCGGGGTTTGGAAAATCGCGTGAGTGCGTACCTGGCGCCGCGAAATCCAGATTTTCTCGCCTGCTTGCGGGTGGTTTGATTTTTCGTCGACCTTGACCATCATCTGCCCGGATGGCAGGGGAACGATGACTTCGCCCGCGCCCAGCTTGCCGTCGCGCATGAAAATCAGGGTCGATCCCGGTGCGGGCATAACGGCCAGGTTGGCGATCTGCTGGCGGATCGGGATCACGGTCGGGGATTTAGGGAAGCTGATCAGGGATGCAGTCATTGTCCGGTCTCCTTGTCCTTGAGGGCGGCGTCCTGCATTTCACACAGGCGCCGTGCAACCCACTTCTTGAAGCTCATTGCAGATGCAGGCTGCTTGGAGCCTTTGTCTTGGTCGCGGTTCTTCACGGGATCGATCCAAAGCGGCTGATATCCCGGTATCTCGCTTGATGTGCTAAGATCGAGGCGGGTTTGGAGCCCGACCTTTTCGCTGGTCGCATTGAATTTGCCGGTGATCGCCGATTGAAGGTCGATCCCCGCATGCATCGCGATCAGGTCGGTGCAGATAGCGATATCGGCGAGTTCTTCTGCAAGCTGGCCCTTGGTGGATGTGGAGCCTGCCAAACCCATATTTTCGCGTTCAAGCTTCTTGACGATGTTGCATGCCTTGCCGGTCGCAATCGACAACAGCAGGGCGCGAACGGCGTGTTCCAGTGCTTCGCCAACTTCACCGGCAAGCTCGTTTCCGCGAAAGGCGAGTGAAATCTGGTCGCCAGAATCCCATTCGGCCTGCCGGGCTTCATTCGCAAGGCGGAGTGACTTGAATGTGTTGGTCATGCTGCAGCCCTCCGTTGGAGTTTGGCGGCGATCGCGGTTTTGAGTTTTTCGCGTGATGCCTGCAGGCCCGCTTCGATCTGTTCGGCGGTCTGATCGTCGATCTGGATCGACAGATCGCCAAAGCGAAGGGTGATGATGCCGCTAAAGCCGTTGGCGCCGTGGCTGATGGCCTCGGTGATGACCGGCTTTGCGTCATGCTGGGTCATGATCATCAATGACATATCAACGACCCTTTCCCGGTTTGTCCCGTGCGGGCTGGTCATCCCAGATCGCGCGCAGAAATGCGTCGATCTGGGCTTTCCAGTTTTCAAGGATGGTGTGGAAGGTTGGCATGTCATTCGCCTCCGTCGGCGCGCCGTACAAGGCGGGTGACAGAAGGGCGCGACGGGCGCGGGCGGATGATCGCGGTGTTGGGCGACATCATGCTTTGCGCCGCGATGGTCAGAACCAGCAGCGTCATGATCAGCATCCAGCCCGGGAAATGAGGGTGGCCGAAATCGGCGATCAGATCGCCGGAGCCCTGATCGAAAGCAAGGGCATTAATGGCGGTGTTTGAAAGAGACATGGGCGCGTTCTCCTCCTCAAGCCAGCACGCGCGCTAGAGCTTGCGCGAGTTCTAGAATTTCTGGGGAGGGGAGGTTGCCTTCCGGGCGGTTCTCTATGGGCGTCGCGGGGTTGGCCCGTCGTGCCCAAGTGGGTTTGCGAGCCTCGATATAACCTGCGTGAATGTCACAGGCTGAAACCTGACCATTTGTTGCTTTGCCGATCAGATGAATGATCTTTGGTGAACCGACCATTTGCCCGCAGCAAATGCGTGATATTTGTGAATCGGTCGCGCCGATCAAAACAGCAAAATCGCGCTGTTTGATATTATTTGCCTTGAGCCAACTTTTTAGCTGCATGAGTTTCTCCTTTTCGGAAATTCAACTCACGCTATCACCAAAATGGTGGATGTCAATGCAAAAAATCACCAAAACAGTTAAATTGGTGTATCTTTTTTGGTGTTAAAGCTTTCTGGCGTACCAGACTATTCGACCGATGATGTTGATTTCATCGACGGTTCGCTCGTATGTGGAGTGGTGGGCGTTGTCTGAAACGACCCGCACGGTTGGCGGCTCTGAGTTGGGTATAACTTCAATCCGCTTCACGACGACGCCAAAGCCGTCCCATAAGGCGAATACGCCGGGTGGGCTGGGTTGTTTGTCGGCAGTGTTGACGATGACGCGGTCGCCACTTCTTAGGGTGGGTTCCATGCTGTCGCCTTGAACCTCAATAACCCTGGCATTTCTCGGGGCCACCCGTAACTCGGTAATCAGGTATTCTTTTGGGATCAGCCATTCCGCTTTGATTGCGTCTGTTGTGATGTGGTGCCCGTTACCGTTGGGTTTGAACGCTACAAGAGGTTCCGCCCCTCCGCCCATTCCTGCGCGAATATCTATTTCGGGGATTTTGGGCGCGTCGACTTCTGTATCTGCGTATTTTTCGTGATCCGGGTCAGGGCCTAATGGCAGAAGTAGCCTTTCGGGTGAGATTGGTTCCATCGCATATAGGGCGTTTGTCGGGATGCCTAGGGTTTTTGCGATCTTCACGACCCAATCAATGGTGAGTTTGCGCTGGCCCAGCTCCAACCGGCTGATTTGCTGGTTGGTGGTTCCCAGTTTTTTTGCGAGTTCAGATTGCGACATTCCTGCCGCTTCTCTTGCCTCTTTAATGCGATTTGCGTTTTTCATAGTCTAATTGTCTCTATTCTGGTGGGGATGTCTATCGCCATGTTGGTGATTTTTGGTGTTGACAATACACCAAAATGGAGATAGCGTTCGGTTGTCATGAAATTAACGCTCTGGATACAGCAGCACTGCGGCGGAAGTCGGAAAGAGTTTGCGAAGATGATCGGCTCATCGCCGCAGGCAATTTACCGTTATGAGGATGGCGATCGCGTCCCGGCCCCGAAAGTTATGCACAAAATTGTCGAGGTAACAGGGGGTGATGTCACCCCTAACGATTTCTTCAATTTGAACGATGATCAGTCTGAGGCGGCTTGAACACGCCATTGTCGTCTTTTTCCCATCCGGCACGTCGCAGAATGGCTTCCGCGTGTTTTCGGTCCGATGGATCTCTGCTTTGTTGTAGGGTTTCAAGGGCTTCGCGGAAATCTTCGGTGGCGCGTTTCAGGGCGTCAATTCTTTCTGACTTCGTGGTCATGTTCGTTGCTCCGTTGCTGTCCCTTTCTTATGGGCTTCGCCTGCTTGGGCAGCAACTCCCAAATCGGGAAGGTTTGATAGCCATGCCATACGTCCGATCCGAAAACAGTTTTGCCGATGCAACCACCAAGGCCATCCATGCCGTTGGTGGCGAGGCCTTGGCCGGGGTTTGCGGTGTTTCCTATTCCCGGCTGCGTCAATGTTCCAACCCGATGCGCGGCGATGTGATCAATATGCAGGCCGCGCTTGATGCCGATATCGCATCGGCCCGGGCCGGGGCAGGATGCCCGCATTTTGAAAGTTACGCCGCCCAGCTTCACCGCGCCGGGGTTATTGGCGGGTTTGATGCCGAACGTGCTGGTTTGCGCGCCCTGATCCGGTCCATCGCCGCACTTTTGCGCGAGGCGGCGGATCGCATGAGTGCCGCCCTTGAGCCGCAACCCAGACTTTGCGGGGTGGCGGCATGACGTATCTTTCTGATCGCCACCGGTGCGAATATGCCCTTCCGGCTGTTTTGATGCAGCGGGTGGCCCGGATCATTCTTGAGCCCGGAACCAAGGAAGGCCATGCCGAATGCCTTGAGTTTCTTGAACGCGCCTGCAACGAGCCGTTTGTCGATCTGCCGCAGGATCGCGCGCGCAAGCTCCGCCGCCGGGTGATGACCCTGCAGGCGGAGTTGTTGATTGAGTATGAAGAACGCCCGGTGATCACGGTGTTTCTGATGGTCGTGATCTGGCTTCGCGACATGCTGGCCGACGGGACGTTGGTGCTTATCGAAGGATCGGATTTTGACCTTGCCGCCACCTGCCTGATCGCCCAGATCGAAAAGCATGATGATCTGGTCGAGGGGGCCTATAAATCCGGCGAAAAGAACGCCCGCAGGCTGGCCTCCAAGCTTGAATTGCGCGGATATTACCAAGGACGCGCTGCCCGAAAGGCGGCGGCATGAGCCATCGCACCCCCATCCCTCAATCCGTTCTTGATGACATCATTTCCCGCACCGATCTGGTTGATCTGGTCGCTAATTCCGGCGTCAAGCTGATCAAGTCGGGGCGTGAATATCAGGGGCTTTGCCCGTTCCATTCAGAACGCACGCCGTCCTTCACGGTTCGGCCTGATAAAGGGTTCTGTCATTGCTTTGGCTGTGGCGCCCACGAAACGGCGATCGGCTATCAGATGCGCGTTTATGGCCAGAGTTTTATCGAGGTGGTTAAGGCGCTTGCGTGGCAGGCGGGTGTTGATTTGACCGATTATGTCGGACGGGCCGAAAAGCCCAAGGTCGCGCCCAAGCCGAAAATCGCCAGCCGTGCTGATGAAACGGAACGCGAAACCGAAACCGAAAAGCGCCGTCGCCGTGGTCAAAGGATGTGGCAGCGCGGCATTCGGATCGAAGGGACCGCAGCCGAAGTTTATCTGGCGCAATGTCGCGGAATAGATCGGGCTTTGTTCCTCCATAACCCGGTGCATCGGTTTGTGCCTGATTATGAATTCTGGTACCGCGCCCGGGATGCCAAAAAGCCCGAGGCGATCTGGACCGGCCCGGCCTTGCTGACCGTCATGCAATATCGCGATGACCGGTTTGCCGCCTGTCATATCACCTGCATCGATCTGGATCAGCCAAAGGGGCGGTTGAAGCTTCCCGCGCCGGATGAAGATCGTGATCTGAATACCAAGCGCGTGATGGGTGATCCATCAACGGCAGCGATGCGCCTTGGTAAACCGGCCTTTGTGATGGTGGGTGGCGAAGGGCTGGAAACGACCTATTCCGGCATGATGGTTTCCGGTCATTCCGGCTGGTGTTCCTATTCGCTGGATAACCTTGTCGGCGCCTGCCTGATGGATGCCAAGGGTGACCGTCATCCTTATGACGGGCGTAGGCGTTTGCCTTCTGTTGTGCCTGATATGGCCCGCCCGGGGATGCTTTGGCCGCGGGAATGCCGCGAACGGATTTTCCTTGGTGATGGCGATACCAAAGACATGCCGATGCTGCGCGCCAAGCTTGAGCGCGGTTGTCGCCGAGCGGCTCAAGAGGGCTGCAAGGGGCGGGTGGCGATGTCAAGGCCAGGTACCGATTTCAATTCGATGATCTTGGGGGCAGCGTGATGGTGAGTTTAAGTGCCTTGCTCTCGCGTGATGTCCTCTATTTCTCCAAGAAGAAACGCCCCGTATGCCCGAAGGTTGTGGAGTTGATCAATAAGCATTTCTGGCGGAAGAACTCGAATATTTTTGTTTTCTTCAAGGCGTTTGTTTACTTCAGGTATATCGCGCTCGAACTCTGTCATCATGTTTTCAATTTTCGATCGCGTGAACATCATTCCATAAACTGTGTTTCGAATGTCATTTTCTGCGGTGAGCGGCGGAGGTGGTATTGGGATGCCTGCAAGGATGTTTTTGGTGGACTTAAACAGATCTTGGTTAAGCCATTTGTCCGATTTAAGTGTATGCAGCATGGTCTTTGCAAATCCATGCAGGTGGTAGGCAGTTTCATTTATCAGAGCATAATAATGCTCATTGTTCAGGGTTTCTTCCCGATTGATATCTGCTTCACGAGATTTTTCATTTGCGGCTATTTGAGCTTTCATTGCAACCAATGCAAATGCACCGCCTGCAAGCCCCAGACATCCTGCGATAAGCGTTTCCCATTCAAGGCAAGGCAGGCCTTTGCCATACAGGATACCTACAGCAAACGAAATGCCCGCAATGCCGAACAGCGGAACACTGTTCAGCCAATCCCCAATTTTATCCATTTCTTCCCCTTACCGCATTTCTGCCCGCAGGGATTGTTTGGCATTGGTGAGTCTGCGTCAAGCGGTTGCGATTTCAATTCGTTCAGCTTGGAGGCAGCGTGATGTTACTTACGTGTTTCATCAAGAAGGAGATGTACAATGAGTTTGTCTACTGCTCCTTGCAAGGATGCAAAAGACAGTGCCATAGATTCGGGGTCATCAATTGTGACGGTAGTGGCCGAATCGCTTTTCATTGTCCACTGAACTCCTTTTGCGGCCAGCTCGAACAATGGAAGTGCTTCGCACAAACCTTCAAGTTCATTCGTGAGACTTGTTGGAAGTGGTTCAGAAAAGCAGGCGGCATTGTTCAGTTTCTCAATAATGCCTTTAGTGTCGAGTCTAGGCACAGTTGCGACTTTTTGCCCGCATGCAAGTGGCTGGTGGCTCTCAAGCAGGTCTCTTACGGTGAACAAGTCTCGCAGGTGCCTAGCTTTGAAAATATATGCATTTCGGTTCTCCGTCACCCTTCTGTGGTCTGTGGCGGCCTTATATGCAAGCCAGCCACCTATAAGGCCAAGCACGCCAGCAACAAGGGTTTCCCATTCCAATTCCCACCCGAGGGTGGTGAAGCCGTTCGTGGCGAATGCGCCTATGACCATGCCGCCGAGTGTTGTAGCGATCAGCGGTACAGCTTCACTAACCTTTGGGGTGTTCATCTTGGATCCATTCCTGAGCTACTGATCGCCCAAGTGTCGGGTCGTAAACGTATAAGGTCAAGCTATCTCAAGGGGGTAGCGTGATGGCGGGTAAGCGCAAAGTGAACAAAGGCGCCATGATGCAGGGCGGTCGGTCGGGCAAGGTCGAATGGGAGCGCCCGGACGAAAACCAATTCTATCCCACGCCGCCCGAGGCGACCGAGGCGCTTATGCGCGCCATACCGCATCTTGCCGGTGGCAAATATTGGGAATGCGCGTGTGGTGATGGCCGGTTGGCGAAGGTTCTGGAGTTTCATGGCTGCACGGTCATCGGAACCGACCTGATTGATCGCGGCTATGGCGAGGGCGGGGTTGATTTCCTTGCCACCACGCGCCGCCGCGCATCCAAAATCATTACAAACCCGCCCTTCACGCTTGCGCAGGCCTTTATCGAGCATGCCATGCGCCTGCATATGGAAGAGGTCTGGATGTTGCTTAAAACCAACTATTACCAAACCGCCAACCGGCAGGGGTTCAAGGCGCGTATCCGGCCCAAATACAAGCTGGAACTGTCATGGCGGATCGATAGCCTTGGCCTTGGTAATGGCGCGCTTGATTGCGCTTGGTTCGGGTTCGTCCGCGATTATTCCGGCCCGACCCTTTGGGATACGCTGCCAAAGCCAAAGATGGACAACCTTGACCTGTTTCTGCCTACACAGGTGACGCCAGCGGCGCAATCGAGCCTCGATCTGCAGCAGGGGGTGTTATTGTGAAAGGAGGGCTAGATTACGGCTTTGTTTGTTGTGGTGTTATTGGTTGCGATTGGGTGGGTTGCGATACAAGCGAGTATTTGATTGCATCCAATTTTTCGCCAAACATCCAGACGAAAAATGATAAGGCGAGCCCACCAATAACCCCACCTACAATCAATCCACCTTTGATTTGGTTGATGATGTTTTGTAGCCGCCGGTCATTTTGGTCGAGCTGGTCAACCGATTTCTGCAGCGCCTTTACGTCTGAAGAAAGTGATCCCACGTCGCGCATAACAAACCTGATATCTGATGTAGGGTACAATTCCCGTACATCAGGTGTGACGTTGGCGAACTCTTTTGGTGTTGTATTTTCTGTGTCCTGCGGAGGGCGTTTAGTCATCTGCGCCTTCCTCAAGCTTCGCTTTAATCCAGTCCCAAAGCGGGGTTGGTGCGCGACCGTAGTAGCTGTCTACCTTAGTCACAACTGCTGGCGGAATGGTTTTGTCAGGCCCGACAATACCAAGTTTTTTGGTAACTTCGACGGTGGAAATGGTGTCGTAGACCATCCAATAATATTGATTTATGCGGTAGTTGTCCGAGCCACCGTATGTTCGGTCGATGATGGCATTAAGTCGTTCGACTTCACCGGCGCCAGTTGCAACGACGTTGAATATTGCCATTATTTTCCCCGCAGTCTCAGTCGAATCATATCCAACGGAACCAGATTAGCACCGTTGCGGCGGTTTCGTACTAAAAAATGGATAGCAGCGCAACCTTTTGCAACCAAGCTATCGCTTGGCTGCCATGCGTTTGCGTACATGCGGGAACTGTATGTTTTTCTGAGGGCGGTGATGTTACCTCGCTCTTTCCATCACGCTGCCCGGCAGTCTGGTGTTCACCGCAATCTTGCGGATATCAAGCTGCTTGCCGTCAAGGTTGCGCTTGAGCATATCGCTCTCGCGAAACAGTGCCACGGTGGCACTTTCAAGATTTCGCAAGGCATACGCAATCAGGATCGTATCCGGGGTTTGGTCCATCTGGTCATCCGGAATCTCGAATTCGGGAACGCCGATGTTTATTTTGCCGGATACTTCGGTACTTACTTCAATTTCACCGTGTATATCTGTGGATTGACTTATGCGTTTGATATCATTTTCGTCGGTCGTATTAGTGATGGTCTGCATGGAAATGTGGGTTGCGCAGATCTCGGGCGCAGTCTGAAGTTTGTGGAGTACGGCGGTAAAGGTGTCCTCAATCACGTGTGCGGCGATGCCTTGTGCTATTTTAATGCTTTTGCAGCCGACCAGCTTTGCTCCCGGAAACCCGGTTATGACAATCCCGTCATGTATGATCGCGCCAATGGTAAATGCTATCGTGTGAATGGGCGTGCCGTGGTGCATTTCAAAGCTGTGTTCGCAGTCAATCTTGATCACGTTTATATCCCCCGGTTGCGTATTTGTACCTATAATGTGCCCAAGGTTGCGGATCGGTCAAAAGAAAATGAACCTTTTCCGAAAACTGGCAGAAAAAAACACGGTAGCGGAAAAACAGTAACGGATTTCTTTGGCAGACTCCTTTCATCGCCAAGATGGAAAGGGACTGTGATGTACAAGTGCAAATCTTCAACTTTATTGACTGCTCGGCGTCGTCGGCGTATGGTTCGGCCTATCGGCGGGAAAAATCCGCCGTGGGGGCGTAGAAACTCCCTGTCACGACGGTTAGCCGTCACGTTAGTTACGGCTATTTTTGTGTCCGGATTCCGGGCACGGCAGCTCGCTTATGGCGGGAAGGCGCGTTTCCCGGTGAAAACCGGGGAACAGGGGTCGGCGAAAGCCGTCTTCGGTGATAGAACACCCTTCGGGGAAAAGCCGCGCGCCTGCCTCGTGACAGGTTTCTACCTTCCCGCCGCCAGCGCGGTCGTGGAAAGCTTTGCTGGTGGTGTTGTGAAACGCTATCACGAGGGCTTTGACATGACCGAAGATGTTTCCGGGCGGAATCCGTCCGATACTTCCCAAATCACCCCGGAAAATGCCCCTGTGCGCGATCTTTCGCGTGCCGAGCGGGCTGCAATCAATCGCCGCGCCACCGATGTTGCGACGATGCTGTTTCCCTATGTCCGCGATTACATGCAGCGCAGTGCGATGGAACGCTTGCGCACATCCGACAAGCTCAAGATTTCAGAACTGCCCATTCCGCCCGATGTGGGGCTGATGATTGCCAGGTATCGGACCTTTGGCGTCGACGGATTTGATCCATGTGATCCGGCGGCACAGCGGCAAGTTTGTTCGGTTGGTGCAGCGACGACCTTGATTGAGGCGATCAAAACCCTGCGCGAGATTGCCGATGGCCAAAGCCCTGAAAACCCGCATCGCGCCAAGGTGGCGACCGTCGTTTCGTGCCTTCTGTCCATCGAGATTGATGCGGGGGTGTTATGAAAACCCTAGCTGTTGTCAAAGAGCGCGGTGATCGCAGTCAATTTAGCTATTCAGCTGGGTTTGGTTTCGAACACTTTGATTTGCGTGTCGATGAGTTCGAGGGCGTTTGTAATGTCGGCGATCACTTGTTGCGCGTCAAAGATCACGCAGGGTGTGTAATCCTCTTTTCGGCGGTTCCAGTCGTCCGATTGCGTGTGATCGTGGATCAGGCGCAACGCGAAAATGTAGGTGCGAAACGCATTGTCGAATTCATCGACTTCATCGGTCAATTTATCGTCGAAATAAGCATTTCGAGGTATCGAGGCAAGGATGTCAGCAAACACGCCGCAGACCTCTTGGATTTGATGCAGGGCATTTGGGACTGTGGTTCTCAGTATTTGCCAAGGGCTTGTTTTCTTGAGCCTGCTAATCGTTACGCGGCATTCTTCAATTTTCATCGAGGCAATATCGAGTTGAATCTTCGCCGGGTGGGTGGATACCTGCTTCAGCGCTCTCGTCAGATGGAAGCGAAAACTAGCTCTTTCGCGCTCAAGGTCCAGCCTCCTTTGGTGCTGAAACAGTCCAACGGCGATTGCGGTGCTTATGGCGGCGCCGAGTATGCTCTGCCACTTGTAAAGAAAGTCATTCCATTGAAGGGCGCTCATAAAAGGCACTGCCAACATGACGCCAGCGCAGCCTCCCAAAAGCAGGACTGTAAGGGGGTTAAAGTGGGGCTTGCACCAGCCTGCAATCATCTTGGGCATATTCTGTTCCTAAGCAGTGTGGTTCGGTTGGGAGAGGTGAAATGCAACCTGCAATCGTAATGCCATGTGATCGCAAGGGCTGCAAGCGCGCCGGATCGCACATCATGGTTGGGCATGGCCGATGGTGCCGTGAACACATCCCGCCAGAATTTTACCGCCACAAGCGCATCGCGGCGGGGCTGGAAAAAGAATTCGAACCGATTGGCGAATTGCCCGCCGATCAACGCAAGCCAAAACAGGAAAGGTTGTTCTGATATGTCAGATGGTCAGACGAATGAACCGCAAGAGCGCCATGCCAGTTATGAGGCGGCGAAGCAGATTATTAATGGTGCCAAGATTGTCGGTATTGATGGTGTGAAGCTTGATCCCGAGGATGTTCTGTATGACGTCGATGCGATGAACGAGCATTATGCGCTTGTCATGATGGGGGGGAAGCCGCTGATTCTGGAAGAGAACTTCAAGCGTGGTGACTGTCCGGTCGAGGATCGGGTCAACCTGATGTCGGTTGATGCCTTTCACGCTTGGTTTGCCAACCAAGAACAGAGGGTTTCCAAGGATAAGTCGGTTTCGTGGTCCAAGCTTTGGTTCAAGGACCCGCAAAGGCGGCAATATCGCGGGGTTTCGTTTGCACCGGGAAGCGCCACGCCTTGGGGAGTTTATAACCTTTGGCGCGGTTTCAGCCTTCCTGCCGATTACGATGAATGTGAAAGGAAATGCGACATCTTCCTTGATCACGTGCGCACCAATATCGCGGGCGGGAACGAGGCGCATTTCCGCTTCATCATGGGATGGGCGGCGCATATGTTCCAGAAGCCGACCGAGCGGGCCGGGGTCGCCGTGGTGTTGCGCGGCGGGCAGGGCAGTGGCAAGACGCTGTTCGGGCAGACGCTGGGCCGGTTGATTGAGGATCACTATGCATTGGTTGATGATCCGCGCTATGTCGTCGGGAACTTTAACGCGCACCTGGCGTCAACATTGCTTTTGCAGGCGGATGAAGGTTTCTGGGCGGGTGATAAGCATGCCGAGGGGCGGTTAAAGGGGCTTGTGACGTCCGATTATCATATGATCGAGCGAAAGGGCGTCGATGCTTTCCGGGTCAAGAACTATGTCCATTTGCTGGTGACATCAAACAACGATTGGGTTGTTCCCGCGGGGCATGATGAACGACGATTTGCGGTGTTTGATGTTGCCAATCGCAGCCAGCAAAACCGGCAGTATTTTGGCGAAATGATCCAGCAGCTTGAGAATGGTGGGTACGAGGCGTTGCTTGGCTATTTGCTGGCGTTTGACCTTGAGAGCGTCAACCTTTGGGATATTCCGAAAACGGCGGCGTTGGCCGATCAGAAACTATCCAGCCTCTCGGTCGAGGAAAGCTGGTGGCTTGTGTGCCTTCGGCGTGGGCATGTGACATTCCAGAGTGACGGGGTGCAACACTGGATGCCGTATCTGCCGAAATCGGATGTTTATGCCAACTATCTGCAATGGGTCACGCAGCGCGGGCGAAAGTTCCCGATGACCGAGGAACAGTTTGGCAGGCGATTGTTGCGGATATGTCCGGGCATAACGGCAGGCAGGCGAAGGTTCGACCATGGGCAGCGCAAGTATGTTTATCAATTCCCACCGATTGAGGAAAGCCGACGATTGTTTGCCGAAATGATCCGGACGGACATCGATTGGGATGAAGGTGACCTTGACGATGGTAATCAGGGGCAATCTGGCTTGGGGGTTTCAGATTTGTCGCCTGATGACCTTTGACGGGCGCGGTATGTCTGGTTTTTCGTCCCGCCATGTCCTTACTTTTTAAGGGCGTGGGGGACGGAAAAGCCAAGGGTTTTCTAGGCTGGTCCTATTTGTCCCAAAAGTCCCAAGTCGTGCATATATGTGTGTGGGCGGGCGTATACACACATAATACATATACATGGGTAATACGGGATATATAGGACAGAGAATATAAACTACTGAAATTAAACAACAAATACACCCCGATTTGTCCCGAAAGAATTTCAGAAATCAGGACGCCGTTGGGACGGTAAAAGGCAGGCAAGCAATGGACCGAGAAAAACTGATGAAGCCAATCGGCATTGAAAGGCTGGTAAACTGGGCGTTTGCGAAGGAAAAGGTCGCCGTGATGGTTGGTCAGGATCGCGGGATTAATCCGATTTTGGCGCAATTGCAGAAAACCACCGTGCGCTATGGCGAACGGATCGGCGGGGGCGGGGCATTGGCCGGGGGGTATGATATTCATCCCGATGCGATGGCGGTGTTTGATTGCTGGCGCACGGTCATGACCTACAGCAGCGAAGGGGCCAGCATGATCCGGTCCTACGGCGAAAGCGCGCTTCGGCCTGATTGGGTTGCGGATGGGGTGATGCGCTTTGTGCCGGAAATCGATCCGGCAACCGGTGCACCCAAACCGGCAAGGGATGCCAATCGCAATCTGGTGCGGGCAAGCTGCAAGATTGTCCGGGTCGGCAAATCCGAAGCGATTGTTTCGGCAGCGCGGGCGGAATATCGCATCTGGTGGGCTGCGCTGCACCTGATGCAGGATTTGATGGCGGAGGTCTCGGAAACTCAGGGCGGCTTGATGCGTTGGCGTCTTACCGGCGAAATGCCGCCCAAAGAGCCTTGGACCATCGCCGGGTATGGCAATGGGCTGGGCTTTGAAAAAGTGGCTTGACTTACGCACCTGTGTTTGACAATCTACCCCCGAACAGAAAAGCGCCTGTACGGAACTTTCCGGCAGGCGTTTTTTCTTGCCTCGATTGCTGTTGTGCGCGCCCTGCCTAGAAATAGGCGGGGCGTTTGCATTTCAGAATCGGGCGACGTGATTGCTTGTCTGTGATCGAAACCGAAAGGCGTTGTCATGTAACTCGATCTTTTTCCTTCCTCGTTTCCAGAACTTTGACCCGCCGGGCAATGCCTGCGCGGCTCGTTCTTTTTGGGTGCTGTCATGGACGGCGGGGCGCTTTGACCGGTTGGGCGTGCCGGTCGCGGGGCAACGCAGCGATCCGCCGTCCTTGAGAGGATCTGAATTTAAGACAAGTGGAAGATCTTCTGGAGGGATCCGGTCGAAATCATCCAAGCCGCTATCGCAAAGGCTGCCGATATCATTGCGTAAATAGCTGCACGTTTATTCACGTGTGAAGTGGTATCCATGTATGCCAACATTTGCGTGATTTTATCGGCTGTGACTTGTTGATCCGTTTCGGGTGCGGGTGGCACCTTTATCCGGCTTGCACGCAGCACTTTCATTCCAGTAAGCAATGCAAATGCCGCAGAGAAATATGGGAAATATAGTTCAGCTAAATGGAAGGTCTCTGACATCACTGGGCCCGCACTTACAATCTCTCGAAGATATCATCTACTTCAATATAACAACTGAACCCTAGCTCATGGATGAGCTCTATTAGGTCTTCGTCGGGGCGATCTGGAAGCAAGAGGGCACTATCGGGATAGTCGCAATAGCGACGATAGTCGAGCAATTGTCCGATCGCCATTCGAATGTCGTTTCGGCTTGAACTAGCTTTTGCTTCTATAAGCATATTGATGTCTTGAATGAAGGCATCGGTCATAATCGAAGAAGGCTTATTAGGAATTTTGATTACATGACGTTGAGCAACGGCGTGTCCTTTGGCTTCCATGTATGCGGAAAACCTTTGGACTAAGGCGCTTTCCTCACGTGATGCAGTCCAGCTCGTAGCAGGTCGCTCGATGCGAACGGTCTGCGTGTTGTTAGCCTCAATTGGAACCAGGCGAACCATGTCTGACCAAGTAGCGGACTTTTCTTCAGCCAGTTCTTTGGCGACTTCGACTGGGCGTAATCGAAATACGATGACGTCGCGAATGGGGCCGCCATTGGTTTCAGGTGCCTTTGACCAATACCAGGGTACTTCCTGATCAACCTCAAAGATTCCGAGATAGGTGACAGTGCCTCGAACGCCCTTAAATACGCGAAGTGTGCGGCGATCTCTAACATGATTGAGAATGGCCGCGTTTCCCTTGTTCATGACTTGGTTGCCGCGTTTGCCTTCGCCGGTGTAGTGGAAGCAACCATCTTCGAACCAACCGTCAAAGTATCCGTGTTGCTCACCGGCCGCTGCATCTGAGAAAATCAAAACATTAGGTGATTTCCGGCAAGGGCCAATTCCGCCTTGGCGGCCTCCGCCGTACTCATCGTGTAAAAGAGTACGTCTAATTTGACTTCCAGGCCTCAAGTTCCAGGTCATTGCATGCCACTTCAATTTGTTAGAACACATTCGGCTAAGCTAATGGTTGTGCAAGATAATATCTAGATACGAAAAGATGGCGTGCCCTAAAAGGCCTTGGGTCCTTCCTGAGACTTTCCCCACGAGCGGGTAAAGCGAACCGCGGTGTTTTAGTGTTTTTCATAGTTTTCAACCCGTTAGGTTGTTGTTTCTGATTATGTTTTCCGGTGGGTGCGATGGAAAATCCGTGGCCCAAAGATTGGCCGGATGAATGGGATGGCGACGACGGCAAACTTTGGAGCCGCGAAGAAACCGCCCGAGTTCTAAGCTGGTCACTTCCCAAATTTGATCGTAGCCGCCATGCAGGCCTTCCGTGCCGTCGCGAAGGCAAGAACGGTCGTTCTTACGGGTATTATTTTCCCGAGGTCTTTGCTTGGGTGTCCGGTGCAGAGGCCAAGGAAGAAGCGGAGCGCAAACAGCGCGAAGCCGATCAGGCGCAAGCCGAAATGGCCTTGCTCGGCGGTAACGCAAAAGACGATCGCGCCGGACTAACAGCCGATCAGCGCAAACGTCTTTACGAAACCGAGCTTGTCGAAATGAAGGTTCGCCGCGAACGCGGTGAACTGGTCGATGCACGTGAGCTTCTGGCGCGAGACGAAAAACTTCTCGGGGATCTCGGAAAGTTTTTGCAATCGCTACCCGAGGCAATTGGTCGAGAGCTTGAGTTGGACCTTGGGGTTATTGGTGCCCTGCAGGAAAAAATCGACAAGTACCAAGAGGAGTTGGCTCGCCGACTTATGAAAAACGATGGACCAGCCCCTTCCTGATTTTGTCGATCCGTATGAAATACTCGCGCAAGCCGCTGCCAGCTTTCTTCCGCCAAAGCGTATTTCTGTTTCAGAAGCTGCAGCTCGTTATCGTCGCGTTATCAGCCCGGTTTACAACGGTCCATGGGATAACTCGGTCGCGCCTTACATGGTCGAGCCGATGAACATGACGGCCTCGCGCGAGTATGAAGGCGTTGTTTTCTGTGGTCCGGCACAGTCGTTAAAAACCGACAGCTTGATTATCAATCGGTTGGTACATATGGCGACCTGCGATCCCGTCGATACGATGGTTTTGCAGATGGATCAGGCAACGGCGCGCCGGTTTTCGATCAAGCGTTTGCGTAAACTGATTGATCAGGAAAGCCCGGAATTCAAAGAGAGGCTGTCCAAGGCGCCGCATTCGGACAACATAACTGACAAGCGTTTGGCTTCAGGCGCTGTTGTGACGATTGCTTGGCCTACGATCACTCATTTGTCGTCTGAGCCGATCCCGTTAATCCTGATGACCGATCGGGATCGAATGTCAGATGACATTGACGGGGAGGGCGAACCGTTCGACTTGGGACGGCAGCGCACCAAGACGTTTGGTTCGCGCGGAATGACCGTCTGTGAATCGTCTCCGGGCCGCGATTTGACTGATATTCGATACACAACGGAAGGGCACGAAGCCCCGCCCGTTGGTGGCATCCTCGGCCTGTATAACCGGGGAGATCGTCGTCGCTGGTACTGGTCATGTCGTGATTGCGGATGGGGGTTCGAACCGTCTTTCGATCTTCTTGAATGGCGAGAAACCGACAACATTCAAGAGGCGTCGGCCAATGTTTCGATGGGTTGTCCTCATTGCGGCGGGCTCATTGAAGAACGTCATCGCAAAGAATTTAACGCCAACGGTCAGTGGTTGGCCGATGGGCTTTACATCCGTGATGGCGAAATTCACGGTATCGCGCGCCAGTCAGAGATTGCTTCGTTCTGGCTCAAAGGACCGGCTGCGGTATTTCAATCATGGTCAGGGCTGGTTAATCGTTACCTTACAGCGCTTGATGAATACAGCCGTTCGGGAACAGAAACCGGTCTGCGAACAACAGTAAACACCGATCAGGCCGAGCCTTATATGCCGCGGGCGATCGCAGAAAGAGCGGCGCAGGGGGTGCTAACACTCGAAAACCTGTATGCGCGTTGCGAAGATTACCCGTTGGGCACTGTGCCGGATGGAGTTCGCTTCCTGATCGGGTCCGGGGACGTACAAGGCAATCGGTTTGTCATTCAGATCGAAGGATTTGGCGACCATCTTGAGCGTTGGATTGTTGATCGATTTGATATTGCACTTCCGGATTTGAAGCTGGGTCAACAGGAACGTGCCTTGAACCCGGCTGCATATGCCGAAGATTGGCAACTTTTGCGGACAAAGGTGCTTGAAAAAGCTTGGCCGTTGGCCGGAAACCCGACCAAAGCGATGATGTTGAAGCTGTTTGTCTATGACATCCATGGTCGAGATGGCGTGACCGGGCAGGCTTATGATTTCTACCGTGATCTAAAGCGACGGCGTGTCCATGATCGAGCCTTGCCGTTGCGAGGTGTTGGTGGCTTCAAGGTTCCGCGCGTTGCTCTGACCTATCCGGACAGCGAGCGCAAGGATCGGTATGCCGGTGCCCGAGGTGAAATTCCCGTACTTCAAGTCGGGGTTGATCAGGTCAAGGATTTCGTGATGGGTGGCTTGCGGCGTGATCAGCCGGGGCCGCAATACATTCACATTCCGAAGGCTATGGCGTTGGTTGGCCTATCAGAAAATGTCGTCGAGCCTGATCGGGACCAGCTATCCAGATCGCCTTTGGCCGAGTACCTGGCGGAAGTTCGTGGAGACAAGGGTTGGGTGCGTGAAGTAAAGCGCAACGAGGCCTTTGACTTATCAGGCTATTGCACCGCCGCGGCACTTCGGCTGCGGGCAGATGAAATGCCGTGGGACCATCCGGAACGATTGCCGAATTGGCTTCGTAAGGATGGCAATCCGTTAATCATAACCGTAAGTGCCGCCAGCGCCGAAGCTGGTCCGGTGGATATTTCCAGTGGAACCGCGACATCTAACGACAAGTCGAAAAAGATTTCGGCGATGGTGTCGCGCCTCGCATAGGGGCTTTTAATGGCTATCGATACAGTTGCCCTAAATGCCGAAAAACAGAAGTTGATTGATGCGCGAACCCGTTTGCTTACGGGGGAAAGCGTCCAGTCATTGTCGTCAAATGGCCGTAGTGTTGGATATCGGGGCATTGATATTGCCTCGATTAATGCGCGCATTGCCGAGATCGATAATTTGCTCGGGCTTGGCGGGCGTCATGCGATTGGTGTGAGGGCTCATTGATGAATAAGGCTCTTGTTCAAAGTGATGGGATTACTCCGTTGCGCGCCAGTGCAACATCCTCACATGACGCAGCCTCCCAGCGTTCGGTTGAAATGTCCGGATACTACCCCTCGCTGAAATCTGCCGATGCCGCTCTATTGCCGGAGCGTGATCTCATTCAGGGGCGGGCGTGGGATCAGTATCGAAACTCAGGTTGGGCAGTTTCCGGCGTCCAGAAACTCCGTGAGGGCGTGATCGGTGCTGGCCTGCGCTTGTCGGCAAAGCCCAACTATCGTGCGCTTAACCAGTCGTTTGAATGGGGGCGCGAAACTGCACGTCGTCTTGAGCAGGGTTGGATCAATTGGGCTGGTGATCCGGATTTTCTCTGTGATGTGGAGATGAAGACCGATTTTAACGGGATGTGTGCGATCGCCTTCAATCATTATGCGATTGATGGTGAGGCTATAGCCGTCCCGTATTGGATGCCTGAACGGGGTGGACGTTACGCGCTGGCATTGCGGGTGGTCGATCCAGATCGGCTTTGCAACCCGGACGCCCAGCCAGATACGCCGAACCTCCGGGGCGGTGTTGAAAAGAATAATGATGGCGCCCCGGTTGCGTATCATTTCCGAAACAGCCATCCGTCCGATCTTTCTACAGCGAATTTCAACGATGCATTCAAGTGGACGCGGGTTCCTGCCTTTGTAGGGGGCACGCGTCGGCGTGGAGTAATTCATGCCTTCATGCGTGACAAGGCAAGTGCGACACGAGGCCGCGGCCTGTTCACGCCGATCCTTGAGCGCATGCAAATGGAGCGTCGCTGGTCGAAAACCGAGCTGCAGTCTGCCCTAATTCACGCGGTATTTGCAGCGTTTGTGAAATCGCCCTTCGATCAGCAGATGGCAAACTCCATGCTCGACCCGAATGCGACTGGAGAATCGCTTTCGTCGTATCAGGATGCCCGATCTGCCTATCACGACAGCAAAGATTTGTCTTTGGACGGGGCGCGAATTCCGAAGCTGTTTCCGGGTGAAGAGTTGCAGTTGCTGCGTTCTGAACGCCCAAACAGTGGGTTCTCGGCGTTTCAGGAAACCTGCTTGAGATACTTCGCTGCATCGCTGGGTATTTCCTATGAACAGATTTCTATGGACTGGTCGAAGGTCAATTACAGCTCGGCCCGTGCAGCGTTGCTTGAAGTCTGGCGGCATTTCTCGATTTGCCGAGCCGAATTTGTGAGGGACTTCGTCCAACAGGTCTACGTTCTGTTGGTCGAGGAGATGATCGATCGTGGTGAGATCGAAGTTCCTAACAATGCACCTGGCTTTAGGGAGGCAGTTGCCGCTTGGACCCGGGCACGCTGGATCGGTCCGCCGCGTGGATACATTGATCCAGTCAAAGAGGCGACGGCAGCGGATATGCGCATGCAGTCGGCACTTTCGACCCTTGAGGATGAAGCTGCCGAACAGGGCAAGGATTGGGAAGAGATCATCGAACAGCGTCGTTATGAGCGCCAGACGATGGCCGAGAATGGCGTTCCACCTCCTGAATGGTCGGTATCCACGACTGAATCTGGGGAAGATGGTCAGGTCACGACAACGACAGTGACATCAAGTGTCGATCGATACGAGCGGCAAATGGCAAAACTCCAAGCAAAGGCTAGGGCGAATGGATTACCAACGTCTTCTGACGCGGCTGCTTAACAAGCCGCATCTGGTGACGCCCGAACGAGCACGATTGTTGCTTGGCGCCTTGGCGCCGCGGGCGGGTTTAAACGGTTGGCTGTTCGATTCAGATGTGTCTTCGGTCGAACCAGTCAGCCTCGAAGCGCTGGCATCCGAATGGGACGGACAGCGTCCGGATCGCAAGATTTACCATGTCGACAATGGTATCGCTGTGTTGCCGGTTACCGGCACGCTGGTCAGCAAGTTGGGGGTGCTCAACCCTTATTCGGGTATGACAGGTTATGACGGCCTGATCATCAAGCTGTCAGAAGCCTTGGCCGATGATGATGTCAAAGGAATAGCGCTCGATATCGAAAGCCCCGGTGGTGAAGTGCATTCGGAGCTGTTCGAGTTGGCGGATATGATCACGTCTGCCGAAAAGCCGATTTGGGCGATTTGCTCAGACTACGCCTATTCTGCGGCGTATTGGCTTGCAAGTCAGTGTGATCACGTCTGTCTGCCATCCTGTGGCGGAGTAGGTAGCGTTGGTGCAGTTGTTCTGCACGCGGATCTGACCAAGGCTTACGAGGATATGGGTATCAAGGTCACCGTGCTGCGTGCCGGTAGCCGGAAAATGGAAATGAACCCATACGAGGCACTTCCAGAAGAGGCCGCAAAGGAAATCAAGGCAGATTTAGAGGCTTTGCGAACAGATTTCGCGACGGCGGTTGCGTCTGGTCGCGGACTTGATGTTGGCGCTGTTCTTGCGACTGAAGCGCGAACTGTTTCCGCCAAAGAGGCAGTTGAAATCGGCTTTGCGGATGAACTCCTTTCACCATCGCAGGCTTTTGCGAAGTTTGTTGACCACATTAATTCCGCCAGCGGCCCCGCCGCAGGCATCACTGCGCACAATGGAGGAACCATGAACCAGCGCATTACAGGAAAGCGGGGCAGTCAGGCCTCGCTGGCAAAAAATCAGGCCGAGGAAGATAACGAGGCCGAAGATAAAGAAGATGAGGAAGCAGAAACCTCATCGAAAAAAGGTGCAGGCGCAAAAGACGCCGTCCCTGATGAGGAGGATTCTGCTGACGATGACGACAAAAAGTCGTCGAAGTCGGCTGAAGGTGAACGCAAGCGCATTGCCGCGATCATTGGCGATGAAGAAGCTAAAGGCCGGGAACAGCTTGCGCAGCATCTTGCCTTCAATACCTCAATGGGTGTTGCGGACGCCCGCGCGGCGCTTGCTGCAGCACCGAAATCTTCTGGTGGTCTGTCTGCCTTGATGGCCGGGGCAGCTAACCCCGATATCGGTGCGGATGGTGGTGTCGAAACAGACGAAACCAAGGTCGCAAGTGCGTGGGGCGCGTCCCTGCAGCGCGTTACCGGCTCTTAAATCAAAGGGTGAAAACCAATGACGTTGCATGTTGCAGGGCCGCGCGTAGCGGCCTTTATTAATTTCGAGGTCAGCCAGCAGTTTCGCGAGACGGGAATGCTGAAGGCCGGTGATGTCTATCTCCCGGGGACTGTTCTTGGGCGTCAGGCAGTGTCAGACGCGATTTCTGCGGTTGCCGGTGCCAATACCGGGGATGGAACGCTTGACGGCGCGACAATAGTGGCCGGCAAGGATGTCGAGCTTGGCGGTTATGTTCTTACCGCAAAGACGGCAACAAAGTTCTCGGTCGTTACGCCCGGCGGTGATGCACTGAAGGATGCGACAGCGGGCACGGTCTACAATTCGTCTCATATCGGCGGGTTTACGATTGCGGTTGGTGGTACCGCATTTGTCGAAGGTGACAGTTTTACTGTGACCGTATCGCAGGGGAACGGCGAATTCACGCCGATTGATCCGGATGCCGACGACGGGTCACAGGTGGCGGCTGCCATCCTTTTCAACGATGTCGATGCCAAGTCTGCCGCCAAGAAAGGCGTCCTAATCACGCGCCTTGCGACGGTCAGCCAAACCCGCCTGATCTGGCCGGAAGGTATCACCGATGGTCAAAAGGCCACGGCGATTGCTGATCTGGCTTCCAACCATCTTCTGGTGAAGTAAGGAACCCATCACAATGCCAGCTCTTGATATTTTCAGTAACAATCCGGCGTTTTCGATGATGGGCATGATGTCCCTTGTTGAAAAAGCGCCGTATGTCCCTTCTTTCTTGGGCAGTATCCCGGGCTTGTGGACACCTCGTCCCGTTCGCACGGTAACCATTCCGATTGAAGTCATCGGCAATAAAATCAGCATCATTCAAACTTCGGAACGTGGTACTGCGGCACCGCGTGGCAACAATAATCAGAAGCGTGAAGTGATCGATGTGCGAACGGTTCGCCTAGCGGATAGTGATCGCATCTACGCCGATGAAATTGCAAGCATTCGTGCATATGGTTCGACAACCGAACTGATGCAGGTGCAGGATGAAGTAAGCCGTCGTTATGCTGGCCCGGGTGGGATGCTTTCGCGTCTTGAATTGACCCGTGAATTCCATCGCATGGGCGCGATTGATGGTCTGATTAAAGATGCCGATGGTGAAACCATCGTTGATTGGTATCAGGCATTGGGTTTGACCCGTCCCGATGTGGTCGAGTTTGACTTCTCGGCGGCTTCTGCTGATGGCGAAGGTGTTATTCGGCAGCAGGCGCGCGCACTCAAACGGCAAATTCTTGACAGTCTTGGTGATGTCGTTCTTCCGAATGTCCGGATTGTTGTTCTTTGCGGCGACCAGTTCTTCGATAAACTCGTTGATAACCCTGAAACCCGGGACATATACAAGGCTCGTCCGGCGGCTGGTAAGCTGCTTGATGAAAATCTGGCTTATGATGCCTTTGACTATGCAGAAATTCGCTGGGTTAACTATCGCGGTTCAGAAGAAAGTGGTGTGGGTGTTCCAACGGATGAATTCCGTGCGTTCCCGGTGGCGCCAGGTATTTTCGAGGAAGGCCTGTCTCCGGGGGAATTCCTTGATACCATCAATATGCCGGGCAAGCGCCAGTATCCTCTCGTGATCCCGGACAAAAAGCGCAATATGTTTGTGGATTTGGAAATCTATTCCTATCCGCTTTATATTTGCAAACGGCCAGAAGCGCTCCGCCGCGGTCGGATCAAGCCTGCCGGTTAATTTCCTTCCGGCTATCGGACTATTGAACGCTCGCCCTTTTTGGGCGGGCGTTTTTCTTTTGGTGATTTCTCATGATTGATTTTGATGCGCTTCTGAATGCGCCAGTGGCTGGTGCTTTCGGTCAGAAGGCAATTATCCGGCATAAAGGCGGGTCAATCTCTACAGTCGAAAAATTTGATTTCCGGCAAGGTGCGGCGCCCGAAGATGGGGGCGGCGAGGCCGAATATCAGGCTTTTGAGTTTACAGGTGGATTCCGCAAGGAAGAGGCGCCCCAGACAAAGCACGGCGATTTTGTCGACGTTGCCGGGGCGACCTACACGGTTGCGGCGATTGATCCCGATGATACGGGGTGGATCATGGTTGGCCTGATGGCGGGCGAGGTGCGCAATGTCTGAATATTTCGCACGATCGGCATTGATGCAGGCCGTCAAGGATCGTCTGGAAGTTAAACCGGATCGGCCCGAGATCGTTATTGGCCGGATCAGCGAAATTGCTGCCGAAAGCTTGCCTGCAATTTCGATCTATGCCCCGGTCGATAACATGGAACCGAAGGGGGCGTTCTGGCAGTTCGATGCATCGGTCAATCTGAATATTGAAGTGCATTGTCAGGTTGCCGAGGGTTGGTGTGCTGCAGCCGAACAAGAGACCCAATCCATCATTGCCACCCTGTTTGCCGACGGTTCGTTCCGCAACCTTTGGAAGAAGCCGCCGTCAATATCCATCAAACAATTCATGAGTGACAAAGGCGGGCCGGTGGTCGGCGAAATTATCACCATGTCGGGCGAATTACGGCGCCCGCGTGTGATTTCAATCGATGCCGGTGAATTGCAGGGCATCGATATCGAGCAAGGAGCGATCGATAATGAAAGTGCAGGTTAACCCGGCCAGCAAAGTCAATGGCCAGCCGTTGCGGGTGATGAACCCGGAAACCGGGAAATATTTCCCTGATGGACCGTTCGATTTAACCGAGCGGCAACTTCGCAAGCCGGAAATCCTCCGTTTGCTGCCGCCTGTTTCGTCAGGTGGTGTGCCGGGGGGGCTTTTCGGTGATCTGGTCCCTGTCGCCGCAAAGGCCGAGAAAAAAGGGTAAGTCATGACTGTTCCAAATGAGGCCTTTAACGAAATCGCCATTAACGCGCGTGTCGCAGGGACTTACATCGAAGTCGATGGTTCACGGGTGAATGGGCTGGTTTCAAACCATGTCGCGTTACTGATTGGTCAGAGCTTGGCCTCCGGTACGGCCAATGATGCCGAGCTTTTGCTTGTGCCGGGTTCGGGGGCATCGGCAGGTGAAATGTTTGGCAAGGGTTCGAACCTGGCATTAATGGTCGAGGCTTATCGCCAAAACAATACGACCATGACGCTTTATGCCATTGCACTTCCTGATCTGGTTGCAGGTGTGAAGGCGTCCGTTGCCATGACAATCACGGGAACGGCAACAGAAAGCCGTGCTTTGGCTGTCTATGTCGCGGGTGTGCGGTTGTTTGTGCCCGTGGTTGTCGATGATACGCCCTCTGACGTAGCGGCGTCCGTGGTTGCGGCAATCGCAGAGCTTCCCAATCTTCCTGTGACTGCGACGGCCGAGGCTGGTGTTGTCACCTTCACTGCCAAAAATGCGGGTGAAGTTGGAAATGACATCCGCATGCAGATTGCATTGCGTGGCATTATGTCCGGTGAAAAGGTGCCTGCGGGGATTTCCATCGCGGTGCCAAATTCGGGCTTTCTGCAAAACGGTTCGGGAAATCCGGATATTGCGGGCGCGCTCGCGGCTATCGGGTCTCAGGAAGTCAACTATGTTGGTTTCCCGTGGACAGATGGCGGCACGCTCGACGCAATTTCAGAATGGCTTGAGAGTCGGCAAAAAGCAGGCGTCGAAATTGATGTCAAAGGCTTTACCGCGCGCCGGGGGACGATTAGCGAATTGCAGACATTCGGAGCGTCGCGCAATGATCGCTTTGTTTCAACGATCGGCACATATGACGCGCCGGGACCGGCATGGATGCGTGCTGCCCGGTATCTTGGCCAGATGTCTGGCAAACTCTTCAATCATCCTGCTCGTCCGCTTGGTGGTGTCGAGCTTGTCGGTGAAATGGCGCCGCCAGAAAAAAGCCGGATGGATTACATCGACAAAAATACCCTGATGTTCGCGGGTATCACGGTCACCGATGAAGGTCGTGATGGCAAGGTTCGCCTGAACATGCCGATCACGATGTACCAGACCAATGAGTTCGGCGACCTTTCCGAAGCTTACTTGCTGGTCAACACAGTAGCCCAGTTTGGCCGGGTGCGTGACGAACTCGAAAGCGTGCTGAACGGTATTCGGATGCTGCGTCCAATCCTCGTCGATGACGGAACAGCGGTTGATGAGGGTATTGCTTATGTGACGCCGCGTTCGGTTCGGGCCTCCATGATTGCCCATTACGAATATATGGTTCGTCTGGGCTTGGTCGAGGATGTTGATGGATTTGCCGGGCGGTTGGAGGTGTCCAAATCGCCGACCAACTCCTATCGGCTCAATGCCATCTATCGCCCGGACCTTTCCAACCCGCTTTATCTTCTGGCTGCCAAGATCGAGTTCGAACTCGATTTTCGCGATTTCTGAGGGGGATTGATCAATGACGACAGTTGCAGGGGTACAGTCCCTTGAAGTGGGCGGTGTTTCATATAACACCGCCGATACTGCCACCTATAATCTGGGTGGAAAGCAGCGCGAAAACATCGAAGGCGGCGGTTCCGGTTCGGTCGGTTGGACCGAAAAGGGGCGTGCTGCCTTTATCGAGGTGAAGGTCTTCCTTGGTGAAGGCCAGTCTGACAAGGACCTTACGTCGGTCAAGAAAGGTGAGGTCAAGCTGAATTGCGCTGATCGCACGGTCGTCATGAAATTCGGTACCGAAATGGGTTCCGGTGACAATGATGCGTCGGACAACAGTCTCACGGTTCGCTTTGTCGGCCCAAGTGCAAGGGTGGTTTCGTGATGTTTGAAGGTGATTTCAAACCAGAAGATATCGACCTTGATGGTTATGTCGAAGACGGGAAATTCGGTCGCAAAATTCTGCGGCTTGACTATCCGATCCTTGTCAAGGTCCAGGATGGTAACGGGCGTCGCGAAGAGACAATCGAGCATATCGAGTTCCGTCGTCCCGTGGGGCGTGACCTTGATCTGATTGAAAAGATTGATAGCGTGGCTGTTTCGCGCAAGTTCATGTCTGGATTGGTTTATGGTGATGAACGGGTCACTGAAAGAACCTTCGAACAGATGGATGCCGATGATTACTTCCGTTCGATGGCGGTGTGTTTCGGTTTTTTCCTAAAGCGTTCCCGGAAGATTTCCGATCAGTAATCAAGCTGTTTGTCGCGCGTTTCGGTTGGAAGCCCGCCGAAATTCGCGACATGCTGATTGATGACATTCTCCTTTGTATTGATGCCTATAACGAGGACGCGCAGCGACAGCTTGACGCGTTAAACGGTGTGACTGATGGCTAAGAATTTCGTTGTCAGCATGATCCTGAATGCCCGCGAAACGGTCAGTGGACCGATGCGCCGGGTTCAATCCATGCTGACGGGTATTCGCGCCCGGGCTTCTGCGGTGACGCGAAGCCTTGGCTTCCACAAGATCACCGACGGTTTCCGACGCCTTGGTAGCTCGTTTGCCGGTCTGGGGCGTCATATTTCGGGCGTGGGTGTCGGGCTTTTGGGGTTGGCCGGGATAGGGTTCGGCGGCGGGGTTTTGGCGTGGCTGCATAGTGGGGCGGGCGAGGCCGATGTGCTTGCCAAGTTTGGCCGCACTGTCGGTATTTCGACCGAACGATTGCAGCAATGGCAGCACGCGGCAAACCAAGCCGCGGGCATGACCAACGAGGAATTGCGCAAAAGCTTCCGTGACCTGGCGAAGAACGTGGGGGACGCTGCCAACGGGATAGGGCGTGCGAAGCCGATCTTTGAGGCGTTGGGTATCCCGCTGCGTGACAATCAGGGCAATGTGCGTGATCTGAACGATCTGTTGCCCGAGCTGCAGTCCGCATTTCGCAAGATCGAGAACCCGGCGCTGCGCACGTCAACAGCGATGAAGCTGTTTGGCGAAAGTGGATCGAAAATGTCGCTGCTTTTGCAGCAGCCACAAGAGGAAATGGATCGACTGTTCGGCGATATGGAGCGCCTTGGCATGATCAGCAATGAAGCTGCTGGTGATACCGAGGCTTATAACGACGCGCTGGACAGTTGGGGTAAGTCATTCACCGGTATTCGTAACGGTCTGATGGCTTATTTCATGCCTATGATGACGCCGCTGATCAAGAAAATGACCGAGTTCATGGTGTCGATGCGCCCCGAAGTGGTGGAGCGCCTTGGTTCCGCGATTTCGGGTGCGGCAAATACCATGATGGGGTGGTTCACGGTTGCGCAGGATGGCACAACCCCAGCCGGTCAGGCCCTTAAATCGTTTATGTCGACGATTGAAAGCCTGATTTCCTATGGTGGCAAGATCATTGATTTTCTGGGCGGGTGGCAAAATGCCGCGCTGGCGCTGGGGGGTATCCTTGCGGGGCCGTTCATTGCGTCGCTGTTGTCGGTCGGGACCGCTTTTGCGCAGTTGGGTTGGATATTGGCATCAAACCCGATCGTTCTGGCGGCGGGGCTTATCGCCGGGGCTGTCTATACGATCTATGGCAATTGGGATGGGATTGTCGGTTATTTCACGGGCAAGATTGATGCTGTCAGGTCGGCATTCAAAACCGGATTTATCGACGGGGTGATGGCCTATATGGCCGAATTCAACCCCTTTGCGATCCTGTATGACGGATTTACCGGGCTGGTCAAATATCTGACCGATTTCGATCTTGCTGCCATGATATCAGAGAAAGTGCAGGCAATGATGTCTGTGCTGCCTGATTGGGTGGTTGAAAAGCTTGGGATGGGCAAGGCCGAACCGGTGCAGTCTGCACCAACGCCAGTGCAGCCCTCCGAGCCGCCCGCCGTATCCATGGAACAGTCAGCGCGACAGGTGGAGCAAGCCAAGGTGCAGGCCTATCAGGGTGCGAAGGCGCCTGATCCGGTCGAGGGCAAGATCGTCGTCGAGATTGTTGGCGGCGGTGCTGCTAATGCCCGTGTTCGACAGTCAAAATCGACAGGTATTGGTCTTGAAACAAGCCTGCGGACGGGGCCTAGCCTCGCGGGCATGGGTGCGGGTTAGGGTGGTGATCCATGCTGTCAATGACATGTGGCGACAATATCGACGATGTTGTCGCCAATTTGACCCAGCTTGAGAAGGTTCAAGTCCCGTTCGCGCTGTCGAAGGCTGTTAATCGGGTGACGTTTGAGGCGCGCGATGTAGTGCTGTCGCAAATGGACCGCCGGTTTACGATCCGCGAAAAGTCGTTAAAGGCATCTGGGGGTGGTCGCCGTGCCCTGTTTGTGAGTGCCAGTAACAAAAAGCAGGCTGTTATACAGGCTGAAATTGGAACGCCGTTCTGGTTTATGGAAGATCAGGAATTTGGCGGGTCCCGTCGCGGAAAGTCCGGCGATGGTGCGTGGATGCCCGGGCTGGGCGCGCGTGCGCGCAAATCCAAAGAAGGCAAGGTTACATCCCGGTACAGAAAGGCGAAGGTTCGCAAGGTTCTGGCGTCGGCTGGTGGCTACCCGAAGGGGCGCCGGTCAAAGAAAAACTCGAAAGCGTTCGCAAAGCAACAGCCGTTCATAGCAACGATGAAAAGCGGCAAGCGTGGGGTGTTCATCCGCCAGAAGCGCAATAGCCGCCAGCCGCTGTCTTTGCTTTGGACGATATCCGATTCAGTTCAGATCGCCCCGCGATGGCATTTTCGGGACATGATCGAGGGTATGAGTGAAAAGCGCCTGCGGGCGTATTTCATTGCCGACCTGCAGGAAGCATTGCGCACGTCCCGAAAGGGGCCAAAGAAAAGTCAGTATCTTGAGCATCTGATCCGAAGCGAAAAGACGCCGCCAATGCCAAGTTTCGCGGGGCTTGGTGCCGGGTCGCTTTCGGGAAATACGCTGGATCAGTTAAGCCAGGTATCGCGCGGTTTGCCGGGGATTTAACAATATGGCTTTTGAGGATGAAGTTCGTGACGGTTTGTGGCGAAGCACGCCTATGATGGTGCGCTCGGTGCGTCGTTCTTCTGGTCGCCGTGGGCCAACGGTGGAGCGTCCGAACCGTGATGATGCGGATACGCAGGACCTTGGCCGCAAAGTCCGGACATTCAATGTCGACTGCTTTGTTCTGACTATTGACGGCTTTGGCGCCCGCGACCAATTGATTGCCGCGCTGGAGAAAGAAGGACCGGGGACCTTTGTGGACCCGTTCGGCGGTCTGGCTTCCGAACGATGGGTAAAGGTAGCCGATTACGACGTATCAAACAGCTTTGCGGCTGAAGGTATCGCCAATTTCTCGATTGTCTTTGAGGAAGTTGGCGAGAATGCGGAGCGTGGGTTCACACCGGGGCGCGTTTCCAATGTCTATCAGCTCGGTGTTCAATCCTCGGCTTTGTCTTCTGCAGCGAGTGCCGCCTTCGTCAATACTTATATCACCGATGGCATGCCGGGATTTGTCCGCGAAGCCGGTGCTGATGTCATTGGTTCACTGACCGATCAGGTCGGGGGGCAGCTTTTCACGGCGATCGGTGTTGACGCTTCTATGTCCGATGCGATCGATGGGATCGGAGCGGTCGGATTAACCGCCCTGACCGGGGGTGGTGTCGATATTGCGAGTGGTATTTCTTCTGGCTTTGCGTTGCTTTCGTCCTCGGTTCCTGACGCCGCGGAAGGTGTGAACGGTTTTCTTTCCCTGTCTGCATTTGAGGCGGAGGGTGTCGATGTTCCAGTATCGACCGCGACCCGACGGGTCGAGGCGGTCAATCGCACGGCGCTTGGGGCGTTGATCCGGCGAACGGCGATTTCGGCAGCGGCGGAGCTTCTGCCGAACTATACGTTCGTTTCATATGATCAGGCGGCTGAAATTACCGGCCAATTTCTTGATGTCATAGACCGTGAAATGGATCGCGCGGGCGGGAATGTCGCCGGTGAGAGTGACGCCGGTGTGTTTTCCGCGTTGGCCTCGGTCCGAACGTCGGTTGTCGATTACACGCGCGAGGCTGGTGCGGGCAAAGCAAAGACAATAACCGACATGCCTTGGTTGACCGAGGCGTCGGTTGTAACGGCCCATCGGCTGTATGGTGATGCGCGTCGCGCGCCTGAAATCGTAGCGCGCAACTCCCTTCCACATCCGAACATGGTCCCGTCGTGGTCGCCGATCGAGGTTCTAGATGGCTGATGCACCTGAAATCGAACTGGATGGCAAGATTTATGATGATTGGCAGAAATGCTCGTTCAATTTTTCAATTAGCGATATTGCCAATTCCTTTGCCTTGACTACCCCGGATTTCACACCGGACCACGGCGAAGACTTGGCAGTAAAGGCGCGGTTTGGTGATCACGAATTGCTGACTGGCTGGCTTGAGGAAATCGACAATTCGACCGTTCCCGATCAGGAAGGGACCCGGCTGAGCGGGCGATCAAAGGCGGGTGATCTGGTCGATTGTTCGGCGATCGTGCCGGGTGGGGAATATCACAACCTTTCACTGCTTGAGGCTTGTGTCGATCTTTGCAAGCCATTTGGTATCGCGGTGTCGGCGTTGGTTGATGTCGGTGATCGGTTTGACCGGATCAAGATCGAACAAGGCGAGGAAGTCGGGCAGGTGATTGACCGGATTTGCCGTGAGCGTGGCCTTATGGCTTGGTCGGTGGGGTCCGGTGATATCGTTCTTGGTCGTCCGGGGTTCGCGAGAGCGCAAACGGATCTTCGCTATCGATATACGGGGTCCGGTCAGCTTCAAAGCGATAACAACATTGTCGAACTGTCGGCCAAACTGACCAAAGCCAATCGGCATTCGAAGCTGATCATGCGGTCGCAGGGGCAAACAAGTGATGATGATTTTGGTATTGCTGCCGCCCAGTCCGAGGCCGCGGCGGTCGATGACGCGGTTCGTCGGTATCGACCCAAGGTCCTGACAAGCGATGGGGCAGGGTCGTCTGATCAGCTTCGTCAGCGTGTTAATTGGGAAATGGCACGTCGGATCGGTAAATCAACCGCCATCACCTATCAGTGCGAAGGCTGGCAACAGGTCCCGGGCGGGGACATCTGGCGCCCCGGGTTGCTGGTTGCCGTCGAAGATCAGAAAAACAAGATCGCCGAGGAAATGCTGATCGTTTCGGTGGGGCTGACGCTTGATGAAGACAAGGGCGGTTATCGCACATCCCTGTCCGTCGAGCCGCCCGCTGCTTGGGTGCCAAAGCCGAACTTCGAAAAGGCTGATGGCGATGCGCAATATGCGGCTCTTCGCCGCGCGGTAAAGGGTTAGTGGCATGTCTGACGGTCTGTTTCAGCGTCTCTCGCGGCGCGTGGAAAACATGCTCTTTCGGGCGGTTATCCGGTATGCCAAGCAGACCAGCCGGGGCGGGGCGATCATTGCGCAGGTGGCGGGGCGATCCGGTGACACGCTTGATGATGTGGTTATTTTTGAGGGGTATGGATTTAGTCACCGTCCCCTGCCTGCCGGTGCAAATGGACAGGGTGCGGAAACGATCGTCTTGCAGCTAGAGCGTAATATGGCAGTCGCCTTGCCGCCAATGGATCGTCGACACCGTTCGAAGTCGGGTGTCGTAGAGCCGGGTGAGGTCGGTCTTTATGATGATCAGGCGCAGCGCATAACTCTTAAACGGGGTCGGAAAATCGTCATTGATGGGGCTGATTTCCTTGATGCGCTGATTGCGACAAAAGTGCTGGTCGATTGCCCAGATGTTGAATTCACCGGAAATGTGAAAATTGGTGGCAACCTAGAAGTTGCCGGATCAGCCGTCGTTGGTGGCGATATCACGGATCGGGCGGCATTTGGCAACGCGCGAACCGTTGCCGGTATGCGTGAGGTTTATAACGGTCACAAGCATCCTGAAAACGACAATGACGGCCCGACTGATCCGCCAATTCAGGGAATGTAATTATGTCCAATCTGCATACCGACATGGCGATCCGCTATGACGCGGATCGTCGCCGGTTTGACCTGGCTTTGTTAACCGGTGAAACGCCGACCATTCAAACCGATCACGGCTTGGAAACCGCCGTCAACGCGGCTCTATTTACTGATGGTCGCGCCCGCGAAGATGACGTTTTGCCAGACGGGACAGATCGTCGCGGTTTCTGGGGTGAGGCTTGGCCGTCCGTTGGTGGCTTCAAATTGGGGTCGCGTCTGTGGCTTCTGGATCGCGAAATCATCACCAGCCAGACGGTTGCGCGAGTTCGGGAATACGGAACCGAGGCATTGCAATTTTTAACGAAAATTGGTGTCGCGCAGTCTGCGGTGTTTGATGCCGTTCGCGACCGCAATGCAGGCCGGTGGGTGATCTCTGGCCATGCGGTAATCAAACGGCCCACAGGGCAGATTTTTGAACGGCGCTATGCCGATATTTGGCAGTGGATGGATCGCAATTCATGAACAAGTTGACCGGTTTCACAGTCCCTACCTTTGAGGCCCTTCGCGGGCAGTCCGGGTCACATTATGAGGCGCGTCTGGGGCAGGGCGTCACGCTCGGACAGGGGCCGGTTGCCGTCATGCCATACATCGATGGCATGTTGGCAAACGGGGCCTATGGTTACCTTGACCATATTGCATCGCAGACAATGGTTCTGTGGGCGGCGGGCGATAATCTGGATGGTCACGGCTTTACATTTGATGTGAAACGTATTCAGGCGTCGCGCGCGACCGGCAATGCCGTTTTTAATGGTGTTGCCGGGGCGGGTATTGATGCCGATCAAGTGCTTCGGGATTCGGCGGGAACCGAATTCAAGGTTATTGCCGGAGTGGTGCTTGATGAAACCGGTCAGGCCATTGCAAATGTGAAAGCTTCCGTTCCGGGTGCTAACGGAAACCTTAGTGAAGGGGCTTCCCTTACTCTCGTTAACCCGGTTGATGGTGTTGAGCCGGTTGCGACCGTTGCTGCTGGCGGTTTTTCGGGCGGGTCGGACAAGGAAAAGGACGGGCGCCCGGGTGTTGTCGAGCATTATCGCGGGCGAATTCTTGAAGAAATTGCCATGCCGCCGCATGGTGGTGCTGATGGCGATTATGTGAAGTGGGCCAAAGAAGTTCCCGGTGTAACCCGTGTCTGGGTTTCGCGCCGTGAAATGGGCATGGGAACGGTTACTGTTCGCTTCATGATGGATGTTCTGCGGGCGTCCGATGGTGGTATTCCAACGGCGGCTGATGTTGCACTGGTTCAATCCCACATTGATGCCCGCCGTCCAACGACTGCTGATGTTTATGTTGTGGCGCCAATTCCGAAGTCGCTGGCGATTACTATCATAGGGCTTGATCCGGATACGCCTGTGGTTCGCAGTGCAATAACCGCCGAGCTTCTTGACATGATTTTCCGTCGGGGTCAGCCCGGGGTGACATTAAGTCGAAGCTGGATCACTGAAGCAATTGCGATTTCTGCCGGTGAGGGGCGGCATAAGATTACTGCCCCTGCCGACGATGTGGCACATGCGATCGGCGAAATCCCGGTCCTTGGGGTGGTCAGTTATGATTGATGACAGGCTTGAGGCTTATGTCGATATTGTCGCATCGGCCATGCCCCCGGGGGCAGCTTGGCAGGGATTTCGCGATTACGACGGGGTTGGCCGGGATTTCCTGCGTGCCAAGTGTTCGACATGGATCGAGGTTGATCTGGCTGCTGACCGCTTGGTTGTTGAAAGCCAGCCTGCGCGCGCCATCGAAATGCTGCCAGATCACGAAACGCAGGTCGGTCTGCCTGACTGCTGTTTTCAGACGTCGGGTATGCCGATTGAAGAACGCCGTGCCGCGGTTCTGACGCGCTATCGTGCGCGTGGTGGTCAAAACCCGGGCTACTTCATCGGGCTTGCCGAAACTCTCGGATATCAGACGGCAATTGTTGAATACCGACCGTTCATGGTTGGCATAAGCCAGGTGGGCGGCGCCAATACATCGGGAAACAAAGACAGCGTGCGCTATGACATGCTGGGCGCGACGGCTGATATGAGGGCGTGGTGGCGTATGCGCGTGCTGGGGCCACGCGTGACGTGGTTCCGGGTCGGTGTGTCGACCCTTGGGCAGGACCCGCTTGCGCGAATATCGCGCGCCGAAGATTTGGAATGTCTCTTGGGTCGGTACATGCCGGCCCATTCTTTTTTGACCATGTCTTACGAGGGTGTGTGATGCAGTTTCAGCCGCCGGTTAACGGCAATCTTGCCGATCCCAACCGTCCTTTTGTCAATGCGGACCCAGCAAATGGTATAGAGGGTTCGATTCCGTCTGCAGAGGCGATTGAACATCCGCAGCGCGAAATTCTCAGTGTTATTACCGGGGCAGGACTTGAGCCCAGCGGTGAAAACCTTGCGCAGATGTTTGGCGCAATTCAGGCGATGATTGCTGCAGCAATCGGTGCTCTTCCGGATGGCGACACACTACCGGTCGGCTCGATCCTGCCATGCCCGTCAACAACGCCTTGGCCGGGCTTTTATCTCGCAGATGGTTCGATCCTGACGCGTGCTGATGACGCCGACCTTTGGGCTTACGCCAACGCCAGCGGAAATATCATTGATGAAGCGAGTTGGACGCTAGCAACGTCCGGCTCATTTTCGCGGGGCGATGGAGCATCTACCTTCCGTCTGCCTGATTATCGCGGTGTTGGTCTGCGTGGGTTTGACGGTGGACGCGGGCTGGATACTGGACGTGTTTTCGGGACGTATCAGGCTGACCAGCTAAAATCGCACGCCCACGAGCTTAATGAAATCATTGTTCAGTCAGGCGTTGATTCGATTGTCAGCAATAACGTCGGTTCCGGAACCGGACGGTTCACAGGTTCGTTCGGTGGCGCTGAAACACGCATGAAAAATACCGCCGTTAATTTCTGCATCAAATACTGACCGGGATATATCGATATGAACCTTTATCATTACCATCCGCAGACTCTCGAATTCCTTGGTCAGAGTGCGGCAAAACCGCATCCGAAGCGCGAAGGTGAATTTCTGATCCCGGCCTTTGCGACGGACATCCCATTGCCTGAAGCACCGTTGCCCGAGGGGCATAAGTGGCAATTTGGCGATGGCGCGTGGAATGCTGCCGAGGATCATCGGGGCGAGGCGGTCTATTCAACTGAAACCGGCCAAAAGGTCGATATTCAGGAACTCGGCCCTTTGCCTGCGACGGTGACGCCACTTGCGCCCGCGACACCTGACGACATTTGGGATGGGTCTGCCTGGCAGACGCCAGCGGCGACTGTTGACCAGCTAAAAGCTCTCGCGGCGGACAAGCGCTGGCGGGTTGAAACCGGCGGTACGACATGGAATGGCTGGCTACAAGCCACCGATGATCGCGGACAGGCCAAATGTGCGTTTGAGCTTCAGGCGATTGATGAAGGGCTTCGTGCTGATGGTGATGGTTGGAAATTCAATCACGGTTTTGAGGCCCTGACCAACGTTGAGATGCACGCGGTCGTGATGGCCGTGCGGGCGCATGTCAAAGCCAGCTATGCAGCTGAGGCCGCGATTTTGGCCCTGATTGATGGCGGTACCATTACGACGCCGCAGGATGTCGAGAATTGGGCGGGGTGGGCGTTATGATTTGGTTGGCTATTGTGGTTTCGGCCATCCTTTACCGTATGCCGCGTGGCGGCGGCTTAGGGGTGGGGAAATCCACCGAGGGGGTTTTGATCTGGGCGGGGGTGTCCGCTGGTATTTTCTGTGCGGCGCTTTCTGTTCCTTGGTGGTTCGCGCCCATTGTGGCGGCGCTTCTGATGCTGGGAGAGGCGCCCGGTTGGTCGCAATGGTGGCCGGGGGCGGCGCGGGCAAGTCTGTTGCGGCTTTCTCTGCGTGGATTGCTGTTGCTCAATCCCTTGATGGGGCCGATTTATTTCGGGTGTCATCGGTATCGATCGCGACTGCCTGTTTGGGGGAAGTTCCTTGATGGATGGACGTCATATGCCGAGCTGATGTGCGGGTTTGTTACGGCCTGCAGCTATGTGTTCATGACCTGGCTTATTGCCCTTTGGTTCTTCTGAACCGGTTAACTACGCGCCCGTTTCAGTCAGTCGCCAATCGGCGGCCTTTTTTATGCCTGAATGGTAGGGGGTGCCGGCATGGATAAGCCGCCGCACGAGTTGGAGCCGCAATGGCTCGTGGCGTTAAAGCTTTGGTGGCCAGTAGCGGGGCTGACGATTTACGCCCGCATTCTTTGGCACCGGAATCTTGTTGCAAAGGGGTTCCGACGCTTTTGGGGGCGCGAGCTTCTTTGGGAGTTGGTGACCGCCGGGTTCTGTTTCGCGATCTCGATGGGGATCGCGGATTACTTCGATCTCAGCATAACCGGAGCCTGCGCGGTCGGGACCTTTATTGGTTGGCTTGGTCCGAAGGGGCTGCAGGCATTCCTTCTCGGCGCAATCAAATCAGGAAATTCGAAAGGGGTCTGACATGGATCAGATTGCATATGTGGCGCCGTCCATCGCGGCGGCGTCGGTCGTTCAACTCGTTCTGGCGCTGATCGCGTTTGTCATCGTGCGTTGGGTTCTCAAATGGCTGGACCGGATCATTGATTTTGATTTCAAAGGGTGGATTTCCAATGCGAAAGACGATGCTGTGTCTCGTTATCTTGGTTTTCGGATTCTGGCCGTCTGTCTCTTGGTCGGGCTTATTGTTTCCGGATCGCTTTGATCACGAGTTTCGTCAGCACGCCGGTCGGTATTTGCCGGGTGTCGATTGGCGTCTCCTGAAAGCCCAGTGCTATCAGGAAAGTCTTCTGCGCCCCGATGCGGTTTCGCCCGTTGGTGCGCAGGGGCTTTGCCAATTCATGCCCGGGACGTGGCGACAGGTTTCCGGGCAGATCGATCTGCCGCCGAATGCGTCGGCTTTCATGCCGCAGCTCTCAATCCGGGCTGCGGCTTTTTATATGGCGGGGCTTCGCGGGCAGTGGTCGGCAAAGCGGCCTGAATGGGATCGGCATAGCTTGGCGCTGGCCAGTTACAATGCTGGTCTGGGGCATCTTCTTTCGGCCCAGCGGGCGTGTGGTGGTCCTTCGCTTTATCCGGAAATCATCGCGTGCTTGCCCGCCATCACCGGGCGGCATTCGCGTGAAACCATCACCTATGTTGACCGCATTTGGGGCTGGTATCGGCAAATGGTCGGGGGTGCGTGATGCGAAATATCTTCAAGCTCGTAACAGGCGCTATCACGGGCGGCGGCATGATCTGGTGGATCGCGGGTGGGGTGGCGTTGCTGGTCGCGATTATCGGCGTGCAAACGATCCGCCTTGATGGTGCGCAGGCGCAGATCGAGGCTGAGCAATTGCGATCAGTGCGATGGCGCGATGCCAGTATCGAAAACATGGAAACAATCAATCGGTTGCGCTTGGCCGGTGCTCGGATCGAGCGGGCATTGGCCGACGAACGCGATCGGCGATCCGGGGCGGAAGCCCGTTATCGATCATTGATGGAGGGGGTGAATGATGCGCCGAATGATGGTTGTGTCGGGCCTGCTGTGCGCGGGCTTTTTGACCGCTTGCGGGACGACACCGGAACCGATCCGGACAGCGGAATATATCGAGGCGACGGTGCCGGGGGCTTTAACCGCCTGCAAGCCCGTTCCGGCGATCCCTGATCCGCCGGTGACGGATAAGAAAGTTGGGCGGTATATCGTCGACCTGATCGATGCGCATGATGATTGCTATGGCAAAAACCGCAAGATCGGTGAGTTGTTCGGCCCGGGTCGCGCGCATTGAATATGTTCCTATTTTGAGAACGTATATTGAACATTTGGGGCGGTCGCCTATATCCTGTGCATCCAGAATGGAGGCCCTTGGATATGAGCGATCGCCCTTTTTTGTCGTGGATTGAGCAGTTTCAACAGTTTGCGACTGATTTCGAAATTTATCTGGCAGAGTTTCCCGATGAGGGCTGGCATCGGCAGTATCTGGATGACTATCGCCACCTGTTTGATGCGATCTTGGCAGGTGAAAATTTCCATCCGCAGCGCCTGCCATATCAGTCATTCCATGCGGCTGTCATGTTGATGCTGGATGGTCGCAAGAAGCTGACGCCGCTGCAGCGGCGGTTGAAAAAGGGGTTGCTGGTCCGTTGGCAAAGATTACATAATTCCGCGGGGATACGTGGCCGCGAAGGATTGGACAAAGGTGGCCCGAGCTTTTGGAGCGGATGCAAGGCATGTGCGGGCGTTACTCACACGAAATGAGCTGGGCCGAGATACACGCACTTTCGGGTTTGCTGTTCCCGTCTCCTGAAAAGGACCCGGAACCGAATTATAACACCGCGCCGACCCATTATTGCCCGGTGGTGCTTTCCGATGGTTCGAATATATGGGGTGAATATGCCTTTTGGGGCTTTATCCCGCCGTGGTTTGACAAGGACCTGTCTGATAAAAAGTTCAATACCATCAATGCCCGGATCGAGGATGTGACGCAAAAGGCGACATATCGCGGATCGATCCAGCGTCATCGCTGCCTTGTCCCGGCCTCATGCTTTTACGAATGGCAAACGGCGGGGCGCGCGGAGGGTGAAAAGGGTAAAAAGCAGGCTTATGCGATCGGTGTTGCTGGCAAGGATGACGGGATTTCGTCCTTCATGATGGCCGGTGTCTGGTCACATTGGGTCGGCACGCTCAAGGCCGAGCGGTTTGAAGCCTGTACCTTTGCTTTACTGACCCGCGAAGCTGGACCCAAGATGGGTGAAATCCACCATCGCGAACCTGCGATCCTGATCGATGATGAAATCAGTACCTGGCTTAATGCCCCGCTTGATGAGGCTCTGCCAAAACTGACGGTTCCATTGCCGTCGCAGCTTTTGCGGTTTCACAAGGTTTCAGACCGTGTTGGTTCCGTCCGGAACAATGACGCGGATCTGATGCGACCGGTTGATGACCGTCCGCAACAAGGAAGCCTGTTCTAGGCTTCCAATTCCTAATCACGCCCAATAGATGCCCTCGTTACGTGCGGGGGTCGGGTATTGCTGTTATTTAGCATTGTTGAATATGTAGGGGTTCCTCGCTACCATTATGCCTTTAAGTGGGAGGAGCGGGTGCCATATTTCAACTCAACGGCAATTAGCCGAGCCGAGTACGATGAGCCGACGCAGGTGCTGCAATTGTGGTTTGTCGATAGTGGTGGGCCGTATAGCTACTACCGGGTCCCGAAATGGATATTTGACGGGCTGTGTCAGGCTCGTTCAAAAGGTGGGTACTACAACCGGTATATTCGCGATAAATTCTGACCTGTGGTTGCTCTAAGGCACCCTGAAAAACAAAGGCCACGCAAGGGCTTGTTATCGCCTCTATCAACGTGGCCTGCCGTGGGTACGGTCTTAACGCCCGATGCTTGCGCAGCGCGGGTACGTGTTTCATGTAACAACTTGTCTTGTTAAAGTCAACTAGAGCCCAAAACTAAACGCGCAGGCTTCTCTGATTTTCTTTAGAAGATCAGCATCTAATTCATTGTTATTGTATATTCTTTTGCCATCCAGAGCTTTCCCGGTTCGGATCATATCCAGTCGGCTGAAGCTGGCCACTGTGATCATGTCGCACTTTGCCCACATCTCTGTTGCAGTCCATCTTCCGCCAAGCGGATCGATTTCAATCTTCACGTGGCATGCGGTTTGTAGATTGGGAGGGGTGGTACTCAAAGGAACTACTGTGCACAGTCCCGGTCCCTGGCGCTTTCGCGGTGAGATCACGACGACAGGGCGACGTTTTATCATTTCAGGGGCTTCATAGCCCCGATAGTCACAAGTAAGAAACCTGCCGGGTCGCGGATGAAATCTAATTGGCATCGGGCACTCGTTTACGGAGCCGCACGCCCGGGCCTTCGCCGTTCTCGGCGATGAAGATTACTCCGGCATTTTCCAAAGCGCGGGTTATTTTATCGAGCGTTGTGGCGTAACCGCTGGTGCTGCTGTTTTCGAATCTGGTGATAGTCATTGCGGAAACCCCGGCGATTTTTGCTAGGTCTCTGACGCCCAGTCCGAGTGCGGTTCGCGCCATCTTGCATTGCACTGGTGTTATCACTGTAATCAAACCTGTTGACATGGTAAACATGCGGACTTAACCTGTTCACAGAGTAATCAAGTTTGATGTTCTGGACAACAGGTGAATTGCAATGTCAGTTAAATTCGAACCGCCGAAAGGCATTACGGAATTGGATGATGTTTTTGATGTTCTCAAGTTGGTCGGTGACCGGGATGAGGATAGTCATCTTTCGGCTTGGCGCGAGGATCAGTTGCGGGTGATCCCGGCTGTGACGTCCGGCGAGCTGGAAAAGAAATTCGACATACTGGAAAGCTGGGTCAGTCCCGGTTGTAATGGGTTGCATGAGCTGGATTGCTTGCAGGTCCTTGCGTGGGTTCGTTCCATCCGCAAAGACGCGGTCACAATGCTGGAAGGGGCAAAGTCATGACCCTGCCGGTATCATTCGATTTTGAAGGTCAGTCGGTTCGTACCTTTGATAGGGACGGGGTGATCTGGTTTGTGTTGGTTGATGTTTGCAAGGTTTTGGAGATTGCCAATTCAAGAGATGCTTCGGCGCGGTTGGATGATGATGAAAAAGATACCGTCGTTATTACCGACGGTATTCCGGGAAATCCTACAAAGACAATCATCAACGAAAGCGGCCTCTATTCACTGATCCTGACCAGCCGCAAGGAAGCGGCCAAACGGTTCAAGAAATGGGTGACTGCGGAGGTGCTGCCGTCGCTTCGCAAGCATGGTCATTATGAAATGCCCGGTTCGTTGCCGGTCACCAGTCGCCGGAATTTGCCGCCCTCGGCAATCCCGCGATCTGAACGGCACTATGATCTGGCGCTCGTGCGCGAGGCGCGGGCGACCTTTGGTGAATCCGGGGCACGATATGTATGGGCCAATTCGGTTACTCTGCCGGATATGTCATGCATGACCGATCAGGAACGTCTTGACGATCTTGCGCGAATGCGGGCCGAGGATTGTTTGCGGTATTTGTTGCGCCATTCGATTGGGCGCGGTGTGCCGATGTCGGAAATGATCGTTTTTGCGCAATATCGCGATGATGTGAAAATCGCGCTGGAAGAGCGGGGGATCAAGGTTTCACCAGTGCGCTATCGCGGCAAGGTGATACTGGCGTCCGACCATCCATTTTTGAACAAGGTTTTCGCGCTCACCGATTGGGCGGGGATTTATCAACGCGTGTTAAAAGACCTGCCGGGTGCGCATGTGACGCGTCATTCCCTGACGTTCGGTGATGAAGAAAGTCCGGGCGTGGTGGTGCCACTCGTGATCGTTAACAATATCGGCGGGTTTTAACAGGCGATCATTATCAAGGCCCGATCTGGACAGTTTCGGCGGTAACGTTCTCGGAAAAGAAAAAGGGGCGGTCTAAGCTCCACCCCTTTTGAATTCCGTGTTAGCCACGATTACTCGGGCCGGTAGAACGTGCCGATAGCAACTTCGATAGGCACAATGTATGGGACCGGTTTAACGTCGCTGAACTTATCCGCGAGCTTTTCAGCTTCGAGCAGTTTACCTCTCAGCGTGGTTTGATTCTCAGCAGGCGTTTTCTCAAGTCTATCGCGAACTGCTTCTGCAAGTGACATCGCTTAACTCCCTTATGCCTGTATTAAGTGGTGGTGTAGATAAAAAGGTATTCTCTGTCTGTCAACAAATCCTGTAAGTGGATCATTATAATCACGAATTGCTGACCGCATTTCTAAGTCATCCGTATAGTCGTCGATTTCGATTCTTAGTTCTTTTAGTTTTACGACGTCTAAGTTGCGTCCATGTGAACGCCATCTTTTGTGATTGGCCAAGTCGCTAGCGATCTGCTTCGCACGTACGTTTTTTTCTTCGATTGTGACCGGCGCGCCAGGATTTGTTGTCCTATGCTGTGTCCAATCCCTGAACTTATAGTTAACAAGCCAGTCCGTTAGCAGATCGATAGACAAGTCTCTTGCTTGCTCGTAAAGGGCCAGTTTTGCCAAATCGAGTGACTTGAGCAGGACAACGTCAGCTGGTTGTAGGTTGCCCTTCTGGACTAGCTCATGAACCTTGTCGTAGTAACCCATTGCAGGGACGTATTCTCCAGTTCCAGAAGCGGGAACTTGCGGATCAATTGGGCCAAGGCTCGACGCATAATCCATATAGATCTTATCGCCTGACATGCAAAAGATCGTTCCAGCGGACATCGCCATATCAGGAATGACAAAGTAGACATTATCGTAATGGTTGCGGAGAACGTTAACCATCTTCTCTGTGGTTTCTGCTGATCCACCACCTGTGCGAAGTACGATAGATACAGTGCCGTCAGTTCGTTCTGATCTATCTCTTACTTCTTCGACAAAATCTCTGAATATCCGGAAATACTCCGGAAAAATACCACCGTGATAGAAGATCACATCTGACGAAAGATGCTGCTCAAGAACGAGTGCCTTCTCATTGACAAGGTCAAAGATTGACCTTTCAAACATATCTGGTGTCATTCGCCTTCCCCGTGAGGCTGCTTATTTATTATTCGCGTATATGGTGTCATCGTTGGTGCAAGCGATCAAGTGAAATTGGATGACCTTATTGTGAGAAATTTGACGTCGATTGCAGCCTGATCTGAGGCGTTTCATTTGAAAAAAATTAGACACCGGTTCCGTAACTCATTGGAATTACACAGCGTGAACAAAGCAGGAAAATTGTCTAACGGTCTATGATTTAAAAGAAAATCGCACACACTTCTAATCTGTAGGTTGCAGGTTCGAGTCCTGCAGGGATCGCCATTTTTCAAGTTACTTTTTGCCGTCTGTTGTTCTCGGGCGGCTGTTCTTTCTTGGCAGCTTCCAGGACGCTGTCAATGCGTTCTTTAAGGCGAATGATAAGCTCAATGAGTTGTTCTGCCCGCCGGTCAAGAGGGTAGAGAGCGCTCTGCTGTTTAGTAGGAGCGGACGCATCCTTCCGCACTGTTTCTATCAGCGAGGTTGCACTCGTCAGGTCAAATTGAACGTTATTGATACGTTGGTTAACGCGATCCGATATGTGATGGCTTTTTACAATGCTGCAAACGATTTTGTACGCAGTGAGAATGTTGTCTTCAGACTCCAGTATCGGCGAGGCAGAAATTCTATAGTTAGGAGGCTGGCCTCCTATGGCGAGTTTCACAAGGCGCGCTTCCAGTCGTTGCAACTGCTCGATCTCAGCACGAGTTTGTTTCATCAACCTCGTGACTTGTTCGATGTCTTTGGTCTTGGCGTCCAGTATGTCGATGGTGCGCTGAACCTTGAATAGCACTATCGCAAGAGCGGGGCCAAGAACAGTAAATGTGGCTTGCAAAAAATCGAGGAAGCTTTCCTCATAGAGCCAAATAACAAAGGCCGCGCCCAGAGAGAGGCCAGCGAACAATACCCCAAACGGGTTCCAGAATGTTTTGGCCCAGTCTTTAAGTCTGTTGTAACGGTAGCTAATTGCTATACGACATCTTTTAACGATCTTGCGCCAATCTTTAAGTGTTTGGCTCCACTTCCAATATCTTGTCAATATACTTCTCCCGAATTGTATTGTTGGAAAAAGATAATCTTTATGATTGTGGTTTCGTCAATCCTCCTTGAGGGCGGGATAGCGCAAAAAGAAAGCCCGCAGCCGGTTAAAGCTGCGAGCGGGATTGTCGACAGTGGAAAGGGTATGGGTTAAAGGGCGCGCCTGGCGGCTTCTTCAAGGAAGCCAGATACCGCGCGTTTACCGTGTTTTGCCTCGATCAAGTCGATCAGATTGGCGTCCAGTGTCAGGTTAATCCGTCGTTTCTTTCCTGGAATGGTTGCGGTGATCGCAACAATCCCAATCGCGTCGTCTTCAAGGCCGACGACCGGCGAAGGGGCGGGGATTTCCTCGCCATCTTCATGCATGCCTTCAATGTGGAAGTTAAGGGCTTCTGTCCCCATTTCCACCAATTCTGTCATTGTGTTTGCTGCACTTACACACCCGGGGAAATCCGGAAAAGATATCCCATAGTCGCTACCCCCATCTTTATGCACCAAACCCCAGTAGGTTCGTTTCATTTCATTCCTCAACATCGTTACATCTGCCCTGAAGCTGATGTTTACTTCCCTGTTACGGCAATCATTTTGTTTTTGATTGGTGGAAGCCGCTTAAAGCAGCTTCACACCAGATTGCCTTTCGATGCTTCTGACGGTGCCGGTTGGCAACTCCCGCTTCGGATGCGGGACCGTCACTGTTCCCGATTTCTCAGGATGTCTCAACTGATGGTGGCTTCCTCTTGTTCGGACAATTTCCCACCCATCACTTTGAAGCTTTTTAAGTATTTCTTTACTACCCATAGCCTCCTTTCCATCTGTCGATATGCGCATTATGCGCATATGAAAGAGGCTTGTCAATTTTTTATGCGCATTATGCGTATTTAGTTGGGCCATCAGGCTCATAATGCCGGTTGCCAGTGTCTCCCATTCCAGACCGACAAGTTGGCGGCATGCCGGAAATCCGAGCGGGACGGGGGGCAGATTTCCTCGATCTGCATCCCGAGTATTGCCATCAAGGCAACATTGCGAACACCATTACTATGACGACCACTATCGTTTTATGAATTGTGCTGGTGCGCGATCCATCGGTCTTCTTATCGATATCTTGTGTCATTTGAGCTATGGTGTTTTCTCAGGATTGCAAAATGGAGAAGTTTATGTATCTTGGGTTGTGTTTTCGTCAAAGGAAAACGGCATTTCTTCCCTAACTGACACAAAAATCAGCTAGAGAAAAATCAGCAACAGATTCTTCTTACATGCTTATTTCATCACCGCGCGGCGAGGTATCGGCCCGGACGGTGATTAAGCGCGATGATCAGGTTGAGCACGACCGCACCGAGGATCGAGAGCAGGACCTTGTCGAACGGCAGGGTCAGGAAGGCGCAGGCGAGGATGACCAGATCGACGGCGAGCTGGAAATAACCCGCGCGGATGCCGAGATGTTCCTGCAGGAACAGGGCGAGGATATTGATCCCGCCTAAGCCCGCCCGATGGCGAAACAGCATCAGCAGGCCGATCCCCATCAATGCGCCGCCCGCAATGGCGGCGAAGATCGGGTTGAGCATTGAAAAATCGATCCACATCGGCATCAGCTTTGAAAACACCGAGACAAGCCCGACCGCGATGAAGGTCTTGATCGTGAAGGCCATTCCCATGCGTTTGAAGGCCAGCCAGTAAAACGGCAGATTGATCGCAAAGAAGATCACGCCAAAGCCGATGCCGGTGGCATGTTCGATCAGAAGGGCTGCCCCCGCCGTGCTGCCGGTGACCAGAACGCTTTCGCTATAGAGCATCACACCGAGCGACACGACCATGGTGCCGAGCAGAAGGGCCAGCACATCTTCGTACAGGCGATGGCCGAGATCGGGTTTGGTGGTTTCGGCGGTGTTGGTTGTGGTGCTGGTCATGAAGCGATCACGGGTTCGGGATTGAATAGACTGTCAAATTAAGCTTTTCGCATGTGCGAAACAAGCCGGGGGTGGCGAGAGGGGCAAATTCGGCGGTTTTTGGCGGGGCGGGGGGATTTAACGCAAAAGACCGGCCTGCTGGGGGCCGGTCTTGATGGTTTTGTGCGTGGTTTGTGCCGCAGTCTGGATTCCCGCGTTCGCGGGAATGACGGTGGTGGCTGGTAGTGGGCGGTGCCGCTGCTTCTCAGGCGGCGCGATCCCATTCGGGTGCGAAATCGGGATCAATCAGGCGGCCGTCGGGCTTGGCGAGTTCGTGGATATCGGCCATGTCGGCGTCCGACAGTTCGAAATCAAAGATATCGAAATTGGCCCTGGCATTTTTGGGCGAGCCCGATTTGGGGATCGCCATGACGCCATCCTGTTGCAGCAGCCAGCGCAGGGTGACCTGTGCCGGGGATTTGCCATAGGATTTGGCGATGGCAATCAGCGTTTCGTCATTCATCACCTTGGCACGTGCCAGCGGGCAATAGGCGGTCAGCAGCATGTCATGGCTGCGCACGCATTCAAGCACCTTGGACTGGTCAAGATAGGGGTGATATTCGACCTGATTGACCGCAAGGGGCGCGTCGCTGTGGCCGACGGCGCGTTCGATCAGGGCGGTCGGGAAATTGGAAATCCCGATCAGGCGCGTCATGCCGAGGTTTTTGACCTCGTTCAGCGCCGCGATGGTTTCGCGCAGCGGGATTTCATCATTTGGCCAATGGAGCAGCAGCAGATCGACATGATCAAGGTCAAGCTTGCGCAGGCTTTCGACCACGGAGGTTTGCAGATCGCCGCTTTGGAATTTGTCGGGCCAGATTTTGGTCGTCAGGAAGTAATCATCGCGCGCAAGACCCGATGATTTCAGGCCGCGGCCAACCCCTTCCTCGTTATGATACATCTGGGCGGTATCGAAATGGCGATAGCCGATTTTGGCGGCTTCGGCGACCATATGTTCGGCGGCCGCGTTATCGAGTTCGTATGTCCCAAAGCCAAGTGCGGGGATTTTCGTACCCTGCCAGTTCCGGAAAATCATGATGTTCTACCCCCTTCGATTTGATTTGTTTGATTGTTTTGAGAGCTGTCACAAAGATAAGTCGCTGTTTGTGCCAAATTTAGTGCAGTGCAGCGGCATCGCAACCTGTACGGTTGGATGATTGGTGCTCTCCTTCGGTTTGGCGAGGGGATAGAATGCCGTTGAAAAACGGCAAGAAAAAGGGCGATCACCAGGAATGGGATCGCCCGAAGTTCAGGACTTAGAGTGAGGCTGTATCAAGCCAAGACCCAATCTGATCCAATTTCGGGTTGGGGGCCTTGATGTGGCTCAAATGCCAAAAACAATCAGGATTTTTCGGCGGTTTCCGAGACGGCGGCATTCAGGTGATGAAGCGAATCACGGATGACCTGCGGGCCGAGATCCTTTGTGATAAACACGATTTTTGATCGGCGATCATCGTCGGGCCATGCGGGCAGGGTGGCAGGTGGATGGAAAATATGCTGCACGGCATGGATCGCGACGGGGCTGCTTTCGCCGACCAGGTTCAGGATGCCCTTCACACGCAGAAGGCTTTCGCCGCGCATCTGGGTGAAGATTTCCGCCCAGGTGACAAACGCATCCCAATGCAGCGGTTCGTCAAAGGTGATGCAGAAGGACCGGATATGGTCGTCATGCCGGTTGACGTCATGCGCATGGGTGTGGTGGTGGTGATCATGGCCGTGATCGTGCCCATGATGGTCATGCGCGTGATCATGAGCATGATGATCGTCGCCGTGCTGCTCATACGCCTCGTCGCGCAGCCATTTCTGCACATCCATGCTTTTGGTCGTCGGATCATACAGCCCGGCATTAAACAGTTTGGCCGGATCAATATCGCCCATGGTGACGGCATGGATCGGGGCGGCGGGGTTAAGATGCCGCAGGCGGGCTTCAAGGGTTGCCAGCGTTTTGGCATCGGCCAGATCGGATTTGGTGATCAGGATGCGGTCGGCAACGGCGGCCTGTTTGACGCTTTCGGGATGGTCATCAAGCTGCCCCGCGCCATGCAGGGCATCCACCGTGGTGACCACACTATCAAGGCGGAATTTGGCGGTCAGCAACGGATCAGTCATCAGGGTATGCAGGATCGGGGCGGGGTCGGCCAAGCCGGTGGTTTCAATGATGACCCGGTCGAATTCCGGTACCTCGCCACGGGTGCGTTTGACAAACAGATCACGCAGACCCGAAATCAGATCGCCGCGCACCGAACAGCAGATGCAGCCGGAATTCAGCAGCACGACATCCTCGGACACCTCGCGGACCAGAAGGTGATCAAGGCCGATTTCGCCAAATTCATTGATCAGAACGGCGGTCTTTGCCATGCCGTCGTGAGCCAGAAGGGCATTGAGAAGGGTTGTTTTGCCACTGCCAAGGAAGCCGGTGATAACGGTGGTGGCAACGCGGTCAAACTGTTCGTCGGAAATCGCCATATCTGATGCTTACTTTTTGCCGTAAAGGTCTTCGACGGCGATTTCGGGTTGGGAAATCACCACTTCCTCGCCATCGCGGGCGGCGAAATAGAAACAGTTGCGACGCCCGGTGTGGCAGGCAACGCCAAGCTGATCAACCTGTACCAGCACGGTATCCTGATCGCAGTCATAGCGGAAATCGATCAGTTTCTGCAGCTGGCCGGAGCTTTCGCCCTTGCGCCAGAGCTTGCCGCGCGAGCGCGAGTAATAGCAGACCCGGCCGGTTTCAAGCGTTTCGATCACCGCATCGCGGTTCATCCAGGCCATCATCAGAACCTCGCCGCTGTCATGCTGCTGGGCGATTGCCGGGATCAGGCCGCTTTCATTGAATTTCAGTTTGTCGGCAATCTTTGAATTGGCGGCGATTGTGGTCTCGGTCATCGAAGGCTCCGGTCGATGGTTGTTGACTTTTTGCGGCAGTCACGTCAAGAAATGATATATTATAACATATCACCCTGTGCCATGGCTTTTTGCAGATTAATGCAAATCGCCCGGCGTGACTTCGGATGTGCGACATGACCGATCTTTTCCCGAAAAAGGGCCACGATCACGACAGATGTATCGATAGCGCAATCGCGCAGGCAGAGAAAGTCTGCGAGGCGGAAAATGCGCGTTTTACCGATATGCGCCGCAAGGTGTTCAGCCTGATATGGCAATCGCACAAGGCGGTTACCGCCTATGAACTGCTTGATGCGCTTCAGGCCGAGGGGCAGCGCGTGCAGCCGCCAACCGTGTATCGGGCGCTGGAATTCCTGACCGATCTTGGGCTGGTGCATCGTATTGAGTCGCTTAATGCCTATTTCGGGTGTGATCAGCCTGATTGCGACCATCTGGGGCAGTATTTCATTTGCACCCGATGCGGCCGCGTTGCCGAAACGGTGGATGAGGATGTAAGCATCGCGGTGCGCAAGGCGGCCAAGCAGGTCGGATTTAAAATCGAAGCCACCACTGTTGAAATCAAAGGCCTTTGCCATGACTGCACCACTCATTGAAGGACGGGGACTGATCCTGTCCTTTGGCAATGAACGGGTGCTTGATAACGTGACGCTTTCGATCAATGCGGGCGAGATCATGACCCTGATCGGGCCAAACGGGGCGGGTAAATCAACACTGGTCAAAACCCTTCTGGGGCTTCAGAGCGCCGATCAGGGCGAGGTGATCCGCAAGCCGGGCCTTCGTATTGGCTATGTGCCGCAAAAGCTTGCCATTGATCAGGTTTTGCCGATGACGGTGAAGCGGTTCCTGACACTGACCCGTTCGGCATCGCGCGGCGATTGCCAGAAGGTTCTTGAACAGGTCGGCGCCAGCCATGTGATCGATAGTCAGATGAGCAGCCTTTCGGGGGGCGAGACGCAGCGCGTGATGCTGGCGCGGACCCTGTTGCTGCGCCCGGATTTGCTGGTGCTGGACGAGCCGACCCAGGGGGTTGATGTGACCGGGCAGGCGGAGCTTTACCGCCTGATTGATGATATCCGGGCCGAGCTTAATTGTGCGGTTCTGATGATTTCGCATGATCTGCATCTGGTGATGGCAAAGACCGATCAGGTGGTGTGCTTTAACCGGCATGTCTGTTGTTCCGGCATCCCTGAAACCGTGCGCCAGCATCCTGAATACAGATCCCTGTTTGGGGATCGGGCAGCGGATGCGATTGGCATTTATACCCATGCACATGATCACGAACATGACCTTGCCGGGCATGTCGTTGATGGCGGGGATGGCCATGATCATAATCATAATCATAATCATGGCCATGTTCACGGGCCGGGATGCGCGCATGGACATCATCATCATGAAGAAATCGACGAAAAAGATCGGATATGGCGGCCGCAATGATGGATGATTTTCTGACCCGCGCGGTGATCGGCGGGATTTTGCTGGCGTTTGTCTGCGGGCCGTTCGGGGCGTTTATCGTCTGGCGACGCATGGCGTTTTTTGGCGATACGCTGGCGCATTCGGCGTTGCTGGGCGTTGCACTCGGACTTTTGATGGGGGTCGATGTCCGGATCGGGATGATTGCCACCTGTCTTGCCGCCGCCCTGATCCTTGCCATCGGGCAACGCCAGAGCCGCCTTGGCAGTGATACGGTTCTGGGGATGTTGGCGCATTCGACACTGGCGCTTGGCATGGTGGCCCTTGCCTTTGTGCAGGGGATTGCGGTTGACCTGATGGCCTATCTGTTTGGGGATATTCTGGCGGTCAATGTTGCCGATATCTGGCTTTTGGGGCTGGGCGGTGGATTGGCGCTTCTGGTGCTGGTCTGGATGTGGCGGCCATTACTGGCGCTTACCGTCAGCCCGGAAATTGCAGCGGCCGAAAGCATTCCGGTCGAACGGCTGCGTCTGGTTTTCATGCTGCTGATGGCGCTTGTGATTGGCATGGCGATCAAGATTGTCGGGGTTCTTCTGATCACGGCCCTTTTGATCGTGCCGGCCGCCAGTGCCAGGTTCTTTGCCAGAACGCCCGAGCAGATGGCGATTGGTGCGGCCCTGTTTGGCGCGGCATCGGTTATGGCCGGGATCAGCCTTTCGTGGCATGTCGATAGCCCGGCCGGGCCAAGCATCGTGATTTCGGCGGCGGGGTTGTTCCTGCTGGTCGGGATGGCGTCCCCCGTGATTCGCCGTTTGCGGGGATAACCCGGTATCGGTAATGTTTGGATTGCGCGCTAAGCGTGCTCGAAAAAGCGCAGTTATAAATGAAACAGGGACGGACAATATGCGGGTGATCAGGGTTGCGATTGCGGGTTTTGGGGGCGTTGGCCGCGCCACGGCCAACCTGCTTTTGGCACGGCGGGAGCATTACCGCAGCCTTTACGATACGGATGTCCGTCTGGTGGCGGTGTGTGGATCGCGTTCGGGCCTGTTTGATGCAAACGGGCTTGATGCCGGTCAGTTTGATGCGCTGGAGCCGGGCTTGAGCGGGCCGGACTTTATCAGCACGTCCGGGGCAGATGTCCTGATTGAGGCCGGACCCAGCGATTTCCGCACGGGTGGTCCGGGGCTTGCCTATATTCATTCGGCCCTGTCGAACGGGCGGGACACGATTGTGATTTCCAAGGGCGCGCTGGTCCATAGCGGACGGGAATTGCGCGATCTGGCAAAGGCATCGGGGGCGATTTTAAAGCTGAGCGGCGCAAGTGCCGCGGCCCTGCCGACCATTGATCTTGTGGAACATAGTCTGACCGGCTGCCGTGTTTTAAGTGTCGAGGGCATTTTGAATGCCACGACCAATTTCCTTCTGGATGCGATGGTTTCGAAAGGTGTGGGCTTTGACGCAGCGCTGAAAGAGGCGCAAAAAGGCGGCTTTGCCGAAGCCGATACGCGCAACGATACCGAAGGCTGGGACACGGCATGCAAGTTGTTGCTTCTTGCCAATTTCGGCCTGGGGGCGGAGCTTGTGATGGATGACCTTGTTGTCGAGGGCATTCACGGCGTTACCGCAGACCGGATTGATGCGTGGCGGGCGGAGGGCCTTGTTCCGAAGCTTGTCGGCCGTCTGGATTGCGCGGATGACGGGACGATTTCTGCGCGTGTCGGTGTCAGGGCCTATCCCAATTCCGATCCCCTGGCGCAGGTCAGCGGCAAAAACAAGGCAATCCGGATCACCACCGATGCAATGGGCGAGACAATCGCCATCGGATGCGGTGAAGAGCCGCTGGCGACAGCCGCCGCAGCCCTAAAGGATTTCGAGCATATCCTGAAAGCCAGAGTGGCCTGATCCGTGCAGAACGCCTAGTGTTTCGGACCGGATGGGGATTGGGGAATTCCGCCATTTTCAAAGGCGGCTGATAGAAAATCGATCAGGCAGCGGACCCGTTTGGGTTGGTTGCTGCCAGCGGGAAATACGATCTGAAGGTCGGTTCCGGGCGGCGAGAAGTCTTTCAGGACCGGAACGATGCGGCCATCGCGGATATCGTCTTCGATATCCCAATGGGACTTCATCCCGATCCCGTATCCGCCCAATATCCATTGGCGGATCAAAGAGCCGTCATTGGCGCTTTTGTTGCCCCGGACCATGAACATCTTAAGTTTGCCATCAACGATAAACGGCCATTCCTGATTGAGCTGATTACCAAAGCGCATGACAAGACAATTGTGGTTGGCAAGATCGTCGGGGGTTTCGGGAGTTCCGTATCTGGCAAGATATTGCGGCGATGCGCAGGCAAGCCGGTAACTTGAGCCAAGGCGACGGCGCATCAGGCTGCTGTCTGCCAGCGCGCCATAGCGCAAGGCAAGGTCGATGCCCTGGGCAACGATATCAACATACCCATCCGACAGGACAAGGTCGATACGGATATCGGGATGCATTTCCATAAACTGATCAAGGATCGGGGCCAGCCGGTTACGGCCAAGATCAAAGGTGGCACTGATGCGGATCAGTCCCGAAAGGTGATCTGCCCCGTGGCGGATTTGTGATTGCAGGTCATGGGCATCGCCCACCAGCTGTTTGGCGCCGTCCAGAAGCAGGCGGCCTTCATCCGTCAGACTGATGGCGCGTGTGGTGCGATTTAAAAGCCGTGCGCCGTAATGGTCTTCGAGGGCGGTGACACGTTCGGATACCGATGCCGGAGAATAACCGAAATCACGCCCGGCGGCGGCAAGACCGCCTTTTTCAACGATGCGGACAAAGAGCGACAGATTGGCCAATAGGTTCATTGTTCGGATTTTCCAAAAAGAATTTGCGAAATTTTGCCAATTATTTTGAAAAACCGCAATTGATAAGGTTTGCCCAATGACCTCAACGCCCCGGTCATGCAGGGGAAACTGGCGATCTGATTGTGTAACCGGCGATTTCGCAATAAGCTGTGCGCCCCAATCCCGCAGTCACATGGACCTTGCATGGTCGGGCATCTTAACAATGGAAAGAGACGCGACGATGAGCAGCTTATTGTTTGCAAGCCATGACCTGCGCGGAATTGACATACCAAACCGCATTGTTATGGCACCGATGACCCGCTGCCGTACGGATCAGCCGGGCGATATTCCCAACGATCTGATGGCAACCTATTATGCGCAGCGCGCAACGGCCGGGTTGATCGTGACCGAAGCAACCCAGATTTCCAGGCAGGGAAAGGGATATTCCTTTACCCCCGGAATTTACAGTGATGATCAGATTGCCGGTTGGCGCAAGGTAACCGATGCGGTTCACAAGGCTGGCGGGCGTATTTTCCTGCAGCTTTGGCATGTTGGCCGGATGAGCCACGAAAGTTTCCATGCGGATGGCAAACCGGTTGCACCGTCCGCCCTGTCGCCGGATGCACAGGTGTGGATTGCCGATCCCGTGACGGGGGTGGGGGGGATGGTTGATTGTCCGATGCCGCGCGCCCTGACACTTGAAGATATCGCCGATGTGATCGAGGATTTCCGCAAAGGGGCGGCCAATGCAATTGCCGCCGGTTTTGACGGTGTTGAATTGCACGGGGCGAATGGATATCTGATCGATCAGTTCCTGCGGACAACATCAAACCAGCGTGACGATATTTATGGTGGCAGTCAGGAGAACCGCATTCGGTTCCTTAAGGATGTGTGCAAGGCGGTTGCCGATGAAATCGGTGCGGACCGGGTCGGTATCCGTTTGTCGCCCTTTATCACCCAGCGCAATATGAACGATCCGGAAATCATTGATACGATGCTGAAAGCATCCGAAGAGATCGAGCGTATCGGGCTTGCCTATATCCATCTGTCGGAAGCCGATTGGGATGACGCGCCGCAAATCCCCGAACAGTTCCGCAAGGATTTGCGCAATGTTTATTCCGGGACGATCATCGTTGCGGGAAAATATACCAAGTCGCGTGGCGAGGCGATCCTGAAAGCCGGTTATGCTGATCTGGTGGCCTATGGTCGTCCGTTTGTCGCCAACCCTGATCTGGTGGCGCGTTACAGAAATGATCTGCCGCTTGACGAGTTTGATGGGGCAACGTTGTTTGGTGGTGACGGCAAAGGTTACACTGACTATATGCCAAGCAAAGCAGCATAAACCGTTATATTGTTTCGATGTATTGAAAATGGCGCGGATGCTTCCGCGCCATTTTGCATTTTGCGGGCGTTTTTGCCTTAGGCGGTTTGAAGCCGTGCAAACCCGGCTTCCAGATCGGCGATCAGGTCGTCGGTGTCTTCGAGGCCGACATGAAGGCGGATCAGTTGGCCGTCTTCGTCCCATTTGGTCGCGGTGCGGATGTTTTTGGGATCCGACGGCAGGATCAGGCTTTCGAAGCCGCCCCAGCTAAATCCCATGCCAAACAGGTCCATATTGTCGACCATATTGGCAAGCTGCGGCTTTGTGACCGGTTTCAGGATAAAGGAAAACAGGCCGGACGCGCCGATGAAGTCACGTTTCCAGATCGCATGGCCCGGATCGTCGGGCAGGGCCGGATGCAGGACGCGTTTGACCTCTGGGCGGGTTTGCAGCCATTGGGCGACCTTAAGGCCGCTTTCATGATGCTGGCGCAGGCGCACGCCAAGGGTGCGAAGGCCGCGTTGTGCGAGATAGCAATCATCGGGACCAACCGCATCGCCCGAGATGATGATCTGTTTTTTAATCGTCAGAAGGTCTTCTTCGGTCGCGGTGGTGATCGTGCCCAGCATGACATCGGAATGGCCGACGATGTATTTCGTGCCGGCCTGTACCGATACATCAACCCCCATGTCAAACGGACGGCACAGCATCGGCGATGCCCAGGTGTTATCAAGCAAGACCTTGACCCTGCGCGCACGGGCCGCGGCCGAAATCGCCGGGATATCCTGCATTTCAAAGGTCAGCGATCCGGGGCTTTCGCACCAGACAAGCGCGGTATTGTCGCGGATCAGGCCCGCGATATCGCCGCCGATGGCCGGGTCATAATATTCGGTTTCAACGCCAAAGCGTTTCAGAAACGTGTTGCACAGATTGCGCGTCGGGTAATAGGTGCTGTCGGTCACCAGAATATGATCGCCCGGTTTGACAAAGGCCAGGATCGCATTGGTGATTGCCGCCACACCGGACGATACGCACAGGGTGCCAAAGCCGCCTTCAAGTTCGGCCACGGCTTCTTCAAGCAGGAAGCGTGTCGGGGTGCCATGCCGCCCGTAAGTCACCTTGCCCGGTGCGGATGATCCGGCCTTTTCAAGGTCGGCCAGGCTTTCAAACAGAATGGTCGAGGCATGCAGAACCGGCGGGTTGACCACACCGTGATATTCGCTGGAACGTCGACCGGCATGGACCAGTTGGGTTGCGGGCTTTTGGGGGCGGTTACCTGACATGGGTGGCTTTTCTCCTTGGATGCGTCGGGGGTGACGACGCGACGACGCGTGGGGCCTTGAATTTGTTCCATAACTCAAAGCATTTCATGTCACCGGGTTCAAGGTTTTTTCACCGCAAAGAGTTGTGAAATCGCCATTTTGCGATATTTCAAGCCTTATGCCTCGCGTCCGGTTCAGGGCCGCGTTACAACAGGTAAAACCCGTTTAATACGATTAATACGATCCGACTTGCAGGAGGCCCCGTGCTTGAACTTCAGGATTTTCGTGCGGCGCGTCGCGCCATTTCCGAACATGTGCGCCTGACGCCGGTATTTGCCGCCGATATTTATGGCGACAAGTCGGTTTTTCCCGACCGGGATCATATTCCGGATTTGTATCTGAAGCTTGAAAACATGCAGGTATCGGGCTCGTTCAAGGCGCGCGGTGCGATGAATGCCGCGCTTGCCCTTGATGAAGACAAGCGTGCCATGGGGCTTTGCACAGCATCGGGCGGCAATCATGGCATGGGGGTGATCAATGCGGCCCGTGTGCTGGGCGTGCCGGTCAAAATCTTTTTGCCGACCAATACGCCAAAGCCCAAGGTCGAAAAGCTGCGCAAGCAGGGTGTTGACGTCGCATTGACCGGGGCGGTCTGGGACGATGCCAACCGGGCGGCCATGGATCATGCACGCGAAAGCGGCATGGCCTATATCCATCCCTTTGCCGATCCAAAGGTGATTGCAGGGCAGGGCACGATTGCGCTTGAGATGCTTGAACAGCAGGCCGACCTTGATACGCTGGTGGTGGCGATCGGCGGTGGCGGGCTTATTTCCGGTGTGGCGACAGCGGTCAAGCTTTTGCGGCCATCGATCCGGGTGATCGGGGTCGAGCCGACCGGCGCACCGACCTTGTTCGAGAGCATCAAGCATAACGAGGTCGCGACATTGCCAAGTGTCAATACGGCGGCAACCAGTCTGGCGCCGCGCCAGTCATCGGCATTGAATGTCGATCTGATTGGCAGGAATGTTGATCGGATCGTTCTGGTCAGTGACGATGAAATGCGCGATGCGGCGCGCTGGCTTTGGCGGGAGCTGGGAATTGCGGTCGAGCTTTCGGCGGCTGCCGGGATTGCAGCGGTGCTTACCGACCGGTTGGGGGTTGAAAACCCCGGCAAGATCGGGATTGTGATTTGCGGTACCGGTTCGGACGGGATGGCGTGAATAACGGGCTTATGAAATAAAAAAGGACGAAGCCGCTGGGCTTCGTCCTTTTTTAAACCAAACGCCATCCGAAAAACGGATGGCGCGGAAACTTTTAGCGTCGCAAACCGCCAAAGAGCCAAAGCCCCTTGGGACGGAATTACATCTTCGGCTCTACCACCTGACGACCACGGTACATACCGGTGTTCGGATCAATGTGGTGCGGGCGATGCAGTTCGCCGGTTTCTTTGTCTTCGCGGTACGAGCCCTTGGCGAGCTTGTCATGCGAGCGACGCATGCCCTGACGGGACTTGGTCACTTTTTTCTTTGGCACTGCCATGGGTCATCATCCTCTGGCTTGGGTAAACTCAGGCGCGCTTGTTAACGTGCGCGGTCGGGAAAGTCAACGATCAAAGTGCCGGAATTTTCATTTTCCTGCGACCTTTCGGCTTTTTTGCCGTGATCGGCACCGGCATCATGATCAACATGATGGTCGATGGCCGGGATCAGGCCGGTATCACGCGGATCGTCAACAATATCTGTTCGCTGGTCGTATACACCAAAGCCTGCCTTCTGGTAAGCCCCCAAAGCACTTGGATGATCCAGCGAGCATGTATTGACTGTTATGCGTTGCGGTTTAAGGCCCCAGGCGGTGTCAATCGCCCAGTTCAGAAGGTATTTGCCATAGCCCTTGCCGATGAAATCGGGGATCAGGCCCATATAATGCAGGTCGATCACACCGTTTTCTTCAAGATCGGTCAGATCAAGTTCGGCAAAGCCAGCCGGGACGCCACCGACATAAAGCACATAAACGTGGGTTTCGGGCTTGGCTAGAATTTCGGCAAGTTCGTCATCGCCCATCAGGCGGCGCAACCACCACAGCCAAGGTTCGCCGACCGTATCATAAAGGTAGCGATAAAAGGACAGGGTGGGATTTTCGGCGCGCACGATGGCGACCTTGCCCGGCGGGATGGTTGCCGCAGGGCGATCTGGCGGATCAAGCATTTCAAGGAAGGTGATGACGACTTCCAGCTTGCGCGGGTTGGATGCACTCATGACTTCAGCCTTTTTCGCATAACCACAAAATCGTGCCCGATTTCAGGTGTTTGCGGTTTGGTTCGTGGGACGGTTTCGACAATTTCATAACCGAGCTTGCGATAAAAATCATGCACTGTCGGGTCCATAACCGTGACCTTGTTTACATCAAGGCCGCTGGCGGCAAGGATATCCTCGGCCAGGGTCAGAAGACCCGATCCGAGGCCGGTGCCGCGGGTATCAAGCGACACGGCCAGATAGTGAACCCAGCCGGTTTTGCCGTCATGACCGGCCATGATCGTGCCGATGATTGTAGCGTCTTTTGCCGATCGTGCCAAAATCACGCTGCCACGCCCGGAATTCAGGCAGTTTGCGATGTCGCCGCCTGCATCGTGATCGGGGCCGGTCAGCCCGACTTTATGCCAGAGGTCGCCAATGGCGGCGATATCCTGCGCGGTCGGGTTTTTCAGTCTTTCAAGAAAAACGCCCGGTTCTTTGGCCCTGTCACCTTTGCCTGCCGCGTCATATCGGGCGGCATCGGTTTGGGACGGGGCGGGGGAACCGGGCGTTTTCATATCTTTTGATGGGCCGTGTTATGCCGGGCCCTTGTCGACCGGGCTTCCTTTATTGCTGGCCCATTCGGCCCAGGAACCGTCATAGACCGCGACTTCCTTTTTCCCGGCGATATAGGCACCAAGGGCGAGCACGCAGGCGGTCACGCCCGAGCCGCAGGATGTGACAACCGATTTATCAAGATTGACACCGGCATCATGGAAGGTAGAACGAATGGCATCGGCGTCTTTGAAGGTGCCGTCAGCATTCAATAGTTTATCAAACGGCAGATTGTAAGAGCCCGGCACGTGGCCAGCCTTGCCCCACGGTTCGTCGGCATCACCCGTGAAGCGTTCGGTTGCGCGGGCATCGACCAGTTGTTCACGTTTGCTTTTGACGTTTGCCAGCACCTGATCATATTCGCGCAGCAGGAAGCTGTTGGCGCGTGCGGTGAAATGGCGTTCGCGCGGCGGGGTTGGTGCATCGGTCACCGGGCGTTTTTCGGCCAGCCATTTAGGCAGGCCGCCATCCAGCACGGCAACATCATGATGCCCGAAATGGCGCAGCATCCACCATGCCCGGCAGGCGGCAAGGGCCGATCCTGTCTGGCCGTAAACCACGATGCGGACACCATCGCCAAGGCCAAGCTTGCGGACCTTGGCCGAAAACTTGATCGCGTCGGGCATCATGTGGGGAAGCGGTGCGCTGTCATCAGCGGCGATTTCGTCGATATCGAAGAATACCGCGCCCGGAATATGCTGCGCGTTATAAATCTCGCGCGCATTTTTGTTCTGGGCGGGCATGTACCAGCTTGCATCGACGACGCGAACGTCGGGTGCATCAAGGTGATCCGCAAGCCACTGGGTGGAAACCAGTGCGTCGGAAGTTAGGTTGGTCATCAAAGAGACTCCGGTTTGCAATGGTGGGTATTGCGCGATCCGGGGCGTTTCCGCAGATCTGTATCTTCAAACTCAAATGTTTCTTGTTTTAATTTCTATCCGTCCTGAAAGCGCATGGCAATATCCCGACTTGATTTGTGGATATGCCGATTGCGCGTTTCCGGGGAATTCATTCATCAAAGACGATATTGATGCGGCGGTTCTGGCGGCCTTTCTTTTCGATCTTGGCAACCAGAACTCTGCCGATTTCAGCCGTACTTTTGACATGCGTTCCGCCGCAGGGCTGATAATCGATGCCCTCGATCGTGACGGTACGGATGCTGTTGCCATCCATTGGTGGTTGCACCGACATGGTGCGGACCAGTTCAGGATTGGCTTTAAGCTCGGCCACGCTGATTTCGCCGTCATAAACCTCGGCATTGCTTGCGATCAGCTCGTTCAGTCTTGTGGTCAGCTCATCCTTGTCAGGTGCTTCGTCGGGCAGGTTGAAGTCAAGCCGCGCCTTGTGGGCGGCGATATTGCCGCCTGTGACGTCGCCTTCGACAATCGCGCACAGCAAATGCAGGCAGGTGTGAAAGCGCATCAGGCGGTGGCGGGTTTCCCAATCCAGTTCGGCCGTGATCGTATCGCCGATTGCTGGCAGGTCGTGACCCTCGGCGATGATATGCAGGATTTTGCCGCTGTCGCGGTCCTTGACCGTGGTTGCGACCGGCATTTCGCGGCCATCGGCGGTTTTGAAAATCCCGACATCGCCGGTCTGGCCGCCGGCGGTGGCGTAAAACACGGTCTGGTCCAGTTCGATGCCGCGGTCCGAGATCGAGATGACTTTGGCGTCGCAGTTCCGGCGATAGGCGTCTTCACGAAATAAAAGGCGGGTCACAGACTCCTCCATACTTGGTGGCGATCAGATCGCGTGACCGTCGGCTTGCCGCCTAAATCGGGGAGGCGGCAGATGTGCCTTTGGTGGGGCTGGGCAGCATCGCGGTGGCGGTCCGGTCTGAAATCTTGCAGTGAAATCATGGTGCTGCCGGAAGGCTTGGTTTGTCGAGGAGTTTTTGTGAATTCAGATTGTGTATAAATTGGTACATATTTTGGGAATTGATGTTGATAATCATACGAAATGTATGTTATCTCCTTGGCCCAAATTGGGGGTGAAAGAAACTTGGCTGCTGTTATTCATGTCAAACTGACGGGCGAAGGTGATTTCGGACCGGTGGATCTCGAATGTGCGATTCCGCCTGCGCGCCTGCCTTTGGTGATGGCGGCCCTGTTTGGTTCTCCGACCAGTTTGCGGGCAGGGGCGGCGCAAGGGGGCGGTGCGGTTGATCATGGGGCAGCTTCTTCTTCGGGGGCTTCGATGTTGCCTGCCATGTCGGCTGCCACGTCCTCTACCATGTCACCTGCGGCATCATCTCCGTCTGCGCCATCTTCGTCATTGGGGCCTGGCGGCTCTTTGCGGGAAATGCCTGCTGGTGGGCAATCCCCTGTAACGGCGCGATCGGATCGATCCGGCCCGGTTCTTTCACCGGCCCGATCGGCTATTGCGGGCGAGGCTGCATCTGGACCGGAAAACGTACCGGGGCAGGTGGCCGGGCAGGCCGTTGGGCGCGATTTCGGTGGGGCCGGTCTGCTTGGCGAAGGTGCTGCGGATGCGATTGATCCGGCGAATTTCCTGATTGGATATATCGGCAGTCTGGGCGATCTGATTGCCCGGCTGCAGCCACGTGGTTTTGCTGAAACGATCCTGATTGCCGCGATCTGGCTGCATTACCGCGACGGGCGCAGCTTTGTGACGCGTGACGATATCCGGCGGCTGTTACGGCGGCAGGAACATCTGCGCATGCCAAAGAATTTCGGCCGTGATTTTCATAGCGCAATCACGCGGGGCTATATCGAACCGGTTGACGGGGACGGGGGATTTGCTGCCACCGGGACCGGATATCAGTGGTTTCGTGATGCTTGTATTAAATGATACAAAAAGTCGATAAAGTGGTTGACGTAATGTATTGATAATGTATCATTCTCGACGTGGGACAAGAAAACAGGCGGGGACAAAATGCGGGAATGGGAAGTACGGACAAGCTGCAGGGTCTGGCGTGGGCGATATGTGATCCGTGGGGGCGTTGATCGCATTGCCAGTGATATCGTCACCCTGCAGCAAAGCCGCTTTCCGGGGATTGAAACCGGCAAGGTTTCTCTTCGGGTTGTGACCATGGCGGTGATGGCGGTTCTGGCCGAGGAATGCTGCGAAGACGGTGTGACGGCAGCCGAACTTTCCTTTTTGCTGACCACATGCCTTGGTCGGCCGATTTCGCCGACCCGGATCGAACGCGAAATGGAAACGCTTTCGGGTTTGGTCTGGTCGGGGCCATGGGGTGCGGAAACACTTTATGTTCTTGAAAAGCGCGGCCTCCGCTTTTTCGAAAGCGCGCGCATGATGGCGATGAATGACACCGACGCCCAAAGCAAGGATTTGACAGAATATACAGGCGCGGAGGAAGGCGGGGTTTTGCCGAAGATCGATCCGTCGATCACGGCAAGCCCCGCCCCACACGCCCGGTACCGGGTGGTGGGATAATCCCCGACTTTGACCTGCTTTTTGAACACCCGCCTAACGGCTTTGCCCGGGCGGGTGTTTTGCTGTTTGCATGGCTGCATTGCCGTAATAAGAGGCAAAGTGGCTTGACCGGTGGGGCAATGCGCCATATCCAATAGGGCATGGAAAACGCAATTCAACATCACAACGCCTATTATCCGCTGCACATATAGTGCGGCGTGTGTTGATTTGTGCAAATTGAACCGGCCGCCATTGGGCGGCCTTTTGTTTTTCCATAACCGGTCTCCCGGTGTCGGTCATCTGTATCGAAGGACAGACCGAAATGACATTTCTTCCCGACCAACCTGATACGACGCCGCAAAATGCCAGCGACGTCAAAAGCAATGTGTTTGCATCGGACGCCATGCAAAGCCTGCATGCGCGCGGCTTCATTCATCAATGTACCGGATTTGGCGGGCTTGATGCCTTGCTGGCATCCGGTACCGTGCCGGTTTACATCGGTTTTGATGCGACGGCAGACAGTCTGCATGTCGGCCATCTTCTGCCGATCATGACGTTGCGCTGGTTGCAGAAACACGGGCACAAGCCGATTGTACTGGTGGGTGGTGGCACAACACGGATCGGAGATCCCAGTTTCCGGTCCGATGCCCGCCCGATTTTGGATGACGAGCAGATTGCTGCCAATATTGCGGGTATTCGCAAGGTGTTTGACCGTTTCCTGACCTTTGGCGAGGGGCCGGCCGACGCGGTGCTGGTCAATAATGCCGACTGGCTTGATCAGCTTGGCTATGTCGATCTGCTGCGCGATGTCGGGCGGCATTTTTCGGTCAACAGGATGCTGTCATTCGATTCCGTTCGCACCAGACTGGAACGGCAGGAAAGCCTCAGCTTCCTTGAGTTCAATTACATGATCCTGCAGGCGTACGATTTCCTTGAACTGTCGCGACGTTTCGGATGCCGTGCGCAGATGGGCGGTGGTGATCAATGGGCCAATATCCTTGGCGGTGTCGATCTTGTCCGACGCGTTGATGGTGATGAGGTCTTTGGGATGACGGCTCCGCTATTGACGACATCGTCCGGGGTCAAGATGGGTAAAACTGCGGCTGGTGCGGTCTGGCTGAACGAGGATCGTCTGGCACCGTTCGATTACTGGCAGTTCTGGCGCAATTGCGAGGATGGCGACGTTGGTCGTTTTCTGCGGTTGTTTACCGATCTGCCGCTTGCGGATATCGAACAGCTTGAAAACCTGTCAGGTGCGGATATCAACGAGGCCAAGATTGTGCTGGCGGACGAAGCCACGCGACTGGCGCATGGGGAGGTCGCCCTTGATGCTGTAAAGCAAACGGCATCGGGTGTCTTTGCCAGTGCGGGCCATCGTGATGATCTCGACGGATTGCCATCGGTTGATGTCACCGCAGCGGAGATTGCGGATGGTGTCGGCATTCTGGCGCTGCTGGTGCGTGCGGGCTTTGCTGCGTCAAACAGTGCGGCGCGACGGCTGGTTGCCGGTGGCGGGGCACGATTGAATGATCAGCCGATCATTGATCCCGAAATCCTTGTGACGGGTGATGATTTTGGCGAGGCTAGCCTTATCCGCCTTTCATCAGGTCGCAAACGCCATGTCGCCTTGCGACGCATGAAATAGTATCGGGGTATCCCGTTCGTAAACTCCGGAACCCATGCTCCTGTCAATGGCGCATGGGTTCCGTAGTGCTTCGCGTCGCCTGAAATGGTGATACGTGCCTAACGCAATTGCGTCTGCCCGTTGGCATTCGGGCGGACAAAGCCGCTGCAATCAGGGTTGACCTGACAGCATAAGGTACGTAATGATTTGAAGATGGAAAACATTGTTACACATCAGAACGCCTATTTTACGTCGTGCACATAGCGCGGCGCCTGTTGATGTGTTTGTAAATTAAACCAAGACCGGCTGCCCCAGGGCGGCCTTTGTTTTTTCCATAAACCGGTTTGCCCGAGGTGGCCCCACCAACAAGGAAACCGGAAAATGACCCATATCTCCCTTGCTGATCGCATGCCGACACTTGATTTCACGCCCAATGCCCTGAAAGACGGGATCGGGGTGGTGCCGCTTATTCTGATGGCGGGTTTTGCCGATACCATTACGGCGGCGAGCGAACTGGTCGCAAGTGGTGCGGTCATGATCGAGAACAGACAGATTATTGATCCCGATCATCATATCCTTAGTTACGCGTTTGATGATGGCGAAGTCTTGCGCCTTACCGTTGGCGGCCAAAGGACGATGCTGATCCGTCGTGCGGAGTGATTGGGGCTGAGTGACCGGGGCGGAGTGATCGGGTTGGTGCCCGCCGGTCGCGCGAGCAGGGCTTGGGGGCGAGGGAGGGCGATGTTGCTGGTGATCTCAGAACAGCGACATTTGCCCGTTCGCGTTCGGGCGGACAAATCCGCTGCAGTCAAGGTTGAGCGACCGGCCGGTCATGCCGTGTTTTTTGCGTGCGGCATCAAACCGTCTGGTAATCAGATCGGCAATCGGGCCGGTGCCGCGCATGCGGGTGCCAAATTCGGATTGGTATCGTTCGCCGTCGCGCATCTGGCGGATCAGCGACATGACCTTTGCCTTGCGGTCGGGATAATGGGCGCCAAGCCATTCTTCGAACAGATCGGCGATTTCAAGCGGCAGGCGGACGACGATGTGGGATACGGACGTTGCCCCGGCATCGCGAACCGCAGCAACCAGATTTTCGATTTCCATGTCATTGAGGCCGGGAATGATCGGCGCGCACAGGACCGTGACCGGGATACCGGCATCGGCAAGTTTGCGAATGGCATCGAGCCGGCGGTGCGGGGCGGAGGCACGCGGTTCAAGAAGGTTGGATAATCTGTGATCAAGGCTTGTAACCGATACCGCGACGGACGCCCGGTTTTTTGCGGCCATTGGCGCGATCAGATCAATGTCGCGGGTGACAAGTGCGCCTTTGGTGATGATTGAGAACGGATGATGGCAATCGCCAAGTACCTTGATGATGGATCGGGTCAGTTGCTTTTCACGTTCAACCGGCTGATAGGGATCGGTGCTGGTGCCAATGACAATCGGGGCGGGCATGTAGCTTTTGGCGGCGAGCTGTTTGCGCAAAAGTGCTGGGGCATCGGGCTTCCAGAACAGCTTTGTTTCAAAATCCAAGCCCGGCGACAGGCCGAGATAGGCGTGTGTTGGTCTGGCAAAGCAATAGATGCAGCCATGTTCACAGCCACGATAAGGATTGATCGAACGGTCAAACGGCACGTCCGGGCTTTGATTTCTGGTGATCACGCTGCGCGCGCCATCAATGCCAAGGGTGGTACGGATGCGCGGCGCGTCCTGATCTTCCATCAGGCTGGTCATCCAACCATCATCGACCGCCTGATGGATATGGCGTTCAAATCGGCCATCAATGTTCGATACCGCCCCGCGGCCTTTTTGCCGGCGCGCGGGCAGCAGATCCGGATTAAAATCCGGATGGCTCCATCCTTCGCCCGGTTGGGCGGTTTCGATGTGATCGGATGTCGGTTCGATGATGTTTCGCATATGTTCAAAATATAGAACAAAATAGGAACATTCAAGCGAAATACGCAGTGCCCAGGTTGCCCGCACCGATGTCAACGCGGGCAGCGGCAGACCGTTGATTTGACATCATCCGGTTATCAACAGCTTTCCTTATTACGGGCAGGTCGGCGTTGCTGTTGTGAAACTGATGGAGCCGGTGTTTGTCCCGCCGCCGACATTGCATGTGCTTACATTGCCGCTGTTACCGGCGCCGGAGAGGTTCGTATTGTTCAGGTTCAAGAAGATCAGGTGGTTGTTTGTCGCCCCGCTGACATTGAGTGTGTTGTTCTCGAAGACGAGGTTGTCTGATCCGATGACTGACAGGGCATAGGCAAAGGTATCGTTACTGGTGGATGTGATCGTATTACCGCGAATGACCGTGTTTTGTGCGTTTCCGATAACCTGTATGCCAAAGGACGTGTTGCCCGTAGCGTTGCTGGTCAATGTGCTATTGATGATTTCGACGTTATTCACGCCGTTGATCCGCACTGCTGTGGTCGCACCCGCGGAGGTGGTTGAGACAGTAACGCCAACAAGGCGACTATTGTCGGCCATGTTGAAAATATGGCTTGGACTGCCAAAGCCGGGCGGAGTGCCGCCTTGGCCGCTCAGGCTGGCACCCGGTGTGGTGATGGTCAGAGTACGACCGGAAGGTATTTTAACATCAAGATTGCCCGTTCCCATGATGGTTTGGCCGTTTTGAACATCAAGGCGGCTGTTCACGTTGGCAAAACTGCCATTCAGGATCACGGTCGAATTGGCACCGGCGGATGAGATGGTATTGGCAAGGTCGGCACTTGCTGTTGTTGCGCTGCTGACAAGTGTGATGGTGTTGCCGTTGGCCGTGCTTGTTATTTCCTCTGCCGTGGTGAATTGCCCGGCCTGACTGACGATATCAATGTCGCGCATGATCGGGTCGGTCATGCGGCGTTCGATAGCGTTCAGGCGCGGTTTGGGATTGTCGCCAAAATTCTGGAGCGGGATGCGCAGCCGGAAGCTGGCAAAGCTTTGTGTGCCGCGCGGATCGTCATGCTGGATTTCAGCCCCCATCGAAAAGCGTGATCCTTCCCACAGGAACGGTATTTCATCAAAGGTCAGGTCAAGCCGCCCGCGGGGTACCTGCACCGTGTCCACATCGTCTTCGGTAAAGCGATAGCCGCCTGCGTAAAGGCGCAATTTTTGTGGTGCCGTGGCTTCAAACAATGGTGCGCGCCAGCCGATTTCGGCATCAAACCCGCGAAGGGCGCGTTCTTCGCCCTGACGGTACATGATCGTGGTGCCGGAAAAATCCACCGTACTCAGACTGTCTTCGATATAGCTTGTCTTGCCGACCGGCATATAGGCATTGGCGCGAAAATCCCAGTCAAGCGAGAGGGCTTCGGCCCCGAAAGTCACCTGATTGAATTTGTTGTCATACGCGCTGTGGCGGCGATCAAAATAGCCATAGCCGCCAATATTCCAGCCGCTATCAAGCATCTGGCGAATGCCGACACCGAAATTGCCTTCGTGACTGTTGGCATCATCCATCCGTGCGCGGATATTGGCAAAGGTCAGGGTATCGTCATCCTGCCATAGCGGAATGAACAGATCGGTTTCGCCAAGGTTGCGGTCGGTGCCGGCCTTGCCTTCCAGATCGATATGCGGTCCCCATTTGTTGCCGCCTTCCGCGTCCTGAGCATGCGCGGATAGCGCGAAAGAGACGACGCAGCTACAGACAAATCCAACCGCATATTTTTTCATTCTTGTCTTCAATCATTTTGATCTGGCTTCTGCGTGATAGGAAAAATCGCTGGCATATCGCGCATCAGTCAGGCCGGCAGTTAAGCCAGTTCATGAAATGCAAGTGCGAGGATTAGGGGATTTGTGCATGGGGTGCCACTGCAACGGCAGGGATGCGATATTTTCCTGCGCAAATTGGATAACCACTGCGCTTTATGGATAGAAAACAGGGCGAGGCGCGTAAAAGAGGACTATTGAGTCCCGTCTTTTCATCGACCTTTTAAATTGCCATTTCAATTGCCATTTCGGGGCCATTTTTAGGTGTTTTTCTGTCGGGTAAGAAAAAGACCAACAGGATAAAGGTATTAGTGATGCGCGTCATGGTGACTGGCGGGGCGGGATTTATCGGATCAGCCCTGTGTCGTTATCTGGTTCTTGAACGTGGCTGGGAAGTGCTTAACCTTGACAAACTGACCTATGCCAGCGATCTGCGCAGTCTTGATACCATCGATCATCTGCCGAATTATCAATTCATCAAGGCCGACATTGCCGATCCACTTGCGGTTGCGGCAGCCCTTCATGATTTCGGCCCGGATGCGGTCATGCATCTGGCGGCGGAAAGTCATGTGGACCGGTCGATTGACGGGCCGGGGACGTTTATCAACACCAATGTTGTCGGGACCTATCACTTGCTTGAAGCGGTGGCCGTTTACTGGCGTGGCCTTTCGCCGGATGATCGGGAACGGTTCCGGTTCCATCATATATCGACCGACGAGGTTTACGGATCGCTTGGCCCCGATGATGGGCTGTTTACCGAACAAAGTCCGTATCGGCCCAATTCCCCCTATGCCGCAAGCAAGGCATCATCGGATCATCTGGTGCGGGCGTGGTGCCATACCTATGGCCTGCCGGTGGTGATCAGCAATTGTTCGAACAATTATGGTCCGTTCCAGTTTCCAGAAAAATTCATTCCGCTGATGATCATCAATGCCCTGCGTGGCAGGAAGTTGCCGGTTTATGGCGATGGCCGCAATATCCGCGACTGGCTGCATGTTGATGATCATGCCCGTGCGCTGGCATTGATTGTCGAGCAGGGCCGGGTCGGGGAAACCTATAATGTCGGCGGGCGGAACGAGGCGCGCAATATCGATATGGTGCGCCAGATATTCGATCTGGTATGTGAACTGGCCGAGGATGTGCCGATCACGAAATTTGACGATATTGTTGAATTCGTCACCGACCGTCCGGGGCATGATCATCGTTATGCGATTGATGCGACAAAGATCGAGACCGAGCTTGGCTGGAAGGCGACGCATGATATTGCATCGGGCCTGCGCGAGACGGTGAAATGGTATATCGACAATCGCGATTGGTGGCAGGCGATCCTTGATCATGAATATGATCTGCAACGGCTGGGGCAGGGCTGATTTCCCCCTGCTGGCCGGGATAGGGGGCGATGTATCGGTACAATCGCGCGCTTGCCGGCTTTCACAATCCATCTATAGTTTCGTGGCCACCCTCTTTTAAGGAGCCACCCTGATGGATTGGGCACAGTTTATCAGCTTCACACTTGTTACCGCCCTTCTTGTGATGTCGCCGGGCCCCAATGGCGTTCTGATTGCCAAAACCGTTCCGACATCCGGCCGCGCGGCAGGCTTTGCCAATGTTGCCGGTTTCGTCACTGCCTTTTACCTGCATGGCACATTGTCGATTTTGGGGATCTCGGTGATCCTGGTGCAGTCGGCGCAACTGTTCATGATGGTGAAGATTGCCGGTGCGGCATATCTTTGCTGGGTCGGGTTCAAGGCGCTGCGCGAGGCATGGCGCGGGGTTAAAACCGTTGCCGAAGTTGCCCCGGCCAAACGCCGCAGGACGCTTCTGGTGGCGTACGGCGAAGGGTTCCTGACCAATGCGCTTAACCCCAAGGTATCGATTTTCTACCTTGCGGCATTTCCGCAATTCATTCCGGTCGGCGAGGGCGCGATTACATCGGCCTTCATGCTGGTTTGTGTGCATGCCAGCATCAATATCATCTGGTTTTCGACCATGATCATTCTGTTGTCGCGCCTGACCGGGATGGCACGCAATGGATCGTTCCAGCGCGCGTTAAAGGCCGTGACCGGCAGCGTGTTTATTGCGTTTGGCATCAAGCTTGCGATGTTCCGGCCTTAACGGCGTTTCATGCGCTGAAATCGGACCTGGTTGCCGTGTCGGGTTGCCCTGCAACACAACCCGACACGGCCTGCTTGTGTTGACAGTGTAAAACGATCGTTTTACACTTTACCCATGGATATCAAGACAAACCTTATTGCAACGGCCGAGCGGCTTTTTGATCGTAATGGCTTTAGCGCAACCGGCATGGATCGGCTGACGCAGGAAGCGGGTCTTTCCAGTCGCACGCTTTACAAACATGTCGGCAGCAAGACAGCGCTTATGGCGCTGGTGCTTGGCGCGCGCGAAAGGCGTTTCATGGAACGCCTTGATGTGCAGACCGTTGATGAAATCTTCGACGTGCTGGCGCAGTGGACGCGTGATGAAGGCGGGCGTGGATGCCTGTTTTTGCGAAGTTACGGTGAAACCGGGGGTGACATCCCGGAAATTGCCAATGTTGTCCTGACCCACAAAGACGCAACCAGAGCCAAAATTGCTGAAATCGTCCAGCGTGATCTGGGGGCCGGGGATCATGGGGATTTGACAGAACAGATTTTGGTTTTGTTTGAAGGGGCCGTGGCCGCCGCGGTTTATCGCGGGATGGATGCCATAAGTGCCGCACGCAAGGCGGCGGCCATTCTTGTTGCACAGGCGCGTTCATGAAGCCCGATTTCAAACCTGCCGTCAGCCCGGCGGTTCAGATTGGTCTTGTCGGTTTTGCGCTGATTGCCATTTGTTATGGTTTTGCCCGATTTGCCTTTGGGCTTCTGTTGCCGCAAATCGATGCGGAATTGTCACTTGGCCCGACGGTTTCCGGCGTGATTTCCGGCGGGGCATTTTTGGGCTATTGCCTGTTCATCATTATTTCTGCGATTGCGACCGAACGCCTCGGCCCCCGTGTGGTTGCGACGGCGGCGGCATGTGTTGCCGCGGTCGGCATGGCCGGGATTGCCGTCGCGCCGGATGCGGTCTGGCTGGCGGTGGCTGTTATGATTGCCGGGGCCAGTACCGGTCTGGCATCGCCGCCGATGGCCGCGGCTGTTGCGGTGGCAGTGCGACGTGACCGGCAGGATATGACCAATACCGTGATCAATGCCGGGACCAGTATTGGCGTGATGTTGTCGTGGCCGATTGCGTTGATGATTGGTGGGCAATGGCGTGTTGTCTTTGCCGTCTTTGCCGGTGCCGCCATTATCCTGACGATTGCCCTTATACGGACAATTCCGCGCGGGACAAAGGTGGTGGCCACACAGGCCAAAGGTGGAATGCCGTCCCTGAAAGGGGATGTCGCCAGACTGATTTGCGCGGCCTTTCTGATGGGGGCGGCAAGCACGGCAATCTGGTCATTTGGCGGGCAGCTTGCACGGATGCAGCTTGATCTGGGGGAAAGCGGCAGCGGTGCATTGTGGGTTGCCATCGGGATCGGTGGTATTGCCGGTGCATGGGCAGGGGCATTTGTGGCCCGGTTCGGGATCAACCGGGTGCACTGGGCTTTTCTGGCACTGATGGCGGCCGGTATTCTTGCCGCGGGAACAGGCACGTTTATGGCCGTAACGATCGCAGGCGGGGTTTTGTTTGGCGGGGCCTATGTCACGTTAACGGGGGTGTATCTGGTGTGGGGGGTACGGGCACTTCGGGATCGGCCCGCCACCGGGTTGATGATCGGTTTTTTGACCATTGCCATCGGTCAGACGGCTGGTGCACCGGTTTTCGGTTTTCTGCTGGACCACATGGGGCCAGATAGTGCCGTGGTTATTTTTGCCTGTCTTGGCCTTCTGGCCGGGACAATGAGAACACGCAAAAATCGGGTTGCCGTCGATCCTGAAATCCGGCGGGCAACACCTACCCGCTAGCAGCTATTTCTTGATGACGATCAGGGCCATGATGGCCGCAAACAGGCCAAACAGAATGCCGCCCACCGGTATGCCAGACAGGATGCCAGCAAGGGCGGCATCTTCGTTTATCAGGGCTTCGAACGCGACCAGCGGCAGGATCAGGGATGCCAGAAACAGAAAGACCGGATTGAACAGTTTGTTTTTCATGGTCTTATCCCCCGATCATCGCAATCAGCAACAGGCCCAGCGCCATGAAGCCGCAAAGGGCGGTCAGAAGCACACCGGTTTTCAGCACGACCGATAAAACCGGCCCTTCCTTGCCCGAAAGCCCGACGGTCGAACAGCCGACCAGGATTTTTGACGGGGCCAGCATGCTGCCAAGCGATGCGCCGGTTGCCTGTGCGGCCAGAACAAGGGCGGTGGAAATGCCCGAAAGTTCGGCGGTGTGGCGCTGGAACATGCCAAAGACCACGTTGGAATTGTTGGTGCTGCCGGTCATGAAGGCCCCCAGGGCACCGATTGCCGGGGCCACCACCGGATAGGCGATGGCAAAGGCGCCGGAAAACAGCGCAGCACCGCCTTCGGCCAGCGCGTATGTCATGCCCGCATGATCCATGATGATGGCAAGGCCGATGACCGGAACCATGCCGATGCTGGTCGGAAGGCCGCTTTTGACCGTGCGTTGCCAGATGCGTTTGGCGATGCCGTTATCATAGCGCCCGCGGATTTTGAAAAAGGCAAAGCTGATGGCGGCGGTATACAGCAGCAACGCGCCGGGATGGCCGAAAATGGCAATCGGCTTGGCGCTTTCGGCGTCGATATTCCAGCCAAGATCGGTTGAAACCGCCGGGAAATCGAAGGTCAGGCGAAGGCCCGACAGGAAATCCTCGACCGGGGGGATGAAGGTTGCGATGCCGACAATCACCATGAAAACGAGGTAAGGGGTCAGTGCCTCGATCAAAGGCATGTGATGATGGTCGTCTTCGGTGGTTTCGGCAACGTCATCGGGATGGGGTTTCCAGAACCGGGTAACGATGATCGATGTGACAAGTCCGGCAATCCCGGCAGTCAACCCGCCCAAAGTCCAGACGCCGTAATTCGCCATCAGATATTGAACAACACCCATGACACCGGCAATCAGCACCAGCGGTACGATCCGGCGACGCACGGTGCGAAAACCGCCATCGAGCCACAGAACCGCCGCCCCGCAGGTAAAGCCCGACAGGCCAAGCAGAATGGCGGAATAATGCGTCAGCTCGGTACCGGGAATGCCGGTCACGCCGATCAGGGCCTCGAACGAGGTTGCCATATTGCCAAACAGCACCGACCAGCTATGGCCGATCATCGGGGCGGCAACCGCGATGACGGGCGAGAATCCCATACCAAGCAAAAGCGGTGCGATCACTGCAATCGGCACACCGAACCCGGCAACGCCCTGCAGGAAGGTGGCAAACACATAACCAAGGATCAGCAATTGCAGCGGGCGGTCGTCGGTTAGCTGGCGGATGGCCCGCCCGATGGTTTTGATGGCCCCGGCTTCTTCGGCCGCGAAATAAAGGATCAGGGCGGCCCATACGATATAAAGGATATAAAGCGCCAGCATTACGCCCTTGGCCTGGGCGATGATCAGCATATCGGTCGGGGCACCAAACGCGATCATGGCGATGGCAACGGTGACGAACCATGCGGCCGCACCGGCGCGTGCCGCGCCCCAGTTTGCCTTGATCATCAGAAACAGAATGGTGGCGATTGGCAGGGCAGCCAGAAGGAAGTCTGTCATGGGGGCGAGCCAAAACCTTTTGGAACAATGTGTTGCGGTTGATTTCCCAACCGGGCCGACATCTTGTCCCAGCGCATCTGCAAGCGCAAGAAAACAGTTGGGGTCAGTGCGGATGCATTTCATATGATGAAATACAAGAACGGGCCCGATCAGGGTGGATCGGGCCCGGTGATTACCTGATGAAGTGTTTCAGGCGCAGTTTCATGCGATTTTTTCGGCCTGTTCGGCGTCAAGTTCGTCACGCAGTTCTGCGGCAATCGAGAATGATTTCAGCCGTGCCGCGTGATCAAAGATATTGGCGGTGACCATGATTTCATCGGCCTTGGTCATATAGATGAAATCGCGCAGTTTTTTGCGTACGGTGTCGCGCGAGCCGATTGCGGCACAGCGCATGGCATGATCAACCCCGGCCTTTTCCACCCGGTTCCAGATGTCATCCATCGATTTGACCGGTTTGGGCAACTGGCCCGGCGAGCCGCGCCGCAAATTCAGGAATTGCTGCTGCATGGAGGTGGCAATAAATTCGCCTTCCTCGTCGGTATCGGCGGCAAAGAAGCCCATCGCGGCAATCGCATAGGGTTTATCAAGCTGTTTGCTGGGCTCGAACCGGTGACGATACAGCGACAGCGCATCCATCAGCATATCGGGCGCAAAGTGTGACGCAAAGGCAAAGGGCAGGCCAAGACGGGCGGCCAGATCAGCGGAAAACAGGCTGCTGCCCAGAAGCCACATCGGAACTTCGGAGCCATAACCCGGAACGGCCCGGATTGGCGGGTTGCCTTCAAGCGGGGCAAGGAATTGCTGAACCTGAAGCACGTCCTGGATAAAGCGTTCCTCGGTCCCGTGCATATCACGGCGAAGGGCGGCGGCGGTGCGTTGGTCGGTTCCCGGTGCCCGTCCGATACCCAGATCGATACGGCCGGGATAAAGTGCATCAAGGGTGCCGAACTGTTCGGCAATCACCAATGGCGCATGGTTGGGTAGCATCACACCGCCCGAACCAACCCGGATGGTTTTGGTGCCCGCCGCGACATGCGATATGACGACCGAGGTTGCGGCACTGGCGATGCCGGGCATGTTGTGATGTTCGGCTAGCCAGTAACGATGAAAGCCGAGCTTTTCGGCATGCTGAGCCAGTTCAAGCGTATTGCGAAGCGCATCGCGCGGGTGTTCGCCCTCGTTAACGGGGCAAAGATCAAGAACGGAAAAACGGGGCATAGGCATAATCCCAGTTGGGCGCAGGCCGAAAACGGCGCGCCGGATTTCAGTGTTGGGGTTAATCTAGCCCAAAATCAGGTGCTTGCCAGTCACGGAGTGTCGGTTTTAGGGTCAGGACCGGAGAAAGGATAGAATATGCTAATCATTTTTGGCGGTTTGCCCGGTGTTGGCAAGACATCCATTGCACGCGCACTGGCGCAAAAAATCGGTGCGGTGCATCTTCGGATCGACACGATAGAGCAGGCGATCCTTGATGCCGGGGTACCACCCGATGATGATATCGGTCCGGTCGGCTATATGGTTGCCAACCGGCAGGCGACCGATAACCTTAAGCTGGGCCTGACGGTGATCGGCGATGCGGTCAATTCGGTTGAGGAAACCCGAAGCGAATGGCGACTGGCAGCAGAGCGCGCCAGTAAACCCTATGTGCAGATTGAACTGATCTGTTCCGATCCGGCGGAGCATCGTCACCGTGTCGAAACGCGATCCTGCGATATTGAAAACCTGCATCAGCCCGATTGGGACAAGGTCCTTGGCCGCCATTACGAGCCATGGCACGGGGTTGATCTGATTATCGATACGGCAAAGATGACGGTCGATCAGGCCGTTGATTCGATCTGTGAGGTCATCAATAAAAACAAATAATATTCAATTATTTGTATCATTTTCCTGATCTTCTGCACGATGCGTGTTCAGCGTGCGGCCAACGAAGTTGCGCAGCACGGTCGAGATATCGTTACTGCGATAGGCCAGTGCCAGATGCGCCATCGGGACATCCCCCGCGACCTTGCGATAGACGACCCCATTGACCTGCAATTGTGCCATGGCGGCGGGGACAAGCGAGAAGCCAAGTTCGGCAGCGACAAAGTTGATCACCGATCCCAATTGCGGCGCGCTTTGTCCCATGACCGGTTCAAACCCGGCGGCACGGCAGGCGGCAACGACGATATCGAAATGGGTTGGTCCGACCTGTCGCGGAGTCAGGATCAGGGCATCATCACGCAGGGTTTCGAGTGCCACCGTTTCATGCCGGGCAGCCGGATGACCCGCCGGAAGGACGATCAGCATCGGTTCGGATTTCAGGCGATGCAGTTTTATGGCATCGCTGTTGGCGGCCCCCTGGCGCAGGAAGACGGCATCAAGCTGTTCATCCATAAGCGCATTCAAAAGGCGGGCGGAATTGTTTTCTTCCAGGGTCATTTCAACACCCGGATAGGACCGGCGGAAATCGCGGAAAACGCGCGGAACGCTGGGGCTGAAGGCTGCGGATGCGGTAAAACCCACCCGGATCGAGCCGATTTCACCGCGACCGGCGCGACGGGCCGCACGGATGGCGCGTTCGGCCAGTTCGGGGAAATGCTGCACGATATCGCGAAAGGCAATTCCAGCCTCGGTCAATTCCGCGCCATGCGGGACGCGGTGAAATAGCTGGGTGCCGATTTCGGTTTCAAGGTCGCGGATCTGCTGGCTTAGCGGCGGCTGACCGATGCCGATGCGGGCTGCGGCACGGGTAAAGTTCCCCTCGCGGGCGACTTCAAGAAAATATCGAATATGGCGCAGTTCCATCCGGTATCTCCAAAACATATCGAAAATGACTGTGGCATATATTGGACGGATATCGGGAAAGCTGCAATCCTTTCGGTCAGATCAGAATTCTTCAAAACGAGGCCGGAATATGAGTGCCCACCGGGCGAAAAGCCCCGCAGCGCAGGCTGCCAATGATGATATCAAGCCAGTAGTTGCCGGGGCCGAGCCGGTTTATACCGAACCGGGATCGCCGGAATTTCGCCGGATCAGTCTGGCGCTGTTCCTGGCGGGGTATGCGACCTTTTCGCTGATTTACTGCGTTCAGCCTTTGTTGCCGGAACTGGCGCGTGACTTTGCCGTCAGCCCGGCATCCAGTTCGCTTGCGCTGTCGCTGACGACTGGGTTTCTTGCCTTTGCCATCCTGCTTGCCGGGGCGGTGTCCGAGGCATTCGGGCGCAAGCAGTTGATGTTTGCATCCATGTGCGGCGCGTCGCTTTTGAACCTGATTGCGCCGTTGCTTTCCGACTGGCATGCGTTTCTGGTGGTGCGTGCGCTTGAGGGCCTTATTTTAGGTGGGGTTCCTGCGGTCGCGATGGCGTATCTGGCCGAGGAAATGCATCCGCGCGGCCTTGGCACTACGATGGGCATTTACATCAGCGGGACCGCCCTTGGCGGTATGAGCGGGCGCGTGGTGATCGGCATTCTGACCGATATGTTTGGCTGGCATCTCGCACTTGGTGCGATGGGCGCACTTGGATTGTTGGCCGCCCTTGGATTTGTCATCCTGTTGCCGGCATCGCGTAATTTCGTGCGCCGCCCCGGATTTCAATTATCCTATCATATCCGCGCGTGGGAGGGGCATCTGCGCCATCCCGGTCTGCCATTCGTGTTCCTGATCGGGGCATTTGCAATGGGCTGTTTTGTGACGGTCTATAATTATGCCGGGTTCCGTTTATCCGCTGCCCCCTATGACCTGAGCCAGGGGCAGATCAGTCTGATTTTTGTGGTTTATCTTTGCGGGATGGTGACGTCTTCCATTGCCGGTGCCATGTCCGACCGGATCGGCCGGGGCCCGGTTTTGCTGGCGGGGATCCTGATTGCAGGTGCTGGGGTTGCCCTGACACTACTTTCCAGTCTTTGGGGCATGATTGGCGGCATCATGGTGTTGACCAGCGGCTTTTTCGTGGCCCATTCGGTGGCAAGTGGCTGGGTCGGGCGGATGGCGAAACAGTCCAAGGGACATGCCTCGTCGCTTTATCTGCTGGCCTATTATCTGGGGTCTAGCATCATGGGATCGGTTGGCGGCTGGTTCTGGTCGCATGGTGGCTGGGACGCGGTGGCGGCATTTGCCGGGGTACTTCTGATTGGTGCGGCGATTTGCGGGACTTACCTTTGGCAGGCCGCAAGACGGGCTGAGGCCGTTGCCTGACACACAAAAAGAAACCCCCGCCAGAAGGCGGGGGTTATTGTTTGATAGCCGGTAACAGGCGGGCTTAGAGCCAGTCCGGGCTCGGCAAACCTTTTTCCTTGAGGAAGGCCGGGTTCCACAGCTTGCTTTGATAGCGGGTGCCAAGGTCACACAGGATGGTGACGATGGTTTTGCCCGGGCCGAGTTCACGTGCCAGACGTACCGCACCGGCGATGTTGATCCCGGTCGAGCCGCCCATGCACAGCCCTTCCTCCTTGAGCAGGTCAAAGACAATCGGCAGCATTTCATCATCTGAAATCTGGAACGGGTGATCGATATCAATGCCTTCGAGGTTGGCGGTAATCCGTCCCTGACCGATCCCTTCGGAGATCGAGCTTCCTTCGGATTTCAGTTCACCAAACTTGTAGTGGCTGTAAAGGGCAGCCCCCATCGGATCGGCAAGACCGATCTGAATGTCCTTGTTGCGATCCTTAAGCGCCATCGACACACCGGCAAGCGTCCCGCCGGTACCGACCGCACAGATAAAGCCATCGATCTTGCCGTCGGTCTGTTCCCAGATTTCGGGGCCGGTGGTGTCGATATGGCCCTGACGGTTGGCGACGTTATCGAACTGGTTGGCCCAGATAGCGCCGTTCGGTTCGGTCTTTGCCAGTTCTTCGGCCAGACGGCGCGAAACGTGAACATAGTTGTTCTGATCACGATAGGGGACGGCGGGGACTTCGCGAAGGTCGGCCCCCAGCAAACGCAGCAGGTCTTTCTTTTCCTGGCTTTGCGTTTCGGGGATGACGATCACGGTGCGATAGCCAAGTGCGTTGCCGACCACGGCAAGACCAATGCCGGTATTGCCAGCCGTGCCTTCGACAATAACGCCGCCCGGCTTCAGAAGGCCGCGTTTTTCCGCGTCACGAATGATGGCAAGGGCAGCGCGGTCTTTGACCGATCCGCCCGGATTGGCATATTCCGCCTTGCCCAGAATGGTGCAACCCGTTAGCTCGGAAACCTTTTTAAGTTTCACAAGCGGGGTGCGGCCAATGGCTTCAATGGTGCCATTGCGAATGTCCATGACAGACTCCAAGCGTGGTTAGAATGTGTTTTGTTACCTGTTGATTGGGTCTTTTATACACAAAAGTCAAGATTGATTAAAAATTACCACTAAATTTGTGTGTTAATTAACTCGCATCCGGCAAACACGTTCACACGCCCGAAACCCCGGCTTCCCTGCGAATACGGTCGCGATTGAGCATCAACCACTGAATGGCAATCGTCGCCGTTGCATTGCAGAGTTGTCCGTCACGCAACATGGCAAAGCATTCCTCGGACGATACCGTATAAACGCGGATGTCTTCGCCTTCTTCGGCGAGGCCATGCAGGCCACCGGCTTTGGACGCATCAACCCGGCCATAATACATTGTCACCGTCTCGCTCGAACAGCCGGGGGTGACATAATAGCGCGAAATCAGTTCAAGGTCGCCGATGACCGAACAACCGGATTCTTCCATGGTTTCGCGGTGCGCGACATCCTGCATTTCCTCGCCATCCTCGACGATGCCAGCGACAATTTCCGTCAGCCAAAGCGGCATTTCAGGGAAACGCTGATGGACCGAAATGGCACCGGGGCGGAATTGTTCGATCAAAACAACTTCATCACGTACCGGGTCATAGGGCAGGACCGCGACGGCATGCCCGCGTTCAAGGACTTCGCGTTGTAAAACGGCACTTTGGCCACCGTTAAACAACTTGTGGCGGAGTTCATAGACATCGAGTTTGAAATGGCCATCCCAGCAGCGTCTGTGACGGATAATTTCGTAATTATTTTGCTGTTGCATCAATTTTGCCCGGTCATGGTTCTGGAATTTCTATTCCGTCGACAACATATATCCCATGGTTTCACAACAGCTTTGTGAAGAGAAGAGGGCAGCGGAAATTCGCAATGGGCGAAAGAAATTGTGGCATCGCACGCAGAAGGACCCCTTAATATTGCAATGCAACTATTCGCAAGGGTGAAAGCGACCGTGCCGTATTTTAATTATTGTTAATATAGTATAGCATTTGATCAATTAGCGCGCGGAATAAACGCCACCAAACAGGATAGATGGCGCGTTAGATCGCATTGGCGGGGATGATGGGGCTTTGATGCGATTCGAACCGACAGAAATCGCGCGTCTTTACGGGCGGTCGCGGGTGGGAGTTGTCGTGCACAGGGATTTGACCGCTGTGTATGTCAATGATGCCTACGCGAAAATGCTTGGTCGCAAGGATGTGAAGGATTTCATGTCGGAGCCTGACCTTCGGCAATATATCCCGCCAAGTTTCCATTATGAAGCGGCCAAGCTGGTGGCGGAATTCCAAAAAGCCACCGGGTTCCATGGCTGGAAAAAGGTTTATAACCTTCGTACCGATGGCACGCCGGTCTGGATGGAGATCAGCGACGAAACCGTTGAATGGGCCGATGAAAACGCTGTACTGACAACAGCGCAGCTGATTGATAACGGCACGACCGCGATGCAGGTCGATCATATGCTGGGCCGGTCCTTTATCGGTGTGATGGTCCATCGCGACATGACAGCGCTTTATGTCAATGATGCTTTTGCGCGCCTGATGGGGGCGGAAAATGCCAGTGCATTCATGGAAAAGCCCAACATATTGCGATTTATTCCCGAAGCGGATCGCGAACGCGCCTTAAAGCATGTTGCCGATATTCTGCATGGCGAACGCGAAGGCGAACGCCATCGTGTGCGCGACGTTCTCGATAATGGCAGTATCGTCTGGCGGGATCTGACCGATGAACGCATCCTGTGGCATGATGGTCGCCCGGCTATTTTGACGACCGCACATGATGTGCGCGAAGAAGTCGAAATGAACGAAGCCCTGATGCGCACCAAGGCCGGTCTTGAAGAAGCCGTGACCGAAGTCATCCGCATGGTGCCGTCAGCCGTTGCAATGCTTGATATCCGTCAGAATGTTGTGAATTACAACCGCGAATTTGCCCGTCTGTTCGGTACAGAACAGGGTAACAGCGATGATGCGCCCGTCTTTGATATCACGATCCTGCGCGAGATGTATGACGCCATGATCAAAAGCGGCCACGGGCACGCCAATAACGAAAGTGTCAGAACACCATCCGGTTGCCATGCCGATATCCGCATGAACCTGATGGAAGATGGCGGCGTGATGGTGTCCGCACTGGATATTTCCAGCCATAAACGCAAGGAACAGCATCTTGATGCGCTGGCGTCGACCGATCCGCTGACCGGGGCATTGAACCGGCGCGGATTTGAATCAGCAGTCAGCCGACTGCGCGAAATCCGGCAACTGAAGGGCAAGGTCTGGCAGTTCGGGTTGGTGGTTCTGGATGTCGATTATTTCAAATATGTCAATGACACCTATGGCCATTCGGTCGGTGACCGGGTTCTGGAGAAAATCGCAGTAACCCTGCGCCAGGCGCTTCGCGATGATGATCTTGTCGTGCGTCTGGGCGGCGAGGAATTTGCCGTTCTGTTGCCGTCGGCAACAGCAGCAGTGACCAAACGGATTGCCGAACGGCTGGCAACAATGATCCGTGCAATCGAAATACCGGTTGGTAACAGCGGCGATGAGAACGTCACCATCACGGCAAGTTTCGGTGTCACCGTTGGCGGGGAATTGCGCGGGCAGTTTGTCGAGCTGGAGCAGGCGATGCTGACGGCAGACCGGGCGATGTATGCTGCCAAGGAAGCCGGTCGTGACTGCATCAAATTCCTGACCTTTGATGACGATATCGACAGTTGATCGGGACTGAATTACCGTATCGCTTTGCGTAAAATGGCAGGCGAAAAATGAACATTCGCAATATGCAGGCGATGGATGGAAACGCGGTTGTCGATATCTATGACCGGGCGCTCAAATCCGGTCATGCATCCTTTCAGCAACATGGCGGAACATGGGCCGACTGGGACGGCGGGCATTTGACGAAATGCCGCTATGTCGCGCTTGACGATGCCGGACAGATAACCGGCTGGGCCGGGTTATCCGCCGTTTCGGGGCGGTGTGCCTTTGCCGGTGTTGCCGAGGTATCGGTTTATGTCGATCCGCAATGTCAGGGGCAGGGGATCGGAAGCCGTTTGATGCAGGCATTGATCGAAGGTTCTGAACAGAACGGTTTCTGGTCACTGGAAGCCGGAATATTTCCCGAAAATACCGGAAGTGTTGCCCTGCATCGAAAGCACGGGTTCGAAGTCCTGTGCCGCCGTACCGGGTTCGGACGTATGGGATATGGGCCGATGCAGGGGAAATGGCGCGATGTGTTGTTGCTGGAACGGCGGAGCAGGAGGATCGGGATCGACTAGTTAGCGCCGCCACCAAGCCGGAAGGGAGTTTGCGTAAAATCCCTTAGATGATCTGGAAATTGATCCGCCGATGCGTTAAGCAGCTAGGGCACCCGCGAAATGCCCGTCACATACGCGGCAAATAAACGATACAGGAGAGCGCCACCGTGAATGAAATCAGCAAAATTGCCCCGGTCGCAATCTGGGAGAACTTCCAGAAACTTTGCGACACCCCGCGCCCGTCGACCAAGGAAGAAGCCGTTTTGCAGCTTCTGGAAAAGATGGCCGATGCCAAGGGTTTTGAGCATTTCCGCGACAGCGGCAGCAACCTTGTTATTTCCATTCCGGCGAAACCGGGATTCGAGAATCGCAAGATGGCGATCCTTCAGGCTCATGTTGATATGGTGACGCAGGCCAATAGTGGTTCGACCCACAATTTTGATACCGATCCGATCCGCATGCTGATGAATGGCGAATGGATCACGGCGGATAACACCACCCTTGGTGCTGATAACGGCATCGGTGCGGCGGCGATGATGGGATTCATGACCGAAGAAGGTCTTGAACACGGTCCGCTGGAACTGTTGTTCACGGTTGATGAAGAACGCGGTCTGACCGGTGCGATGAATCTGGAGCCCGGCCGGCTTAAGGGCGAAATCCTTCTGAACCTTGATACCGAGGACGAATACGAGCTTTGTGTGGGCTGTGCCGGCGGTGGTGATCTGGTCGCGAGTTTTGCCTATACCCCCGAAGCCGTTGAAAGCGGACAGGTTGCACGTGAAATTGCCCTGACCGGTCTTAAGGGCGGGCATTCGGGGATCGATATCATCCTTGGACTTGGGAATGCCAACAAGCTGATGGCGCGCTTCCTGCGCACCGCCATTCGTGATCTTGGTGCGCGGATTGTGACCATCAATGCCGGTACGGCGCGTAACGCGATCCCGCGGGAATCCTTTGCAACAGTCGTTTTGCCGTCTGACAAGGCATCGGCCTTTGATGGTGCACTGAGCGCCTTTGCAGCCGAGGTCAAAGACGAGATCGGCGTGATCGAGCCGAACTTTGCCATTGCAGCCAAAGATGCCGCATTGCCGGCAAAGGCGATGAGTGCGACGGATTCCAAACGTTTCAATAATGCGGTTGTCGGAGCACCGAACGGTGTGCACGCCATGAGCACCAGTGTTGAAGGTGTTGTTGAGACGTCGATCAATCTGGCGATTGTCAAGCTGGCCGATGGCAAGGCGGATGTCACCCTTTCGGCGCGCAGTTCGATCAATTCGGCACGTGATGCCCTTCGCGAGGTTGCAACATCGGTGTTTGAAAATATCGGTGCGACGGTGAAGTGGGGCGATGCCTATCCGGGTTGGAAACCGAACGCGGACAGCGAAGTCGTCAATATGATGAAAGCGGTTCATCGCGACATGTTTGGCAAGGATCCTGAAATCCGGGTCATTCATGCCGGGCTTGAATGTGGTGTATTGGGGTCGAAATATCCGCATTGGGATATGGTTTCATTCGGCCCGACCATCAAACGCGCACATAGTCCGGACGAGTGCGTCCATGTGCCAAGTGTCCTGCGTTTCTGGGATTATCTTCTGGCGGCGCTGAAGGCGATTCCGGTCAAAAACTGATCGGTTTTAGTCCTCGATATTGAGTGAATGCCTGTTGCGGCTGATCGTATCTGCGGTCAGTCGCAACTGTTTGTGGCGCACCACTCATCGCGTGCCTTTGCGCCGCTTCCGGGCACCAGCGCATCCAGATTGACAAAGCCGGTCTCGCCAAGGGCGGTTTCAATCTCGATCCAGAAATCCTCGCTTGGTCCGTCGACATAGACGGTTTCAAAGCGTGCCAGACGCCGCATGACCGGATATTCGACACCGGGGCCTTCGCGCATGTTCAGAAGATCACGGTCGATGTAATAGGGATCGCGTTCCTCGCCGATGATTTGTTCGACTTTGCGCGTCAGTTCACTGGTCTTTTCGGATACAAGTTTGGGAATGTCGTGACTGACAAAGCCCTGTCCCGGCCCAAACGCCACCAGCAGACAGAAAATGGCAACAAATAGCGGGCTTAGATGTAAAAGGGCATCGAGCATCCCGGCCTGTTTCCATTCGCTGCGTACCCGGCGAAGGGGCTTTCCGTCATCCAGACGCCGCAGATTGGCGCGAATCTGTTCGGCCAGCACCGACCGGTTGGTGCCGATGAAATCATTGGCCTGTAACAGGACGGCACGCGCAAGCGGCTTGTTGCCGCTGCGTTCGAATGCGGTGGCCTGCGTGAACAGAAGTTTTGCATTGCCTTCCGGGGGCAGGGTGCCGCCCCGCATATTGCCAATAATGGCCCGCCATGCCGGGATGAAACTGCGCCAGCCCCAGAAACCGCGTAGCCATGTTTTGAAACTGGCTTTGAGTGCCATGCGCTTTGCCCCCTTCGGGGCAAGGTTGGCGGTGATCTTTTCGATTTTCAGGGAATTCAGAAAACCGCGAACAATGGTGAATTCCACCTGACGGGGTTGGGCTGATACGACTTCGGTGACCGCACAGCGTACAAATCCGGCCTGATCCGGGGTCGTGCGGTTTTTTGCATGGCGTTTGGCCCCCGGATGGATGTTTGATTTGCGCGCCGCGTTGCGTTCCTGCTGCTGGCGATAGGCCTCGTTGGCACGTGCAAACCTGTCTTCTTCGCTTTCGCGGCTGGTTTCGGCCTTGCGCCCGGTACCGGCAAAACCCTGTCGGGTGCGTTGCGAACTGGCATTTTTGGCCCCGGCAGCCTGCGGACCATAGGGGCCGTTTTGCTGTTTGCCTGCCGTGTCGCCTGTGCTGTTTTTACCGTTGCGAGGCGCATTTGGGGGAGCCTTGCGTATGCCGATCAGGATTTCATAGGCTTCGGTGATGTCCTTGAATTTTTCTTCGGCATCGATATCTGTATTTCGATCAGGATGAAACTCAAACGCCAGTTTGCGATAGGCAAGCTTGATCTCTTTTGCGCTGGCACCCGGCGCAATTTTAAGCAGGCGATAATAGATCCCGAGGTGATCCTGGCTCATTCGTGAAAAGGCATCCTGCACATAAATATTGTCCCGAAGCCGGACAGGTAAAACATCTTCAATTTATATTCGTGTCGACGTCGGGATCATATGATTGAAATCTTAACACGTTGTCACTTTTGCGTATTTGCCATATTTTGCAAGAATTGATCCGTCCACCGCGAACCGCTTAGCGAGTATCTGCCTTGAAACTTAAATTCTGGCAACGCAATGCCGACCATGACGGCGATGTCCTTGACCACGGTGGTGGTTACGGTGGTGATATGCCCGAATTTGTGATGCCCGATGGTCACAGGCTTAGCCTTGCGACAAAGCTTCGCGCCCGTTGGCAGGGCTATGACAACCCGGTCGAATATTATCTTTTGCAAAAAGAAATCGATGATTACCGGGCGTGGCTTCACAGAATGCGGCTGTTTCTTGCAAGGCCGGTCGAGCCGGAACTGGGCGAGCTTGACCTTGATGATGAAATTGGTCGCTGGCCGCCAGAACGGGTCAAGCTTTATGCCAAGCTGTTTGATCGCGGGATCATGATCCCCGGTGGCCATGATTATGCACTGGAACTGGCAAAGCCGCTTGCGCTTGACGAAACCATGAGCTGCCTTGAAATCGGTGCGAAGCTTGGCGGGGTGGCGCGGTTGCTTGCCGATAAGCTGGGGGTCTGGGTCACAGCCTATGAACGCGATGGTGAATTGGCGTTGCTGGGCATGGAGCGATCCGTTCAGGCCGGTGTTCAGAAAAAGGTCCCCGTGCAGGCATTCGATCCGTCCAGCCCGGAATTACGCAAAGCCTATTTCAACGTGGTCTATTCGTTTGGGGATCTGTTCCACATTGAAAACAAGGATGTTCTGCTGGTGTCGCTGGCGGAAACATTGCGCGATCACGGTCAGATATTGCTGACAGACTATGTTCTGACATCCGAAGGGCATGAAGATGCCATTGCCGAATGGGCAAGGCACGAGGATTTTCGGCCTTATCCCTGGACGGCGGATCATTACAAGAATGCGCTGGGCAAGCTGAAATTCGACATTCGCATCGCCAAGGACGAGTCAGATGTCCATGTAAAGCAGATCAAGGCAGCCTGGATGGCGATGCTTGCCGATATCCAGAATAGCGGGTTGGACCCGGATGTTCTGGCATATCTGGTGCCGGAGATGGAAATGTGGATGAATCGCGTAAAAATGCTTGAAAACGGAACGCTGGCATTTTATCGGTTCTACGCAACGATCAGGTGATCGACCGGTTTGATGTCTGCTGTTGGCGACGAATGAATGGACTTTGTCTGGAATTCTGTCGCTGCAACCTGTTTTAGGTGTTGACAGGGGCAGGGTGTACTTCTATTTTCCGGCTTCCTCGAAGGGGCCAAGTTTCTAAGGTTTACTATTATGAAGATCCGGAACTCATTGAAATCCGCGAAGCTGCGGGAAAAAGGCTGCCGTATCGTGCGCCGCCGTGGCCGCGTATACGTGATCAATAAAAAGAACCCGCGTTTCAAGGCGCGCCAGGGTTAATTCCCGGTACCTTGTTCTCA